>Ga0210114_1000391_pt1 | contig 11556 bp, 11 predicted proteins | sample MayberryNW_TuleA_FD_185524 | JGI IMG/M metagenome (GOLD analysis project Ga0210114, IMG submission 185524) | Wetland microbial communities from San Francisco Bay, California, USA, that impact long-term carbon sequestration - MayberryNW_TuleA_D2... | ecosystem: Environmental > Aquatic > Marine >...
TATTTTGTTTATCAAAGACTCAATATCGACTGATGCACTGTTTTCTGTCACATTTATTATTTTATTGATTTCATTATCAAACCAATTTTCTACTGCTATAGGATTATCTTTAATTTTTGATTTTATTTCTAGTAATTCTTTGATTCTGTTATTTTTTATTTCTTCTACCTTGAACGAGGAGAGAGCTAGTGCAGCCTGAATAAATTTTGAAGTGAAATTCATCATTAGTATCCTATCCAGTTATATTATTCCAAAAAGGAACCTCAACAGCAGTATTAAAATTATTATTCCTACAACTGCGGATATTATTTGCCAAATCATTATTAATAATTATTTAGTCTTAAAATATTTAACAAGTATGAAATTTTTTTACTTCCGTGTAAACGGTACCATTTTATAATAAAATAGTATATTCAGAATGTTTAGTACAACCATTAAACTTTTAATAGACATTTTAATAACAAAAAGAATTTTTGATGGCATTTTATCCTATAACATATGTTAACACCTTTTACTCTGCAATGCTTTGTTGCATAACTCCTTTAGACAATGTTTTTTATTTTCGTCTAATCTGTAATCATGTTAAAGTAGTTGTGCTTCTCAAAAAGTTATACAATTATACATTCAATATTCTCTCCTTTATCATGTTCTCAAATCTAATAGCAGTAATATATTCCCCAAATATTCTCTTGATTAAAGAGAAGACAGTTCTACAATCCACCAACTCTGTCAGTAGCTAACGTTATCTTTCCATTCTTGCAAGTTATTTTTCTGTATCTTCACAATCTTTTTTCTTGTATGATAGTGATTGGTCTTCTTACTGCATCTGGAATTCTTTCCACTTTGATTGCTGGTCAATTCCCTTAAATGAAAGGAATTGAAAATCCCTGTTACTGTCATACAAACCGACTGAGATAGTAATTTCTACTTGCTTATTCTGCTTTATTGTTATATCCTCAACTAATTTTGGTAGTATTTTATCATCATGTACCTGTTCACTGCTGGTTACATTTAATGATAAAATTCTCTTTCTTTTAATTTCAACTGCTACATGTATCTTTAGATAATCTCTCTTTACATTCCACTTATGTTTAATCCATTCACGTCCTCTATTTGTAACTTTAACACCAACAGTAGAATCAATTGCAATTACAAAATTATCAGGATGTACACTAGATTCTTCATCACTAAAAATTGTTATATTTAATTTGTTTATTCTTCTACAAATTCTACTACAATCAGGAACTGATGGTAATGTGTTTAAGCATATTCTCGTACTATACCTTCAGTTTGTCTGTATGGTAAATGAAAGTGTACTCTCATATAACCAAGTAACTCGATAAATGAATCTGGATATACAAATTTTCTGCCTTCCTTGTCCTTATTCATCTCCTCGAGGTCATTATCCTAGTTATCTATAACATCAAAATCAAGTAATATCTCGTCACGTTTAACAAGAGACTCATGTAATTTCTCTAGTTAACATAATATGCCTAAAATAGGTAAGGTAAATGTGTTAGGAAGAATGAGTTATGCAACAAAGCAGTATAAACCATAACAGTATCAAAGATCAAAAAATGTATCGAAATATTTTTAAAATTAATTATTAATATTTAATAGCATCTTCCTGTTATTGAATAATTAAGATGAGTGACATTGATATTTGGCAAAAAGAGTTTTGGAATCGATTGAATCAACAAATGCAAGAAAATTTTAAAAAACAAATGGAACTTACACAAGAACAGGTAAAAAAACAAATGCAACTTACACAAGAACAGGTAAAAAAACAAATGGAATTTACACAAGAACAGATAAAAGAACAATTGGGATTTACAGAAGAACTGGTAAAAAAACAATTGAACTTGCAGAAGAACAGCCAAGAAGATCAGAAGAAGAAGCAAAAATATCCATAGAATTGGCTATGAAAAATGCAGAGACTTTTCTAATCAACATAATCCAACATTAACAATGATAGAATTTGAACAAGCAAGACTAAGAAATTTCTTGCGAAAGTGAAATTTCCTTTTATTTTTATGAATTAAAATATAGTTATATATTTGTAATAAATCATTATATTTTCTTATTAGTAAATCATGTGTTACTTTCTATTTATTAATATTATATCTCTAAAGTTCTTTAATTATTACGAATCAGATATCATGATATCAAATAATAATAACATTTATATAATGATAGCATGCTATCATAGGTTATGAATAAAATAAATCGGCAACAAGAAAAAATTGAACAACAAAAAATAGTAAATGGAGTCAAGGTAGACAAACTCTTTAAGACAGTTGAAGCAATAAAGGAAAAACCTGAAATTCCAAAATTCAATTCTAAAAAATTCCTTGATGTTCACTCTTTGAAAGGATTTGATGAAGAGACTTTAAGAAAATTACAACAGGCTCCTGTAGATGAATTCGGAATTACACATTTTAATATACTGTATAACAAAGAAGAAGACAAGTTCTTTTGCCTTCTTGAGGCACCCAATAGAGAAGCAGTAGAAAATCATCATCATAAAGCTGGCGTCAAATGTGAATGGATAACAGAAGTGAAAACAACAGCTTAAGGTAGTTTAGAAATATGGGATTATTCGGAATATAAGGCAGTAACACTACAGAAGCATGTCCATGGAATAACACTGAAACTCGAAAATTAGTATTAGAAAAAGGTCCCAAAGTGATTGAAGAAGCAAAGTAATTTAAATATAAAAATAGTTAACCAATAATACTCAGCATTAGAACATACTTTTTTATGGGTCGTTGAGGCAGATGACGTTCATTTAATACAATCATTCTTTGCAACAAATGCAGGTAAATTTAATGCATTAAAAATAGTCCCTTTAATCACATTTTCTGATGTTATAGAACAGTGTAAAAAATTATAACATTTGATAGTTCATTTCTATTGTTATCTCATATTTTGACTAACAATGGTATTTATTATTAAAAATATGATGAGACTTTAATCATTCACTTTTCTGGGGGTAATTCAACAATAATAAATTTTATTCTCAAACAAATTATGATACAGCGATATGAACTTATACAACATTATCTTTACAGTAGTCTCCATCCTTTGCATACTAAATTTTTTTGATAGTAAATATTCTACTAATACACGTTTTGATGATGAAAAGAGATTATGTAATTTTCTCAATTTATCTACTACATGTAGGAAGTAAATCTAAATGAAATTTAGAGTCCTCTTGATCGACTAATGTCCACCTTCCATATGTTATAGTATCTACTTTAAGACGAATAATCCTGCCTAATCTATCAGTAAAAATATTGACTACGTTGTCTATTGTACTATTTTGGAGTTTCATTCTAATCTCTTCAATGGTAAATTCGATATCCGTCTCTTGCCTTTTAGGGCTTATATCATGATCATTCGTAATCACACTATGTACGTGTCCTTTTTTGTCTTTTTTGACGCATTTTATGTAAATGTTGTGACTCATGATATATACTCACCTCGGTACTAAATATATCATATATCAAATAGAGAACGTGAAATTAAATAAGCATTTCATATGTAAATGACTTTATATGTTATTAAATAATGATTCTTAATATCGTATCTTATTTTTCAAGCTTCTTAGGTACACAATATGAAATTACCTTCGGTTGTAATGCACTATATAAGAGGTAGAAATACCACTCAATCCGAATGGCCCGTTTTTATCAGTGTTCATATACATGTGTGTTTTTATAATATTTGTAATAATGAGTTACTCTCATATTTTAGAAAATGTAATGGAGCAAATTGAAACCGCTGAAAGTAATTTAAATAAAAATTTGATAGGAATTTTCAAAATATCTAATCTCAAAAGATACAAGTGCAAATTATCAGAGAAACTGTATCAAAGTTATGTTGATGTTTGCAGATTTTTTACAATCAAGAAAATAGCTAAGCAACTTAACAGAAGTAAATTCTATTGATGATATTGTAGCATTTTTGAATACAAGAAGAAAAAACAAAGATGAAGACTTCTAGTTCTATTATTGTCTAAAACGTATGAATCTCTAAATTAGGTTTTTATTTTCGCACCAATATCGGTGTTACTCCTAACGGGCCGGTAGTCTTCTAGGTTTGATTTATTGAAATTAAGAAATACAAATTAAAACAAAAAATAAAATAGGATACATTTAACAAAAAACTACTAATATACTACGTTCTAAATATTAAAAGAAATGACATCCATCCACTATGCTAAACAATAAACAAGATTTAATGATTTTCACATTGGATTTATGCTATAAATATAAGATACTTTAAATTTTCGACTATATTAATTTTAGCATATTTAGATCAGTAAGACTTCTATTATATTTTATCAGAGTATATCACTTTCAAAGAATTTTTTTAGAATAGTTCCAGGAAGTAAATTAATATTTTGTTCAATTTGATCATATAATTTTTCGATTTCGACAATTTGAATGTTCAATGTATTTTATCGGCCTCAGTTTTCCCCTTATTATTCTTACAATGTCATTCTGTTCTGAAGTAACTTTCCCTCTGATTCCTTTCTTTAAATTGTATGATTTTAGTAATCTGGTCCATAATGTATCAGAAAATACCTGATTGTATCCATTCTTGAAATCTTGTATAACATGTAGAACCAGAACCAAATTCTTTGGGTAACAATTTCCACTGACATCCCGTTCTCAATACAAATATGATACCATCAAATACTTTTCGATATAGAACAATTTGACGACCTATGTATTGTCTGGTTTTTCAACAGGTAAAATATTTAATTTAGTTGTAAAGATCATATGGAATGCGTGAAATTGTTCTAATGTGAATTATTCTTGCTGCTGTTATTCAATTATTATTGTAATATAGGAACCAATGAGCCATATTCTTATCTATTTTTGGGATAGAATAGGTTCTAAGAAAAAAAACTAATAAATATAACAAAATACATGTAAACAATTAATCTAAAAAATAGAACAAAAATATAATGAAAATAAATACAGACTACATTAATTTAAAATTTAGTATTTTCTTTCTAGATAAATAATTCATAACAGATAAAATTATATTATTCTTTCTTTTAGAACAAAATACGATAAGTCAATATTGCAAACCATCATCATCATCATCGTCACTATCTAAAAGAATTAATTATTTGAAATTTTTGTATTTTAGTACAATTATTGTAGCTTTGTCAATTCTTTATATATCTGCTTCTGTTAATACTATTAGGCTAGCTGATGCTCAAAATGTTATTAATTCAACGGAAATAGATTCATTGTTAGAGACAGCCTATACTTTGTTCAACCAAAAAAAATATCACGAAGCAATCAAATACTATGACAAAATCCTAGCGATAAATGCATCAGAGATTAATGCTCTTAATCACAAAGGTCTTGCTCTATGGAGGTTGCACAAATATAATGAAGCACTTCCGTATTTTGACCAGATTCTAGCAATAAATCCATCCAATGTAAAGGCTTTAAATAATAAAGGTCTTGCTTTATTGGGATTGCAAAAAAATGATGAGGCAATAAAGTACTTTGACCAATTACTCTCTATGAATGCATCAGATCTTTATGCTCTAATTAATAAAGGAGGTACTTTATTGGCATTAGAAAAAAATGATGAGGCAATAAAGTACTTTGACCAAGCTTTATCCATTAATGCATCTAATGTTTATGCAATAAATAACAAAGCAGAAGCCTTAGCTGAAATGGGAAAGAATGAAGAAGCAATTTCAGTTATAGAAAAAACAGCTAGAGATAATCCTAATGATGAATACTTGCAAAGTACTATGGCTTTTATACTAGGTAACATGGGAAAAGATGATAGCGCCAGAGTATATTACGAGAAAGCCTTAAGAATAAATTCTAATTTAACTGAAATATTATATGAAAAAGAATTAGATGTGTTCAACAGGATTATGGGTAATAAAATACTACCACAACAACGATAATAAATGTAAATTTTTCATCTTTCTTATTTTTATATAATACTAATAATCTTTTGTTCAAAATATTTTTTTATTATCTGTAAAATTGGCATTAGAATTAAACCTGTATTATTTTTATCTTCCGCCATCTTTTGGCATAAATTTTCTAGCAGCTTCAGCATCTTCTATTCCCATCATTCCAGTATCAGCAATGTAAAATATACCGAGTATTATAACTGTAATTAAAGCGCTGATCCCTAATGCTACTAAAGTTGGATGGGGAGCATTCAAATTACTTTGAATGTAGACTTTCATAGTTTTGAATATCTTTAGAATCAATTTAGGTAAAAACAGAAAAGCATTTCAAATATATAGACATATCTATTTATTTTCTATTAGTTAAAAAACTAAAAGTAAAAATGGATTTTCTATTATTCATTTAACATGAGAATTAGTAGTAGATGATACAAAAGTTGTTATAATCCTTTTACTTGATACTCCATGTACAATACTTTCTATGTCTATTATTAAAATATTAACTGCTAACATAAATGCTAGAATAAATATGTATAATAATCTACATACATTGGTAATAATATTATTTGTCTAATAATTTAAAATGTTAATAAAAATATATCATAAAGTTAATAGCGATTGTAAATGTGTATCGCCAATAGTTATATATTAAAGACTAATTCTTTATCCTTTAATTCGTCTTCTACTTTTCTATTATCAGAAAAGAATTGTATTACCAAAACTGCAGCAGTTATCAATATTATTAGCAACTATTTTTTGTTATGTGAACCTTAGGATTATGATTTTATTACTAGATGTATAAAGAGAATAGCTATAATTAGATTAATATTTTTCTAACATTTTCGCACATTTGAAACAAAGAAGATAGATCAGGTTACAAAAATAGAGAAAATTTATATACATGTAATTTAAGACATACAGTATTAATTTTAAAGGAATTTACCAGTCAAAAATCCGAAATTCTTAATTAAATATCTATATTACTTCCGGTTAATATATTGAAGAAATTATTAAAAATAATCTTTCTAATTAGAGGTAAGACTGCTTTGAACCCCTACGATATAATTACATAAATGGAAGTGATCAACCAAGATTTGCAGTTTAAATTTTAAGAACCAAAATAATTTTATCATTTTAAATTTATTAATCAACTTTTGAGACGCCGAAAAATTTATACGATCGTATTAATATATTCATAAATATTTATAGACCTTTTAGAGGATCATATTTATAAAATATTGTGAGAATTAAATATAATGGCAATATTAGACAAGATAGAAGTTAAAATATTAACAAGAGATGTACCAAATGCTGGTACAGATGGAGAAGTTTATTTAGGAATAGGGGGGAGAGAATTTAGATTAAACAAATCAGGCAATCAATTTAAAAAAGGTCAAACAGATAATTTTACAATTGGTGTAGGATCCAATATAAACAATTCGAAAATCAACGATCTGCCACAATCAGCAATGGCTAATCCAGATTCACCAGTGATAGACAGCGGCCCAAGTCGCAATGCAGCATATCCTCCACATTTTCCTGTGTATATCCGTCTGGATTCGAAAGGCGATACAAATAATGATTGGAACATAGAACAAGTAGTTGTAGACGCTAACGAGGGAACACAAACACCAGGAACTTTTGTATTTCCAAATGCTACTAAACCTCCTCCTCCTAAGGTTCATCCAGAAGGATCAATATGGTTAGGTATTAATTCAGGAGAAATTCTATTTCTTGAAAGTGTATAATAATTTTCGATAGTGCAGATTCAACACAACACATTTTTTCAATTGATACATTCCGTAATTTGCGATGATATTTAAATTCTGATTTTAAAATCAATAAAATCTAGATATCAATCTGTGTCATATTACTTAAGACTCTTATTTTTGCACCGTTATCGGTATTACTCCCGACGAAGTGAATATCTATACAAACAATATTGTTAATAAAATATGATAGAGCCCTATTATTTAGAAGATTTTAGTTCAGAGAAACTTGCTGAAGTTACAGATGAACTCTACTATTTAAAGTTAAAAAAATAGTATCTTATAACTCTATCGATCTTCTTTTTTAAGTTCAGAATTATGTCTCTTTCTTACAGCCAACTCAGTTTTCCGACGTGGAAAATCTTTTCTATTGTAAGTTGAAAAAAAGTATGTTCAAGTTAACAAAATTCAACATGTGCATCATAGGAATGATTGTAGGAGCAACTCTAATTGCAACACTTCCTTTTATTGGACTGCAATGTAGATGGTGTTAGATTAGTACACACTAAGAAGAGACAAATTCATACAATGTATATCCAAATAAACAAGAGCTGAATAGGTCTATCGATATCCATATAGATTTTACTTGAGATAATTATTATGAATAGTTAAGATGATAAAATATATTATTACACAAAGAAAAATGATATAATGATAATAGGATGGGTAGAATATAGGCCAAATCTTTCCATCTTATTTGATAATGCCCTCAAAATATTCCATTTCTATATTTTTTCGGCGCCGAAAAAATTATGGTTGTTTTTTCCTTTAAACTAAAAAATTCTATGTTTAATATCCCTCTACAAGATTCCAATAAGTAAAACACATTCTGTAATTTTAAATCATTCTCAGTTATATTACAGAATCATTTTTCTCAAGTATAAAAAAAGAATAATAATGAAATGTATGAATTGTTATACTGAATATTTACCAAGTTTATCTAACCCTGTCTGTCCATCATGTAGTTTTTGTCATTATTGTAGAGAATTTACCTGTTTTCATCAAGATAAGAAAAGTAAATGAATTGATTTCCTTTAGGAAAATTTGGATAGATCCATTACAGAGGAGGGTAGTAAAAAATTCTTGTAAATAAATTCATTTGAATCTTATTAATATTAAATAATTCTAATTGTAAATATCGTTAAAGATTGAAACTGTTAATTCAATCCTAGGTGTAGACGAAGTTATTTTTAATTATATATTTTTAAAATATACTTTTTAGATTAGGAATTATCTGGAACACCTTCAATTAAATTTTTCATAATTTGTATCACCAAATATTATAAATAATACAAATACCAAATAAATATATCATTACACGAAAGATGGGTAACTGACAACAGGATGGCGTATATCTGAGCCATTCCAGCCATCCTGCTGATTATTATATGAAAATAATTCTTTTCATATTTTTAACAATATTTTTTCGCCGGAAAAATAAGAACTAAACCAAAGTGTGAAATAACGTGGATAATAGGATGAGGAAAATCCAGATGAAGCATGTAGTCTGTTGAGATGTCCAGACGGCACTGACCTAGATGGTCATCTGTTAAAGGCTGGAACAGACACAGATGAGGTTTGTAATACTGAGTTAGTTCCTCCACCAATAAAAATATATTTCTTTTATATTTTTCATAGATTGACTTAATGTATAAATTTGAAGATATTTTACTAAACATAACTATCTATTTTTAGATATTTTAAAAACTATGATCCAAAGTATTCTGAAATCAATGTTTATATATTTTTCTTACTGTATCTAATTAAATAGATGTTTATTTAATTGGAAAAAGATGAACAACTAACAAAAAAAATATCTTGAGTTGTTTTATCAATAATATTAATAGGATTGACTACTTTAATGATTATTTATTTTTTAAATCCACCAATAAATGTATTTATCAACATGGTAAATCAATTGGAATAGATTTTAATCAAATCTTTGCAATCCTTTCAAATCCTACAGCTATAGCGGCTGATAATGCAGGAAATGTATATGTCCTTGATCATGAAGACGAGACAATACAAAAGTTTACGACTAATGGTACATTTGTTAAAGAATGGAACATTCAAAGAACAAAAGCATCAGACATAGTTCCTACAGCTATAGCAGTTGATAATGCAGGAAATGTTTATGTTATTGATGCTGTAAATGATAGAGTACAAAAGTTTACGACTAATGGTACATTTGTTAAAGAATGGAACATCAATTAGAATATTTATTTTATCATCTACGAATTTCTTTTTGATGTCTGTTTTTGGTAAATCTAGATGCTCTAAATATTTCAAGTAAGGCTCAGCTTTATTAAATGAACCAAGTCCCTTAGGTCCCTCGTATGATATGTTGTAGCTTACATATTTTCTAGCCGATTCAAAATACCTGTTTTCCACAGCTTGAAAGTACTACATTACAATTTCGTTTGCATTTGTGTTTTTATCAATAAGATTTTCAAGTCTTTTAATATGCCCACTCCATCCTTTGTTATGATCATCATATTGTAATCTATCTGCATTTGTGAATCCACTATGAATCAAAGTTAATTTTGTTTTATCCTTATCTATTTGCTCAAGCTTCCACGTAACAATAGTATTTTTATTATATTCAGGTTTTGTTGTAAAATTCCAAGTATAGGATAGCTCCTTATTTGGTATAAAACTAACAATCTCACCAATAATTTCATGGTCTTTATCTTCTTGTGTACTTTCTTTTAGGAATCTAAAAGAAATTTTTCGACCTATCTTTGGTTCTATAGTTACTATATTAGGAAACCATTGAATTAATTGTTCTGGAGTAATTAGAGCAGAGTATACTTTCTCTACTGGTGCATTTATTACTATCTCTTTTTTTTAAGTACATCATATTTATCGCTCATTTTTTTTCTTTTTCTCTTTACTTTCTACAAACTCTTTAAGGCCTTCAAGATTATGTCCCCACATTTTATCGAAAAATTCCTTTATTTCTAAAGTTTTTTTAGGATTTATAGAGTATCTTTTTTTCTGTCCTTCTCTAGTTTCTTTGATGAGATCTGCGTCTTTTAAAATTCTTAAATTTGTGGATACAGCAGCAAAGGTAGTATCAAAATGTTTTGCTAATTCTGAAGGAAACATATCATGTTCCCTAAGCAATAATAAAATCTGTCTCCTGTTATCCTCAGCTAGTGCTTTCCAAACAGACCCTGTCATTATCATAATATGATAATTAAAGAATTATTTAAATGCTTAAATATTTCATATTGTATGTAATGTGTATGTATTCCACATCTATAAAACAACACAATAGAAGTTGGACTTTATTTTTAAAAGAGTTGACTAAGTGTTGTAGAAAATTTAAATATAAAGAAAAGGAGGCGTGGAAAAAATAATGACTTACATTTTAGATAATCACAAAGTTGTTTCAGAAAGTGAATGGATAGAAGCTCGGATAGAACTACTTAAAAAGGAAAAAGAATTTACTGTATTACGTGACCAGCTTAGTCAAGAACGACGAGATCTACCTTGGGTTCAGGTCAATAAAGAATATGTCTTTGATGGACCAAATGGAAAACAATCATTGTCAGAACTTTTTGATGGACGAAGCCAGCTAATAGTATATCATTTGATGTATGATCCTGCATGGGATGCAGCATGTCAGTCATGTTCTTTTTGGGCAGACAATTTTAATGAAATAATTGTACATTTGAACCAAAGAGATGTGACCATGATAGCAATTTCTAAAGCATCTTATAGTAAGATAGATGCATACAAGAAGCGGATGGGTTGGGATTTTAAGTGGGTTTCTTCTTTTGATACAGATTTTAACCGTGATTATTATGTATCATTTACATCAGA
>Ga0210114_1000392_pt1 | contig 11550 bp, 11 predicted proteins | sample MayberryNW_TuleA_FD_185524 | JGI IMG/M metagenome (GOLD analysis project Ga0210114, IMG submission 185524) | Wetland microbial communities from San Francisco Bay, California, USA, that impact long-term carbon sequestration - MayberryNW_TuleA_D2... | ecosystem: Environmental > Aquatic > Marine >...
AGATTTTGCTCGACTTTCAGTAGGAGATTATATTATAGCACCAGAAATAGCTATTGAAAGAAAGACAATACATGATTTAATTAATTCAATATATGATGGGAGACTTTTTATTCAATGTTCCGATTTGATTCAGTTTTATTCTAAACCTATTTTGATAATAGAAGGAAATATTTTGAATCTACAAGTTGAAAAATCTAGTGAAAACCAAATTAATGAAATTGAAATTTCATTTGAGAAAATTTTACAGGTCTATGATGCTCTTGCAACTATTGCATTAATTTTTAGAATACCAGTTATTTATTCTCCTTCAGCAAATTACACTTCAAAATTTTTAATTATTTTATTGAATAAAGCAATAAAATCTGGTATAACAATCAATGGGCCATTGATCAAGAGAATAAAAAAAGGAAATCATATACAATTACAACAATTATCTATACTTTCATCATTACCTGGTGTAGGAGATAAATTAGCCATAAGATTGCTTAAAAAATTCAAAACACCATCAAGAGCAATAAATGCATCGATATCCGAATTAGCTTTGATCCCAGGTTTTGGAAAGGCAAGAGCTGAAAAAGTGAAAAAAATTCTTAATTATGAATTAAACGAGGATATAACAAAAAATCAACAAAGGACATTAAATTTTTAATAAATTTGTTGTATTTATTAATATTTCATAATCGTGGAATATGAATTATTGATTTTATCTTTAAATCTCTTTATAAAGTTATTATGAAATAAAATTCTAATGAAACTGATAAAAAAACTTGAGATTCAATCCAAAGAAAATATTATTAATTTTCTAAACACTCAATCAGTTGGAAGATTTGCAACTATAGATATCGATGGTTTTCCCCAGATAATACCGATGAATTTTGTGTATGTTAAAGCTGAAAAATATAGAGATAATTCCTGTGTTCTTAAACAAGATAGTATATATATGCATTCATATCGATTTGGCGAGAAAATAGATAATATCAAACGGAATTCAAATACAGGATTTGAAGTAGATCAACATTTGGCTTTTTTACCATCCTATTATTTTCATCCTTCTGATGCATCACAAGCTGATACATTGTATAAAAGTGTAGTTATAAAAGGACCGTCATATATAATCGAAGATAATGAAGAGAAAGCACTAGCTTTAAATTCATTAATGGAAAAATATCAGCCTGAAGGTAATTATGAAAAACTTAACTCAACAATGCATTCAGTACAAGAAGTAACCGTAATAAAATTAATCCCCAATAACATGAAAGGAAAATATAAGATTGGACAACAATGGACTCCATCATATAGATTGAAAATAGCTAAAAATATTCTAACTAGAGAAAAGGAAAATGCTAAATTAATTTTTGACGTAATGGGAATTGAAATTTTAGAAAATAAATATTTAAAAATAAAAGAAGAACCGGTATTATAAGTTTCAAAATTAATAGTGTTGTCCACATATCTGAAATGCAAACATAATATATCCAATAACTGTACCGTCTTTTCTAAACTGATAAAAATTGTTTGTATCTTTTGGCATCATTTCATTTTTCAGTAACAAAGCTCTCTCTTTAGAGATTTGTATTATTTTCAGTCTGTCATTCATTATCTTGTCTAGTGGCATTGTTGGATTATGGGAATCATTACGAATTATAATCATTGAAACTATTCTATCTATATTTTCTCTATCGATTTCTACTAAAAAAGTATTGAAATCTTCATTTTTAAAGGGATCAGGAGAAGTAAAAGAATCAATTTGAGCGTATTTTAGAAATTCATCCTTGAAGGAATAGGCAAGTTGACTCATAATTGCTATATCTGCTATATCCAAAGACTTGATGGATTCAATATTTGGGGATTGTATTTCAGAAGATAACACAATTGTTTTTTAATTATTTGTTATATATTTTATTTTATTAAATAATTGTCAAATATTATCAAATTGATTACTCCTCAAAATATTTTACTCTTTCTTTCTTAAATTCTCTTGAACTGAATAAAATCTTATAATCATAGATTTTAATTATATGTGAAATTTCTTTGGCAATGTTTTCAGCAGCTTCTATGCTTCTCGCATGTATCATACTAAATATATTAAATTCCCAATCCGGATAAGTTGGTCTTCTATAACAATGACTTACTTGTGGAAATTCTGCCAACTTGTATCCTACTTTATTTACTTCTTCTTCTGGAACCTTCCAGACTATCATCCCGTTGGCTGTAAATCCTGCATCTCTATGTCTCAAGATAGCAGCAAAGCGCCTCATTATTCCATTTTCTTCAAACTCCTTCGACTTTTCAAATAATTCTTTCTGTGTTATTCTAAGTTTCTCTGCGCTTTTTTTGAAAGGCTCTGGAATTATTTCTATATCTTTTTGTAGTTCTCTTATAAACTCTTTATCTTGATCAGTCAGTTTACTTTTTTCTGGATTAAGTTCTTTAATCGTCTCAGTAGGTTTAGGATTTGAGGAATCATTATTTACCATATCAAGTTTAACACCGATTTTATACATTTTCAATGTTGGCAAAAGCCTATATTTTATTACTCCATCAAGGGAAGACATTTTATCCAAAATATCTTTCATGTCTCTTTCTGGAGGTACTGCTAAAGTGAACCATATGTTGAATTCATGATTCCTTTCATAATTATGACTAACACCAGAAAGTTTGTTTATTTCATGTGCAATATAATCTAATTTTTCAGGTTTTGCTGCAAAAGCTATAAGTGCACTCTTGTATCCCAATCTTCTAGTATCAAAGATTGCATTAATTTGTCTTATCAATCCCATCTGTTTGAGGTTATGTATTCTTTTCATAACCTCATTTTCTGATATATTATGATGAATAGATATCTCTAAAAATGGTCTTTCTTTAAGAGGAAAACACCATTGAATTTCATTTAAAATATTTCTATCGAGTAAATCCAGTTGATTTACTTGTATAGATGTTTTCAATTTTTGTTGATTTATGTATAATATCTATTAAATACTTATGCATTTATCTTAATATTAATATTTAAAATATAATATAGTATAATTGAAAAGTTTGTAGATTTTAGGTATTATATAAAAAATTACTTATCTCGTGATCAGGAATTTATAATTAATTGTTAATAGGAATACTATTTATTTATTGACAATAAAAGCATTTTTTTCTTTTTTATGCATTACTAAATAAAAATATAAAATAAATTTATAATATACTGTAATCGTAAAATATTGTATTATAATTAATGAAAAACAAAAAAGATACAAATGATTATACAGATGATATTATAAAGTTAAATAACGATGATCATGATAAAGATACTAATGAATTAGAATCTAATAATACAGATACTTTACCTAAAGATGAGAAAATTAAAAATGTAAAAAAAGTTAATTCTACCATAAATAATCAATCGGATCAATCAATTAAAAATAACCAAAATATAGATATTCAGGATTCTGATTCAAAATTTTTTGCAATTAGAATTACAGGTGGTCAAGAAAATGTCGTTGCAAATATTTTACAAAATAAAATAAATTCAAAAAGAATAAGTTTACGTTCTATTCTTATATTGGAGAATTTTAAGGGCTATGTTATTGTTGAAGCTCCTGATTCAAATATTGCGTATGATGCATTATACGGAGTTAGACATGTTCGTGGACAAATACGAGGAGATCTTCCTTTTAGTGATGTTGAAAAGTATCTTGTAAAGAAACCAGTAGTAACAGAGTTAAGCATAGATGATACGGTAGAAGTTATAGCCGGACCTTTTAAATCGATGAAAGCAAAGATTATACGTGTTGATTATGAAAAACAAGAAGCTACTGTAGTATTACTTGATTCTCCATATCAAATTCCTGTAACAGTAGATGCAAACTATTTAAAAAAAACAAGTGGATAGTTTAAACTTGTATTAAAAAGTGTAAACATAAAATAATTTAATTACATATAGATATAATGACGATTTATATTTCGGAAAAATATTGTTTTTGACATGAGCGATAAAAAAACTGTCTCCGCTTTAGTAACTGGAGGAGAAGCTAGTGCAGGACCTCCTCTTGGACCTTCATTGGGACCTCTTGGAATTAATGTCTTGCAAGTTGTAAATACTATTAACGATAAAACCAAAGATTTCTCTGGAATGAAGGTCCCTGTTAAAGTCGAGGTTGATCCTGAGACAAAAAAATTTACTGTGGAAGTGGGTATTCCTCCAACTACCGCATTAATAGCCAAAGAAGCTGGTATCACTAAGGGATCTGGGACTTCAGGAAAAGATTATGTCGGGAACATTAGCATGGAAAATATAGTTAAAATTGCAAGAATGAAGATAGATGTATCTTATGCTATTGATTTGAAAAATGCTTCAAAAGAAATAATTGGATCATGTGTAAGTAGCGGTATAATGATTGAAAATAAACCTGCTAAAGAAATTTATGCTGACGTAGAGAAGGGTCAATTTGATTCCTTATTTAATTAATAATTTTTAATTTTTTTAAATATTTATTATAACGGATGAATAATCTCTAATAAAAATTGTATTACAGAAAATTAAAATATCCCTAGTTCTGACACATTGTTATAAATTAATTTTAGGTGAAAATGATAGAATGTCAATTCAACAAGGTTCAGCTGGTGGTGTACCAGTTTTAATATTAAAAGAAGGATCCACTCAAACAAAGGGAAGAGATGCACAAAAGAATAACATAACAGCTGCTAAGCTAATAGCAGAAATTGTCCGTTCAAGTCTTGGTCCACGTGGTATGGATAAAATGTTAGTAGATTCATTGGGTGATGTAACAATAACAAATGATGGTGCTACCATTCTTAAGGAAATAGATGTACAGCATCCTGCTGCTAAAATGATGGTAGAAATCAGTAAGGCGACGGATAATGAAGTTGGTGATGGAACTACGTCTGTAGTAATATTAGCCGGTGCATTGATTGAAAAAGCGGAGGATCTTATAACAAAGGATGTCCATCCAACTATTATAGTAGATGGGTACAGAAAAAGTGCTCAAAAAGCTATTGAAATCCTTAATAAAATAGCACAAAAAATAGATGGCGGAAATGAGAAGAATGAATTACTTAAAATAGCCAAGACATCAATGCAGACTAAACTTGTTTCAAAGGAAGCTGCTGAATTAGCTGGACTTGTAGTAAATGCAGTTTTACAAGTATCAGATAAGTCAAAGCCTGATTCAAAATATAAAGTCGATATTGATGATGTTAAGGTAGAAAAAAAAGCAGGTGGATCATTAAGAGATACTACATTAATTCAAGGAATAGTACTAGATAAGGAAGTAGTTCATGGAGGAATGCCTAAGAGAATAAATCAAGCAAAGATTGCATTATTAAATTGTGCTCTAGAAATTGAAAAGACTGAATTTGATGCAAAAATAAACATTAGCTCTCCAGATCAGATGAAAATGTTTCTTGAAGAAGAAAACAGAATATTAAAAGATATGGTTGATAAAATTAAAAATACTAGTGCTAATGTGGTAATTTGTCAAAAAGGAATCGATGATATAGCTCAACACTATTTAGCAAAATCTGGTATTCTCACAGTTCGTAGAGTTAAAGAAAGTGATATGACAAGATTAGCAAGAGCTACTGGCGCTCGAGTAGTGAACAATATAACTGATCTAGTGTCTGGTGATTTAGGAAATGCTGACCTAGTTGAGGAACGAAAAGTTGAAACTGATAAATGGGTATTTATTGAAGGTTGTAAACATCCAAAATCTGTAACTATTTTAATAAGAGGAGGATCTCAGAGAGTAGTAGATGAAGCAGAACGTTCTATTCATGACGCAATAATGGTTACAAAAGATGTTTTAGAAAAACCATTCATCGTTGCTGGGGGTGGATCTCCAGAAGCTTATGTTGCTGGAAAACTTAGAGAATGGACAAGTACATTATCTGGACGAGAACAATTGGCTGCTGAAAAATTTGCAGATGCTCTAGAGGTAATACCTGTTACATTAGCAGAAAATGCAGGAATGGATCCTATAGACACAACAACTGATCTTAGAGCAAAACAGAGTAAGGGTTCCAAATGGATGGGCGTTGATATTAAAACTGCCAAGATCGCTGATATTTCAAAATTAGATATATTTGAGCCAGTAAGTGTAAAAGAACAAATAATTAAATCTGCAACTGAAGTAGCATCAATGATATTAAGAATTGATGATGTAATTGCATCCAGTAAATCCTCCGGCGGAGGAATGCCACCAGGTGGAGGAATGCCACCAGGTGGAATGGGAGAAATGTAAACATCATTAACTTTTTTTTAATTCTATATCAATCACTTGCTTAATCCAAATACCAACACTTCTCAATTTTGACAATTTATCCAGATACTGATCCCATGTTAAATTTGTAGAATAGGCTTCATTCCATTTTTTATGACTTTCTTGAAGGTATTTTCTGGCTTGAGTATGATAAATACAATATTCAGAAGTTTCAATCCTTTCCTTTTCACAGATAATACATCTCATTATATTTATTATATTATGAAGTATATTAAAAAGGAAATCTCAATAATAATTTAAAAAAAGGTATTTATATTTATTTTAAATGCTATCTTTTATTGAACTATAGTAAACCAAAACTCATTATTGTAATATCTATAATTTATCTGGTTTTCTTTTTTGCATTATCAACTGGGTTAATAAATGCTATTCTTGAAGGTGGGAAGGTTCCTAAAGGATTTACCATTGTACCATCTAGATCATTACAAACAATAAGTGAAACAATTATTATTACATTAATACTTTTTGTAGGTGTATTTGGATCTTTTCTATTATATAGATCAGGATACTCACACACTCCAAAAACACAATATGGATTTTTAGCTGGAGGGTTTTTTGTTATTACAATGTCATTAATATTAGGATTAATGATAATAAACATAAAACTTAACCTCTAAAAAGAATCATCTAAAATGTCTAATTATTATTCTTTATTATAACAATTAATAAATAAATCGTCAGATTTTATTATATTAAAAAAAAGATTATGTAGATCCTTTAAATTAATGTTGATTCTTTTTTCATACATGCTTATAGGCTTACTCATAGGTCGATTTCAACCATTACATCTAGGACATATTGAAGCCATAAAATTTGCATTGCAGGAGCTCTCAACTCTAGTTATCGTAGTGGGCAGTGCGCAGATAAGTTATGAACTAAAAAACCCCTTTACAGCCGGTGAAAGGATAAAAATGATTAGAAATACCTTAATTCATATTGATGAAATTGATGTCCGGAATATCCTTATTATTCCAGTACCTGATATAAATATTCATGCATTATGGACTCATAATCTTGACCTATTAGTTCCCTCTTATGATGTCGTTTTTACAAATGATCCATTCACAATAGCTTTATTTCAGGAAAGACAAAAAAAAATTATTCAACCTACTTTATTTAAGAGACAAAAATTTTCAGGAACCCAAATTAGAGAAAATATGATTAAAAAAGAAAATTGGAAAGACTTAGTTCATTTTGAAACTGCAAGAGTAATAGAAGAAATAAATGGTATAGAGAGATTAAATCTTCTATGGAAAAAATATAATGAACCACATCAATAATCGATAACTGTATTAATAAATTATTTTGATAGAATTAAATTATAATTATATGATAAGTTATAGTTATGTCAACCAACGATGATGATCTTCAACCCATTCTTAATAATATTAAGATAGGTGATACAGTCAGTGTAGTTTTAAATAATAATTCTATTATCTCAGGGAGATATATGCCAAGATATGAGTCCAGTGAAAGGGATCATATAGTAATTAAATTGCCTAATGGTTATAATGTAGGTATAATATTAAAAAAGATAAAATCTATCACCAAAGTTTCTTCATTTACTATCGAAACAGAAAAATTATCAAAAAATACCTTATACAATTCTAGTTCATTGCTATCGCAATACAAAAATGATCATGATCTATCTCAAATTTCTGATTTACCAAAAATAGTTATAATTAGTACAGGTGGAACAATTGCTAGTAAAATAGATTATCGAACAGGAGGTGTCACCTCTGTTTTATCAGCTAAAGATCTATATACTTCTATTCCAGAACTTTCTCTATATGCTTCAATTGATACTGAAATTTTATTTAATGAATTTAGTGAAAATATTGGTCCAATGCAATGGCACTTAATAGCTAATAAAATAATAGAGAAGGTTAATTCTGGAAACTATGATGGTATCATAATTTCTCATGGTACTGATACAATGAGTTATACCGCAGCTGCATTAAGTTTTGCGTTACAAGACCTTCCTATCCCTGTTATAATGGTCGGTGCACAAAGATCTTCTGATCGGCCTTCTTCTGATGCGTCTTCCAATCTTATTGCATCAGTTATTTTTGCAACTCAATTGGATTACTCTGGGGTATTTGTGGCTATGCATGGGAGTATATCTGATGAAGAAATATACTGTCACATAGGTACAAGAATAAGGAAAAATCATACAAGTAAACGCGACGCATTTAAATCAATAGATATTTCTCCAATTGCAGTTGTACAAGACGATCGAATCGAAATAAAAAAAATTCCTTCAAATATAATTTTACATAAAGCCAAAAATAGTAACAAAATAAACAAAGAATTCAATATAATATCTAAAACTAAATTCGACGATAGAGTTTTTCTATTAAAATATTATCCAGGACTCAATCCAATATTAATAGAAAATGTACAAAAATTAGGATATAAAGTAATAATAATAGAAGGAACAGGCCTAGGTCATATTAATAGAAACTGTTTTTCTTATTTAAAAGAAGCAATAGCGTCTGGAATGTTAGTTTTTATGACATCTCAGTGTATTTGGGGTAGAACAAATCTAAATGTCTATGATACAGGTAGAGATCTACAAAAAATTGGTGTAATACCACTATCTAATATGCTTTCTGAAACTGCTATGGTAAAAGCTATGTGGCTGTTAGCAAATTATAATGATTTAGATTATATCAGAAATAAAATGCAGGAAAATATTTCAAATGAGATTACTTTTATAACTCCAATTGTAGAGTAATAATTTCATAATAGTTAAAATTATACAATTTTATCAATGAATGATGTACTATTGGTATGAATGAAATAATTCTAAAAGTTGGTTTTGAAATTCATCAGCAATTAGCTACAAAAAACAAGTTATTTTGCAACTGTAAATGTCTAGAAGCAGAAAATTATGATTCTACTTTTTTAAGAAAATTGCGTCCTGCCCAAAGTGAGCTAGGATCGTATGATCGAGCGAGTATCTTTGAATTTACAAAAATGCGTACGATCAAATATCATTCTTCTTATACTGCGAGCTGTTTGGTTGAAGCAGATGAAGAACCACCACATGAAATAAATAGAGATGCCATGGACACTGCATTGATAATCTCTCTTGCTCTTAATTCTAACATTATTGATGAGATAAATGTTATGAGAAAAATAGTCATTGACGGATCAAATACATCTGGATTTCAAAGAACAATGCTAATTTCTTATGGTGGTCATTTACAGGTCAATGGGGAAAAAATAGGAGTACAGACTATTTGTTTGGAAGAGGATTCTGGGAAGTTATTATCAGATAATGGAAAGTTTAAAGAATATGGACTCGATAGACTTGGAATTCCACTAATTGAAATTGCTCTTGAACCTGTTATTGGGACACCAACAGAAATAGTAAAAATAGCTCTTACTTTAGGAAGGCTTTTGAGGGCAAGTAAACGTGTAGCGAGAGGACTAGGAAGTATTAGACAGGACGTAAACATATCCATTAATAATGGAAAAGGTATTGTAGAAATAAAAGGAGTTCAGAGACTAGATCAATTAATAAAAGTAATAGAATATGAAACAATAAGACAACACGGTTTAATTTTAATTGCTGAAAAAATGAATAGAGAAAGAAAATCAAATGATATAGTAATTGGAGATAAAATTTTAGATATTACTAGCATTTTTAAGAATTCATCCTCTAAAATAGTACAAAAAGTAATTTCTAACAATGAAAATATTTTCATGGCTATACGTGTAAAAGGTTTTAAAGGATTATTTGGATTTGAGCCATATCCAGGTATACGAATAGGTAAACAATTAGGAGAACTAGTAAGATTTTATGAATTCGGAGGCCTATTTCATTCAGATGAGTTACCTAATTACGGTATAACAGATATGGAAGTTAAAAAGATTAATGAAATATTAGATATTGATACCTCAAAAGATGGTTTTATTATTCTTGGTGGACCTAGAGAAAAAATGTCAATTGCAATAAGTGCAATATGTGAGAGGCTCAATAATTTTAGTTCAGGTGTACCATCAGAAACTAGAGCAGCTACGTTTGATGGAAAAACAATATACAGTAGGCCAAAACCAGGATCAGCACGAATGTATCCAGAAACAGACATATCTCCATTTAAAATAACAAATGATATTCTTGTTCCTCTAAAAGAAAAAGTTCCAAAATCTTGGAATGAAACTATTTCATACTTAGCAAAGAAATATCAATTAAATGAAAATTTAGCTGAAAAAATATTTGATTCTAACTATTTTGAAATATTTGAAATACTTAGTAGTTTAACTAAAGTCTCTCCATCATTTATAGCATCAAAACTCACTGAAAGTATTCTAAACTTAGAAAGACAAGGTTATGATTCTAGTGTATTAAATAATAATATTCTATTAGATATTTTTACAAGACTAGATTCTGGTCTTATTGCTAAAGAATCAATTAGTTTGATTATGGAAAAGTTGATGAATAGGACAACAAAAAGTGTTGATGAATCAATCAAGGTTCTTGGAATCAAATCAATTAGTGATGAAGAACTTGAAAAAATAATTGACAAAATTATAGAGGATAATATATTGATTATACGAGAAAAAGGAATGGATGCAACTAGTGCTTTGATGGGAAAATGTATGACTATTCTTCGTGGTAAAGTTAACGGAAAAAAAATAAATGATTTGATAAATAACAAATTAAGTGTTATATTATCAAAACCGTAAAAAATGAATTTTTTTTATATATTAATTGTATTTTTTGAAATTGATCATATTTTAAATTAAACCAAATTTTTATATATGAATTCAAAGAGAAATGAAATTTAATTTATTATTTTATAATATAAATATACTATTATATTTGGCTACTTCAATTGAATATAGAGAACATATTTTGATATTTTAAATTCATTTTTTCTATTGAAATTTAATGATTATATGTTTAGTATTATAATACTCTAAAAAATAATATTAAAACTAATCTCTTATTTATTAAATTATCTTATTAATTTTTACTAATACTTTATTTTTATGTTTATAATAATTGGAGACTATATTTAATAGAAAATAATTATTTTATTCTGTTTCCGATTAATATAAGAATAAGTAGTTTAATTATATACTTGTCTATGGATAAAAAAACAAAATCCAGTAATAAAAAAACAAATAAAAAATCTACAGCTGCAGTTAGTAGAAAGAAAGCAACAACACCAGCAAAGAAAGCAACTGCAAAGAAAGCAACAACACCAGCAAAGAAAGCAACTGCAAAGAAAGCAACAACACCAGCAAAGAA
>Ga0210114_1000393_pt1 | contig 11549 bp, 9 predicted proteins | sample MayberryNW_TuleA_FD_185524 | JGI IMG/M metagenome (GOLD analysis project Ga0210114, IMG submission 185524) | Wetland microbial communities from San Francisco Bay, California, USA, that impact long-term carbon sequestration - MayberryNW_TuleA_D2... | ecosystem: Environmental > Aquatic > Marine >...
CCCGCCGATTCTTCGGCGCGCGGGCCGCGCTCTTCGCTGCGGCGCTGCTCGCCGTGAGCCCGGTGCACGTCATCTATTCGCAGTTCGGCCGGTACTGGTCGCTCGTGTTCCTGCTCGCCACGGTGTATCCCTACGCGCTGTATCTCGGCGCACGGGAGCGCAACGGACGGGCGCTGGCGCTCGCCATCGCCACCGCCCTGCTGGCCACGCTGGCGCATCCTTCGGCGGTCCTCCTCATGGGCGGGCCGGCGGCCCTGTTCGCCTTTCACTATCTGCGGCCCGACCGGCTGAAGGTGCTGTGGGCGCTGCCCGCGTTCCGCTGGGCCGCACTCGCCGCGGTTGTGGTGGCCGTCGCGATCCTGATACGGTTCATCCCCATACTCCATGGATGGATCTCCGAGCACGATGCGAACCCCGGCCCCGGTCAGTTCCTCCTTCGCAAACCGCCGCGGCTGCTCAAGCCGGTGCTGTATGTCCTGGCGTACGTCGAGGCCTGGACCATTCCCCTGATCCTCGCCGGAGCGGCGGGCATCTATCTGCTCTGGCGGGATCGCGACCGGGTGCTCGCGCACTACCTGGCGAGTCTGTTTCTCTTTCCGCTGGTGTTCCTCTGTCTCGTCATGTTCCGTACGCCGGTCTCCACCTACTATCTGCTGGCGGCGGCGCCGGTGTTCTTCATGGGAGCCGGCTACTTCCTCGACCGCGTCTGGCAGATGGAGTGGAGTCTGCGGCCGCGCTGGCTGGTGCCCGCACTGATCGTGGTCCTGATGCTGATACCCGGAACGCCCACGCTGGTGTCGCAGCTGCTGAACGGCCGCCGCTTCGATTTCAAGGCGGTGGCGGAGTGGCTCCAGCCGCGACTGACGCCCGGCGACATCGTGTACTCCGACCAGCCGGTGGCGCTGAACCACTATCTGCCCGAGCTCGACGTGGCGCGACTCCGGTACAGTACCGAGCCCCTGACCGAAGCGGTGCGCACGGTGGCGAGGCTGGGCCGTGGCGGCGCGCTGTGGATCATCGCTCCGGCTCCCGCCCACGCCTTCCGCACCAACTTGCGGCAAGGCGGCTTGGCTCGCTGGATGTACGAGAATTGTCAGCTGAGCAACACGGTAGGAAGAAGCCGAGTAGACTTCCGGCAGCAGTATCTGCAGGTGTATCGGTGCCCGCCGTCCCGGCCGCCGGCACTGGCAGGCCTGCAGTGAGCGGTGAGCTAGCGGGAGGCCGAGGGCTCCAGCGTGAACCCCTTGCGGGCAAGCGCGTCCCAGTAGACCCGCTCCCAGCGCTCCGCTACCCGCTGCAGACCGTAGTTCGCGCGGACGTGTTCCCGCCCCCGCTCGCCCATGGCGCGACGCTGCTCCTCGGGTAGAGCCATCAACCGCAGCATCCCTGTGCGCAGCATCCCGAAGTCCCGGGCGGGCACCAGGAACCCGCTCTCTCCATCCCGCACCACTTCACCGTTGCCCCCGACGGCCGTGGCGACGATCGGCAGGCCGGCCGCCGCGGCCTCGAGCAGCACCATCGGCATACCTTCCCACGCGGAGGACATCACGTAGCCGTCCGCCGCGCTCATGACGGCCGGAACGTCGTCGCGGGCTCCCAGGAAGCGCACCGCCTCCCGCAGGCCTAGCTCGGCGGTCAACGCCTCCGCCTCAGCCTGGAGGGATCCCTGCCCCACGATGACCAGCACAGCCCGAGGCTCGCGCGCCCGGACATCAGCAAATGCACGCAGCATATTAGGATAGTCCTTGGCGACCTCGAACCTCCCGACCGCCAGCCAGACGAACTCCTGGTCCCCCGCGGACATTTCACCTCGCAAGGCGACCCGCCCCTCGGGCGGCAGATCCCGCATCCGATCCGTGTCCACCCCGTTGGCGATCACCGTGAGCAACCGTCCCGGCACGATCCGCTCTCCCACGAAGCGATCGGCCGCGGCCTGGCTGATGATGGTCATGTGATCCACCAGCCCGTTGGTCAGCCGGTAGCCCGCCATCAGCAGCGGTCCACCCTCGTAGACATTGTGGATGGTGGAGACGAGCACCGGGACCGGCACCAGCAGCCGAAGCGCACGCGCCATCAGGTTCGCATGCACCATATGGCTGTGCACCACGTCCGGCTTCCACGGCCGTACGATGCGGACCAGCCGCGCGAGCCCGCGCGGGTCAGGAACACCCCGCCGCATCTCCAGTGAGTCGGTGGCGAGGCCGAGGCTCCGGGCCTGGAGGCCCATGGGCCCCAGCGAGGTCAGCGAGACGATCCGGATCTCATGGCCCCGATCGCGAAGGACCTGGGCCGCGGAGAGCAGCTGCTGGTCCGCCCCGCCCAGGCCCATACTGGTGGAGAGAAACAGGATCCTCACAGATCCTTCTCCCGCGATCCTCCGAGCGTCCGTCGGAGCACCCGCTTGAGGCCGGTCGGAAAGTAGGCGTAGGTGTATCGGCCCAGCGCGAACAGGTACATCCACTTGGGCAGGCCCAGCTCGCGGACCACCTTGGCCTGGACTCGCGCGAGGTTCCGCTGCCGGTCGATGTACTTGTAGGAGCGATGAAAGAAACTGGCGCCGTGCACGAAGTGCTCGCCGACGACGTCGGGGACGTTCGCGAAGCGCCACCCGTGCTTCGCGGCGCTGAGCCAGAGGAGCTGGTCCTCCAGGTCAGCCACCTCGGGGTAGCCCCCGGCATCCACCCACACTTGCCGCCGGAACATCGCGATCGTGTTGGCCAGCGGGATGGATCGCGCGAGCGCCGGGACGATCTCGTCGTGCTCCGTCGGCGGCATCCGCACGTAGCGCTCGTTCCGGTTCGTGTCGATCAGCACGTAGTAGCCGCCCACCACGCCGATCGTGGGATCGGAGTCCAGGACGGCCACCTGACGGCGCAGCCGGTCCGGGTGGCTCCGGTCGTCGAAGTCCTGTCGCGCGATGTACTCGGCCCGCGCCTGGGTCACGCCGAGATTGGCGGCCTTGGTGATGCCCAGTCGGCCCGGCGAGAAGACCCGGACGCGCGAATCGCGCTGCGCCAGGTCGCGCAGGATCTCCGGCGTCCGATCCTGCGAGCCGTCGTCCACCAGGATCCACTCGAAATCGGTGAAGGTCTGCGCCAGGATGCTCGGGATCGCACGATCCACATAGGGCTCGCCGTTGTAGACCGTCGTCACCACGCTCACCCTCGGGGTCATGTCATCGGATCCGTATCGGGGTTCCGGGAGAAGCGCATCGCCCGCGTGCCGGGCCGAGCGGCGAGCGGCTGGCGCACGACCGGTGCGGGGCGGGTCGGCGCGACGGTGCCCGCGAGCCCCCGCGTGCCCACGCGGGACGCCTGCGCCAGTCCCACGAGGGCCCCCAATACGAACCACACCGACTTCTGGTCGTCCCAGCTGAGCGGCAGCATCGCCACCATCAGCGTGGCGAGCAGGACGACGGTGAATCGCCGCTCGAAGGACGGCAGCCTCTGGAGCGCGAGGAAGACCGCACAGAACATCCCCAGATAGAGCAGCAACCCGATGATCCCGGTCTCCACCGCTACGGAGAGGAACGAGTTGTGCGCCACCTGGGGGTTGGGGCCGAGCCACGGCGAGACCGCATTGCGCCAGAAACCGGCGCCGTAGCCGGTGAGCGGCCGCTCGGCCAGCGCCTTGAACCCGGCCTCCCAGAGCTTGAAACGTCCGCCGAGGCTGAGGTCCTCCACTTCGGTGCCGGTCGTAGCGAGGCGCTGGACGATGCGATCGGGGATATACGCCGCCGCGAGCGCGCCGGAGACCGTCAGCATGGCGACCGCCGCGATGAGTCTCCCCGGCGACAGCTTGGTCATCGTGAGGGGCACGATCATGAGCGCGACGGTCGCCGCGACCATGCCGCCGCGCGACGCCGTGAGGCCGATCGCGACCACGCCCACCGCGATGAACACGCGGCAGATCCAGCGAAGGATCGGGTTCTTGTACGTCATCCCCAGGTACCAGGCCATCGGCAGCGCGAGCGCCAGGGTCATGGCGAGGCTGTTGGGGTCGGATTGCACCGCGGTGAAGCGCTTCAGCTCGTTGCCGGCCTGCCGGTAGAGCATCAGGGTCGCCAGCGCCGCGACGTAGCCGCCGAACACGTACGCGGTCATGAGGCCGGTCACCCGGGACCAGCTGGGGGCGATCTCCCAGATGATCAGGAGCACGGCGAAGAGCTGCGCGTACGTCGTGTACTTGTAGGGGAGCCTGGTGCCGGTGTGGATGACGAACAGCTCCGCACCGGCCCAGATCAGGAACATCAGCCCGACCAGATGCATGGAGTGCCAGCGCCGCAGCCGCCCCGACAGCACCACGGCGCCGAGCGCCGCCGCGAGCGAGGCGGCACCCGTGACCTTGGTGACGATCGCCGTGCCGGGGATGACGCTGACCGCATTCTCCCATGGTAGCGCGAACACGAAGAGCCAAGTGATCCAGTAGGCGATGGTGTTCATCGGCCGCTCTCGATCAGTCGGAGATAGTTGTCCACCGCCGCTTCCCGGGTGAACGGCTCCAGCGCCGCCGCTGGAGCCGGACGCGGCGGGCAGTCCAATGCCGCCCCCATGGCCGCGGTGAGTGCCAGGATGTCACCCACGGGCACCAGCGTCCCCAGCCGTCCTTCCTGGAGGATCTCCCGTGGGCCGCTCGGACAGTCCGTCGAGACGACACGAGCGCCCACGGCCAGGGCCTCGATAAGGACCGTGGGGAGCCCCTCCCAGGCTGAGGACAGCACGAACAGCGACGAGGCCGCGAGGTAGGCCAACGGGTTCTCGCGAAAGCCCGGCAGCGCCACGTCGCCTCCCAGCCCCAGCTCGGCGACCAACGCCTCCAACGCGCGCCGGTCCTCCCCTTCCCCGAGGATAATCAGGCGCGCCGACCGCTGCCGCCGCACGCCCGCGAACGCCCTGATGAGAGTCGGGAAGTCCTTCTGGCGAGTCAGTCGACCAATGCCGAGGACCACCGGGGGCTGATCGGGGCCGAGCCAGGGATGGTCGGGCGTTTGCCGGGCACGGGTCTTCATCCCCGGCATGATGACGGGGTTGTAGATCACCTGCACGCGCTCCCGCGGGATGCCCACGGTGCGCGCGAAGTCGTCGGCGGCATCGCGCGAGACCGCGACGACATGGTCGGCCCACGGATAGAAGCTCCGCAGCACCGGCGGCCAGAGCCGCCGCTCCAGCCAGCCTTGCTCCAGGGCGGACTGGGACATCGTGTTGTGCTCGGTGACCACCACCGGGGTGCCCGTTCCAGCCAGCCGAGCTGCCCAGAGGGCGACCAGATTGGCGTGGCTCATGGAGGAGACCAGCGCCCGGGGGCGCTCCCGGCGGAGGTAGCGCGCGAGGGGCCCGATGCTCCGCAGCACTCGCGGAGACGCGAGGTCCACCACCTGGACTCCCGGCGCGACGTGGTCGCGGAGCGGTCCCGTGGCGGCCGCGAGCACCAGATCGACCGCGAGCCCGCGCTCCGCGATGCCCTCCGTGAGGTTGAGCACGATGCGCTCGGCCCCTCCGCCGTGGAGCCCGGGAAGAAAGAAGGCGATCGCTCGCGGCCCCGATCCGCTCATGCCCAGTCGAACTCCCGGCCCAGCCACTGGTAGAGCTCGCGGTTGAGCGGCTGGTAATGCGCGGCGAGGCGCTGGCGAACGTCGGCGGGGATCCGGCGATCGTAGGCGCCCTGGTAGAACGGCCGGTACTTCTCGAGGCGGTGGGCTCGCAGGCCCAGGAACTGGTACACGGCCGCGCTCGCGGCGGCGGGATCCTGGAAGAGCCACTCGCTCTGGAGGACCAGCAGTTGGGAGCGGGGATACCGCCGGGTCCAGCGAAGCAGCTGCTCCAGATAGTGGCCACGGCGAGCGTAGGAGTAGCGGTGGTGGTTGTAGCTGTAGTAGCCGGGCTCGGCCTGGAGTCGCTCCTCCTCCCCGGCGAGACGCTCCGCCTCACGGCCGATCGCCTCGGCGAACGAGAGCGTCTCGCGACCGTCGCGGACTTCGTGCTGGTAGTGCGAGAACGCTCGCTCGATCGGATTTCGAAGGAGCGCCACCAGCTTGACCTCGGGAAGCAGCCGGTGGGCCCGCTCCGGCGCGAGCGGATGCGCCAGGTAATAGGGAGAGGCGTCGATCGTGACGGCCGGCGGACGCAGGCGGTGGGTGAACGGGAATCGGCCCCGGTACCACCGCACCCCGCGGGCGTAGTGCAGATCGAAGTAGTGGATCTCCTTTCCCAGCGGTGGAAGGACGTCCGGATGCTGGGCGAGATAGTTGAAGAGCGACGTGCTTCCGCTGCGCTGGGCCCCGATGATCAGCCCCGAGGGCAGGCCCCGCAGGGGGCCCGTGAGTCGCCGGTACCCCGCACGCAGCTCGCGCATCGGAAACCTGATGACCTCGAGCGGACCGCTGGGCGGAGTGCTCACGGCTGGCCCGCCTTCCCCGCCGGTGCGAGGGTCTCCGCCTCGGGTGCGGCCTTCCTCGCGCCGGCCCGCGTGCGACGGCGCACCAGGGCTTCCATCTCGCGCCACGCCCAGGTGCCGTGGGCGCCGAGGAAAACCGCCGGGCTCATCCAGGCCACCACGGCCGCGGCCGCCACCGCGGCCATGCCGGCGGCTGCGAGGAGCGGAATCGCGGGCAGGTGGGCCGAGCGGCCCACCTGGGCCGCGAGCAGCGCGGCGGTGCCGGTCACGACCGCCAGGAGTGCAGCCGGCACGTGGGCCCGGGTGAAGCGGCCCCAGTCGAGTCCCGTCACCTTCCTCGCCAGCTGGGCCATGTTCAGCCAGTTGACCCCCATGGCGATGGACACGCAGACCGCCACGCCACCCACGCCCCAGCGCTGCCCGATGATGGCGCCGCCCACGACCATCCCGGCAAACACGAACTGGATGACGGCACGCTTGTACACCTCGCCCGCCGCCTTGGTGCAGGCGTCGCTGATCTTGCTGCTCATCCGGAAGAGCAGGCTGATGCTGAAGAGCCGGAACGGCAGCACGACCGCACCCCAGGCCGGGCCGAGCACGATCGGGATCAGCTCGGGAGCGACCACCCATAGGAAGGTGCTCAGCGGCAGCGACAGCAGGGCCACGATGGCGGCCGAGCGCTCGTAGGCGTTGGCGAGGCGGTGACGCTCGTCCTGCACCTGCGACATGACCGGGAACAGCACCCGGTTGACGATCCGGCCGAAGGCCGTCGCCGGCATCACCATGAGGTTGTACGCCCGCCCGTACACGCCCAGCGCGGCGGCGCCGAGCCAGCGGCCGACCACCAGGTTGTCGCCTTGCTGCGAGAACAGCTGGCCGATCTGCGCCATCGAGTGGCCGAAGCCGAAGTGGAGCAGCTGGCGGGCCGCGCGAAAGTCGAAGCTGGGCCGGAGCGGATGCCGCGCGCCGAAGTACATCACGGTCGCCCGAAGCGCCACCTGCCCCAGCTGGGCCCCGACGAGCGCCCAAACGCCGAAGCCGAGCCAGGCCAGGACCACGCCCACGACGGAGTATCCGACGATGTAGCTGCCGACCTCCAGGGCCACGTATAGCCGGAACCGGAGCTCGCGGGTGAGGAGCGCCCCGGCGACGGTGTTGACTCCGTTGAGGGGGAACAGGAACGCGACGGCGCGCAGGACCGGCACCAGCTCGGGCATCCGGTAGAAAGCCGCGATGGCGTCCGCACCGAACCATACGATGGCGCCGAGGAGGATTCCCAGCGTGACGGAGAGGGTGGTGGCCACCCGCAGGTGGACCGGCTCCAGCACCTTGAGCTGGATGACCGCGGGACCGACGCCGATCTGGGAAACGATCTGGGAGGCGGCGACCACGACCATGGCCGCGCCCATCAGGCCGAACTCGGCGGGGGTGAGGAGGCGCCCCAGCGCCATGATGGTGAGGAGCTGGACGACGACCTGGACCCCGGTGCCCGAGAAGGTCCAGACCATGCCGCCCATCGCGCGCCGGGTCAGCCCGGGAGGCGCTCCCGCGCCGGTGACGCCCCGGGGAGTCAACGGAGGCTAGCGGCCCGCGGCCGCATGGGCGGGTTCGGGGCGGTCGGCGAGCTGGTACCCGTACCGCGGAAGGTCCTCGCGGAGCACATCATCGAGCAGGTCCTGCTGCGCCTGGGTGAGATCGCCGCGCCAACGATTGGTCATGTCGCGGATGGGCTCGGCCCTGACCTCGCGCTCGAACGCCGGCGACCAAGGCAGCTCGGCGAACTCCAGCGCCTGGCGACAGGTCTCCCACGGCTGGCGGCAGAAGTCCTCGTACCTGATCTCGAGAAATTGCTCGGGAGCCAACCCGCGACGGGCAGCGTCGATCGCGCGCATCTGGATCCGCCACTCGAGGCCGGCGAGGGCGACGAAGGAGCGAGCGTAGCCTTCCCAGGCGACTTGATCTTCAGGCGAGAGCAGACCGGCCCGCCAGCCGTGAGGCCCCTGCCAGCCGCGCCAGAAATCCACGTGCAGCAACGAGCTCGCCACCGCGCGACCGTCGCGCACGATGTGGACGAAGCGCGCGTCCTCGAAGATCTCCCTCAGGTATCCGATGCGGGGCCAGCCGGTGATCTTGAGGAGCAGGCGATCGTGCGCGGGAGTGAGCAGCGGCTCAAGCGCACCGCGCACCTGCTTTCGCACCCGGGCCGTGACGTCGCCACGCACGAGATCACGACAGGGCGCAGAGAAGCCGTAGGCGTGGTAATCCCAGAAGAGGTACGCCTCGCTGGGCTGGACCTTGCCGCCGAGGAGCCGGCGGAGCAGCGGCTGGTGCATCACCGAGACCGCCCGACGATTCCAGCCGGTGCGCGTGGGGAAGCGGTCGGAGAGACCCGAGAGCCACATCGTGCGGGGATGCCGCGCCAGCAGCCGATGGAACACGGTTGAGCCGCAGCGGCCCGTGCCCACGATGATGATCGGCTTCGAGATCTTGGTCATCTGCGGCCGCCGTCGCATGATCCATGCCTCGGTCACCCTGGGTCGTGCAGTATTCTGCACCAGCTATCCCGAAGTGGCGAACACACTTACGCGCCTGACCCACGTTTCTGAGCCGAGCGCGCTAGGGCAATCTACAACAGTCCTGTGGGCTCAGGGCCAGTCATAGCCGAACTCGCGGCTGGTGGGCCCCGCGATCTCCGCCAGCACGGCGAGGTCCAGCGGATCCAGGCGAGTCTGCCAGGACCTGTCCTCCCGGATCTCGCTCACGGCCTTGAGCCGCATCTTGTTGCCGATGATATGGCTCTCGCCGGTTCGTGCCCCGATCTGAATCACCGCCCGGGGCACGCCAAGGAAATCCGAGATCCGGTCGAATACCGACTGGGGATCGGCGCAGAGGTCTTCGTAGCGCAATCCCAGCCAGGCGTTCTCGGGGAGATAGCGACGAACCCGCCGCGCCTCGACGTTGTAGTGCTTCCACTGTCTTGCCGCGGTGGCCGCGTCGGCTCCGGTGTGCTTCATGATGCTCGCCGAATTGCCGCGGGGGTCGCGGAAGAGGTGGATGACCTTCACCTCGAGCCGTGGGTGCATCGCCAGATACTTGGGACGCTGGTGATCGCGGGACGTATCGATGAACACGGACTTTCCGGTCCTCGCCAGCACCGCCGAGGCCAGGCTCCATGAGCTCCACGCCCTGCCCAGGATCGCGGCGCGGGCTCCCGGCCACCGCGCGACGACGGCGTCGCGCGCATCGTTCAGCCGATCCGAGCCCAGGGAGCGGGCCAGCAGCGCGTTGAGCGTCGGCTGACGGGAGAGTCGCAGGTGAGTGTTCCAGTACCCGGACTCGAACACGTTCACCGGGTACCCCAGCGCTGTAGTCCTGGCGGCGATGTCCCGCCAGAACTCGCAGTCGCGGAACCGGGCGCCGCAGGAGCAGAGATAGCTGGTCAGGTCCGGCCGACGGGGCAGGCCGACCGCAGCTCCGATCGAGGCGCAGTCCGGGTGCTCGTTGAGGAGGGTCCCGAGCAGCGTGGATCCGGTGAAGGGGCTGCCCGGAATGCAGACGTACCGCAGTCGCTCCACAGCTCCGTGACCTCCCTCGAGTTGCGCGGGCGCGAAGCACGAACCGTGCCTCGCCCGATGGTAGTCGCACCCACTCGGCTTGACGCTGAAACCCGCGCCGGGCAATCTACTGGCGCGGAACTCGGGCGGCATCATTTCTGCAGCCGTGCCTCCGCCCGTGGGCCGTCCACGACCGCATCGTTCAGCCGAGGAGTCCGACGCTTGGCCGTGAAGCCGAACTTCTTCATCGTGGGCGCACCCAAGTGCGGGACGACGGCGCTGTACGAGTACCTGCGCCCGCACCCGAACATCTTCATGCCGAAGGTCAAGGAGCCGCACTTCTTCGCCAAGGACCTCGGCACCTATCCGTTCATCCAGACGCTGGAAGACTACACCCGGCTGTTCGCCGCCGCCGGAAGCCGGCACCTCAGGGTGGGCGAGGCGTCGGTCTACTATCTCCGCTCCACTGTCGCGATCGCCAACATCCGCGAGTTCAACCCGGATGCCCGGCTCATCGCGATGTTCCGCAACCCGGTGGAGATGCTCCACTCGTTCCACGCGCAGCTGCTCTACGTGGCCGAGGAGTCGGAGAGCGATTTCGAGACGGCCTGGCGCCTCCAGGAGCAACGGAGCCGCGGCATCGGACTGCCGCCCCGCTCCCGTGGCGCCTTCCTGGTGCAGTACCGGGAGCTCGGCCGGTTCGGCACCCAGACGGAGCGGCTGCTCTCCATCTTCCCGCGCGAGCAGGTCAAGCTGATCCTGTACGACGATTTTGCCGACGCTCCGCAGGCCGTGTACGACGACGTCGTCGAGTTTCTCGAGATCCCGCACGACGGGCGGACGGAGTTCCCGCGGATCAACGAGGGCAAGCGCGCGCGGCTCGACTGGCTCCGTGACCTCTACCGCAAGCCTCCCCCGCCCCTCCGGAGCGCCTTCCGCGGGCTCAAGCGGGCCATCGGCGGCGACAGCATGGGCACCGTGGCGCGAAAGATCGTCGCCTTGAACACGGTCAAGGAGCCGCGGCCGCCCCTGTCGCCCGAGTTCCGAGCGGAGCTGGTGGAGGCGTTCCGGGACGAGGTGGCGCTGCTCGGCCGGCTCCTGGAGCGGGATCTGAGTCACTGGCTCGAAGCTGGGGCCGCGGATGAACGCAAATAAACGCGGAAGGGGGTAGCCGCTGTCTGCGGCCACGTCGGCTACAGCCAGTGATCCAGGCTCCGCCCGATCAGCCGGGAGGTGTTCAGAATGTCGTGCCGGAAACGCGAGGTGAGCTCCTTCCGCAGTTCGGGCGCCAGCGGCGGCGCCTTGCGCATGTTGCTGGTGCGGATCCGCCTGACCCAGTCGGCGGCCCGCTTGGGGATCCAGGGCTCGACGACGGCCCTGAGGCCTCGATTGGTGAGGAAGGACTCCAGCGCACGGCTCGCCGGCACGCCGCCGAGGCCCAGCAGCGTCATCGCGATCGGCGAGTCGATCCGTTCCGCAAACGCGACGAGCTCGCGCATCGCCCCGCTCTGCATGACCCCCTGACCCGCCAGGATCACCGGACGCCGTGATTCGCGAATCAGCGCGATCGCCTGCTCGAGGGCCGGACGCGGCACCGGCGGG
>Ga0210114_1000394_pt1 | contig 11531 bp, 10 predicted proteins | sample MayberryNW_TuleA_FD_185524 | JGI IMG/M metagenome (GOLD analysis project Ga0210114, IMG submission 185524) | Wetland microbial communities from San Francisco Bay, California, USA, that impact long-term carbon sequestration - MayberryNW_TuleA_D2... | ecosystem: Environmental > Aquatic > Marine >...
CTGGGCGCGCTGTTCGGCGCCGCGATCGCCTTCATCGGCTTCCCGGGCCTGTTCGCCGCCGAGGCGATCAAGGCGGCGATCTCGCGCCAGCGCGAGCTGCTCGCCGATTCGGCGAGCGTGCAGTTCACGCGTAATCCCGACGGCATCGCGGGCGCCCTCGACTCGATCGGCTATCTCCACGCCGGCACGACGCTGCGCTCGGACTACGCGGTGGAGCTGTCGCACATGTTCTTCGCGCCCGCGGTCGCGCGCTGGTGGGCGTGGCCTTCGCACCCGCCGATCGCTGAGCGCATCCGCCGCGTCCATCCGCGCTTCATGCAGGAAGACTACCGGCGCACGCGCCACGCGGCGACGTATCGCGACGGCCGCGTCGCCGTCCTCGACGGCGCCGGCAACGTCGTCAAGGTGCTCGGCGGCATCGGCGCGGCGGCGGCGCTCGTCGAAGCGCCCAGGCCCGAGCACGTGGACCACGCCCGGCGCCTGCTCGAGCGCCTGCCGCTCCCCGTCCGGCGCCGCCTGCAGACGCCCGAGGGCGCCGCGCAACTGATGTTCGCGCTGCTCCTCGAGCGCGAGGGCCCGGTGCGCGAGCGCCAGCTGCAGCTCCTTGGCAGCGAGGCCGAGCAGGCCGCGGCGGCGCGCTTCGAGCTGCAGGACGTCGGCCGGCGCCAGTTCCTGCTGCTCGCGGAGCTCGCGCTGCCGGCGCTCAAGGCCTGGCCGCAGAAGCGCCGCGACGCCTTTCTCGCCACGGTGCAGGCGCTGGTCGAGGCCGACCAGAGGACGACGCTCGGCGAATTCGTGCAGGCGGCGTTGCTGCGCCAGCGCCTGCGCGAAGGCGCGGGCAAGCCGATCCCCACGAAGTTCAGACGGGTGGAAGACGTGGCGCAGGACGCCAACACGGTGCTCTCGCTCATCGCGCAGGTCTCGAAGGGAAACACCGAGGTTTCCCACGCGCGGGGCCAGGCGATCCTGGGCGTCGCGCTGCCGGGCGTGCTGCCGGCGAGCGAGCTCAGCGCCGCGCGCGTGCAGGAGGCGCTCGAGCGCCTGCGGCACCTGCAGCCGTTCGAGAAGCCGCGCGTGCTCAAGGCCTGCGTGGAAACGGCGGCCGCCGACGGCCCGTTTCGCTTGGCGGAAATGGAGCTGGTGCGCGCGATCGCGGCCACGCTCGATTGCCCGATCCCGCCGGTGATCCAGTCGCTCGACCCCGCTACACTGGCGGCATGAGGCAATTGCAGGCCGCGCTCGCGGCCGCCGTCGCGGGCGAGGTGCGCTTCGACGCGGGCGCGCGCGCCGCGTACGCGTCGGAAGCGTCCAACTACCGCCAGGTGCCGATCGGCGTGGTGCTGCCGCGCTCGGCCGCGGACGTGATGGCCGCGCTCGCCGCCTGCCGCGCGCACGGCGCGCCGGTGCTCGCGCGCGGCGGCGGCACCTCGATGTGCGGCCAGAGCGTGAACGTCGCGGTGGTGATCGACTGCTCGAAGTACATGGACCGCGTGCTGTCGATCGACGCCGCGGCGCGCTCCGCGCTCGTGGAACCCGGCGTGGTGTGCGACAGCCTGAGCGCCGCCGCCGCGGGCCACGGCCTCGTGTTCGGCCCCGACCCGGCCACGCACAGCCGCTGCACGCTCGGCGGCATGATCGGCAACAACTCCTGCGGCGCGCACTCGGTGATGGCCGGCAAGACGGTCGAGAACATCGAGGCGCTGGAAGTGGCGACCTACGACGGCGCGCGCTTCTGGTGCGGGCCGACCGACGAAGCCGGGTTCGACCGCATCCTGGCGAAGAACGACCGCCAAGCCGAGATTTACCGCGGCCTGAGGATGCTCGCCGACAGCTACGCCGGGCCGATCCGCGCGGGATTTCCGAAGATCAAGCGCCGCGTCTCGGGCTACAACCTCGACCAGCTGCTGCCCGAGAGCGGCTTCAACGTGGCGCGCGCGCTGGTGGGCTCGGAAGGCACCTGCGCGCTGACCTTGCAGGCGAAGGCGCGCCTGGTGAAGAATCCGCGGCACCGGGTCCTGCTGGTGCAGGGCCACCCCGACATCTATGCGGCGGGCGACGCGGTGCCGGAAATCCTCGCGCGCGGGCCGATCGCCTGCGAGGGGCTGGATGAGCCGATCATCGGCGGGCTGCGCGAGCGCGGCCTCAAGCTCGCCGACCTCGCGCTGCTGCCCGAGGGCCGCGCGTGGCTGCTGATCGAGTTCGGCGGCGACACGCGCGAGGAGGCGATCGACAAGGCGAGCGCGCTGCGCGGCCGGATCGTCACTGACGCGGACGAGGCGGCGCGCTTGTGGGCGATCCGCGAGACGGGCGCCTCGGCGACCGCGCTGAACCTCAAGGGCACGCCCGGCCCCGATCCGGTGGTCGGCTGGGAGGACGCGGCGGTGGACCCCTTGCGTCTCGGCGACTACCTGCGCGAATTCCAGTCGCTGGTCGACCGCCACGGCTACCGCACGTCGCTCTACGGGCACTTCGGCGACGGCTGCATCCACGCGCGCATCACCTTCGAGCTGCGCACGCCCGAGGGCCTCGCGCGCTGGCGCGGCTTCCTGCAGGAAGCCGCCGCGCTGGTGGTGAAGTACGGCGGCTCGCTCTCGGGCGAGCACGGCGACGGCCAGGCGCGCGCCGAGTTCCTGCCCGCGATGTACGGGCCCGAGCTGATGCGCGCGTTCCGCGAGTTCAAGCGCATCTGGGATCCGGCGAACCGCATGAATCCGGGCAAGCTGGTGAACGCCGCGGGCGAGGTGCTGCGCGTGGACGAGAACCTGCGGCTCGGCCCGCAGTACAAGCCGGTGACGCTGCAGACGCGCTTTGCGTTTCGCAGCGAGGTCGGCGACGGCTTCGCGCGCGCCGCCGAGCACTGCGTCGGCATGGGCAAGTGCCGCTCGAAATCGGGCGGCACCATGTGTCCGAGCTACCGCGGCACGGGCGAGGAGCGCTACTCGACGCGCGGCCGCGCGCGGCTGCTCTGGGAGATGCTGCAGGGCGAGGTGATCGCCGGCGGCTGGCAGAGCGACGACGTGAAGGAGGCGCTCGACTGGTGCCTCGCCTGCAAGGGCTGCCGCAGCGACTGTCCCACGCACACCGACATGGCCGCCTACAAGGCGGAGTTCATGTCGCATTACTACGAGAAGCGCCTGCGCCCGCCCGCCGTGCTGGCACTGGCGCGCATCGGCGAGTGGGCGCCGCTCGCCTCGAAGGCGGCGGGGCTCGCCAATGCGCTCGGCTCGCTCGGCCGGCCGGTCGCGGGGCTCTCCACGGCGCGGCGCATGCCGCGCCTCGCACCGAAGAGCTTCCGCGCGCAGTTCGCGCCCGCGGGCGCGGGCGAGCGGGTGATCCTGTTCGACGACACGTTCAACGGCTACTTCCGGCCGGCGACCGCGGCGGCCGCCGCGCGCGTGCTCGCGCACGCCGGCTGCCGCACGGAGTTGCCGCGCGAGCACCTGTGCTGCGGCCGGCCGTACTACGACGCGGGCCTGCTCGACAAGGCGAAAGCGGCGCTCGGGCGCATCCTCGGCGCGCTCGAGCCGGGCGTGCCCGTGGTGGTCCTCGAGCCCGCGTGCCTGTCGGTGTTCCGCGACGAGCTGCATCAGCTCTTCCCGGGCGAGCCGCGTGCGCAGGAACTTTCCCGCAACGTGCATTCGCTCGCGGAGTTCCTCGAGGCGCGCGGCTATGCGCCGGGCCGCGCCTTCGGCCGCGCGCTGCTGCAGGGCCACTGCCACCAGAAATCGCTGTGGGGCACCGCGGCCGACGCGAAGCTCCTGCGCGCCGCCGGGCTCGAGGTGGACGCGCCCGACACCGGCTGCTGCGGCATGGCGGGTTCCTTCGGCCTGAAGCAGGCGCATGAAGCGGCATCGCGGCGCATCGCCGAGCTGGCGCTCCTGCCGCGCCTGCGCGCCGCGCCCCCCGACACGGTGGTGGTGGCGGACGGCTTTTCCTGCCGCGAGCAGATCGAAGGCCTCGCCGGGCGCACGACCCAGCATCTCGCCGAGGTGCTCGCCGGCGCGCTGAAATGAAGGCGCTTGCCGCCGCGGTGCTGCTCGCCGCCGGCGCGGTGCAGGCGCAGACGCCCTTGCTCGACGCGATCAAGGCGGACAAGGAGCCGGTGGCCGCGATCCTGGTGCTCGGCGGGAAGGTGGACCTCGAGGCGCGCAACGAGGCGCGCGAGACGCCGCTGCACAGGGCCGCCGAGAAGGGCATGGCCGCGCTTACGCGGCTGCTGCTCGACGCCGGCGCGCGCGTGCGCGCGCGCACCGCGACCGGGGAGACCGCGCTGCACCACGCCGCGCTCAACGAGGACCCCGCCTGCGCGCGGCTGTTGCTCGACGCGGGCGCCGATCCGCGCGCGCTGAACGATCACGGCGAGTCGGCGCTGCACTGGGCGGCGTACGGCGGCAACGACGCGGTGGTTTCGCTCCTGCTCGAGCGCGGCGCGGATGCGGACGAGCCCAACCTGGACGGGAACCTGCCGCTGCACGGCGCGGCCGCGGGCGGGCACGCGGACACGGTGCGGCTGCTGCTGCCGCGCACGCGCCATCCGGCGATGAAGAACCTGCAGGGCAAGACGCCTGCAGACCTGGCGCGCGAGCGGGGTTACGATGGGGTGGCGGCGCTCCTGCCATGAACGACACGCCCGACCTGATACGCGACGCGGCCGAGCGGCTTTTCGCCGCGCACCGCGATTCGCCCGCGCTCTGGGAAGAGCTCGCAAGCGCGGGCTACGACCGGCCGTTCGCCGCGGGGCTCGAGCTGCCCGAGGCGCTCTCGCTCCTGCTCAGTGCCGGCCGGCACGCGCTGCCCGCGCCGCTCGCCGAGACGCTGCTCGCCGGGTGGCTGCTCCGCGCCGCGGGCCTCGCGCAGCCCGCCGGGCCGCTCACCGTGGCGCCGGTGCGCGAGGGCGACGCGATTGCCGCGACCCGCGAGGGCGGCCGCTGGCGGCTGCAGGGCACGGCGCGCCGCGTGCCATGGGCGCGCGGCGCAACCGCCATCGTCGTCGTGACGGGCGACGGAGTCGCGCTCGCCTCGCCGGCCGATTGCCGCATCGCGCATGGGGAGAACCTCGCCGGCGAGCCGCGCGACGACGTGGAATTCACGGATACGCCGGCGCAGGGCGCTGCGGCGCCCGTCGACGCGGCCGCGCTGCGCGCGCTCGGGGCGGTGGCGCGCAGCGCCCAGATCGCGGGCGCGCTGCAGGCCGTGCTCGAGACGAGCGTGCGCTACGCGAGCGAGCGCGTGCAGTTCGGCCGGCCGATCGGGCGCTTCCAGGCGGTGCAGCAGAACCTGGCGGTGCTCGCGGGCCAGGCTGCGGCGGCGACGGCCGCCGCCGAGGCCGCGATCGAGGCCACGGCGCAGGGATTCGCGTCGCATGCGATCGCGGCGGCGAAGATCCGCGCCGGCGAGGCGGCGAGCCTGGGCGCGGCGATCGCGCACCAGGTGCACGGCGCGATCGGCTTCACGCAGGAGTACCCGCTCAATCGGCTTACCCGGCGTCTGTGGTCGTGGCGCGACGAGTTCGGCAACGAGGCGCACTGGGCGCGCGTGCTGGGCGGCGCGGTCGCGGCGGCGGGCGCCGAGCGGCTGTGGACGGGCATCACGGGCGCGGAGGCCTGAGCCATGGCGGCCCTGGACAAGCTGCGTTTCGCGCCGCCGCCCGCGTTTGCCGGGGGCGAGCGGCTGCGCGCCGAGGTGCGCGCCTTCCTCGCCGGGCACATGCCGCCGCACGCCATCAAGGCCGGCGTCGGCTCCTGGGGCGGCTACGACCTCGAATTCAGCCGCCAGATGGGTGCGCGCGGCTGGATCGGCATGACCTGGCCGACGCGCTACGGCGGCCACGAGCGGAGCGCGCTCGAGCGCTACGTCGTGCTCGAGGAGATGCTCGCCGCGGGCGCGCCGGTGAGCGGGCACTGGATCGCCGACCGCCAGAGCGGCCCGCTGATCCTGCGCGTGGGGACCGAGGCGCAGAAGCGCGCCATCCTGCCGCGCATCGCGGCGGGCGAGTGCATGTTCTGCATCGGCATGAGCGAGCCCGACTCGGGCTCTGATCTCGCCTCGGTGCGCACGCGCGCGCGGGCGGCGGACGGCGGCTTTCGCGTCAACGGCACGAAGCTCTGGACCTCGAACGCGCACCGCGCCGACTACATGATCCTGCTCGCGCGCACGGGCGAGGCGGGCGAGCAGCGCCACGCCGGCCTCACCCAGTTCCTCGTCGACCTGAAGGCGACGCGCGGCCTGTCGATCCGCCCCGTGCCCAACCTCGCGGGCGAGCACCACTTCAACGAGGTGTCGTTCCAGGACGCGTTCCTGCCCGCGGATGCCGTGCTCGGCGCGCTGGGCGAGGGCTGGACGCAGGTGACGAGCGAGCTCGCCTTCGAGCGCTCGGGGCCGGAGCGGTTCCTGTCCTCCTTCACGCTGCTCGTCGAGCTCGCGCGCGCGCTCGGGCCGCGGCCCCCCGAGCGGGCGCAGATCGCGCTCGGTCGCGTCGTCGCGCACCTCATGGCGCTGCGGCGCCTGTCGCGCTCGGTCGCCGGGATGCTGCAGGCGGGCGAGAACCCCGCCCTGCAGGCGGCGCTGGTCAAGGACCTCGGCACGACGCTCGAGCAGGAGATCCCCGAGATCGCGCGCCAGCTCGTCGAGGAGGAGCCCGACAAGGACTCGACGCGCGACTTCGTCGCCGTGCTCGCGCAGACGGTGATGAACGCGCCGTCGTTCACCATCCGCGGCGGCACGCGCGAGATCCTGCGCGGCATGATCGCGCGCGGCCTCGGACTGCGCTGAACCACCCGGGAGAAACCATGGACGCCCCCCTCGACTACGCGCAGGACGGCGCGATCGTCACCCTGACGCTGAACGCGCCGGACATCCGCAACGCGATCTCCGCCGCGGACATGATCGAGGCGCTGGTCGCCGCCTGCGAGCGCATGAACGCCGACATGAGCGTGCGCGCCGCGATCCTCACCGGCGCCGGCAGCGCGTTCTCTTCGGGCGGCAACGTGAAGAAGATGCACGAGGGCGGCGGCCTCGGCGGCGGGCTCCCCGCGCAGACGCGGCGCAACTACCAGCTCGGCATCCAGCGCATTCCGCTCGCCTTCGACCGGCTCGAGGTCCCGGTCATCGCGGCGGTCAATGGGCCGGCGATCGGCGCGGGCTGCGACCTCGCCTGCATGTGCGACATCCGCATCGCCGCCGAGAGCGCGCGCTTCGCCGAGAGCTTCGTCAAGCTGGGCATCGTCCCGGGCGACGGCGGGGCGTGGCTGCTGCCGCGCGCGGTCGGCTACTCGAAGGCCTGCGAGATGGCCTTCACCGGCGACACGCTCGGCGCCGCCGAGGCGCTCGCCTGCGGGCTCGTTTCGAAGGTCGTTCCGGACGCCGAGCTCATGAAGGAGGCGCGTGCGCTCGCCGAGCGCATTGCAGCGAACCCGCCGCACGCCGTGCGCATGACCAAGCGCCTGATGCGCGAAGGCCGGAACGTGCAGCTCGCGACGCTGCTCGAGCTCTCCGCGGCGATGCAGTCGCTCGCGCACGCCACGGCCGACCACAAGGAGGCAGTGGCCGCGTTCCTCGAGAAGCGCAAGCCCGAATTCAAGGGCGGCTAGCCGAGGCCGAATGCCCCGGCGAGCCGCTCGTAGGACTCGAGGCGCGTGGCGTAGTCGCCGGTGATGGTGAGCGCCATCACCTCGTCGACGCCGTAGCGCTCGGCAAGCGCCGCGATCTCTGCGCGGCACTTCTGCGGCCCGCCGATCACGGCGCGCTCGCGCTGGCTCATGACGTAGCGCCGCTCTTCTTCGGTGTAGCCGTGCCGCTCGGCTTCGGCGAGCGTCGGCACCGGCGTATCGCGCCCGAGCGCCATGTGCAGCCGGCGCAGGTCGATCGACGCGGCGAGCCGCTCCGCTTCAGCGTCATCCGCGCCGCAGATCACGAATACGCAGACCAGCGCCGCGGGCGCGCTTTCGCGCGCCGAAGCCTGGAAGCGCTCGCGGTAGGCGCGCGTCACCGCGTCGCCGCCCTTCGCGTTGATGAAGTGGGCGAACGCGAAGCGCAGTCCGAGCTGCGCGGCGAGCGCGCCGCTGTAGTCAGAAGACCCCAGCAGCCAGACCGCGGGCGCCGTGTCCCCGCCGGGCTGCAGCCGCACACGCTTGTGCGGATGGTCGTCCGGGAGGACGCCGTCGAGATGGCCCACGAGCTCCCAGACCCGCTGCGGGAAGTCCTCGGCGGTCGGCAGCTGCCCGCCGCCTACCGCATGCGCCGTGCGCGCGTCGCCCCCGGGGGCGCGCCCGATGCCCAGGTCGATCCGGCCGGGGTAGAGGCATTCCAGCATGCGAAACACTTCGGCCACCTTGAAGGGGCTGTAATAGGGGAGCAGCACCCCCCCGGTGCCGATGCGCAGGCGGCGGGTCTCGGCCCCCAGGCGCGCGAGCAGGACCTCGGGGCAGGGGTCGGCCAGGGCCGCGATGGCATGGTGCTCGGCCAGCCAGTAGCGGTGATAGCCGAGCCGCTCGGCGTGCCGCGCGAGCTCGAGCGTGGCGGCGATCGCCTGCGCGGGCGCATGGCCGGAGACGACCGGCGACTGGTCGAGGATCGAAAGCTTCAGGGACACGGTGCATTATCCCGTCCCGGCCGTAAGTCCCGGCGGCGGAATTTCGACTCAGCAGACATGCGCCTTGCCCTCGTCCTTCTTTCCTTCGCGCTCGTGCCCCAGGCCCTCGCGCTGCAGTGCAGCGCCCAGTCCGGACCCCGGACCACGGCCCTGGTCGAGCTCTATACGTCGGAGGGCTGCAACAGCTGCCCGCCGGCCGATCGCTGGCTGCGGACCCTCGGCGCGAAGGGCTTCCCGCCCGAGCGCGTGGTGCCGCTCGCGCTGCACGTCAACTACTGGGATTACATCGGCTGGAAGGACCCCTTCGCCCAGCAGCGCTTCAGCGAGCGCCAGCGCCGCCTTGCCCAGGTGCTGCGCGCGCACGTCGTGTACACGCCGCAGGTGACGCTGCAGGGAAAGGACTTCCGCAGCTGGACCAGCGCGGGCGCTTTCGAGCAGGCGGTGGCGAAGATCAACGCGCGCCCCGCTGCGGCGCGCATCGCGCTCCAGCTGCAAACCGGACGTCCGGATACGCTCGACGCCGAGGTGCGCGCGGAACTCCTGGATGCGGCGCAGGCCGCAGACGCGGCGCTCTATCTCGCCCGCTACGAAAACAGGCTCGTGTCCCGCGTCTCGGCGGGCGAGAACGAGGGCCGCACCCTCGAGCACGACTACGTGGTCTTCGAGTGGCTCGGACCCATCCCCTTCACGGGGGGGAAGATCGCCGAGCGGCGCGCCCTGCGGCTCGGCCCCAGGGCGGTCCCGGCACACTCGGGGGTGGCCGCTTTCGTGCAGAACCGGCGCACGGCCGAGGTCCTGCAGGCCCTGATGCTGCCGGCCTGCCCGGGGTAGGGGGCGCACACTCCCTCTGCGGGGCGCGGCCGGCTTCGGTATCATTCGCCGGGAATCGATAGCTGGGGCGACCCGCCCGGAGGCAGCAGCCGTGCTCGCGACGCAGATACGCCAGAAGGACGGGATTTTCTATTTCGTGAGCTATCCTGCGAAGGAGCTATTGTCGCGGGTACGCTTCATAAGCCGGTTCTATGGCGAGGGTGAGCAGATCGCCCCCTCGCGCATCGCCCAGGACGACGACATCGCGCAGTTCATCGCGCGCATCGAGCGCACCGACCATGCCTTCCAGCGCTCGCTGTCGCAGGCCAAGGTGCGGCAGCTGCGCAACTTCTACGAGACCGCCGTGACGCAGCCGCCGATCCCCGGCACCGTGCTGCTGTTCACCTCCGAGACCCTGCGCTACCAGTCGGCCGCCGACGGCATGGGGCACCTCTCGGAGCCGAGCGCCAAGTTCCTGATCATCGACGGCCAGCATCGTCTGGCGGCGCTGCATTTCTACATGCTGGACAAGCCTGCCGAGGCCTCCGGCATCCGCGTACCGTGCATGATCTTCGACGGCAGGAGCGAGGACTTCTCCACCGAGATGTTCGTCATCATCAATTCCACGCCGACGCGCATCAACAAGAGCCACCTCGTCGACCTGTACGAGAAGGTGTCGTGGGCGGCGCCCGACCGCAAGTTCGCCGCGCGCCTGGTGGACAAGCTCTACAGCGAGGGCGACAGCCCCCTCCGGTACCGCATCAACCGCCTGGGCGGGCGCAGCCAGCGCGACAAGTGGATCCTGCAGGCGGAGCTGTTCAACGAGCTGCACCGCTGGGTGCGCGCCGAGTGGCGCAAGATCCAGGTCACCGGGGGCAGCGCGAAGAACGTGGACAAGTACTACGGCGCGCTGCGCGACTTCCTCAAGGCGGCGAAGAGCGTGTTCGGCGACACCTGGGGCAAGGACAACTACATGGTCACCAAGCCCGTGACCCTGAAGGCCATGATCCGCGTGTGCACGGCGCTCACGCGCGAGGACGCCGAACCCGCGGAAGGCCGGCAGCAGCGCTGGGAGGAGCGGCTCTTGCCCTGGGGCGACATGGTGCGCGAATTCCGCGAGGAAGGCTTCTACGAGCGCTTCGCCGCCAAGGGCGAAGTGGAGCGCGTGGCGCGCGTGCAGCGCGAGCTGGCGCGCGCCGCGGGCATCGAGCTGAAAAAGGGGTAGCGCTGTCTTGTCGGCTGTCATACAATACTGCAACTCGTATGACAGGCTCCCGGAACCTGCTTTCGGTCCGACTCGATGCGGAGCTCGCTGCTTCGCTGGAGCGCTACTGCGCGCAGACCGGCCGTACGCGCAGCGAGGTGGTTCAGCAGAGCGTCGCGCAGTATCTGCTGGCGGATGCGGGTCCGACACTGGGCAGCCTCGCCGAAGCCGTCCTGCCGCCGCCGCCGAAGATGCCAGGCGGGCCGCGGGCGCCTCGCCAGCAGCGCTTCCGCGAGTACGTGCGTGCGAAGCGTCATCGTTGATTCGGGGTTCCTGATAGGACTGTTCGACGACCGCGACCCGCTGCATCAGCGCTGCCGCGAGTTCCTGCGCGACTACCGCGGTCGGTTCCTCACCACCGAGGCCGTCGTGGCGGAAACAATGGCGCTGCTTTCGCTGCAGCAGCAGTTGCGCTGTCTGGATTGGCTCGGCGACGCCGCGCACGTCGGCCTGCTCCTGGTGGACCGATCGCCGCCGGATTTCAGGGCGGTGGAGAAGCTGACCCGGAAATACGCCGACCAGCCGATGGATTATGCAGACGCCTCGGTGGTGCTTCTGGCCATGCGCGCAGGCGTGAGGGAGATACTCACCGCCGATCAACGGGACTTCTCCGTGTACAAGCTGGGCGGGAAGGCCCGCTTCATCGACCTGCTCAGGGAAGCCTAGATCACTTTCTGGGCCGCCAGGCCCGATATCTCCGCTTCACCGTAGCCCAGTTCCGCCAGAATCGCACGGCTGTGCGCGCCGAGCGCCGGCACGTCGTCCATGCGCGGCTCGAAGTCCGAGAGATTCAGCGGCACCTTGGCGGCCATCACGGCCCCCGCCTCGGTGCCGACCTCGCGCCAGCGGTCGCGCGCCGCGAGCTGC
>Ga0210114_1000396_pt1 | contig 11530 bp, 10 predicted proteins | sample MayberryNW_TuleA_FD_185524 | JGI IMG/M metagenome (GOLD analysis project Ga0210114, IMG submission 185524) | Wetland microbial communities from San Francisco Bay, California, USA, that impact long-term carbon sequestration - MayberryNW_TuleA_D2... | ecosystem: Environmental > Aquatic > Marine >...
AGAGTCTCTGCCAGTCTGTGTTGGCAAATCAAAAGCAAGAGACAGCCCTGTTTGACCATGATCCAATAAAAATTTGAACCTGGTATTGGTTTCCTCAGAACTTCCAAAACCACTATACTGCCTCATAGTCCAAAGACGTTGGCGGTACATGGTATCATGAATTCCCCTAGTAAAAGGATATTTCCCTGGCTTCTCTTCGTTTACACTCCTCTTTGAAATATCTTTTCTATTGTAAACTTCTTTGACTGGAAATCCTGAATCAGTTTTTATTTCTGATTTTTTAGACATTTTATTTTCATTTCCTATCAAGTTTTATTATGTTCCTTATAATTCCCTAATGAAATATTTAAAAGATTAGAAGTTAACTCTTCTGCTGCTTGAAATGGATCCATTTTTTTCTTTTGTATTTTGTCAATAAGATTATGATAAGAGGGATTATCTTTCAACATTCTTAAGATTTTATCTTTAAGGATATTTAAAACCATATCTTTTAATTCTATTTCTAATAACTCGTAGTCCTTTTTTCTAATAAGTTCTACTCGCTCGGTGAGCATTTTACTAATCAATTCTGCTACTTCTCTAGTACCAGCACCAGTTTTTGCAGAGCATTTTAGTATAATAGGTTTTCGTTCTGTATCCCCAATCAAGTCCTTTATAGTATTATAAAGTGTATGGGCGCCTTCAAGATCTGCTTTATTAACTATATATATATCCCCGATTTCGGTAATACCAGCTTTAACAGCCTGTACCTTATCCCCCGTATTAGGAGTAAAAACCACAAGAGTAAGGTTTACTACTTTAGATACCTCTATTTCTAGTTGACCAGCACCAACACTCTCTACTATTATTAAATTGTAACCAGCAGCATCAAGAATTCTTATTATATTTCTTAAGGATCTTGAAATTCCACCGACAGCACCTCTAGAAGCAATACTTCTCATAAATACTTCCGATTTGTCCATAAGGTTGGCTTGCATTCTCACTCGATCTCCTAAAATCGCGCCACCTGTTACAGGGCTAGTGGGATCTACAGCGATTATTGCTATTTTATAATCAAATCTTTTAAATTCTTCTATTAATTTACCAATGAGAGAACTCTTTCCAGCTCCACCTGGCCCGGTCAAGCCAATGGTCATGGCCCTTCCGGTATTTTTAAAAATCTGACTAATAATTTCTTGATATTTTCCCTCTTCATTATCAATAATAGAAATTGCCCTTGAAAGTGAACGTCGATCTCCTCTTAAAATTCCTTCAACGATTTTTAGCAAAGATATTTATCTCAAAATTTTAAGATATCCTTAGTTATAAATAATATTTTAATTAAATAATACAATTGATAAAGGTTAGTATGTTAAACGGAACGAAGGTTTTTATCGATTCTAAATTATATTATTAATAAATATAAAATAAGATAAAGATTTAAAATCCTACTTATTAATATTAATTGTAGTATATGTCCATTAACCAGAGTCAGGAAGTCAAACGCACAAGAGTTTTAGTTGCTAAATTGGGTTTAGACGGCCATGACCGTGGAGCGTTGGTTATTTGTAGAGCGTTAAGGGATGCAGGTATGGAAGTAATTTATTCTGGATTATTTTGTACCCCTGAACAGGTTGCAAAAACTGCAGTTGATGAGGATGTTGATGTTATAGCTATGAGTTTACTTAATGGAGCGCATTTAACATTATTTCCAAAGGTGGCAAAAATACTAAAAGAACAAGGTATTGATGACATCTTGATTATCGGCGGAGGTGTGATCCCTTCGAAAGATAAAAAGTTATTAGAAAAGCAAGGAATTACAGGTAACTTTGGGCCAGGAACACCCCTTCAAATAATTATCAACCATATCAATACAAACATAAAGAAAAAAAGGGACTTTTAAAATGATACAAAGAATAAAAGTTTTAAAAGGAATTTATTAGAAAATAAAAAATTTACCTAGTTCATTCAAAGTGTTACTGGCTAAAAAAAATTGTTTTTAAATAATAAAGAAATATCTAATTTTTCTTTTTCATTTTTCTTACACGGCTATGATTTCCTCAACTAGTAGAATTTTGTTCATTTCTAGACGTAGGAATTTCTATGAACGGAGTTAAGCCCTGACCACCAGCACCTCCACCACCTGTAACCAATGGCAATTTACCATCCCATCGTTGTGTTTTAAGCCATTCCAAGTATGATGGACTACTCTTCAATTGTTGGTCAATAATTTTTATTGCTGATGATTCACCTTCGGCTTTTAAAACATTTGCTTGTTTAAGTCCATTAGCTTGTGCTATTGCTGCTCTTTGTTCTCCTATTGCTTTAGCCTCAGTTTGGTTAGCCTCTATTTGGATTCTCAGCAATTCATTTTGTGCTTGCAAAGCTCTCTGTTGAGCTTCCACTTTAGCTTCTATAGCTTTGGTGAACTGAGTTGAAAATCTAAATTCGGTAATTGACAGGGTTTCCAGTACAATATTATAATTTGCAAGTCGAGCTTGTATTTGTTGTTCAATTTGATTCTTAACAGTCTCTCGTTTGGTAATCAATTCTTCTGCATTGAAACGAGCTGTTACCTGCTTCACAGATTCCTGTATTGCAGGCAGTATAACCCTATTATCAAAGTCAAATCCCAACTGTCTATACAATAATTGGGCTGCTTCAGGTCGTATGTGAAAATTGAGAGCAACTTCTGTACTTACCTCTTGAAGGTCTTTTGACGCAGAGGTAGAACTGACAACAACTTTTTGTGTTCTAACTTCTATTGGTATGACCTGATCTCGAAATGGAACTACAAAATGAAGGCCTTCATTAAGACTAGCTGCAGTATCAACTGCGCCAAAGTGCAATAAAACACCTCTATGTCCTGCTTCAACGGTCTTGACACTTGCAGTTACCAAAACAATTACAATAATCAATCCAATTACTGCCGGAATTATTACTCTAAACAATGACTTGTTATATCCAGATGAAGAATATGATTCTAACGGTTCTCCTTCAGGGGTCACTCCTCCTCGAGAGTACTGTCTTCCAAAACCACTAAAAGGGCTTTTCTGTCCTACACCATATCGACGTTTGTAGATCTGATAGGCGATATAGCCTATGATTATAATTGTAAATACAATTCCAATAATCGCACTAATTTCAACCATTATTTTTTCTCCTTAGTAAGGATTATTTATTATTATTTACTTATAAATTAATACAAAACGTTACGTTTCCTGTACAAGAAACGCAACTGTAATTGAACATATGAATAAGAAAATAAATGCGAATTTTAAGCATTTTCATCCGGCCACATCATTTTTCGCATTTCTTTGCCTACTTTTTCAATCTGGTGATTCTCTATATCTTGCATATATCCTTGAAATGCATTTTTGCCTTTATTTTTATAACTTGATACCCATTCATTTGCAAATTGTCCAGATTGGATTTCAGATAATACTTCTTTCATTTTTCGTTTGGTAGCATCATCTATCACTCGTGGGCCTTTTGTTAATCCTCCATATCTTGCAGTTTCACTCACTCTAGTATACATTCCAGTAAGTCCGTATTTTTGAATTAGATCTACTATCAATTTCATTTCATGCAAACATTCAAAATATGCTACTTCAGGCTGATATCCAGCTTCTACTAATGTTTCGAATGCTTTCATTATCAGAGAGTGGGCACCTCCACAAAGATCTACCTGTTCTCCGAACCAATCGGTTTCTACCTCTTCCTTAAAATTTGTCTCTAATACACCTGGTCGAGTACTTCCTATTCCTTTTGCTAAAGATAGAACTCTACTTAATGCAGTCCCAGTATGATCTTGATAAACTGCAACCAAAGAAGGTGTACCAAATCCCTCTTGAAAAAGTTCTCGAACTCTTTGTCCCGGTCCTTTTGGGGCAACCATAATAACGTCAACGTTTGATGGAGGCTCTATCCATTTCCAGTGTATAGAAGCTCCATGAGAAAAACAAAGTGCTTTATTTTCAGCTAAATACGGAGAAATTTCAGTTTTATAGGTATCTGCTTGTTCCATATCTGGAATTAATATATGAATTATATCCGCAGCTTTGGCAGCATCTCGTACTTCCATAATTTTGTGCCCATCTGCTTGTGCAATTTTCCTTGAATTACCATCTTTTCGTAATCCTATTACTATATTAAGACCAGAATCTTTTAGATTATTAGCTTGAGCTCTTCCCTGAATTCCGTATCCGATTACGGCAATCATTTGATTCTTTATCGAATCAAGCGTTACATCATTATCATTCCACTTTTTAACCATAAAAGATATAAAATCGAGGTTTTATAAATAATAACTGTTAAGGAGTATAAAGATTCGAGAATTTGAAAATACAAATTCTCTCTTACGATCGTATTTGAGGGTTTATATATTTAGGTGAACCGAAAAAGTGGCAGAGTCTAAACCCTAATTATGAGCTAAGGAAAAAAGCGAAATTACGTTTAATAATCTAAACAGCTAATTCTAAGTCAGAATAAAGTATAAAACAAATAGTTTTGGTTAAGTGATCTAAAATATTGACTTACACATCATTTGATCTTTATTATTCATTTGAAATTAATATTCCTTAAATTACCAACAACATAAAGTGGTTACAACAATTATAATTCAAAGTTAAATCAATGCGATTTTAAGGCATTGTAAGCATTGAACCTTAATAGATCCATCGAGTGTGTTTTTCTCAATAACTTTGAACTTCTTAGACCCACAAATGCTACAAATCGGACACTCTCTTTTCTTTAGCATATAATGTTTACCATTTTTGTGGATAAGTGTCTGATTTTGCTAACATTCTTATTCGTTCAGTTCCCCCTATATTCTTTATTATCTCTTTGACAGGAATGGGAACTAAATCCTCCCATTTTCCATCGTTTACTATTAACTTCCGAATATTTTCTCCATTGAATTTGGATTTGTTTTTAAAAGTATGTACCTTGACGATAATTTTTTTAGCAATCAAATAACGAACATATTCATTTCCTGAATAAAAAATATCAAATTGCGGTACCATCGATTTTAAATATTCAAACCAACATGCATTATTCTCAAAATTTGCTAAAGGGATTAAAAAAACCCTACTAGGATCTATTCTCGGAGATGAAAGTGAAGCATGGATCATTTCGATTCTCTCTCCTGCAGTAAATGGGTCTTTTAGTAAGTAATTAAATTGGGCGCTTCCTATAGCTAATACCAATTCTTCACATTCCTTAAGAATCTCATGGACTAATTCTAAATGACCATTGTGAAAAGGCTGAAATCTACCAATAACTAGTCCTCGTTTATATTGGATCATTTTTATTTGTTAAGAATATCAATTAATGGTTCCTAATTTTGTTTTCTCTTTTTCAATCTCGTTTCTCTCAATTTTTTTAAATAATGGGGAGATTTTACCTATTCTATGACCAGGTTGGACTTTTAATTTAGATAAACCTTCCCATGATTCTTCGTGCAATTTATTATTATTGTTTAATTGTGACCAAATTTTTTCAACAGAATTTGGGATAAAAGGTAGTAAGAGTATCGCCAGCACTCTGACCGCATTAATCGAAATATAAAGAGTAGTAGCAGCTGAAGACTTATCACTCCATGGTTGCTTTTTTTGAAAGTATTGATTAAAAAAATTAGAGAATTTCAAAATTGTTTTTAATGCTTTATCAGTTTCTGTCTTTTTGAATAACTCTTCAATTTCGCTGGATATAGTCATTATTGTATCAAGCCCTTTTTGGTCTTCGTCTTGATAAATTCCAGGTTCTGGTACTATCCCATCATAATGTTTTTTAGTAAAAGACAACGTTCTATTTATGAAATTTCCTATATTATCTATAAGTTCATTATTAATTTTGCTAGAGAAGACATCCCAATCAAAATTAATATCATCTTGGTTTGAAGGACTTATAGAAGCAATATAAAATCTTAAATAGTCAGGGTTAAAGGTAGATATAAACTCTCTTAGACTAATATACCAATTTCGACTTTTTGATATTTTTCTATTATGAAGCATTAAATGACCTCTAACAGGAATATAATCAGGCAGTTTATATTCCATATCTATTCCCATTCGAATAGCAGGAAGAAAAAGGAAATGATGATATATTATGTCTTTTCCAATGAAATGATAAATAGTAGAAGTATTCCAAACATCTTTTCCATCTTTTCCGAATTGTTCTTTTATAAGAGTATTGAAAGTGGATAAATAGCATAAATGGTTATCAAACCAACCATAGAATACCTTCCCCTTGGCATCGTTTAATGGTATGTTTATTCCCCAATTAAGATCTCGAGTAATGTCCCAATCTTGTAATCCTTCTTCAATCCAATTTAGAACATAGTTTTTGATATCTAGCTGAAGGTTGTTGTTAGTTGTTAGCCATTCTTTTAGATCATCAGAAAAATAAGATAATTTAAAAAAATAATGATTGCTAGATTTCTTTATGGGTGATTTTCCACAGATCCCACATTTTGGATCCAAGATTTCTTCAGGAACTCTTCCACATTTCTCACATAAATCAGAATATTGGTCATTTGCCTTACAATAAGGACAAGTTCCAATAACATATCTATCAGGTAAAAATTTGTTATCAAAATCACAATAAAATTGAATTACTTCTTTTTCATATATATGACCATTATTTCTCAATTTATGGAAAACATTTTGTACAAATTCTTGGTTTTCAGGAGAACTTGTCTTGTAAAATTTATCGAAAGAAATCCCAATCGCATTAAAATCTTCCAGATCGCGCTTGTTCCAGTACTCAACAAATTCCTTTGGAGTTTTTTTTTCTTGTTCTGCTTTAATTAAAATTGGGGTACCAAAATCATCCGAGGCACAAACATGAAATACATTCTTTTTTGATATTCTTAAAAATCTTGTAAAAATATCGGCTGGCAGATATGTTGAAGAAATATGACCTAGATGGATTTCACCATTCGCATAGGGAAGTGCTGTCGTAACGACTATTGGTTTATCAGCTTCTAAATCTATACTCTTATTATTATAAGAAGATGATAATTCAAAAGTAGAGTAAAAATCATTGTTATTCCTGTTGGAGAGCATTAGAATATAGGAATTTTAAATTTCCGTAATAAAATGATATTGGGTTTCTACAATAGTGGCGTATTTATATAGCCGATAGTTTATAACAAGAAAGATTACTTTTTATCCTTGATAACTAAAGTTTATTTGGCGATATTTATATAATTTTGGTGCTCACAGAGGGCCCATTTTAATCTGATAGTTTCTCTTGTTCTAAAGAACATTATAATTACTCTACTTATTTTTTGTTGGACAAGAAAGTATGAAAATTTTATTTAACTTGTATTATTAATGAAATAATTTTCAGTAATTAAGATAAATTTTAGTTTGATATTCAACTTGATCTCTGGTCAGTTTATCAATTTTTAGACCAAATGAAGATAAAGCTAAATGTGCTACTTGGTCATCTATTTTTTTGGGAACCTGATGAAGTTCTCTTCCTAACTTTTTATCATTTTTTAAAATAAATAATATAGATAATAGCTGATTTGAAAAAGATAAATCCATTACTTCTGGTGAATTTCCCTCTCCCCCTACTAAATTTATAACTCTTCCTTTTGCAATTAGGTTAATTTTTTTTCCTTTAATATTGAAGGATTCTACGTTTGGTCTCAACTGAGTCGGGTGGTTATCTTGGCTATATAAGTAGGCAACATCTATTTCTACATCAAAATGTCCAGCGTTAGCTAGAAATGCTCCATTTTTAATGATATCAAAATCGTATCTGGATATCACATCTTTTTGGCCCGTACATGTAATGAAACAATCACCTTTTGGTAAGATAGCTTCAAGTCTTTGTACATTGAATCCATCCATATGAGCTTCTAATGCTTTTATTGGATCTACTTCTGTAATCGTAACTATAGCCCCTAAACCTCTCAAGCATGATGATACTCCTCTACCTACCCATCCATAGCCACATACCACAAACCGTTTGCCGGCGATCAATATACCTAAAGTTTTTAATACCCCGTAAACAGTACTTTGGCCTGTTCCATATCTATTATCAAAAAAGTATTTGGATTTGGCGTTATTAACACCGATTATAGGATAATCCAAACCAATTGTGGATTGAAGTGACAATATTCTTAAAATCCCCGAGGTAGTTTCTTCTGTACCACCATATACTCCTTTTATCTTTCTTTGATGTATAATATTATGTAGTTCTGCCCCATCATCAATAATTACATGTGGATTTGTATTTGAGACTTTGAAAATATTTTCATAAAATTCTTTTCTATTGGGATTCTTTTTTACAAATACATTTATCTCATTGTATCGTAAAAATTCGATTATTTCAGCTTGAATAGATAGAGGATTTGCTGAACAAATGGAAATTTGTGCTCCAAGGGCTTTTGCAGCCATTATTAACACAGAGGTTTCTTTTGTTATATGTAAACAAACCCCTAAATTAAAGTTGGATAGCGGTTTTGACCTTTGATATTTTTTTGATATTTTAATAATAACTTTCATTAGACTTGACGCCCATTCATATTCTAATTTTCCTCTTTCAACCATATCTCGAGAAGTAATACTTTTTACCGCAAGGGGTTTTTTAGGTAATGAAGATTGAATTTTCATTTAGTACTAATATTATAGTTGAGAGATATTTAATGTCAAATAATATAAAGTAGACTTTATGAAAGTTACGGCCAGAAAATGATATGTTGGATCAAATTGTTTAAGGATAAATTAATTTTATTCTCTCATTTTTTGCACACAATTTTAATGTATTTAGTGTTTTATTCATGAATATTCCTCAATCTAACAGAACCGATACTTTGCTTTAGACAACTTTTCATATAATTAATATAAAGAGTGGTAAGAAAATTATAACCGATACTCAATTAAGAGTGTAAGTTCATGGCTTGGATAAAAATTGCTCTGACAAGTGACATTCCTAACAATAAAGGTAAGGAAGTAAAGGTAAATGGAAATCGAGTAGCAATCTTTCATGCAAATGGAAAATACTACGCTCTAGAAGCATTGTGTCGCCATCAAGATGGGTCCCTTGCACCAGGGAAAATTAATGGTGAAGTAGTAGAATGTCCTCTTCATTTTTGGCACTATAACATTAGAACAGGAGAATTACTTGACTATCTAAAAGATGTAAAATTGGAAACTTATAAGATAGACATACGGGGAAACGATATTTTTATTGATATTTAGTGAGTTGCCTTTTCTGAAATATTTCTAGTTTGAGTAAATAAGAAGATTGATTTTGAAAATATATAATACTCTATCCACAAAAGTTGATGAATTACCAGTAAATAATAATAATATTAAAATTTATTTATGTGGAGTAACAGTTTACGATGAATCACACATTGGACACGCAAGAACAATAATTATATTTGACGTCTTACATAGATATCTTTTATCAAAGCACCATACAGTTACATTCATTCAGAATTTTACCGATATTGATGATAAAATAATAAAAAAAGCGAAATCTCTCAATAAAGACTACAAAGAAATATCTCAAAAATATATTAAACAATATTTGGAGGATGCATCTAAATTAAATGTATTAGAAGGAGTTCATTATCCAAAGGCTACTGATCATATTTCCAATATGATAGAATTAATAGCATATTTGATCGAAAAAAATTATGCGTATATTACTTTAAATGGAATTTATTTTGAAGTAAAAAAATTTTCTCACTACGGAAAATTATCTAAGAAAACTTCTGAAAGTCTTAATTCTGGGGCAAGAGTAGAGATTGATCCTACAAAAAAAGATCCGCTTGATTTTGCCTTGTGGAAATTTTCATCTGATTCGCCTATATGGGAAAGTCCTTGGGGAGCAGGTCGTCCAGGATGGCACATAGAATGTTCTGCAATGGCATTAAGACATCTTGGTAATACAATTGATATTCATGGTGGTGGAAACGATCTTATTTTTCCACACCATGAAAACGAAATAGCACAGTCTGAATCAAAGACAGGGAAAGAATTTGCAAAGATTTGGATGCATTGCGGTATGGTAAATATTAATTCTGAAAAGATGTCAAAATCCCTAGGCAATATAATTTCTATACGAAATGCTATTGACAAATGGGGAGCAAATGCCATAAGAATTTTGTGTATATCTACACAATATTCAAAACCTTTAGAATATACCATTTCCAATCTTATCGAATCTCAGTCTAAATGGAGAATGATTGAGCATTGTTTTTATGAATTACAGTTTCCTATCGTAGATGAAGAAGAAACTTTTGATGCCTTAAAATTATCAGAGAATGCCCTAAATTCTGTAAGAATTTATATAGAAAATGATTTTAATACTCCTTTAGCACTTAGTGAATTTTTGAAATTTGTTTCTGAATTGAATAATTATGCGACTATGGAAAAAATAACAAAAAAAATTTCAAATATTGTATTTCCAATCTTTAATGAAATTTTGTATATTTTCGGACTTAAAGTATTAGAATTGTCGGACAAAGATGTAGTAGAAATAAATCACAAAATACTTCAGAGGAATGAATTTAGAAAAAATAAAGAATTTGAAAAGGCAGACACAATTCGCATCATATTAAAAGAAAAGTATGGAATAGAATTAATAGATCATAAACATTACAGAACAATTTGGAAAAAAATTGAAAAGTAATATCCTAGAAAGCTAAAAACTAAGAACTCATTTAAAAGTCTAAATTATTTTAATATTTATATATTACTTTAAGATATTTTCAATGCTTAAGTAATTTTTAAGTATTATAATGATAACATATTAATTTGATATATTTAACTATATTTTATATCATGAATAATGTTCCAGTTACTGAAGTAATATTGGTAAAAATGAAAAATAGAATCAGAATAACAGAGGAAATAACTGAACCATAACATCTAAAACCTACTCATTTTGGAGTAATAATCATCAGCTTTTATTAATTTCTCCAATAAAATCTTTTAAAGCGTAATGATATTGTGATGAAAATATAAACAATACATTTGTTCAAGATTATTATCAATATCTAAATATTTAATCTGCAGCCCCGCCACTACATGCACAATATCCGAATTCATCAATTCGAGTATTACAAAGGTTGCAGTATCCAAACCTATTATAATCCACATCGACAGCATACTTTCCAAAAATTTTCAAATGATCATCATTCTCATCTGATCCATCATCTGATGAAATAAAATTTCGAATAACATCGAACATATTTCCTACTATTACATAGTGAGCAGAGGATAAAAACATTATGATAATTTTAGGAAAGTGAGTAAATAAACGCGCTCTTTCATTCAAAATAATAGGCTTAATAATTTTTTTAATTATGAAATGATCCCTTTTTACATATTAAAATTTATGATTTGATTATTAAAAATAACAAGATAATTTTGCTATGTAACTAAAAATAAAAAAAGTGATAATGTTACCAATTACTCCATCTTACTGGTATTGTGGCTTTCCTTGTGGGTATTTTGGTTTATCATATGGATCAGATTGGTATTGTGGCTTTCCTTGTGGGTATTTTGGTTTATCATATGGATCA
>Ga0210114_1000397_pt1 | contig 11519 bp, 10 predicted proteins | sample MayberryNW_TuleA_FD_185524 | JGI IMG/M metagenome (GOLD analysis project Ga0210114, IMG submission 185524) | Wetland microbial communities from San Francisco Bay, California, USA, that impact long-term carbon sequestration - MayberryNW_TuleA_D2... | ecosystem: Environmental > Aquatic > Marine >...
AACAAATCGTAATCACGTCCGATAAGTTTCCAAAGGAAATCCCAGGTATTGAGGATCGGCTACGAAATCGATTCGAGTGGGGTCTTATCGCGGACATTCAGCCGCCGGACATGGAAACTCGAGTTGCGATATTGCAGAAAAAAGCGGAAGTCGAAGCGGTCCAACTGCCGCACGATGTGGCAATCTTTTTGGCATCGAACATCGATTCCAATGTCCGAGAGTTGGAAGGATCTCTGACTCGTCTTGGCGCATTCTCATCACTGACGAAAGCAACGATTACGATAGATCTAGCCAAAGATGTGCTACGCAATACGCTCAACGGCTCAAAAAGAGAAATCACCGTGGAGAATATTCAAAAGACGATTTGCGACTATTTCAATATCAAAATCACGGATCTGAAAGCCAAACGAAGAACTCAGAACATCGCGGGACCGCGCCAAGTAGCCATGTACCTTTGCCGCAAATACACCGAAACGTCTTTTCCTGTTATTGGAGATAAGTTCGGCGGTCGGGACCATTCAACGGTAATTCACGCTTCAAAAACTATCGAACGAAAGATCAAAGAAGACCCGCACATGCAAACAACGATCGAAAAAATCGAGAGAACTCTGAACATCCGTAAATAGCTGTGAGTATCCTGTGCTTAAAGTGCAGCGATCGTTGTGCAGGGCTGGTGGGGGTCATCTGTCGTAGCGCTGGAGAACTCAAAAGGAGACTATCTCTTAGAATTAAGCCACAAGCTAGACTTGTGATTTACTTCATCAATGCAGCCTTTCCCGCCTTATCCACAGCCCCTACTATTACTCCTTGAATTTATATATATGTAAAGCAACTAGAAGAGACAGGGAGGAAGTATGGAGATTAAAGCCAAGCGGGAAAGTCTTCTCGCAACGCTTTATTGGACGCAAAGCATTGTCGAGCGGCGCAATACGATGCCGATTCTGGCCAACGTTTTGTTTGAAGCCGTGAAAGGATCCATTCGGGTAACGGCGACAGACTTGGAAGTGGGAGTTAGGGGCGAAGTCGATGGCGATGTTTCCAAAGAGGGGACCGTCACCGTAAACGCCAAGAAGATCTATGAGATTATCAGGGAAGTGCCGAATGATCAGGTGCAGCTGAAACGCCTGGAAAATGACTGGGTCGAGATCCGCAGCGGTAAATCAGTTTTCAAAATCGTCGGCATTGACGCGAAGGAATTCCCGCAGTTTCCGAAATTCGATAGCAAAGCTCTTTCGAGGACGCCCGCGGCTAACCTCCGGGAAATGATCGAGCGCACGCTGTTTTCGGTCTCTACCGATGAGACGCGTTATAGTTTGAATGGCGTTTTCGTTGAGCAAGGCGAGAGCGGAAACGTCAGGATGGTCGCTACGGACGGCCATCGTTTGGCCTTTGAAGAGAAAGCCGTCGGCTCATTCGGCTTGACCAAAGGTGTGATCTTGCCACGCAAGGGATTAGCGGAGCTGAAAAAGCTTCTGGAGAGCGGTGAGAATGGCACGGTGTCGCTGGGGTTCAAGGAAAATATGGGTCTTGTGACTAAAGATGGGATAGAGTTATTCATGCGCTTGATCGACGGCGATTTTCCCGACTACACAAAGGTCATTCCGAAGGGTAACCCTAATATCGTAAAGCTCGAACATGACGAGCTTCTCCAAGCGTTACGCCGCGTATCGATTCTTTCGAGCGAGCGGTACAAAGGAATCCGGATGGAGTTTACAGAGGGTAAGGTGTCCATCTCGGCAAATAATCCGGATTTGGGTGAAGCGGTTGAGGAAATCGAGGCGGACTATAAAGGTAAGCCCCTCTCTATCGGATTCAACGCTCGCTATTTGATTGATGTATTGGGCGTGCTTGGCGGAGACGGGGAAATTGATATCGAGCTCAAGGACGAGCTAAGCCCGAGCGTGATTCGTAAAGCGGGTGTAGAAAGTTATCTTTATGTTTTGATGCCGATGAGGCTGTGACGGCGTCTTGTCTTTCGCGGTATTGAAACGTTCCAATCACTTATACTTAGCGTCAAGGGCGTATTTTTCATTCAATCCGACGATATTGTTGAAGTCATCGAACGCCATCAGGGAATCGAGGATCCTGAGAGTCGAGCCATCGCGGCGCAAAGTCGCGTAAACATCGGTTAGGGTTTTAGCAACTGAATAGAGCGGGGCTAGCGGCCAAACAATCAGATCGAAACCCAAGTCCTTGAGCTTTTGCGGACCCATCAGGGGCGTAACGCCGCGTTCAAGCATGTTCGCGACCAAGGGTCCAGGCACATTCTGCGCGATTTCCGCCATTTCCTCTTCTGATTCAGGCGCTTCGATGAAGACAGCGTCTGCTCCCGCTTCTTTGAAAGCGACGCCGCGTTTGATCGCCTCGGCAAGACCTAACGCTTGCCGTGCATCGGTGCGCGCGACAATAAAGAAATCTCGTCCAGCTTTTGCTTCCACGGCGGCTTTTAATTTTTTGAGCTGCTCCTCCAATGGAATGACTTGTTTGCCTTTCATGTGGCCGCAACGTTTCGGCCAGACTTGATCTTCTAGAAACATGCCGGCGGCGCCAGCGCGCAGTAACTCCTCGACTGTGCGAATTACGTTTATGGCGTTGCCGTAACCTGTATCGGCATCGACAATAACCGGCGTATCGACAACCGAGCAGACGCGCCGGGCGGCTCCTACAACTTCGGTTTGGGTCAGCACGCCAAAATCGGGCTCGCCGAGGAGCGTAGCGGACAAGCTGTAGCCGGTGATAAAAATAACTTCGAAGCCGGCGCGGGCGGCGATCTTAGCGCTCAAAGCGTCGTAAACGCCCGGCATAATAAGCTGCCCTGGTTGCGCCAGAGCGTTTCGTACGAGCTTGGCCTTTTCCATACTAAGCCGCCTCCAGCAAGTTTGGTCACATCTTCAATGTGGCGCGGGGTAGCCGTTGCTATCTTCTCGGACCACGGCCGAAGCCGCCTCGCTGTGCCGGAACCTCAAGTTTTGGTGATACGCGCAAAAGTCTCGCTGGTTTCAAACCCAGAACATCGTCACCGTAGCGCGATTTATCGAGGTGGTCGCAGCGCGCCTTAATCTTATGCCGAATCTGCTGGCGCTTGACCATATCGGTGCCGGCTGCTTTCAGGTCTTCCAGGTTAAGGATGACGTCCGCCTCATCGCCGCGTAGTTTGACATGAACCGTGAAGCGGGTTCCCGCGCCTTCTTTTGCAGAGTAATCCACCCGTTTATCTATGCTGCGAATAATCTCGCGCAGCAGATTTTCTTCTTCTTGAAATACTCCTTTGCCGAACATACTACCCTCTCCGCCGGAGCTCCTCGGCGTGTCACTAGGGATGTTTAGTAGGTTGAGAAAACTTACGCCAATAGAGCAGGAAGATCAATGTTATGAAGCGCTAAAACGTTTCCAGGGAGGGTCGCAGGTCAATTTCTTGCGACCAAGCAGTGCGCGGTTGGCGTAAGCAGGAGATAACTGCCTCGGCAATGGCGCTTGGGGGGAGGATCGTGTCGTTTGGCCGATTGGGTTCTCGGGCGCGAAGCCGGGGAGTGTCAATCTGGCCGTCAACAATGACATGCACGACATGAATCCCTTTTGGATGAAACTCTCTGGCTAGTGACTGGCCGAGCATTCGCAAGCCGGACTTGCCGATGGCGAGCGGAGCAAAACCGGCCTTGCCGCGGAGCGCCGCCGTAGCCCCGGTCAAAGAAATAAAGCCATGACCCGCTTTGAGCATGTCAGGAATAACCGCTTGCGCGAGATGCACTGCGCCCCATGACATTAGCCTCGAATGATTGGCGAATCTGATCCGGGTCCATTTGCAGGAATTCACTGCGACCATATCCGCTGGCATTGTGGGCGAGCACAGTGACCGGTCCCAGGGTGCGGCGAATTTGCGCAACGGCGGCTTGTACACTCCGGCGATCGGTAACGTCGGCCTCGATGGGGAGCGCTTTGCCGCCACGCGCGCGAATTTCCTCCGCCACCGGCTCGCTCGACTCACGGTGGCGCGATAGCAAGCCCAGCGCGTAGCCCTCGTGGGCGAAGGCGCGTGATAAAGCTGCTCCAGTTCCTGGGCCGACTCCGGCGACGATCGCTGCTTCCATATGTTTACGATTGCGCCTCGGTGTTAATGAACAATTCGTCTAATGACAACTTCCGCCCAATAAGCCCCTGTTCTTGAGAATACTGCATTAAAGTTTCCAGCGCCTTTCGATTGATTTCGCCGAGACCATAAACCCATGGGTCGGTACCAAGAAGCTCCTCCTGTTCTTCCAAAAAATGGCGGAACCAGGCCAAAGGCACGATCCGCGGGTTTTCCATTCTTTTGTAAGCCGCCTTTTTCGATTCCTCGAAAGCGCGCACAAGATTGATCGGCACCCACGGATATTTATCAACAATCTCCTGTCTAATCGCGGTTGTGTGCATAATCGGGAAAATTCCCGTGCGTGTGAAATAATCTATCTCTAGATCACGATAGTTGGGAAACAGTCGGGTAACTCTTTTGTCTTTGTCGAGGATCGGTTGGATGATTTCGGGATGGATAAGTGCGTCGAGCTCGCCTTCGACGAGCATTTTCTCGACGCTTTTGCCGGTCGCGATGCGCTGAATCTTCAAATCACTGGGCGGTGTCCAGTCAACTTCTTCTTCATCCTGCTTGAGCCAATGGATACTGCGATGCGGCAGACCGTGTTCGTGCTCTAAAACGCCGCGAATCCAAAGATTTGCGGTGGCCTGAAAGTTTCGCAGCCCGACTTTCTTACCGATCAAATCCGCCGGTTTTTTGATCCCTTTGCTGGCGTTTAGAAATATGAAACCGTGACGGAAGCGGCGGTGCAGGAAAACCGGAATCGCCGCAAACGGCAGTCCGGTGTACTTGGCCATCAAATAGTTCGACATAGACAATTCGGCGACATCGAACTCACGGTTACGCAACATGCGCCAGTGGCGGACGTCCGAAGTCATGTCTGTGAGTACGGTTAATTCAATGCCGTCCGGTTTGACGCTTCCTTCTTTTAAGGCGCGAATGCTTTCATAGTCGCCGGTTGCCAGGGTGAGATGGATTTTCTTGCTCATGGCGCTATCTAACACGCTTACCGGGCTTTGCCAAATATCGGCGGTGAATGAATTGACTCAGACTAACGTCTCTGTTAAGAGGCTTTTGGCGCAGAACCTTATTGGAGATATTTTCATGAGATTAAAGCTAATTTCACTATTGATTCCGGTGATTTTCTTTGTCGCAGTGATTCCCGTCTCGGCGCAGTCCTCCATACGTATCAACTGGACGGCCGTGACCGGCGCTCAAAGCGGTATGTTTATGGCGAAGCAGGAAGGGCTATTCAAGAAACACGGGCTCGATGTCGAGCTGATTCATATTCCGTCGAGCTCCCGCGCCATCCAGGCAATTCTCGCCGGCGAGATCGTTTTTTCCTTCATGGATGGTTCCAACTTCGCACAAGCTAATTTGAAGGGAGCAAATCTTGCTTTAGTGGCCGGCGCCACCAACCGGCAAGTTTTTTCACTTATGGCTCGATCGGAATTCAAGCGAATTGCCGATCTGAAGGGCAAAAAGGTCGGCATTACTAGGATAGGGTCCTCGACCCATACTTCTGCGCTCTACGCGCTCGGTTCTGCCGGACTGAGGACTAACGACTACCAGCTTCTACCGCTCCTCGAAGTTCCCAATATCTTTACGGCGCTGTCCGCAGGCCAGATCGATGCGGGAGTTATGTCTCCCCCGACAAATGCAAGGGCGAAAAAAGCCGGATTCATTGAGCTGATGAATATCGCCAAAGAAGGGCCGGAGTTTGTCTCGGTGGCGATTGGCACGACCCGATCATACATCAAAGCCAATGAAGATGTGGTCCGGCGGGTTGTGCGAGCTTACGCTGAGGGCGTGCAGATTTTCAAAAACAACAAACCCGCCGCCCTCAAGATGATTGCCAATCAGCTGAAAGTAAAGGAGGCCGAGATTCAAGAGGACACTTACACTCAGTTCCGCGATTATTTGGAATACCCGCCATACGTTAGCCGCAAAGGCATGGAAGCAGTACTCGCTGAAATCGCCGAAAAAGACCCACGGGCGAAAACCGTGAAACCCGAAGATTATTTGGATATGCGGTTTGTTGCAGAACTAGATAAAAAAGCTGGCGCAAAGTAGCAAAATAGCCGCCGATGACCGCCTCCCTTATTAATCGCGGTGGTTTAACGAGATTAAAGCTGTTTTCGTAAAGTCAAATCGCGTTTATTCCGAAGCGATCCTGTTTGAGGAATAGTATGGATTGGCTAAATCTTACGGAATTTCCTTGCACGGCGCACAAAGTACTCCCACATTGAGTCGAGCCGGTGCGGCGTGTAAATCTGCTCGTATTTTACCGCAGCTTCTTCGTCGCTCGTCCATGATGGATCCCCCGAAGCCGTTGCCATCAATTGAATGCGCGCCGCCTTTTCCAAGAATACGGCGTATAGTGTAGCGACTTCAATCGATTCGCCGACCACGGTCGAACCGTGATTCTTCATCAGCAAGCCGCGGCATGCGCCGAGGCTCTTGGCAACTTCGACTCCCAATTCCGGGGTTCGGATTAAGGCGGTTGTGTAATCGAAGTTCGGCAAACCTTCAAAAAATATATTACCTTCATGGCTGATCGGCCGAAGTTTCTGGCCGAGGGCGCCGAAAGCAGTAGCGTAGGGGGGATGAGAGTGAACGACGCAGTTCACATCCGGGCGCGCTTTCATGATTTCCGTATGGATAAAAACCTCGGAATGACGCTCATGTTTGCCTTCGACTTTCTTGCCGGTCGCAATATCGACAACGATGATATGCTGCGGACGTATCTCTTCAAACCCGAAACTGTGCGGCTTCATGAGAATCCGGTTCTGTCCCGGTATCCGCACCGACACGTGACCGAGAATATTGTCCCAATGGCCCTCCTGGGCGAGAATGTTGCAGGAATAGGCAAGTTTCTCTTTTAGCTCTTTGATGTTGGCTGCCACGATGTCTCCTTGTCGGACGATCGACACGAGGACAGAGAAGCGAAATGGGTATTCGGTTCTCGTTCCTTAGTTTCTATTACGCAGGCGGAAGCGTTGAATTTTGCCCGTGACGGTCTTGGGTAGATCATCGACGAATTCGACCCAGCGGGGATATTTGTATGGCGCCAGCCTGCTTTTTACGTGATTTTGTAACTCCACGCCAAGTGCCGTGCTGGGTTTGAATTCGCTCTTCAGTAAAACAAATGCTTTCGGTTTTAATAAACCATCCGCATCGGTGTCGCCGATGACACCCGACTCAAGCACGGCCGGATGCTCCATTAGAACGTTTTCAATTTCGATAGGTGAGACCCATAGACCACCGACCTTCATCATGTCATCCGAGCGGCCGCAGTACCAATAATAACCTTCCGCGTCGCTATAATAAGTATCGCCGGTTTTAAGCCACTCGCCCTGCATCGTGCGCTTGGTCTGTTCATGCTTATTCCAATAATAAGGCGCATTAGCGTCGCCCTTGACCATGAGATTGCCGACCTCGCCGACGGGCACTTCGCGTTCCTCGTCGTCGACTATCTTGGCTTCGAAGGCCGGCGTTACTTCGCCGCTACTGCCCGCCTTTGCGCGCCCGGGGCGATTTGCCAGGAAATCGTGAGTTGCTTCGGTGGATCCGACCACATCGAGAAGCTCGAGGCCGGTACGATCTTGCCATTGGTGGAAGATCGCCGGCGGCAATGGTTCGCCGGATGACAAACAAATACGTAGCGAGCTCAGGTCATATTTTTTTTCTATCCGCAAAAATCGGGCAAACAGTGTCGGCACGGAGAAAAAAAACGTCGGCCGGTATTTTTCGATTATTTGAAGGATTTTTTCCGGATCCGGTTTTTCCGGCCACAGCACGGTGGATGCGCCGAAACGGAACGGAAAGTAAAGCGAATTCCCCAACCCGTAAGAGAAGAACATCTTTGATGCCGAGAAGCACAGGTCATTCTCGTTCATGCCCAGCACCGGCTTCACGAAAAGATCGCTGATCGTGAGCATGTCATGCTGTAAGTGCACTGCGCCTTTCGGACTTCCCGTGCTTCCCGACGTGTAGCCCCAAAAGCACACATCGTCTCTGCTAGTCTTCTCAGGGTCCAACTTGTCCGATGCATTGGCGATCAGGCTTTCAAAAGAAACCGCCTTTCCCCTGGCGGTGCCCACTACGATAATGTGTTTTAAGAAGGGTGTACGTTCCCAAATCTTTTCGATCTCCGGCAAAACGGATTCATGAACGACGATCGCGCGCGCACGGCTGTCGTTGATCAGGTATTCGTAGTCCTTGGCGAACATCCAGGGATTGGTCGGCACCGCCACGGCGCCGATCTTGATGGCGCCAAAGAAACAATAGGCGAACTCCGGCGAGTCCGGCAGAATCACTAACACACGATTTTCTATTTCAATACCGAGGCTTTTCAGCGCATTGCCGGTGCGGTTTACCTTTTCGTAAACTTCCCGATAAGTGATTTTTTGATCCTGGTAGTAGATGGCGACCTTGGCGCCGCGACCTTGGATGATGTTCTCATCCACGAAGGTCGTGGCGGCGTTATAGGTGTGGGGTAGATTGAGATTCATGGGATCCGGCGACTCGTCGAGAATTGAGAGTAGAGGAAGCGGAGATACCGATCCTCTGCTCTCAATGTGAATCCTAGGCTACTCCCCGCCAATGATTTCCGAGTGCGTCTCGGTAGCGATAACGACGGACTTGGAATCCGTATAATGCTCGATCGCTTCATCGCCATGCTCTTTGCCGAGACCGCTCTGCTTAACGCCGCCGAAGGGCAGCTCGTCGTAAATGATTTGCGCTGAATTTACCCAGGTATACCCAGCTTCGATGTTTTCCGCTCCATACATGGCGCGGTTGATATCACGAGTCCAAATAGACGAGCCAAGGCCGAAGATAGAGCTGTTCGCCTGTTCAATGGCCTGATCCAGGTTTTTCACCCGCACGATCGGCAAAGCCGGACCAAAGACCTCTTCTTTAATCATCCGGGATGCCGGATCAACGTTGGCTACCAAGGTCGGCTGCAAATAAAAACCTTTGTCGTACTCGTCGCCTTTCGGCCGTTGTGCGCCGAAGATAACTTTGCCGCCGCGTTTGACCGCATCTTCGACCTGCTCCTCTACTTCTTGCCGCTGTTCTTTGGTGTGCAGGGGACCCATAAGTACGCCGGGTTTCAATCCATTGCCAACGCTGATCTTTTGCGCCTTCTCGACCAGCTTTTCCATGAAGACATCGGCGATCTTGTCGAATAGATAGAGCCGCTTGACCGCCAAGCAGGCCTGGCCGCAGTTGAAAAAACGCCCGACCGAAGCGGCACTCACAGCGCGCTCCAGGTCGGCATCATCGCAGACAATCATCGGATCGCTGCCGCCGAGTTCCAATGTGACATGCTTAAAATCTTTAGCGGCGGACTGCATGACTCTGCGGCCCGTATCGGTGGCGCCGGTGAAGCCGATTTTCCTGACGGTTGGATTGACCAGCAACTCTTCGCCGACCACGCTGCCGGGACCGGTAACGACATTCAATACACCTTTGGGCCCGCCTGCGTCCTGGATCGCCTTGTCGATGATCTCGCAAGTGCGTAGGTCGGTGAGCGGTGTGGTGCCGGCGGGTTTCACGACCACTGTATTGCCGGCGAGGAGCGCGGGCCCAAGTTTGTTACCCATCAGTGAAACGGGGAAATTCCACGGCACGATAGATCCGCAGACACCCAACGGTTTTCGAAGCACCAGACCATGCCGGCCGGTATCGAGCATCACGGCGCTGGTGCGCATGGTTTTGGCCATGCCCCCGTAATGATCCAAGGTGTGCACGAACCGGCGGATTTCAAGAATCGACTCACGCAGCGGCTTGCCCTGTTCTTTGGTCAGCAAAGTCGCCAATTCTTTTTCCTGTTGAAGAATCGTGTGGCCAGCCGCCAAAAGAACTGCCCCTCGTTTCGAAGGAGCCATCGCGGACCATTTCTTGAGTGCGGCCTTGGCGGCATCGATGGCCCTGCGAATATCGCTGATCGTTCCTTTAGGAACGGTATCGACAACTTCTCCGGTAGCCGGGTTGCGGACTTCGGTAGTCTGCCCGCTGTCGGAATCGACTTGCTCACCGGCAATTAACATTTTGGCCATATCGGTCCTCCTAAATCTTCGTAGAAATAAGAGAAAAATCATGTTCATAGGTGGAAGTCAAGAATTGGTTTACGCAGTAGCTATCGACGAACCGCGGGTTGTTGCTGGTGTTTGAGACTAGAAAAGTGGTATTCGATGCGTAATGTTACGCGGAGCGGCGCTGGCGAAATTCGGAGAATTTTCGTACTGGTAGCCACGAGGGCGCCGAGTTAACCCTTATCCCAGGAGGAGCAGCGGATGGATCTGGCAAAATACATCGTCAAGGCGCGGCCGGGTATCCTCGGTGGCAAGTACGAGGAGAAACGACCGCTGCGTCAGTTGAGTTCGCTGCCGGTGAAGCGTTACGTTTTTATCAACCGCGACTCGCATCCCGAGGCGAATATTTACGTCGCTATTCATGAAGCGAGGGATTTGCCCTCCTCCGTGCCCGATTACCAAGTGCCACACTGTCACAATACCGACGAATTCTATTACTTTATTGGCAACAATGCGGACCTGTCCGGCTTGGAGGGGCAGATCATTTTCGAAGGCAAGGTGCACAAGATCGTCTCGCCGGCCTGCGTGTACATCCCTACCGGTGCGGTGCATGAGTACAAGGTTACCCAGGGTGCCGGCACCGTGACAGTTTTATTTCGCGATCGCGGCTATACACATGAAGACAAGCCTTTCGATCTTGAAAAAGGAGAGCGTGAGTTCAGTAAATATGACGGCTATATTTTTCAGCCCGACGTGCGGCCAACTACAGAGATTAAATACCACAAGGACACCGCGCCGGGCATAAGGTACGTGTTCGTCGACGGCAAGCTCAAACCCGAGGCCGGTTTTTATACGGTGGTGCGCAGTGTCTCGAACGTTAAACCCAATCAGGCCAACTACGTCGACCTGCATACGCATAATTGCGACACGCAGCATATCGCCATCGGCACTGGTCGGGAGCTCACGGGTCTGAAAATCGAGTTTCAAATCCTTGATGAAAAGGTGGTTGTTGAAAGTCCCGTTGGCGTAAACATCCCAGCGGGGACACGTCACTCACAGCGTATTATCGAGGGCTCAGGCCATTTCTTCAATTTCGTGCCAAAAAGCAATTACAACGATGGTCTCGCATAACGATTTTTGAATGGTAGAGGTGCCAACGCCGCAATCGCTATGTTGGCTTACGCCCTGAGCGGCAGGTCGGAATAAAAGCATTGCGCTTTGCCCGGCCGCGGACCAGGATTTCATAATGATTAACGCAGCTTTCTTACTTGTTCTAATGGCCGATGTGCTTCTGCCGGCGCTCGGTTTCGCTCAAGCACCGTTACAGAAGGTCATCGTAACCTATTCCAGCCGCAGCATAGCCTCCATCGATCTTTTCATCGCGCAGGACCGGGGGTTTTTTCGCGAAG
>Ga0210114_1000398_pt1 | contig 11517 bp, 12 predicted proteins | sample MayberryNW_TuleA_FD_185524 | JGI IMG/M metagenome (GOLD analysis project Ga0210114, IMG submission 185524) | Wetland microbial communities from San Francisco Bay, California, USA, that impact long-term carbon sequestration - MayberryNW_TuleA_D2... | ecosystem: Environmental > Aquatic > Marine >...
ATTTGGTTACCCATCTATCTATCTTTGTTTTTAAAAATTCAAGTTGTAGCTAGCATCAAAGAATTCGGATCACTATAACTTTAAATAAATTCTGTTATAAAAAAATAAACTACATTGTGATAATTACGTTTACCCTAAACTCTATATAGGAAACTTGACTTATTTCCGGAACGAAGATGCTGAGTAATTTATTTTATCCCTTGTACTCCGAATTACCAAAAAATGATGATATGCTAAATATATTTATCGATGACTCATTAGATATTTTTATTTTTGAAGTTCTAAAGAAAATTTTAAAAAAAGATACTTTGTTATATGATTTACATTGAATAAAAAAATTCCATTAATTGTTGGAATTCTTATTTTTGATGATGTAGAGATCTTAGATGTTGCTGGACCTTTTGAGGTATTTGCTGTCACTCGTTTAAATGAAGAGCAACGAGTAAAGCAATCGTCACCATTTAAAGTATATTTAATAGCTGAAAAGAATAAACAAATTACAGCAATTGGTGGTCTACGTTTAACTCCTGATGTAACCATTAGTGAATGTCCGGAATTGGATTTATTGATAGTACCTGGTGGATGGGGTACGCGTAAAGAATCAAAAAATAAAATTCTTTTAAATTGGATAAGTAATCAATTTAATACTATTACTAATGATAAATTGATTGCCTCAGTTTGTACGGGATCTAGTATTCTTGGAAAAGCAGGCTTGTTAGATGGACGAGATGCAACCACTCATTGGCGAGCTTTTGATTTCCTGCGGGAGTCTGCACCGAAAACACGAATTCTCGAAAATGGTAGATTTACATTGACTGAACCCATATTTACATCTGCTGGTGTATCTGCTGGAATAGATTTAGCTCTTCGTATAGTAAGTCATTTTTTTGGAACTGAAATAGGACAAACTACTGCTCGCCAAATGGAATATCCTTATCCTACTAGTGACCAAAGATGATAATCTAATAAATTTTGTTAATCTATATTGAGATTGGAAATAAAGTAAATCTATCACTAAACAAAATGAGCTATCTGATTTTGTTACTGTTATCAAATTTGAGAATATGATAAAGGAGATGATAATAAAAGCATCGTTGTATAACTGGTTTCAAAGTATAACTATCAAAAGATTAAAACTTTTGGGAAAAGACGATTATTATATAATCTTCTAAATAGGGTTCTGTAAACTATTTGTCGGATAAAAGATAGTATAAAAATTCGTCGGATTCATCATATAAATTTTTATATTTGAATTAGAATAATTTTTTGGACATAATTGATAGTGTACTAAATCAACCAAAAATATTCCTCGTTGTAAAGTATCTATTGTATCGAAAATTTAGTATTTATTGTGAAAATCAAAATAATTCTTAGTTATCTGAACTCTTTCTAGATTTAAATCTGGTATTAATTGCTATCCTGTATTGATTTCAATTAACAAGAATTGTAAATCTATTGCAGATGCTTTTCTGTCTTCTTTAAAATCGACATAAGCTGCAAATTGAGTGGAGTCGCCTTTATTACTAAATAAAATAATACTTATGTTAGGATTTTGTAAATCGACTGAAAATCTGCATAAGCAAATTGAACTTCTTTCAACTGAAATATTCTTCTGTTAACCTTCTTTTAATTTTCTCTTTAATAATTAAAGCATATACATATATTCTACTAATTCACGATAAAATTATTGATAATTAATTACACTAATATTAAAAAATATGATAGGGTTATCGAATTAAAGTTCCGCTCATTGAATAGGTTTATTCTTTCAAAATTTTAGCATTCGAACATGAAGACAGATTCATGGAAATTAATAAACGATTTGTAAAGAGGTAATATTTTATAATGAACAATTACAATAAAGTAAAAATAGATTTTTCTCTAAAGAGAGAAATATTTTTTGTAATAGTTGGCGCTATCGTAGGTGCAATTGTTTTTGTTATTCCTAAAGCAATTTTTGAAGTAGTAATGGGAATGCCTTATTACTTATCATGGATCGTATTTGGACATGTCATTGGAGTATATTCATCAAATGTAATCGTAGCAGGTATAGGGATACATATGTTAACTGCTATTTCAATCGGAGTGGTGGTAGGCATCTTTTTGTATAAAACTGGAATATTAAATATTAGTAAGCCATCCAATGGAATAATATATGGAATCTTTGCCGGTACTACAGTATTCATAATTTTCTTTATACCAGTGTATCAATTTGTTATTACTCCCCAAACAATAAACACAATCCATAAAATGACTCAAAATGAACAAGAAAAAATCGAATATGAACTTTCGTCACAATTGCCCACTGTTTTGATAGGTTCTCTAGTTACCCACCTCATTTTTGGTATTACTGTAGGTCTTGTTTCTTCTACCCTTTCTATAAAATTTGGTACTCGATATAGGTGTGCAAAGTGCGGTATATCTTTCGGTAGAATTGATTCATATCAAAAACATGCTGAACTAATACATGGCACCAAACCAATAGAACTAAAAAGGATAGTGATTTTGGGTGGCGGATTTGCAGGAATAAAAATATTACAACAGTTACAAAAAGAATTTCAAGATAATATTGATGTAGATATAACTATTGTAAGTAGAGATAATTTCTTTCTCTTCACGCCTATGCTCCCAGAAGTAGCTGCAAGTGCAATAGAGACAAGACATATAATTACACCGATCAGATCATTCTGCAAAAGAGCTAGGTTTTTTGAAGCATACGTAGATTCAATAAATCTACAAAAAAAACAGGTAAGCATCAGATATAATATAGGAAAACAGTCCATTCCATTAAATGACAGAGTAAAAGTTTTAAAATATGATTATCTAGTTTTAGCACTTGGAGGAGAGACCAATTTTTTTGACATAGAAAGTGCATCTAAAAATGCATTTACCATAAAGACTATTGGTGATGCTTTGTTATTGCGAGATCATGTTATAAATATGCTGGAGCAAGCTGATATGGAATATGAAAATATAGAATTACAAAAAAGATTAATGACATTTGTAGTCGTAGGAGGCGGCTTTTCTGGTATAGAAACTGTTGGAGAATTAAATGATTTTGTTCGTGATTCTGTTAAACAGTATTATCACAACATCGATATAAAATATATTAAAATAATATTGATAAATTCTGGTTCACGAATTTTACCAGAAGTCTCAGATGATTTATCAGAATTTACTCTAAATAAACTCGAAAAAAATGGAGTTCAAATTATCTTAAATAAAAGAGTTAAAGAAATAGATGAGAATTATGTATTATTAAACGATGAAGAGAGAATATGGAGTAATACAGTAATTTGGGCGGGAGGAGTTAAACCGAATATCATTATAAGCAGTTTAAATTGCGAACATGATAAATCAGGAAAAATAATTACTAACGAAAACCTAAAAGTAAATGGATATACGAGTATTTTTGCACTAGGAGACTGTGCTTTTATAATCGACCCTAATACTGGAAAACCATATCCACCTACAGCTCAGCATGCATTAAGGGCAGCTAAAATAGCATCTAACAACATAATTAATGAGATATGCTCAAAGAAAAACAAGAAGAAAGAAGAATTAGTTTTTAACTACAAAACTAAAGGTATGATGGCTCTTATAGGAAAAAGAAATGGTGTAGGTTTAGTATTTGGACACAAAATTCAAGGGTTTATTGGATGGCTATTCTGGAGGTTATATTACTGGGGAAATCTTCCAACTACCGAAAGAAAATTGAGAGTGATGTTGGACTGGTTTATAGATCTATTCTTCAAAAGAGACATAACGAGAATAAAAACTCGGACAGAACATGCAGAAAAATAATTTGCAAGAATGGAAAGACGGCTTAATCGACGATGAGATGAATAGTAAAATCAGTATTTCATGTATCAAAAGAATGTTTGGAGAATATGTTACTGTTATCAGATTTGAGAACACGATAAAGGACATTATACTAAAAGTATAATTGTACAACTTGCCTCAAAATATAACTGTTACCTTATTACTAGTTGGATATATATAAATAACGATTATCTGAGTTATGCAAGAAAGCATAAATAATCTAAACTCTATCCAAGTTTTTTTTAAGAATGATTCAAAACAGAAAAGCTAAATATATTGAGTATAACATAAACATATGACAGAATCTGTCGTCTGTCGAACCGAGCGTGCAAATCCAGTCTAGACATCTTCCATTTTACGTGGGACATTATTAGTATGCAAAAATTTCTTAACTCTGTAGTATCTTTCTAAGGATCATCATTTATAACGATAAAAAATGTTACTGAACCCTGTTAATATAAGGGCTTAGAGGATAGTCAACTGTTTTTGACGCAATTTTGTAGCCAGAAAAAGAGATATTGTGAATTGATAATCAGATGTAAAAGCAATTAAATGTAATTGTTCCTCAATTTATGATATAATTTCTAGCATTATTCTTATATTATTATTGACATCTTTACGTCCATAATCTGAAAATCCTCCTAAAATTGGACATAATCCGAAAGTTCTTTTATGGATGTTTAAATTTATAACTTAGCACCATAATAATAGTCTTATATCTGTATTTTTACATCTTTTTCTGTGTCTTTTTTTGAGTAGATAAATATAATTATTGAAGTTGGGAATAAATGGTGAATAAGAAGAAATGAGCGGCCAATATAGGGACTGCCTTTATCATATCACAATATATGCAGAGAGAGAAGGAACCCAGGACATACACTGTCAAACAGAAGCAACCAGAAATCTATCATGTTGGACGGATTTAACAACTGTTAATTTCTGTGAATTCCATTATCAATTAGTTTCTAGATTGATGGATGCTGAGGACAAAAAATGATGAAGCAACAAAGAGATATCAAAGTAGTAACGGATATGTTTGTACAGTGTGAAAATAAGTAGTGTAAGAATGGGTTAGATTATCTCCAGTAGATCCAGAAGATGGAATGAGAACAATTCCATTACTTTGTTTCACTAATTATAAAGGGAAAGGTGAAGATTTTTGTCTTATTGTAGTATCCTCTGACAAATTGGGTTGTCACCAATACACTCTACCTTCACATTGGGTATCGATCCAGAATCTATTCCATTATTAGATATTGATGTTGGGTCGAAATCTCTATCAACTATTATTCCTTTTTCCAACAGACATTCAATTAATGCATCAATCTCAGATTCGAAACCTGATCCTAAAATGGAAGAAAGGACAAGACGTAAGAAGTCATCGGATAGAATAACACCTGTTTCTTCTTCTGAATTTTGAATTATAGCACATAATTGTTCTATAGTATCCGTGGCAAATGTGATTACAAAAACCTCCTCCTCGCCTGGTGCAGTAATGGGTGGACCAATGGCGATAAAAGCAAAATCACCAAAATCTAAGGTAGCAAGTAATTCTTCAATTGCTGCTTTGAGTTCAGGGTGTTCAGCAAAACATTCTTCACATCCTAGGTCTTCCTCTTCTTGTGGCGGTGGAGTAATTTTTACCTGTTCGTTGTCATTCACATTTGCGCATACGTTTACAAGGTTTCTATCAAAGTTTATTCTGTCTGCAAGTCCGTTACCGTTTTGAGTATTTGCTCCTTCCTGACCTCCTTCATTTGCTGCTGCAGTAGCAGCACCGTGTTGAGGTATTTGGGTAATATCTATTCCATTGACATTTATGTTACTGTTTATACACTTTATTTTTTGGATATCTGTATAACTCTTTTTTTGATGGTTTATATCATATCCGTACTGGTCTCCGTACATTTGTGCAGCTGCTTTTGTAATTGTTGATGGGTTCAGAGCCAGTATACTTGTCGCTAGTATTGCTCCCAGTATAGAAGCAAAAACTATCATTCTGCTGTTGCTATTGCTCATTACATTGTTAAATACGATTTTAATATATCTAAGGTTGGAAGGAACATTATCTAATCTTGTAATATTTTATCATGCTGAATTATTGACTATAAGAAGAATAGCAATTGATCTACAATTACAACATGAGGTATTGTAATAATATTAGGTGTTGGATTATAGTTAGTTAATTAGTTAATATATTCAAAATAAAAATAATGGTTATGTCACTTGTTGGTATATTATGAAGTCACCGAAGGAAAGAGGGACGAGGTTAAGAAAAGGTTTGAATTTGTCCACTTTTGAAATTACTATCGATAGAGACCCACAGAGGTTTTTCATATCTTAATATATTTATAATATCATTAAATCTATATATATGATAAAAAATGTCAAATGTTCCGTCTTCATTTATGATATTCTTAGGAAGAGGTGACTCATCTACAAATCTAAGTGCTCCGAGGTTGTTGTTGTCCTTATCGGAGAGATGTATATATGCTGACATTTTAGGTACGTCCTGGAAATTATCACTGTTATATGCTATTCGATATGAATCAATCTGTTTTGAAATGAAAGACATGACAGTCTAACGATTTTATTGTTATTATAACCTTTACATTATACTATTTATTTTATAGGATAGTTATGTCAAAAGAAGAAATAGCAAAATCAATAATTTCTCAAGAGATATGTCAAATAGATTCTTATACGTCTAAAATCAAAGAAAATGGATGTGCAGCATGTCATGTGCTATTTACCTTAGTTGATAAAATGCGGATAAGTGAACAAGATGCGTCAGAATTGCTATCAGAGATTTTAACCAATGAATCAAATCTAAATGATCAATTTATTGAAATGATCGAAACTATTCATATGAAACAAAGAATGATTGGTGTAACATTTTCAATAAAAACCAGAGAAGCTAAAGATCGGTATATAGACTTAAATCTAAAAAATTTTTTGGAAGAACTATCAACTGATTTGGTAAATTATGGTAGTGATATAATATTACGTAAATTACTTTTATCATCAATTTCATTACAAATAGCACAAAATATAGGAATAGACCACCATTCAGCAACTGAAGAACTTTATTATTATATTCGTAAAAATGAACAGAATACAAATCAAAACATAACACAGTTCATTGACAAATTTTATGAAAGAATCATAAAAAGTAACAAATAAGATATTAGCAGTATGTATAATGTTAAAATTTTTGATTTGAAAATTATTTAGTTTAATCAAGATCTGAAGGCTTCGACTATGACATGTAATACGGATCAATACTCTCGTATTTAGTCATTTAGTAACTTATTTGAAATCTTTACCATATAATTCTGAGAGAATTTTGAAATAAAGATAAAGGGAATCAGTGGGATTTGAACGCTTCTATAAAGTGGGACCAGTTCCTTTTTGAACAAATTACTATTATCTATCCTATACTTTTGAATTTTTATTTCAAAATTTTTAGTTTACCAGGTCATCTATAGAAATTGGAGGATACTTTTCATCTAGATCTTTAACTATTTTAGTCTTTTCTAGATTGGTAGCATCATCAGCAATACGTTTGATTGCTACAGTTGCTTCATGTATTTCTTTAGTTCCTTGAGATATTTCATCGGTCATGCCTGCAGTATTTTTATAATGTGTATAAAATACTATAAAGATATTGGTTGTTGTTGTCTTTGTATTTTTACTCCATGAATGATATAGGTAACATATATTATAAACCCTATAATTTAAGACAATAAATATATGTTTTTACATTTTATTATAAATACAAACATCTAAAAATATTAAATATCTATATGTATTATTATCTTATTTTATTACCTAATTCTTCAATAAAAGCAATTTCTGATAATGGTTTTCTTTCTCTAGGGGAATTAGCTTTTTCTCTATATCTTTCGGGTAATATTTCGTGAGAATCTTGGTATCCAATTGCTATCATTATACCAATTTCATATTCAGCGGGAATGTTGAAAACTTTCCCCGCTTTGTCTCTATCAAATCCACCCATTTCATGCATAATTAATCCTTGATTGAATGATTCAAGAAACATATTTTCATTGGCTGCACCTAAATCGTGAAAGTGAAGTCTATTATAAATTCCATTATCAGAATAAGTTTTTTTTGTTATCGCACAAATTAAAATTGGAGCTCGTTTAGCATAATTGTTTATTTCTAATAATACTGATCTTGCTTTATCAAGCTTCTCTGGCTTATCATCAGTAAAAACTATGTAACGCCATGGTTGTTCATTACGCGACGATGGCGCCCATCTAGCGGCTTCGAGAATAGAAAGTAATTTTGATTTTTCTACTTTTTTAGTTGAAAATGCTCTTGCACTCCATCGTCTTGCAATTAACTTATGTATTGGAAAATCTGTATTTGCTATTTTTGTTATCAAATTATTATTATTTTTATCACTCACAAAAAATCACCTATTTCTCTTACTTTTTTTCTTATCCTTTGCATTTATATTCTATCCATTTTACTCTTGCAAAATAGATGTATGTGAACCCCCTATATAACACGGGCTCGTAAAATAGTAAACTGTTTTTGACGCAATTTTGTAGTTCTGATCAGGAATTAATTAGCTTACACTCTTATTATATTTTACATATGTCTTTTTTTATTTATAAAAATGAATTCAAATGAGACTAAAGTTTTGATTATTTTGATTTTTCAAATTTTTTTATAATATCTATCTGGTATAACAATCATATTATCAAAAGGGTAACTAATGCCTTGAAGTCAATAACTTCTCTTTGTTATCTGCTTTAGCAAATGCATACAATGCATCATATACCGGAAATTGTTTTGCCATATTATCATGATCATCCTTTGATATAACATTAAAACCCGCAGCTATTGCAGCAAGTCCTGCTGACTGTGGTGTTAATTGTCTTTTTTCTGTGTCTGCACCTCTTACAATCTCTGCTAAGGTTAGTAGTTCTGGATTCTTTTGGTCAAGTTCATACTTTCTTATAATGGCATCAAATGAACATTCATCGCCATGATGACCCAATTCAACGTTCGGAACATCAAATGGAATAGCATCTTCATTTCTCATTATTTCAAGTACTTTATGTGAAGGTACAAACAGAAATTTGGCTTCCTTATCTACAAAATTCCTTATCAGCCAAGGACATGCAATTCTGTCTACTTTAGCATGTTCTCTTGTTATCCATTTCATAAATGGTTTTTAATGAAATAATAGTATTTGAATCAATTTCTTTAGTAAATGTATTGCTATAGTACAAAAATGTATAGAGCATTAACCTATGAACCATGTAGAACTGTCTTTCAAGTTGTTAAACAGTAAATTTTAAATATATAAAGTATTTTTTATGAATCCCTGTTGTAGCTAAATCAATCAAGTGTATAGTTTGTATATATGAGATAACTTCTATAATATATCAATCATAGTTTATTACATGATTTAGTCCACAATCAAGTTGCTAAATAATTTTCTATCTATGTTACTATCACTTCTTTAGAACGTTAATTCTGTATGTTCAAATACTAAAATTGCAATAATAATTGTTCCAATCTCAAAAATATTTTAATCATATCTAACTGTATATGACTAACCAAAGATTACTTTTGGTTTCTATATTGACATTATTAGTAGCTGCAGGTCTATTGGTCTTAAGTCCTTCAATGATAATAGCAAATGTACAAGGACAAATGTACAACTACGACTACCAAAACGATCACTATAAAGTTTATCCAGATCCAAAAAAAGAGTTCTGATGCAAACATCCAGAAAATTAATGTATCAATACCAACATCAATATAAATGGAATAGATATTACTGAGACTCCTAAACACAGTACTGCTCTAGCAACAGCAAATGAAGGAGGTGCTGAAGGAACAGCAGAAACAGCAAATACTCAAAACGGTAATGGCCTTGCCAATAGAATAAACTTGGACCAGAATGTTGTAAACATATGTGTAAATGTTAATTTTAACGAACAGGTACAAGAAAATCCTCTTACTTTGATGACTTGGAATATCTATCAGGGTGCAGATCTGTCACCAATATTCGCTGCTACTACCCCCAATGAATTTTTTAAGGCTGTCGGAGCTGCTTATGATAGAGTCCAAGCAACCAATTTTGTGGAAAGGGCGGATTCAATTGCAGACGAGATCCGGGAAAGTCAGCCTGATCTGATAGGTCTTCAAGAGGTGATATTACTTAGCACACAAATTCCTTCTGACGGTCCTACGACACCTGCAACTAACATTTCATTTGATTATCTCCAAATTCTTATAGACTCACTAGCTGAACATGGATTAATTTATGAGCCGATTGTTGTTCAGACAGGTACTGATATTGAAGTTCCGGGCTTGACATCCACAGGCCTTGTGGATATAAGACTCACTGACAGGGATGTAATACTGGCCCGAGCAGACAAAGATTTTACATTATCAAATATCCATGGAGCTCAGTTTGATGTGAAACTACCCTTAACAACTCTATTTGGATCTATTAGTATACCACACTCATGGGTTTCAGTGGATGTAACGTTTGATAAAGGAGATAAAGGCCGTATCGTCTCTACTCATCTAGAGCCCCTGTCTCCTATTATTCAGGGATTACAAGCAGATGAGTTGTTAAATGGGCCTGCTAATACAGATTTACCTGTTGTGTTGATAGGCGATTTCAATTCAAATGCTGATGGAACTGGGACACAAACATATACAAAACTAAAAAATGCAGATTTTATTGATGCGTGGACTATAAAGGGAAAAGGCACTGGTTTTACTTGTTGCCAGGCTGATAATTTGCTGAACCAAGATTCCTCCTTAACCGATAGAATAGATTTGGTGATGTTCCGAGGCAATTTTGATGTAAAAGATATAGAAATTACTGGGAATTCGCAAAATGATCGTACAATATCTGGCCTTTGGCCATCGGACCATGCAGGACTTGTGACTAATCTAATACTGAATAATGATAAAAATTAACAATCTGAGCAGTGTTGAGAGATTATAATTGTAATAAGATTCAATACTATAAATTTGTAGATTGCATATAAAGACAAAGACAATAATAATATAATATAGTCAGAAATAGGAACAAACAAAATAACATTCTAAGAATATTGCAATTACTATTTCTTTAATAAATTCAATTTAACTATTTTACACTTTGCACAATTATTACTAATATTTGATTTGCATTTACTAGAATTATTCACATATAGTTAGATCTTTCGTAAAATTAACAAGATCCTAATTTTTCATGGGCACATATAATTTCTAATTATCATGAACAATATTTTAGCCGTATTTGTAAGATGTTTATAGCATATAGAAGAATTTAAAAAATACTATAATAAAGAATTAAAAAATTGAGTTGAAGTTATTTATTTAGTTTCCATATCTTGGTTATTGAATTTCCATTTTGATCTATTTCATCTGCATATATCCCAACTATATTATTTAGTATAGATAATATTCCAGTATTAGTAGTATCAAAATTCACCGATCCCAAGTTTCTTAATTTTCCATCATCATCACGCTTTCCAATCCCACTAAAAGTATATTTTGCTACCTTATTATCCAACGTTATAAGTATCCCGTGACCTTTTGTGTACTTATAGCCATCATCCTTTAAAGTAGACCAAGCAGTTCCAAAATCCATTATAGGAATATTCCCATTTAGTGTACCATTACCTGACCAAG
>Ga0210114_1000399_pt1 | contig 11492 bp, 12 predicted proteins | sample MayberryNW_TuleA_FD_185524 | JGI IMG/M metagenome (GOLD analysis project Ga0210114, IMG submission 185524) | Wetland microbial communities from San Francisco Bay, California, USA, that impact long-term carbon sequestration - MayberryNW_TuleA_D2... | ecosystem: Environmental > Aquatic > Marine >...
ATAATTTGGTATATTCGTGGTTCTATACAACAAATAGACATCTTTGAGATAGGTTACAACATATTTTGATGATTTTATTTCAACTCACAACAATGAAAATAGCTAAAAAAAATCAAAAGATGAGACGTATAAGTAAATTTAATAATAATATAGTCACGCAAATTATTTTATTTAACTTTTAATAATTTTTATGCTATCACACTAATTTTCAGGTAAAATAACGACTGTTTACTTTCAATTTTTACATTATTTTAGAATATACATCTTAGAATATAGCTTGGATATCAATATCGGCAATAGAAATATAAAACTTTTTATAAATTAGATTATTTACTTCCTTAATGAAAAAAATCTTTACAGTAGCAATAATGGCTCTTGCAATAGGCATTATTGGCATAGCAAGCAATTCATTGAATATATTGGCTCAAATGGCAGACGAGGGAACAAATAGTATGAATGCTACAAATGCAACAGCAGCAACAACTGCATCAGCAGGGACAACATCAGGTTCTCAAATGGCCGATAATGGTGATGATAAAGAAGACGATGACGAAGACGATGACGAAGACGATGACGATAAAAAGAACAAAGATTAATAATCGTTAGAAGATAAAAAACAATTCATATATTTTTTTTACCAAATATTATGAAAAGATTAATCTGGTATAATTAATGTAGTCCAAAATAATTTATTTTAAATCAATCATAAGATTGATTATTTTATTTAGGTATTAATAGATTTTTCTTCTAAGTGGTATTTATTCCCAAAAAATTATTATATTAATTTTGTATAGATATGTCCTCTTTGAAATCGAATTATAAGAATATTGTCGGTATCTTGGGATTAATTTCATCTTTTTTTGGCACCATCTTCTTTGGCTTAGAAACAATATATGGATCTGAGGAATCATTTTCATCATCTTTTCTAATATGTATTATAGGAATAATATTAGTAGGACGGTGGCTTAAGCATGTAAAAAGAATTGGAATAAAGATTGCAATGACTATTTTGTTGATCGGTCAGTTATTAATATTTTTATTTCCTGAAAGTATTTTCCATTTAGATAGAAATTATGGTAACAATATGACATTTTTTGTTTTTATAGTTTTCCTCATTGGCATTACTGTGTCTATTAAGAGTATTAGAAAAAGATATAAAATACGTCAAAACTTTTCAAAATCTATAAAGAATCAGATACTTCAAAAACAGAGACACAAATGTGCAGCATGCAGAAAAATGCCTCCATTATTACACTTTGATCATAAGGATGGAAATAGATCTAATAATCATTTAAAGAATTGTCAGGCTTTATGTCCAAATTGTCATTCAATAAAGACATTAAGACAGATAAAAGGATAAAAAAATATATATAAAATTAAAATCAAGGAAATTAATTCCTTTGCTTTTTACATGATTCAGTGACGTTAAAAGTAATATGTTCTATTTTGAATGAACCCTTGGTTTGATTGTTACATTTATAGATGAACGATAACTTAATCCAATTGTATATATACTTTGGATTAGATTTTTATTTTTTGTAAAGAGAAAATCACGAAAACATTCTGTTCTGTGAAATACTGCATTACTTTTTCTTTTCTTTCAATTAAACTTTTTTTCTAAAGGTCAGTACAATTGATCTTTTAGATCTAGAAAAATACATTTCTATGCATATCATGTGCCACCATCTGTATATACTACATCTCTTTCATACTTGTCAATTAGTAAATATATAAAATTATCCGCTACAAATATGTTTTTTCCGTTACAAAATATGTATTCCAGACACAGATTTGTGAACTGCTTCGATTACAAACCCAAAATCAGTAATGATAATCACATCAGAATATAATACTTAGCTAAATCCATTTTCTTAAATTAATAACCTCGTTAAAGTATTTCATACAAAATTAAAGTGTTAAATATCATAATGTCTTATAATATAATAACCACTGAATAATTTGTCTATAGCGAATTTCTGTAGTAGTATCCTTCCACAATCTAATGCCAACATAATGCCTCGTTACAATCTATGGACAATTTCAATACTCACATTCAGTGGTGTTGGAGAGAAAGATCTAGAATAACCATATTGATATCCAACCATTGCGGCATGGTAGATATCTTTAATTACTTTCACAAACTCTCCAACGACATTATTAAGTTTCAAGTTTGAATTTTTTTCATATATATTATGTCAGGTATGAATATCTATCTATAGATGATAATAAGATTTAGTAGATATTTACAATATATCAAAAAAAAGAGCTATCTTGGACTTATATAATTGACTAATAATATAATTTGTTTATAGGAGGATAATATTGAGATAGGTTCTGATAGCATGAACAGATTTTATAGTGACTTTATTAATTAAAAAAATTCTGCTTTATATTATCTTGATTTCCATTATTGGTTCTTGCTCCAAGTCTTTCCTTATCGCAAAGAACTCGAATACTAATACTGTCGCTGCTAGTGCTAAACTAGTTACAGTTGATAGAAGAAATATTTCACAACTCACGTATCTTACATGTTATATTAAACAACAAATTATTTTAATATTTTCTCAAAATTGAACTAAGTATATCAAAGAATTAGTTTTTATTTATTTACAGGACAAAGTTTTTTTACCAATTTATCAACTACCTGTAAATGTCTCGTATGAAGTTATGAGGAACGAAAAGAATTATTTAGAAGACAACATAAAAGATATTGAATTTCATATTATTGTGATGTTTTCAAATTTGTTCGAATAGATTCAATGTTATATAGTACAGAATTTCTAAGTTTATTGAAAGGATATTTACCTTATAAATATTGGTGTTAAAATCTACAAATTTTTCTTGGGTTTGACCAAATACTACATTTAAGGTTAAACCTATGATTACTAAAATTATTGAAATTATAACTACATATAGATTGAACCTTTGCATTTATTCGCTGATCGACTTAATCAAATAATTGAGTGATATAAGAGAGAGTCTTTATATATGATAAAAATTCATTTCATTTTTTTTTAAAATTTTTAAATTCTTTATCATATTTGTCATTTTCTATATCCTTTATTGATATATTTGTCTAGTTATTTTAAAATTTAAACTAGAATATACTGTATTTAATTGTATATAACAAAAGAAAAAGTACATAGTTAATAGTATTAATCTTAATATCCTTAGTATTCCTGTAGATAAGCATGTCTACAAATACAAACACAAATGAAATTGCAAAGTCAATAAATAAATTCCAAGATGAATCCAGAAAGATATACGAAAATAATATTGAAAGAATAAATCAATATCAGAACCAAATTATTGATACAAGTAAACACATTGCTGATAACTATATTGAATTACAAAAGAATACAGTCAATATCTATCAATCGACATATAGTCAAATCCTTGAGAATTTATCTCATTCATATTGGAAGGATTCAAATATTCCAGATAGATTTACTGAAGCATATAATACAATCAACAAAAATGCTCTTGATAATATTACTGATACAACAAATTTCATCAATGAAATTGCTTTAAGAAATATAGAAACAGCCAACAAATCTATTGAATATGCACAAAGATATTTCAATGATACAACTCGAAATTACTTCAACTATATCAGAAAATTAGAAAGACCTTACAACAAATAAATCCTTCATTTTTTGTACTATAATAGTTTCTATTATTATATCCTGATATTTTTTAAATTATAGATTTTTTTATTTATTTTATTTATCAATGACAATTTAAAAGTTCATTTTTTTCAATTATGAATATATTCTCTTAATATAATCATTTTCTAAAGTCATCTTTATAGAGATTAAGGTTTATTATATATATCATTTGTATAATCAGAATTGTTACCAATTCTAAATGTTAAACGAGTTTATACTGATCTGTGTCAATGAATTTTTTTATCCATTATTTATTACAATTTATTATGGTATTATTTGATTTTGTTGTTTCTATTGAAAATCAAACATCAGAAAAGTCATCATATTTTGAATATTAGTAAATATTGGATATTTCAATAAACTTTAAAAAAACTTTAAAAATTAATAAATAAATATTTGATTTTAGACTAGGATATAAAAATAAACTATTATATAATATCAGTCTATTTTTCTAATTTCTAATTTTTTAAACTTTCAAAGATTGAAGTTTTATCTTCCTCCTTTCATACCATCAGATGCGGACCGGAAGTTTTCAGTATTGCCGTTTAAAGGCAATAGATTTTAACTCAAAGAGAAGAGATAAAAGAATTTTCTTTACTGGACTGAACACTGGTATGGTAAAGACTGACAGGTTAAAAAGATAGCACGGGTAGACAATGAAGAACGCAGGTATATGGAACAGGAGTTATAACCTGTAATAGAGAGACCAGATAGTAGTCTACCAGAGAAGTGGACAGTATGAAGTCTACTACAATCTTTTCAGCAAGAAACCGATAGAGGGAATAATTGTTAAATCAACATATGATAATAAGGAACAGATTCGATCTATGTGAAACATCAACAGTTAGAAACCATCAATTCTCTTATGACTAATTCGTTAACACTCATGTGTTGAATGCATTTCAATGATAATAATGAATGGTGATCCTCCTAGATACGAATACGATAAGAAACAACAGCAGAAGAAAAATGCAGAAGTCTAGGAATAGAACAAGCAGTATTTCTAACTTGTTTTTGGAGAAAAATTTTCCATAAATAATTAAATAAAACCAAGTTGTAATAAAAACATGAGATACATACTAATAATTTTATTATTAGCGGCTACTGGTGTATATTTTAGTCTACCAGTTATTTCTGCACAATTTACTGCTGATATAATGATTACAGATATGCGTACTACTCACACAATACTGGAAAAAAACGTAGATGAAGTAATTACATTACTAAAAAATAATAATACGGCTGAAGCCCTAAACCTGCTCGACGGTGTGAAAATGAAAGTTCATCACATGAATTCTATGTTCGATGATCTTGTGTGGGAATTGTCCAATAGAGGACATTAATCTACTGTATGATAATAAAACCCTTTACATTATTTTCTCATAGAAATATGAGATAATAATAATTAATTATTTACAATTTTGTTTTGAATACTGGTAATTTAGGAGCAGGAGTTTTATTTGGAATATCTTTTTTTATATTATCTAGGTCTTTAAACCATGAGCAATTAAGATATTATCTTATAATAAGTAGCTTAGGAATAATGATAATATTTAGTAGTGGTCTTTCCCCCAATTCTACTTTAGCTCCATTTCCTGCTTGGTCCATTACATCACTTTCATTTATCTTGCCAGCATCATTCTTTACTTATGATAGGGCTGGATTCAGAAACCTATTATATTGCAACCGATACAATATTGAGAGAATTTTTCCACAAACATAAAGACAAATTTGAACTATTCCGAGCACTAGGCTTCAAAAAACATCTGAAATTGCAGAACAAAAAATTCAAGAAATACTGCATAAAGAACTCGATAAGCTTGAAATTGAAACAATGTTTAAGCCATTATCAGAATCAGAAGATATTTAACAATATATTAATCAAGTATTAAAAGAGAAACAAAAAAATCTGATACTAAATTAAATGATATAAAACAAGAATTTCTATCATAGTCAAATATAGTAAATTATTAGTTTCATTTTGAAATCTTTTATATAAATTCTCTTAAATTTATAAATAATATTCACAAGTCAAAGTCCGGATAGTGGATTTGAATCGTTATGTCATGCTGGCACATTCTCAGGGTATCTCATGACTGAATTGAATGATTTATTACTTTATTTCTCGGGTTGGTTAGACATTTCATCTTTTCCCCTTCGAAGGAAAGTCCTATCTCCTCTCTTCACCTCCATTAATACCTTATTAACATACTCCTGAATATTAATGGGTTCAGAAGATGTGTAGAAGAGATTATCAAATTTGATTTCATGGTATACTTGTTTACTGAAATTCTTGACTTTGGAGGTCACAATGTTTTCTGTCACTATAACCTAACGACTTTAAAAGATCATACTCCGTTTGTGGCAATTTTGCAATTATTTTTCGCAATGAAGCATCTGTTGCTAGGTAAAATGAGGCAGAGTCTAAACCAATTATTAACAAGTATGAACCTATTATCGAAAAAGTTGCTGATATAATACCCCATGGAGGATAGAGAGTCATTATAATAAGTGATGAAGCATTTGCGCTGAACAGCAGGAGTAAGCCAGTTCCACTTATAACTATGGATTTCTTTAATTGTGTATGGTTAATGATTTTGGAGAGCACGAAAAATGCAACACCAAACATTATCCCACCTGCGGTTCTAACTGTGTTTAAGAATAGGTTATACGCATAACCATACATAGGGTTATCTTGAAGTCCTAATTGCTCGAGTAGATGGAGATGTTCGAGATACGATAACAGATAGATACTTGCAAAATATATTATGGGAAGACTTACCATGATCCAATATTTTGTCTTAGTTTTTGAAGCATAATGGTTTGTCAAAAATATGGCAGCTACCCACAGAGCTACAAATGATACGATTCCCATTATCTGGTATGCAGAAACAACATTAGGCGATGCTGTTGGGGAATACGAAGCCCATGGACTAAATTGAGACGTTATGTAATCTGGTTTTCGGTGAAGGAAGTTGTCCACATATATGAAGGTAATAATGTCACTTAACGAGAGAACAGCAATAGATATTGTGTAAGCCAGTACAACTTTACTTGGAAATTTCCTAAACGAGCGTAGAAATCTTGACGAAAGAATTGCCAATAATACACTGGATGTAATTAGGTTTATTCCTACTATTGTTTCCAAGAGATCGACATTATATTCTGATGTGAAAACAATTTGGAATAAAGTTATGGTAGCTTTAGCGATCCTCTTGTCTTTTTAATCAACAATGATTGTATCATTATGGAAATTAGAACCAGTAAACCGAAGACCAATATGTCAGCTCGTGAAATGTATTACCAAGAGATAGTGTAAACGTATTACCAAATGATTTATCCATTACCTGAACGATAACAGCTGCAATTACTGAGATAATTATCAACAAATTACCGTGAGTGCTACGGGTATGAAATGAAAGTAGTTTCATATCATCTCATCTCTAACAATAAATCCAAATAGAAAAACCTCATTAGCTAATATAAACATATGAATCGAGATCGATATATCTATCAGTTGTGAATGAAACCTCAAGAATAGCATGAGATCGTCTAGTTAATATAGCCTTTTTTTCTATTTAATTACTTTTAATAATGGCTTTCTTTTATGAAGGTTAAATACATTGAGAAATCTCTGGATATGGTATTGCCTGACTATAATGCTTACATTAAGGCTTCTAGTAATAATCCTACCTTCTATCAAAAGGATTCTTCACCGTATGGTCTACCTTATGCAGAATGGCTTAAGATCTGGTGGCAGTGGTGGCTTGGAATTCCGAATAATGAACATCCATTTGTAAACTATGATTCTAAAACATGTTCCGTTCATCAGCAAGGGCCTGTCTGGTTTCTACCCGACGTTGAGCCAAAAGGTCAGACAACACATGCCTCGGTAGAGTTTTCCTGTGAAATTCCAAATGATAAGTCAATATTCTTCCCTCTATCGCAATCCTCATGTTGGTTAGGTAATCCTGAATTTAAGAGCTTTACTAATAAATTGGCGGCTAATCCACAGGCTGATCAAGAGCTTAAAACATGTGCTATTTCACCTCAGGATAATACTAATCTTTTGTATCTTCGTGTAGACGGAGTAAATTTAGATATAACCAAAGTACCTAGGGCCACAACGAGCTTCTACAATGTAACAGTGCCATCTAACGCTGTTACAGGCCTTTTTGACTTTGGGCCTCCTGGAATATCTAGAGGAATATCTGATGGATATAGTCTATTTTTGTCTCCATTATCTGTAGGAAAACATATAATAGAATTTAAGGTCGCGGATCACCTTTCAGGTCCAACATCTGAACCGATAATAAGAGAGGGAAAATACACTGTATTCATAAAGTGAAATATTTTAGAATGTGTGTAAGTTCTGTTTAGATTCTACCATTTGATATTAAATACTACCCGTTTGCCTGTATTTTGTTTTTTCAATTTGTTTAGAAACTGTTTGTTTCATGTTATGGTATACTGTGTATAGTATACTGTTGAGAGTATATCAATTATATCTTATAGTCGTTAATATAATTCATATACCGATTAGTATAAAGTGTAGTTATGAAAAATATTATAATCAACATGGTAAAAACTATAAAGATTAGCGACGAGATACATGCTAGACTTTCAAAACATGGATGCATTGGGGAGACTTATGAGGATGTTATCGAAAGGTTGCTAGACTTCTATGATAGTAAGGGCAGACAACAAATACAGAAATGAGTTCCACAAATAATATTTATCCTAAAACATGTATCTATGGTTGTGGCTTACAAATCTATTGGAATACTTCTGGAAATGAATATTTTGAAGTTCTAACACAAAAAACATATCTGTACTAACAAGCCATGTACTACCAGTACCAGACAATCAGTAACAAGTATGACGACTACTAATACTTAACCAACTTTTTACAGTAAAAAACTGAGTATTAAACCAAAAATGTCTAATTCCTTTGAGTTATTGCAGGGTTCAATATTACAGATTCAAAAACAATATGAGATATTATCTGACATTGTAATAGACATAGGAGATAAAGTTCATGATTTACAGAGGGATAAAGATACAAGAACCGGATTGCTTGACCTACTCGTTTATTATGAAGTTCCAGAAGGTAAAAGAGACGAACTAAAAAGCAAATTTGAGTTTATCAGAAACAAACCTTCTTTGTCTACTAATGCTGTTGGTACATATACTTCACGCGGTAGCAGTATCGTGGCCTAATTGTATACAATCAAGACAAAAAATCTTCTGTGACTTATGTTATTGCTGGGAGTAGTAATGTCTCTAGAGTAATGAATTAATTAACAAAAAAAAGAATGGTAGATAAATTTAGTCCTATCCTATGGAATCAAAGGTACTCTTTCTTGGTTGTTATGGTTGAAGTTGAGGCATATATTTACTAGATTCTTTTCGAAGTTTATTCTATCAAGTCCATTACCATTTTGTGTATTTGCAGCGTCTGCTGCTCCTTCGTTTGCTGCTGTTGTTGCAATATCGTCTCGAGGTATTTCCTGTATGTCTATACCGTTTACGTTAATGTTACTATTTACACACTTTATTTTCTGGATATCTACATGAGAACTCTTTGGTTCCTTTTTATCATAACTATATTTATTGTCGTCTTGGTAATAGTTATTGTCGTGTCTGTATTGGTTGTCGTAAATTTGCGCCTGTGCGTTTCCTATCATTGATGGGCTTAAAGCCATTAGACCTGCGGCTACTATCAGTGTGATAGAAGCAAAAACTACCTTTTGATTGCTCATTACATTGTTAAATACGAATTTAATATATCTATGGTTAGAAGGAACATTACCTAATGTTCTAATATTCTACCATGCTGAATTATTGACTATAAGATGAATAGCAATTGATCTATAAGTACAATATAAAATATGGCAATAATCAAACATTTTTGGACACCTCGGACACTCCTATATCACTTTAATTATAAATTATTTTAAAAAAAAATATTACAGTGGATTTAGTGGTATCCACCCTGTTCACCATGTCCACTTTTGTAGTTCTGCAGTAGTACAGCAACCACCATCAATTATTCAATAATGGTTAAGTATCTTGATTTGTTATCATATTGATAATAAAAATTGCTATACATAAGGTAAATAGCAAGTAATTGGGAAATTTCAAAGTAAGAGAAAATGAGATATTACTGCACTAGTAGGAGATTCCGTGAACAAAATGAGATATTACTGCACTAGTAGGAGATTCCGTGAACTATAGATTTACTGAAAAGGAAGCATTATTTTATATCAAAACAAGGTTATGAGGTAAAGAGACATCATCAGAAACATATTATCTTCGTAAGAAAAATATTGACTCTAGAAATTATCCAAATGAGAATTGAGAAGATATGATGGTGGCAATCTATAAAAAATTGTTAATTTTAGTTAGTGCGTTAGTATGGAAGGAAAAAGAGCAAAATAACAAAAATAATTGCAGCGAGTGTTGACAAAATTACAAGAGTAGTTGACTTCATAATAGTATATTATACATTGTATTATTTTTGTTTTTTTATATTAAAGTTTTTGTATGATGATGACGAATAAGAATTGCAGAGAGAAGAGAATAAGAGTGCCTTTATACATGAGGTGAATAGCAAGTAATTGGGAAATTTTACAGATAAAGAATATCAGATACTAATGTCCTTAGTTTTAGAGTTGAAAAACCCAGAATATAAATTCGATGTCAAATATTTAGGTGGTCCTAGAGCATTCCCAGCCAAAAAATCAACAGATACATAATTTTAGTTACATAGAGAAATGTTATTTATCGACTTTGGAACTTCCCTCTAGCTGTAGCCCTCCGATGAAAGCTCCAATATCTGAGAATTTTATTCTCTAGCCTAGTCACAATCTGTTCATGTCACTTCATTCTTTTCCTTCAAAAACCCAGTGCTGTGTGTTGTTGCCCGGGTTGCCCAACTTTTCCGGCCGGGTGACGACCTGGAAATCCTTTGTCTTAGAGAGGTATGCGTCGAGGAACCGACCGCTGCTGGCCTGTCGAAGGGTGAACCCACCAGTGCTGAGGATATCGAAATGCCACAACTGCGTGTTGTTATCCTGTCGCGGGCGGGTGACCACGCGGAAGTCGAGACTCGGGATCTCGTGTGCGTCGAGGAAGCGGCCACTGGCCTGCTGTATAAAAGCTACGACTCTCTTTGAATTTGTCATGCTTGTATTATAGAAAAGAAAATATTAAAAATATCGGTTTCAATACTCACAATCGTTTGCAAGTTAAGGATCTGAATATAGAATCTTCCACGTTGAATTCTAGTCTAGAATACTCCGTATGTAGTTGCCTCATCTTCTTCTGCTCCCGCTTCTGGTTTTCTAATATTGTTGAGATATTCTAGTATATCGTCTTTAGTGATATGGTAAAAGGTTTTTTTATGTTCAAAGAATTTGGATAAATGTACAGGTCTTTTTATTTTGGTTTCTTTTGTTGAATCTTTTATATTCAATTCGTTCTGTTCTGCAGTTATATAATCACAGACTATTTTAACATTAATAGGATTGATTGGAACAAGTTCATTTAATGTCTTTGAAATATAAGGTTTTAGATATATTGTAAGAGATTTTATTTTTCTTGTCAGTTTTTCTCGTTCTTCTATTTCTATGACTTTTGAGCCCATTTTTCTTGTAACTATAAGAGGGGTTTGACGTCTTAAAATAAAAACATATGCTATAAACCCGTGAATTGAGTGGAGGGGATGGGATTCGAACCCATGACCACCTGCGTGTAAGGCAGGTATCCTAACCAGTCTAGACAACCCCTCCACATTATTATAATCTTAATAGTTGAACTGTT
>Ga0210114_1000400_pt1 | contig 11480 bp, 10 predicted proteins | sample MayberryNW_TuleA_FD_185524 | JGI IMG/M metagenome (GOLD analysis project Ga0210114, IMG submission 185524) | Wetland microbial communities from San Francisco Bay, California, USA, that impact long-term carbon sequestration - MayberryNW_TuleA_D2... | ecosystem: Environmental > Aquatic > Marine >...
GCGTGGCGCGCGCCCCGGGCCGGGATTCGTCTTCGACAACGAGAAATGGGCGCACGAAATCGACGTGGCGCCGTTCCGCATTGCGCGCGCCCCGGCGACCAACGCCGAATTCAAGGCCTACGTCGAAGACGGGGGCGGGGCGGCGCCCCGTTACTGGAAGAAGGAGGACGGCGCCTGGCTGCAGCGGCGCTTCGAGCGCTGGCTGCCGCTGGCGCTCGCCGAGCCCGTGCTGCACGTGAGCGCACTGGAGGCGGAAGGCTACTGCCGCTGGGCCGGGCGCCGCCTGCCCACGGAAGCCGAGTGGGAGTTTGCCGCCCGCAGCGGCCGCCTCGCGCCGGGTGGCGTCTGGGAATGGACCGCGAGCGCGTTCCTGCCGTACCCGGGATTCTCGCCCGATCCCTACGAGGATTATTCGCGCCCCTGGTTCGGCACGCACCGCGTGCTGCGCGGCGCGAGCTTCTCCACCCCGGCGCGCCTGGCGCGCCCCGCGTTCCGCAACTTCTACACGCCCGAGCGCGCCGACGTGTTCTGCGGCCTGCGCACCTGCGCCGCCTAGGCGGCTTCCTTGCCCTTCACCGCGGCCGGCGTTTCCTCGAGCAGCGCGATCACGCGCTTGGCGTGGCGGTAGAGCTTCTCGCCCTTGTCGGTCACCACCACCCCGCGGCGGTGCCGCTCGAACAGCTTCACGCCGAGGAACAGCTCGAGCCGCCGGATGCGCGCCGACACGTTGGATTGCACGGTATCGAGCAGGATGCCGGCGCGCGCGAATCCACGCTCTTCGTACACGGCGACGAAATAGCGCAGATCCTTGATGTCCATCGTGCGACGGACTATAGCAAACGGCCTGTGCCATCTGCATAAGTGCTACCACAATGCGTGCCGACTGCAAGCGAGGGTCAATTGATGCGCCAGGGCTCGCAGCGGCCCGCGGCGATTCCCGCGGGCAGATCCGCGAAAGCGCGGTCCGGATCGGTCAGGGCGCGCGCGTCGAAATGCCACGCGTGCTTCGCCGCGTAGCGCACGCAGGTGGGGACGCCGCCGCGCAGCGCGTGGCGCTCGCAGGCGGTGAGCGTGGTGACACGAAAGCTGGGGCCCACGCGCTCGATGAAGTGCACCGCCTCGTCGGTGGCCTTCACCCGTACCGGGCGCCGCCCCGGCGCGTGCGTGGAGAGCACCTGCGCGGAATGCGCCGTCACCGTCTCGTAGACCAGCAGCAGCTCCGAGGTGCGCGGCGCGCCCTCGCCGAACTCGCAGATCAGGTCGCCCGCCTTGAGCGCGTCGCGCACGTCCTGGGCCGCGGCCGGCGCGACAGCGAGCACGCAGGCCAGCGCGAGCGCCTTCACGCCGCCAGCGCGCGCGCCATGCCGGCGAAGACCTCGTCGTCGGCCGCCGCCACGCGCAGCACCTGCGCTTGCGCCAGGCGCGCGAAATTGCGCTGCGCGGACCGGTGGTAGGCGGGGTCGTAGTGCTCCGCCAGCAGGCGCGCCACGAGCGCCTCCCAGGCGCCGCCTGCCGCGAGCGCCTTCCAGCCTGCCACGCGCTCGCGGCCGTGCAGCGGCGCGAGGCAGTCGAGCTGCGCGGCAAGGACGCCGGGCGCCGAGAGGAAGTGCCGGTACTCCTGCATCAGGAGGGCGACGCGCGCTTCCATGTCCGCTTCGAGCCGCAGGCACGCCGCGGCGCGCATGGCGGCGATGAGCGCCTCGGGAACCTGGAGCTGCCCGATCTTGCGGCTTTCGCCCTCCACGTACACCGTGCGCCCCGGGTCGAGCGCCGCGAGCGCCGCGTACAGGCGGCTTTCGAACATCTTTTGCGACGGCTGCGGCCGGCCGGGCAGCTCGCCCAGCACCGAGCCGCGGTGCGCGGCGAGCTCCTCGAGGTCGAGAACCTGCGCGTGCGCGCGCGCCAGCGCGCGCAGCAGCCGGCTCTTGCCGCTGCCGGTGGCGCCGTGCACGACGCGGAAGCTGAAGGCCGCGGGCAGCGTTGCAAGCTGCTCGACGATGCTGCGCCGGTAGGCCCGGTAGCCGCCTTCGAGGGTCTGCGCGGCCCAGCCCACTTCGCGCAGCACGTGCGCGAACGCGGCACTGCGCTTGCCGCCGCGCCAGCAGTACACGAGCGGCCGCCACTGCTTCGGCCTGCCGTCGAGCGCGGTCTCGAGGTGGCGCGCGATATTGCGCGCGACGAGCGCCGCGCCGAGCCGCTTCGCCTCGAAGGGCGAGCGCTCCTTGTACACGGTGCCGATGCGCGCGCGCTCCGCGTCGTCGAGCACCGGCAGCGAAATCGCGCCCGGCAGATGGTCGTGGGCGTATTCGCCGGGCGACCGGACGTCGATGATCGCGTCGAACGCCGTAAGGACCGACGGCCGCATGGCGACCGAGTGCGATGGCGCCTTCATCGTCTAGAATTTTACGCCCCCGCATGAACCACCCGGACCCCCGCCGCGCCGTCGACCAGTACCGGCGGCATGCGCGCGGCTACGACGCGAGCGCCCGCCGCACCATGGACATCCGGCGCCGCGCCGTCGCCTGGCTCGAGCTGGCGCCGGGCGGGCGCGTGCTCGACGTCGCCTGCGGTACCGGCCTGTCGCTCGGCCTCCTCGCGCGCGGCGTCGGCGACGGCGGACGCGTGGTGGGCGTCGAGGTGAGCCCCGAAATGCTGGCGCTGGCGCGCGCGCGCGTGCAGCGCGAGCGCCTGCCGCAGGTCGAGCTGATCGAGGGCACGATGGAAAACGCGCGGCTCGACGGCTGGTTCGACGCCGTTCTGTTCCACTACACGCACGACGTGCTGCAGACGCCGCGCGCGCTGGCGAACATCTTCGCGCACCTGAGACCCGGCGCGCGCGTGGTGGCCGCGGGCGCCAAGCACCCGCCGGCCTGGCTGTATCCCCTGCGCTTGCTGCGGCTTTGGAAGGCGCGGCCTTATCTGACGACCTTTCGCGGACTCGACCGGCCGTGGGCGACGCTCGAGCCGTACCTCGGGCAGATGGAAGTGCGGCCGCTCCTGCTGGGCACCAATTACATCGCGCGCGCTAGAATGCCCGCATGAACGCACCCGAGAAGATCCGCCTCACCGCATACAGCCACGGCGGCGGCTGCGGCTGCAAGATCGCGCCCGCCGTGCTTACCGAAATCCTCGCCTCGACGCCGATCCGCGGCCTGCCGGCCGAGCTGCTCGTCGGCACGGAGACCGCCGACGACGCCGCCGTGTACCGCCTCAACGACAGCCAGGCGCTGGTGGCGACGACCGATTTCTTCACGCCCATCGTCGACGATCCGCACGATTTCGGGCGCATCGCCGCGACCAACGCGATCTCGGACGTCTACGCGATGGGCGGCCGGCCGATCATGGCGCTGGCGCTGGTCGGCATGCCGCTCGACAAGCTGCCGGTGTCGGTGATCCAGAAGATCCTCGAGGGCGGCGAGTCGGTGTGCGCGGCCGCCGGCATCCCGGTCGCCGGCGGGCATTCCATCGATACGCTCGAGCCGATTTACGGCCTGGTGGCCCTGGGGCTCGTGCATCCCGGCAAGGTGAAGAAGAACAGCGGCGCGCGCGCCGGCGACGTCCTCGTGCTCGGCAAGCCGCTCGGCGTCGGCATCCTGTCGGCGGCGCTGAAGAAGGGCACGCTCTCTGCGGCCGGCTACCGGCAGATGATCGATTTCACGACGCGCCTCAACACCCCGGGGGAGCCGCTCGCCGAGATGGCGGACGTGCACGCGGTCACCGACGTCACCGGCTTCGGCCTGGCGGGGCACCTGCTCGAGATGTGCCGCGGCTCGAAGCTCGCGGCCGAAGTGCGCTTCGACGCCGTGCCGGTGATCGCCGAGGCGCTCGAGTGGGCGCGGCAGGGCGTCGCCACCGGCGCCTCCGACCGCAACTGGAAGGGCTACGGCGCGGACGTGCAGATGCCGGCGGGCGCGCCCGAGTGGATGCGCAAGCTCATGACCGACCCGCAGACCAGCGGCGGGCTGCTGGTCGCCTGCGCGCCGGGCGCGGAAGGCGCCGTGCTGAAGGCGTTCGCCGAGCGCGGCTTCGCCGAGGCGCGCACCATCGGCCGGTTCGTCGCCGGCGCGCCGCGACTTACGGTGATTTGAGCAGCGGCCGCAGCGCTTTCCACACGTTGTCGAGCAGCACCGGCTGCGCCGTTTCGGTGGGATGCAGGCGGTCGGCCTGGAACAGGTCCGGCTCCCCGGCCACGCCTTCCAGCAGGAACGGCACGAACGCCGTGCGGTGGCGCCGCGCCAATTCGGCGAATGCGGCCGCGAACTCGCGCGTGTACTCGGGCCCGTAGTTGGGCGGCATGCGCATGCCGACCAGCAGGACCTTGGCGCCCGCGCCGCGCGACAGGCGGATCATGCGCGCCAGGTTCTTCTCCATTGCCGCCACCGGCAATCCGCGCAGCGCGTCGTTGGCGCCGAGTTCGAGGATGACGATAGCGGGCGTGTTCAGCTTGAGCGCGCGTGGCAGTCGGGACAGGCCTTCCGCCGACGTGTTTCCCGAAATGCTCGCGTTGACGACGCTATAATCGGCCCGCTCCCGCCGTAGCCGGTCGGCGAGCAGCGCCACCCAGCCGCGCTTCTCGGCGATGCCGTACGCCGCCGACAGGCTGTCGCCGAACACGAGGATCGTCTTTCCCCATGCCCCCGCGGACAGGCACATGAACAGGCAGGCAACGAGCGTTCTGGCGGCGCGGGGCATCGGCAAGACGGTGAAGAGCGGCGAGGCGGATCTGGTGATTCTCCGGGAAATCGATCTCGCCGTCATGCCGGGCGAAGGGGTGGCGGTGGTCGGCGCCTCGGGCTCGGGCAAGTCGACCCTGCTCGCGATTCTCGCCGGCCTCGACACACCGACCACGGGCACGGTCGAGCTTGCCGGCGAGGACCTGTTCGCGCTCGACGAGGATGCGCGCGCCGAGCTGCGCGGGCGTACGGTGGGCTTCGTGTTCCAGTCGTTCCAGCTGCTGCCCGCGCTGACCGCGCTGGAAAACGTCATGCTGCCGCTCGAGCTCGCGGCACGCGAGGACGCCGAGGACGCGGCGCGCCAGATCCTGGCGCACGTCGGCCTCGCCGAGCGGCTGCAGCACTATCCCAAGCACCTCTCGGGCGGGGAGCAGCAGCGCGTGGCGCTGGCGCGCGCCTTCGTCGTGCGGCCGCAGCTGCTGCTCGCCGACGAGCCGACCGGCAGCCTCGACGCGCAAGCCGGCGAGCAGGTGATCGAGCTCCTGTTCCGGTTGAACCGCGAGGCGGGCACCACGCTCGTCATGGTGACGCACGACGAGCATCTGGCCGAGCGCTGCACGCGTATCGTGCGCCTGGCGGCGGGAAGGATCGTGCCCTGAGGCCGCTCGCGCTGAGGATGCTGGCGCGCGACTGGCGCGCGGGCGAGCTGCGCGTGCTCGCCGCGGCGCTGGTGATCGCGGTGGCGAGCGTCTCGAGCGTCGCCTTCTTCGCCGACCGCGTGAGCCGCGCCCTGGTGCGCGACGCGCACCAGCTGCTCGGCGCCGACCTGGTGCTGGTCTCCGACCGCGCCTGGGCGCCGGAGGTCGCCGAAGAGATCGCGCGCCGCGGCCTGCAGCACGCCGCGGCGCTCAACTTCATCAGCATGGCGCGCGGCCCGGCCGGCAGCCAGCTCGCCGGCGTGAAGGCGGTCACCGACAACTATCCGCTGCGCGGCCGGCTGCGCATCGCGCCCGCGCCGGGCGCGCCGGACGCGCCCGCGTCCTCGGCACCGGCGCGCGGTGCGGTGTGGCTCGACGAGCGGCTGGCCAGCGCGCTCGGCGCGCCGGTGGGCACGCGCCTCAGGCTCGGGGCGGCCGAGTTCACCGTAGCCGCCGTGCTCACGCTCGAGCCCGAGCGCGGCGCCAACTTCTTCAACATCGCGCCGCGCCTGATGATGAACGCGGCGGACGTGCCGGCGACCGAGCTCGTGCAGACCGGGAGCCGCGTCTGGTACTACCTGTACGCGGCGGGCGAGCCGGCGGCCGTCGCGGCGCTCGAGGCCTGGACGCGGCCGCGCCTCGAGCGCGGGCAGCGCGTCGACAACCTGGAGAACGGCCGGCCCGAGGTGCGCGCCTCGATCGAGCGCGCGCGCAGCTTCCTCGGGCTGACGGCGCTGCTTGCCGCGATCCTCGCCGGCGTCGCCATCGCGCTCGCCACGCGGCGCTTCGTCGAGCGGCACCTGGACGGCTGCGCCGTGATGCGCTGCCTGGGAGCGACGCAGAGCCGGCTGCTCGCGCTCCACGCCGCGGAGTTCCTCGTCCTCGGCGCGGCGGCTTCCCTCGCGGGCTGCGCGCTGGGCTACGCCGCGCAGGGCGCGATCGCGGCGGCGCTCGGAGAGCTCCTGCAGGCGGGGCTGCCCGCGCCGTCGGCGACGCCCGCCCTCCAAGGCTTCCTCGTAGGGCTGGTATTGCTGCTCGGCTTCGCGCTGCCGCCGCTGGTGCAGCTGAAGAACGTGCCCGCGGCGCGCGTCATCCGGCGCGAGTCGGGCGCGCCGCGCGGCGGCACGCTCGCGCTCTACGCCGCGGGCGCGGCCGCGCTTTCGGGGCTGCTCCTGTGGCAGGCGGGCGATGTGCGCCTCGGCCTTTACGTGATCGGTGGCTTCGGCGTCGCGGTGCTCGTGTTCACGGCCGTCGCCTTCGGCGCGCTGCGCGTTCTCTCGGCCTCGGCGGTGGCCCGCCGCCTGGGCGCGAAGAGCGCGGCGCTGCGCTATGGTCTGGCCAACCTGCGCCGCCATGCGCGCGGCAACGCCGTGCAGGTGGCGAGCCTCGCGCTCGGGCTCACGGCGGTGCTGCTCCTCACCTTCACGCGCAACGACCTGGTCGATGCGTGGCGGCGCAGCGCGCCGCCGGACGCCCCGAACCGGTTCCTGCTCGGCGTGCAGCCCGAGCAGGTCGCCGAGGTGCGCGCGTTCCTCGCCGCGCGCGGCGTGGGCGCGCCCGAGCTCGAGCCGATGGTGCGCGGGCGGCTGGTGGCGGTGAACGGCAGGCCGGTGAGCGCCGACGACTTCGAGGAGGCGCGCGCCAAGCGCCTCGTGGAGCGCGAATTCAACCTGTCGTACGCGGAAGCGCTCCCCGGGCACAACCAGATCGCCGCGGGGCGCTGGTTCGCCCGCGGCGCGCGCGAGCTCTCGGCCGAGCAGGGCATCGCCGAGCGCCTGGGCTGGAAGCTCGGCGACGAGCTGACCTTCAGCGTCGGCGGCGAGCGCGTCAGCGCGCCGCTCACCTCGCTGCGCAGGCTGCGCTGGGACTCGATGAAGGTGAACTTCTTCGTCATCGCCTCGCCGCCGCTGCTCGAGGGCCTGCCGACGAGCTTCATCTCGGCGTTCCGCGCGGCGCCGGGCGCGGAGGGCGCGCTGAACGAGCTCACGCGCCGCTTCCCCAACCTGACGCTGGTCGACGTGAGCGCGGCGCTGCGCCAGGCGCAGGCGGTCATCGACCACGTGATCAACGCCGTGCAGTTCGTGTTCCTGTTCGCGCTCGGCGCGGGGCTGCTCGTGCTGTACTCGGCGCTCGTCGCCACCGAGGACGAGCGCCGCCGCGAGGCGGCGGTGATGCGCGTCTACGGCGCGTCGCGCGCGCACGTCACGGGCAGCCAGCGCGCCGAGTTTCTCGCCATGGGGCTGGTCGCGGGCGTGCTCGCCACGCTCGGCGCGGCGGCGATCGGGCAGCTCCTCGCGCGACGCGTGTTCGAGCTCGACCTGCCGCCGGGCGCCGGGCTGTGGCTCGCCGGGCCGCTCGCGGGCGTGCTGCTGCTGTCGCTGAACGCGTGGCTCTCGGCGCGCAAGGTGCTGAGCGCTTCGCCGGCGCTGACGCTGAGGGATTCCGCGTGAGCGTGTAGGGCGCTCCGTTACGACGCAGTTCACGCTTGCGCCACGCTTTCCGCAACTTCTCGCGGCAACGGCGGACAATAGAGGGTAGGGGCAGGGGGTGGAAAGGCGGTGGCATGACAGCTATCGCAATACGGATTGGCGCGATTCCCCACGCGGCAAGGCTGGCGCTTCTCGCCCTCGCGTACTTTGCGGCGGCGAAGGCATCGCTGGTGTTCGCCATCCCGCCAGGCTATGCGACCGCGGTCTGGCTGCCCTCCGGCCTCGCCGTCGCGGCCGTGGTCCTGTGGGGAGCGCGCTGCTGGCCGGGCCTGTGGCTGGGCGCGGCGCTCGCCAATTTCTCCGTCAATCTTTCGTTGCCCGCGGCACTCGCCATGGCGACCGGCAACGCCCTGGAAGCGCTGTGCGCGGGGCTGTTCGCCGCCTCGCTCTTCGGCCGCGGCGAGGCGCTCCGGCGCCCCGAGGACGTGTTCCTGTTCGCGCTGCTCGCCGCCGCGGCCAGCGCGATCGCCGCCACCGTGGGCAGCGGCGCGCTGTGGCTGACCGGCGAAATCTCGCCCGGCTCGCTGGTCGCCACCTGGTACACCTGGTGGCAGGGGGACACCACCGGCATCCTGGTGCTCGCGCCCTGCGCGCTGGCATGGGCGCAGCCCGCGCCGTCGCCGGCGCGGCCGATGCGCCGCTACGAGATGGGCGCCTTCGCGGCGCTGTTCGCGGCGGTGATGGCCGCCATCTTCGCCCGCGGCCCGCTGGACGACGCGACGCGCGCGATCGCCTTCCTGGCCTTGCCGTTTCTCGCCTGGGCGGCGTGCCGCTTCAGCGAGCGCGCCGTGACGACGAGCGTGCTGGCGGCGACGGCCTTCGCCATCTGGTGCACGGTGAACGGTCGCGGCCCGTTCGCGGGCGCGTCCGCGAACGAATCGCTGCTGACCTTGCAGGCATTCACCAGCACCGCCGCGCTGATCGCGCTCGCGCTGGGCGCCTTCACGCGCGATCGCGAGCGGACGCTGCGCGTGCTGAATGCGTCGAACGATGCGCTGGACGAGGCGGTGCGCGCCCAGGGCGTCGCGCTGGGCGCGCGCGCCCACGAATTCGCCCAGGCGCAAGCGCTGGCGCACGTCGGCGTGTGGAGCTGGGATGCGCGCACCGACCGTATCGCCTGGTCGGACGAGTTGTGCCGCATCCACGGCCTGGAGCCCGGCGCCTTTGCGGGCAGCTTCGCGGACTTCCTCGCCCGGCACGACCCGCGCGACCGCGAGCGCATGCGCGCGCTGCTGCACGGCGCGATCTTCGAGGGCCGGCCCTGGGAGGCGATGCAGCGGATCGTGCGCCGCGACGGCACGCCGCGCGTGCTGCACGGCTTTTGCCGCGTCGCGCGGCGGCGGCGCGGCGAGCCGGCCCGCCTGCACGGCTTCTGCGTCGACGTCACGGAGCGCGTGCGGCTCGAGCAGATCCAGGCGGTGGAGCACGAGATCGGGTTGCTGCTGGCGCGCGCGCCATCGGTGGACGACGCGCTGCGCGGGGCGCTGCGTATCGTCGGCGAGAAGCTGGAATGGGAATCGGCGCGTTACTGGCGCGTCGACGCGGCGGCGGGCGGCCTGAGCCTCGCCGCCGTGCACGACGGCGCCGACGGCGCGCGGCCGCCGGGCGCACTGGCCGAGCGCGCCTGGCGGGAGCAGCGCACGCTGGCGGGCGCCGATGCGGCTTCGGGGAGCGCGTTCGCGTTCCCGGTCACCGCCGCGGGCGAGGTGCTGGGCGTGATCGACCTGCAGGCGGGGCCGCGCGGCGAGCCGGAAATGGAGCTGCTCGAGATGGCCACGGCCGTCGGCGCGCTGCTCGGCGAGTTCATCCAGCGCAGCCGCGCGCAGCGGCGCGTCCAGGACTCGGAGGCGCGCCTGCGCGAGCTGACGCGGCGCCTGCTCGACGCGCAAGACGCCGAGCGCCGCCAGGTCGCGGCGCAGCTCGGCGACGAGGTGGCGCGGCCGCTCGCGGCCGCGCGCGCGCAGCTCGGCGCGGCGCAGCTCGAAGCGCCGCTGGCGGCGGCGCGCGAGCTGGTCGCGCAATTGCGGCCGGCGTCGCTCGAAGACTACGGGCTGCTCGCCGCGCTGCGCGCCTACGCGGCGCGCTTCGAGCGCCGCACCGGCGTGCGCGTCACGGTGATCGGCGCGGAGGATGCCGCGGATATCGATGCGCGCCTCGAGACGGCGCTGTTCCAGATCGCGCGCGATGCGCTGGACAACGTGTCGCGGCATGCGCGCGCGCGAAGCGCGGTCATCGAGCTGGACCTCGCCGGCGGCATGCTGGCGATGTCGGTACGCGACGACGGCCGCGGATTCGAGGTGCAGGGGGCGCGCCCGCCGAACGCCTGGGGCATCGGACTGATGCGCGAGCGCGCCGCGGGCGTCGGCGCGCGGCTGCGCGTGGCATCGCAGCCCGGCCGCGGCACGGAAGTGAGCGTGCGCGTGCGCGCCTAGCCGCGCGCTAGAATGCGCGCATGCCGGATTTCGTGCCAGTGGTGGCGCTGCTGGTGGCGTTGGGCGCGCTCGGGGTGATCGTAGGGCTCGCGCTGCGGCTGCAGGGCGGGGCCGAGCGCAAGCACCGCGAGATGCTCACCGACCTGCACGACGGACTGACCCGGCAGGGCGACCGGCTCGGCGTGCAGCTCGGCGAGCTGCGGGAAGCGGTGGCGGCGAAGCTCGACGCGCGCCTCGACCAGATCTCGCTGCGCGTCAACGAGCGCCTCGACGAGGGGTTCCGCAAGACCAACGAGACCTTCGTCAGCGTGATGCAGCGCCTGGCGACCATCGACGAGGCGCAGAAGAAGATCGAGACGCTGACGGGCAGCGTGGTGAGCCTGCAGGAGCTCCTGGGCGACAAGCGCTCGCGCGGCGCGTTCGGCGAGGTGCAGCTGGAGGCGCTGGTGCGCAATGTCCTGCCGACGCAGGCGTTCGCGATGCAGTACACCCTGTCCAACGGCACGCGCGTGGATTGCGTGCTGCGGCTGCCCGCGCCCACCGGCCTGGTGTGCGTGGACTCGAAGTTTCCGCTCGAGAACTACAAGCTGATGCTCGATCCCCGGGCGAACGAGCTCGAGCGCGCGGGCGCGCAGAAGGCCTTCCGCGCGGACGTCAGGCGCCACGTCGACGCCATCGCGTCGAAATACATCATCGACGGCGAAACCTCCGACGGCGCGGTGATGTTCGTGCCCGCGGAAGCCGTATTCGCGGAGATCCATGCCTACCACTCGGAGGTGGTCGACTACGCCATCGCCAGGCGCGTCTGGATCGTGTCGCCGACGACGCTGATGGCGGTGCTCAACACCGCGCGCGCCGTGCTCAAGGACGTCGAGACACGCAAGCAGATCCACGTCATCAAGGAGGCGCTCGCGCGCCTGGCGGTCGAGTTCGGCAGGTTCGACGAGCGCATGAAGGAGCTCGGGCGCCATATCCGCCAGGCCGCCGACGACGTCGACCGCATCCAGACCACCGGCGGCAAGATCGCGCAGCAGTTCCAGAGAATCGAGGCCGCGGAGCTGGACGACGAGCGCGCCGCCGAGGTGGTGCGGCTGGAGGAGGGGCGCAAGCCTTGAGGCGCATCGCGGTGCTGACGAGCGGCGGCGACGCGCCCGGCATGAACGCCGCGATCCGCGCGGTGACGCGCGC
>Ga0210114_1000401_pt1 | contig 11477 bp, 9 predicted proteins | sample MayberryNW_TuleA_FD_185524 | JGI IMG/M metagenome (GOLD analysis project Ga0210114, IMG submission 185524) | Wetland microbial communities from San Francisco Bay, California, USA, that impact long-term carbon sequestration - MayberryNW_TuleA_D2... | ecosystem: Environmental > Aquatic > Marine >...
TGCTCGCGCTTCCAGCCGGGGTGGAACGGCGCGGGCAGCATCGCCGCGCGCCGCAGCAGCTCGAGGTGAGGCGCGATCAGGTCCGCCACGCGCTGAGCGGGGCCGAGATGGGAGGGGTTGAGCACCGCGGGCGGAGCGGCCGTCAGCACCAGGGCGCCGTGGACCCGCCCCGCGACCCTGAGCGGGACGATGAGCCGGGCCTCGCCCTGATGCAGGGCGAAGTAGTGCGGACGCTCTCCCTGCAGGACCTCGCCGAGTGCGGTGCCGGCCACCGGCACCGAGGCGAGGTCGGGGATCGCACGCCGCTCCCCCGGGTCGAGCAGCACCACGCGGTCGCCGTCGTTGAGCCGGAGCGCGAAATGCAGATGGTCGAACGGGAGCAACCGTCCCGCGAGCTCCGCCACCCGGCGGGTGGCCTGGCTCGGCTCCGCCGTCAGCGCCAGCACTTCGGTGATCTCGAGGAGTGGCACCGGCTCCAGGCTGATCCGCGGCTCGTCCCGCTCGCGCGCGGCCTGTTCCGCGAGCAGCGCCACCTCCGGCGCGATCAGGGCGGCTACGCGGGTCAGCAGCTCGGCATCCGCTTCATCGTAGAGATCGGGACCCACGCTGCCGAGGAGGAGGTACGCCGTGAGCCTGGTCGGACCGGTTGCTTGCGCGCCGACGACGGCGCGTAGCTCGGCGCCGGCGGGATCGAGGGCCGTGAAATAGCCGCGGGGCCACCGCGGCTCGCGTCCCGCGTCCCCTAGAAGGACCCTGCCATGCGCGTCCGTCAGGCCGTGCAGATCGAGGGTCGTCGCGTCGAGCACGAGCGAGGGGTCGGCCCAGAGTGGTCCACCGGCATGCTCCCCCAATCGATAGTAGCGTCCACCGCCGGGACCGGAGAGGATCAGCTCCAGACGATCATGCGGTACCAGCCGCTCGAGCGCATGTCCCAGCGCCGCGGCGAACGCCTGCGGGGTGGCACCGCCCGCGCTGGCCTGGGCTATCGCGTCGAGGAGGGTGGCGACTCGCTCCGCGCCCTGGGCCGCGCCGCCCCACTGTCGGGCGAGCCGTCCGAGCGAAGGCGCCAGGCGCCGGGCGGCCAGCTGGAGCACGATGAGCTCGAGGCCTCGATACCGTTCCGGCGTGAGGCTCGCGACCAGCATCATGCCGACATCGCGCCGCCCGAACCGGACGGGAAGCCCCACGGCGGACGCGTAGCCGGCGTCTCGGATGATCTCCTCCAGGACCGTCAGCTGCTGAGGCAGAACTTGCGGGGTGGGTAGCGGGACCTTGAGGTCATCCTGCGCCAGCGCCTCCGGACCCAGCAGCACCGCCCCGCCTCGCGTGGGATAGAGCCAGAGCGCCAGCAGGTCATGCGGCACGTCCGCCGCGAGCGCGTTGGAAAGCGCCTGGTGCCAGGTAGCCAACGCATCCGCGTCATCGCCCCCGTCATCCAGGCGAAGGATCGGCACCAGCGGCTCGCCTGCCGCTGGTGGGAAGGCGTCGCCGGAAAGGTCATCCTCGGGCGGACACATGGGCTGAGGGGAGGGGCAGGAGGCATGCCGTGAGCGAAAGGCGTGTAAGGCATTGCACCAAGCCAACTTGATTCCAGGCGATGGGCCCGTAGGTCGTTGCGGACAAGCCCCACCTCGCGCTCTGCCCGCCTGGGTCGCACCATGCTGCCGCCAGGGGAGCGCGGCTGACCGCCTTGTTGACATACCCCCTACCCCTATATATGTTCCGGGTGTAACCTCAACCGCGAAGGGCCCGTGCGGCAAGCCACTCTCCGTATCGAAGGCATGAGCTGCGGCCACTGTCTCAACGCCGTGCACCGCGCGTTGAGCTCGGTCCCGGGCCTCCGCATCGACGCCGTTCGGCTCGGCGGCGCCGACGTGAGCTACGACGAAACCACCACGACGGCATCCGACCTGGAGAACGCGGTGGTGGAGGCGGGCTACCCGGCAACCGTGCAGCCATCCAACGACTCATGACCGTGACCGGCACGCCACGCGAGACCGAGCTCACCATTCCGGTGCAGGGCATGACTTGCGCCGCCTGCAGCGCCCGGGTGCAGCGCACACTCGAGCGCACCCTGGGCGTAAGCACCGCCAACGTGAACCTCATGACGGGGTCGGCCACGGTGTCGTACGACCCGGCCAGCACCTCGCCGGAGCGATTGGTCGAAGCCATCCGCGATACCGGCTACGGCGCCGAGCTGCCCGATACGGGTGCGTCCATCGAGGAGATGACGGGTGTGGAAGACGCGGCGCGTGATCGCGAGCGACGCGAGCTTCGAAGCAAGTTCGCCGTGAGCCTGGCCGCCGCGCTGCTTTCCATTCCGCTCAGCATGCCCTCGCGGCCCTGGCTGCTCTTCGCCCTTACCCTGCCCGTGATGGGGTGGGCCGGCCGGCATTTCTACTCCCGTGCGTGGGCGGCCTTCCGCCACCGCACCGCGGACATGAACACGCTCATTGCGGTGGGCACCGGGGCCGCGTTCGGGTACAGCCTGTTCGTCACCGTCGCCGGCAGCTGGCTCGCCGCTCGCGGCATCCAGCCCCATGTGTATTACGAGCCCGTGATCTGGATCATCACGCTCGTGCTCCTGGGCAATTTGCTGGAGGCGAGAGCCAGGAGCCGCACCGCCGCCGCGATCCGCCGGCTGATCGAGCTCCGACCGCTGACCGCGCGGGTCGTGCGCGATGGCGCCGAGCTGGAGGTCCCGCTGGCGCGGCTTCGGCCCGGTGATGAGGTGCTCGTCCTGCCGGGAGAGAAGATCCCGGCTGACGGGGCGGTCGTGGACGGCACGAGTCACGTGGACGAGTCCATGCTCACCGGTGAGCCCACTCCCGTGCGGAAGGCCGCCGGCGACCGGGTGATCGGCGCGACGATCAATGGGAATGGAGCGCTCCGGCTCCGGGTGGAGCAGGTCGGTGGCGACACCGTGCTCTCCAGAATCATTCGATTGGTGCACCAGGCCCAGGGCAGCAAGGCGCCGATTCAGCGCGTCGCCGACCGGATCGCCGCCGTGTTCGTGCCGGTGGTGATGGGCATCGCCGCGGTGACCTTCATCGTCTGGCTCGTGGTCGGCCCCGAGCCCGCATATCTGCACGCGCTCGTGTCTGCGGTGACGGTACTGATCATCGCCTGCCCCTGCGCCATGGGACTCGCGGTACCCACCGCGGTGATGGTGGCGACCGGTCGCGGCGCGGAGTTGGGCATCCTCATCAAGGGTGGGGAGGCGCTGGAACGGAGCAGCCGACTCGACACGGTCGTCTTCGACAAGACCGGAACCGTGACGGAGGGGAAGCCGACCGTGCAACGCATCGCGGGCGAGGACGAGGTCGAAGCGCTGCGGCTCGCCGCGTCCCTCGAGCGGCACAGCGAGCACCCGCTGGGCGAGGCCATCGTGGCGGCCGGCGTCGCCCGAGGGCTGGTGCTGACCGAGCCTCGGCAGTTCGAGAGCCTCACCGGCCGGGGCGTGATCGGCATCGTGGAGGGACGGCGGGTGGCCGTCGGCAATGCCGCGCTGCTCGCCGCGCTCGGCATCTCGCCCGGCCGATTCGCACCCCAGTCGGAGGCGTTCGCGGCCGAGACGCACACCCCGGTGTTCATTGCGGTGGACGGTGACGTTGTCGCGGTGATCGGGCTGGCCGACGCCGTGAGGCCGGCCGCCCGAGAGGCCGTCCAGGCCCTGCGGCGTCTGGGTCTCGAGAGCGTGATGCTGACGGGTGACGACGCCCGGACCGCGGAGGCAGTGGCGCGGGCCGTGGGCATCGACCGCGTGGCGGCCGGCCTGCTCCCCGAGGGCAAGCTCGAGGAGGTCCGGCGGCTTCAGTCGGAAAGCCGGGCGGTCGCGATGGTGGGGGATGGGATCAACGATGCGCCGGCGCTGGCGCAGGCCGACGTAGGCATCGCGATGGGGACCGGCACCGACGTGGCGATCGAGGCAGGAGACATCACCCTCATGCGAGGAGACCCGCTCGGGGTGCCCCGCGCGGTGGCCCTCGCCCGCCGCACGATGCGGGTGATGCGCCAGAACCTGTTCTGGGCCTTCGTCTACAACGTGGTGGGAATACCGATTGCCGCCGGTGCGCTGTACCCCGCCTTCGGCCTGCGACTCACGCCGGCGTTCGCCGCGGCGGCAATGGCGGTGAGCTCGGTGAGCGTGGTGATGAACAGCCTGAGGCTGCGGGCCGTGAAGGTGTGACGGCTGGCGTAACCTGAAGGAGTGTGGACATGGCGACGGTAGCATGCGCCTGCGGCGTGAGGCCGGGAGATGGCGAGCACGCGGTGGCAGTGGATCCGGAGATCAAGCGTTCGGTGCTCACCCGGCTGCGTCGTATCGAAGGCCAGGTCCGCGGACTCCAGAAGATGGTGGAGGAAGAGCGCTACTGCGCCGACGTATTGACCCAGGTCACGTCGGTGCAGGAGGCCCTCCGGGGCGTCGGCCGGGCCATGCTCCACAACCACCTCCGCCACTGCGCCACCCAGGCGATCCGCTCGGGCGACGAGACCCAGGCGGAAACGATGTACGACGAGATCATGGAGCTGGTGTACAGAAGCGTCCGGTAGGAGTATCTTCTCGCTCCCGCTTCCTTCTGGAGTGCTCCGTGCCCAGCTGGCTCCGATGGACCGGCCGCTTGCTGGCCGGTCTCCTGCCGCTGATCGCGCTCGCCGTCGCCGCCGTTTACGTCGTCTCCTCCCTCGCCATCCGCCAGACGTACCGTTTTCCTGATTCCGCTGTCCGCGCCGCGACGGACTCCGCCTCGCTGGCGTGGGGCCGGCACCTGATGGAGGCGGTCACCAAGTGCCAGGACTGCCATGACGGCGATCTCGGCGGGAAGATGATGATCGATGATCCGGCCTTCGCCCGGCTCGCGACGGCGAATCTCACGGGAGGGCGTGGCGGCCTCGCGGAATACACCGATGCCGACTTCGAACGCGCCATTCGCCACGGCGTGGGCCGGGACGGCCGCCCCCTCATCTTCATGCCGTCCGATGCCTACGGCGCGTTGACGGACGAGGACCTCGCTACGCTGCTCGGTTATCTACGGACCTTCAAGCCCGTGGACCGCGAGCATCCCGATCCTCGAGTCGGCCCTGTCGCCCGGGCGCTGTATCTCACCGGCAAGTTCCCCCTCCTCCCGGTCGAGATGACCCAGCACGACGCACCCCGCGGAAGCCGACAACCGGGCGTCACCGTGCCGTACGGCCAGTATCTCGCCACCATCGGCGGCTGCCGTTCCTGCCACGGCCAGCAGCTCGCGGGCGATGCCAATCCCGACGCGCCGGACATCACCGTCGGGCGGCTCGCAGCGTGGAAAGAGGAGGACTTCTTCCGCGCGCTGCGGGAGGGGAGGCGGCCGGACGGCAGCGGGATCGACCCGATCAAGATGCCCTGGGTCCGCAGCGGGCTCATGACCGACGACGAAGCCCGGGCCGTGTGGATCTACATGCGATCCCTGCCGGCGGCTCCGAAGAAAAACTGACGGCTGTCACCCTGACCCCGTGCGCACGAGGGGGAAGGGGGCCATGCTCGATATAGTCCCCTTCGCTGCGCTCAGGGTGACGGAGCGACCCGCGCCATATCACGCCCGACCGTCCGCGTCGCGCCCAGGATGACGAGCCCTCCCGCGATCACCACGAACGGCAGCAGCAGGATGGCGCGGTCCAGGCCGAACTGATCCGACAGCATGCCCACCAGCGGCAGCGCGATGGCGTCGCCGGCGAGATGGATGAACAGCAGATAGGCGCCCGCGACCGTCGCGCTGATCCTGGACGGCACCACGTCGAAGATCACCGCCGTGATCGGCCCGTTGTACCAGGAGAGACAGAAGAAGGCGATGGTGAAGACCCACTGGAACAGGCCCTGATCCCGGATGGTGAGGAGCCAGACGGCCAGCGGTCCGCCAAGCAGGAGCCCGAGCCCCACGGTGAGCACGCGGCCGGTCTCCACCCGCCGGCGGAGCCAGTCGGCCAGAAATCCTCCGAAGAGCGTCCCGGAGACGCCGGCGAGCAGCCCCCACTTCCCCAGCAGCGCCGCACCTTCGCTGGGTGTGAGCTCCAGCTCCCGCGCCACGAACGTCGGCCCCCATCCCACGATACCGTTGGTGCCGAATGAGATCATGGCGCCGGCGAGGAAGACGTAGACCAGCGTCGGCGTGTGCAGCACCGTCTTCCCCGCCCGGAGGATGTCGGTGAACGCGCCGCCGATCCCCGTCGCGAAGGGCATGTCCTCCTGTGGGTCGGCGGGCGTGCGCCTCACCCAGAGGAGGATATTGGCCGCGAGACCGAGGCCCACCGCGGCGCTGAAGGCCGCGACGTCGAGCCTCGAGTCCGCGCCGTAGTGGCGGTCGAGCTGGTACGCGAGCACCGCGCCGATCGCGACGCTGGCGACCAGCGGTCCGAGCTGCCGGAGCAGCGCGGTCACGCCGATGTGGAAGTCCCGCAGGAAGGAGCGCACCGTGAGCTTCGCCGGTGGGCGGGTGGGATCCACCAGCCGGGCGACGAGGAGCGCGCACATGAAGCCCGGCACCCCGACCGTCATGAACGCGACGCGCCACCCGTACAGCTCCTCGAGGTATCCGCCGAGCAGGAGGCCCGCCACCCCGCCGAGCGAGACGCCGGAGGCGAGAATGCCCATCGCCATCGCCCGCCGCTCGCCGGGGAAGTAGTCCGCGACCAGCGACGCCGCCGCGGGGCCGTACGCCGCCTCCCCCACCCCGACGGCCGCGCGGCAGGTGAAGAGCTGCCAGTAGCTCCGCACCAGGCCGCTCAGGAAGGTGAACGCGCTCCAGACCGTCACGCCCCAGGCGATCACCGCCCGCCGGGACCGGAGGTCGCTCACCACGCCGAATGGCAGCGCCGCGACCGAGAAGACCAGGATGTACGCGGAGCCCAGCCAGCCGAGCTGGGCGTCGCTCAGCGTCAGGTCGCGCTTGATCGACTCGAACAGCGCGTAGATGACGTTCCGGTCGATGTAGTTGAGGAGGTTGATGACGGCCAGCAGCCCGAGGGCGTACCAGCGGTAGGCCGGCGTCACCGTCGCGCCACCGTCTCCGCTCCCCCGGCGCCCGGGTGCATGTGCGCCAGCGACTCCTCGGCGCGGCGATCGCGGAACTCGAGCGCGGCCCGATACTCCTGGACCAGGCGGTCCATCATGGCCTGACGGCGGCGGTACAGCCGCTTGACCGGGCGGTCCGGGTGGCGGGCTTTGGCGTAGGCGGTGAGGATCGGCAACGCGATGGAGTTGTCGCCGTACACGACCACGGTGCCGGGAAGCTGGTCGGGATCGATCTTGCCCCAGCTCACCGCCTCCGCGGGAGTCGCACCGGAGAGGCCGCCGGTGTCGGGGCGGGCGTCGGTCATCTGGAGGAAGTAGTCGTGGCCCCGCTCGTCGATGCCGAGCACCTCCTGGATCTGCGGCTCGGTCTGGAGCATGAAGTTCTTGGGACTGCCGCCGCCGACGATGAGGACCCCGCTCTTGCCGTCGCTGCGCTTGGCCTCCAGCACGATGGCCGCGGTCTCGTTCACGTCGGCGCTGACGTCGAACCGCAGCTTGCTGCCCGCCAGTGCCTGCTCGGCCACGTTCATGCCGATCGAGCTGTCGCCCGGGGAGCTGGTGTAGAGCGGCACTTCCAGCTCGTGCGCGGCGGCGAGCACCGAGCGCCGGCTCAGCCCCAGGGCCTTCTCCCGCTCGCGCACGTACCCGCCGAGCAGGTAGTGGTATTCCGCGCTGCTCATCGGGCGCTGGAACTCGGGCCGGGCGGAGACTTCGCGCACGAACCGGTCGGTGGAGAGCAGCACGTTGTAGTCGAAGAACACGTCGTAGATCCGCACCACGCCCTTGTCTCGAAGCTCCACGTCGTTCGCCGTGGGGTTGCCGCGATGCATCGCGAGCCCCAGCGCGAAGTGCGCATCGTGATAGAGGTTGGCGCCGGTGGAGATGACCCAGTCCACGAAGCCCGACTCCATCAACGGGATGAGACAGCTCATCCCCAGACCCGCGGGCGTCATCGCGCCGGTGAGGGTGAGGCCCACGGTCACGTCGGGCTCGAGCATCCGCTGGGTGAAGAGCTGGCAGCCTTCCCGCAGCCGGCCGGCGTTGTAGGCGAGGAACGCGTTCTCCACCAGCTCGGCGACGCTCTCCGTGCCGGTGATCGCGCGCGGATCGATGCGCTGGCCGCGCAGGTAGGGTGCCGAAGGTCGGGTCATGCGCTCATCCTGTCCCACGGGCGATGGTCTCGGCGGTCATCCGGGCGATCGGCTCGGCCGGCTTCTGGGCCCGGGCCGCGATCACGATCGCGGCCGCTTCGGCGGGGTCGTCCGTCACCTGGAAGAGATGGAGGTCGGAAGGATTGATCTTCCGCTCGGCGGCTACCGTGTCGGTCAGCCAATCCACGAGGCCGGACCAGTACTCGCGGCCGAAGAGGATCACGGGGAAATGCGTGACCTTGCCGGTCTGGATCAGGGTCAGCGCCTCGAACAGCTCGTCGAGGGTGCCGTACCCGCCGGGGAAGACGATGAACGCGGTCGCGTATTTCACGAACATCGTCTTGCGGACGAAGAAGAACTTGAAGTTCAGGCTGCGGGTGAGATAGGCGTTGGAGCCCTGCTCGAAGGGCAGCTCGATGTTGCACCCGATGGAGAGTCCCCCGCCTTCCAGCGCGCCGCGATTGGCGGCCTCCATGATGCCGGGACCCCCGCCGGTGATGACCGGGATCCGGGCCCGGGCCAGCAACCGAGCGGTCTCGACCGCCTTGGCGTAGTGGGGGTCGTCAGGCTGGGTGCGTGCCGAGCCGAAGATCGTCACCCCGTCGCTCACGTCGGCCAGATTGTCGAACCCCCAGACGAACTCGCCCATGATCCGGAGCACCCGCCAGGAGTCCGACTTGAGGAAGAACTGGGCGGCCGTCTGCGGCGGGGGACTCTCCAGGAGCTGCTCGTCCTCGGTGGGCAGCTTCTTGTCGTCGAGCTGGCGATACGGGGTGTCGGTCACCGGGGACCGGTCGCTGTGACGTGGGACATGGGGGAGAATATACTTCCATCATGCAGACGAACTGGACCTCGCTCGTGCTCCGCCTCGCCGCCCGCGCCGCCCTCCGGCCCCGGCTGGCCGTAGACCTGGTACGCACGGCCTGGGCGTTCCGCCGACGCGAGTGGCACCGGCATGCGCCCTTTCTGCCGCTGCCGGATCCGATCTATCTGCGCTGGAGGATGTACACCGCGTACGCCGACGAGCGGGCCGTGCCACCCGCGGAGGACGTCATCCGGTTCGCCCGCTGGCGAAGGGAGACGATGGCGCTGTGAGCGATACCCGCGTGCCGCATGTGGTGATTCTCGGCGGAGGGTTCGCCGGGCTCTATGCCGCCAAGGAGTTGGGTGACGCGCCGGTCCGGGTGACGGTGGTGGACCGCCGCAACCACCACCTGTTTCAGCCGATGCTCTACCAGGTGGCCACGGCCGCCCTCGATCCGAGCGACATCGCCTCGCCGATCCGCTCGGTGCTCCGCCGCAAGAAGAACACGGAGGTGCTCCTCGCCGAGGCCACCCAGGTGGACGTCGACAGGCGGGTGGTGCGGTTCAGCGACGGCGGCTGCCTCGGTTACGACTATCTGATCGTGGGGACCGGTGCGCACCACTCCTACTTCGGCCACGAGGAGTGGGAGCCGCTTGCGCCCGGGCTCAAGAGCCTGGAGGATGCGCTGGAGATCCGCCGCCGGGTGCTGCTCGCCTTCGAGCTGGCCGAGCGGGAGCAGGACACCGTGAAACGGCACGCCTACCTGACCTTCGTCATCGTGGGTGGCGGCCCGACCGGCGTGGAGACGGCCGGCGCCGTGGCGGAGATCCGGCGGTACGCCCTCAGACGGGACTTCCGCCATATCGATCCGGCCGAGGCTACGGTGATGCTGCTCGAGGGCGGGCCTCGCCTCCTGCCGTCCTACCCTCCCGAGCTGAGTGAGAGGGCGAAGCGCGACCTCCGCCGCCTCGGCGTCGAAGTGCGCACCGAGACGATGGTGACGGACATCCAGCCCGGCTGGGTCCGCGCCGCCGGATGGACCATCCCCACTCGCACGGTGGTCTGGGCGGCCGGCAACACGGCCAGCCCGCTGCTCAAGTCGCTCGACGCCCCCCTCGACCGGGTGGGCCGGGCCATCGTGGAGCAGGATTGCACCATTCCGGGCCACCCGGAAGTCTTCGTCCTGGGAGACGCCGCCGCGTTCAACCATCAGGAGGGCGGCACCCTCCCCGGCATTTGCCCGGTCGCCATCCAGATGGGGCAATACGCGGCGCGCACGATCGTGGGCGACATCGCCGGTCGGCCGCGCCGGGCCTTCAGGTACTGGGACAAGGGCCAGCTCGCCGTCGTGGGCCGGGGGCGCGCGGTGGCGGACATCTGGCGGCTCCACTTCGGCGGGTTCATGGCCTGGCTGACGTGGATCTTCGTTCACATCTTCTTCCTGATCGGCTTCCGCAATCGTGTCCTAGTGCTGATCCAGTGGGCCTGGTCGTACGTCACGTACGGCGTCGGCGCGCGGATCATCACTCAGGACGTGCATCTGCCCCCGGTCCCCGCCGCGGCGGACTGCCCGCCGGAAGAGGTCGCCGTCTCGTCCAGATGAGCCTCGCGGCAGCCGTAAAGCGCCGAGCCCGGGAGCTCGGATTCGTCGCCTGTGGAATTACCGATCCCAGCCCCGTCGATGACGGAGGGTGGCTCGATCGTTGGCTTGCCAGCGGCTATGCCGGCGTCATGCGGTACCTCCATCGCCAGGCCCGCAAGCGCAAGGATCCTCGGCTCATCGAGCCGGGGGCACAATCCGTAGTAGTCGTGCTCGACAACTACTATGATGGTGCGCCGGACCCCGGCCCCCCACCAAAGCTGGCCCGATACGCGAGAGGCGAAGACTACCACCGAGTTACGCGCGCGAGGCTGGAGCCGCTGGTGGACCTGCTCCGCAGCCATGGGGCCCGGATCGCCCACACCTTCGCGGACTCCGGTCCCGTGCCAGAGCGGGCCCTGGCCCTTCGCGCCGGGCTCGGCTGGCTTGGCAAGAACACGATGCTGATCCGGCCTGGCGCCGGATCGTTCTTCTTCATCGGGACCGTCTTCACCGACCTGGCACTCGAGCAGGACCGGAGCGACCCGACCGACCACTGCGGCACCTGTACCCGCTGCCTTGACGCCTGCCCCACCGGCGCACTGGTGGAGCCGCGGGTGCTCGACGCCACGCGCTGCATCTCCTACCTCACGATCGAGCAGAAAGGTCCGATCCCAGACTCCGTCGCCGAGCGGCTCGACGGCTGGGTCTTCGGCTGCGACATCTGCAACGAGGTCTGCCCCTGGAATCAGCGGTTCGCCGAGCCGACGTCGGCCCAGGAGTTCAGGTCACGGCACCTGCTCGATGGGGCTGGCCCCGAGCTGTTCGACGAGATGGACGAGGAGGAGTTCAGCCGACGTTTCGGCGACACGGCGCTCGAGCGCCCGGGGCTCCGAG
>Ga0210114_1000405_pt1 | contig 11427 bp, 14 predicted proteins | sample MayberryNW_TuleA_FD_185524 | JGI IMG/M metagenome (GOLD analysis project Ga0210114, IMG submission 185524) | Wetland microbial communities from San Francisco Bay, California, USA, that impact long-term carbon sequestration - MayberryNW_TuleA_D2... | ecosystem: Environmental > Aquatic > Marine >...
GGCCCATCAAGGCACAAAACCATTGACCGCGATCGGAAGGGCTTGGCCTTCGGTCGTGGTGCAGCCACATGGTCTCTAAATAACGGACTCATTAGTAAGCCCAGGGTCTCGCGTTCAGAGTCTCGGGTTTGAACTTCACACACGCTAGACCTTCTTGAGCGCCCTTCGGCCAATGTCTTTGCGATAGTGCATACCCTCCCATGAGATTTTCCCGACTGCGCGGTACGCTTCAGTGACCGCCTCTGCGATACTGACGCCGCGCGCCGTCACGCCGAGTACGCGACCCCCGGATGTGAGGCAGCGACCATTTTCGGTCACGGTGCCAGCATGGAAAACGAATCCGCTTTGCCAGTTCTTCAATTTTTGCAGGCCATGAATCTCTTTGCCCTTAGCATACGGACCCGGATAGCCGCCGGCGCATAACACCACGCACACAGCCGGATCATCGTGCCACTCCGCGTCAACCTTTTCGAGTGTTCCGTCGATCGTTGCTTCCATCAGCGCGATGAGGTCGCTCTTCAAGCGCATCATAATGGGCTGGCACTCGGGGTCGCCGAAGCGCGCATTAAATTCCAGGACCTTTGGGCCGTCTTGGGTAATCATCAGCCCGACATACACGACGCCTCGATAGAGGATTTTTTGCGTCTCGAGTCCGAGCAGAAGGGGCGCGAGGATTTCTCGATGAATCCTTTCATGCATCTCCGCCGTAACCACGGGTGCGGGAGAATAGGCTCCCATACCACCGGTATTCGGACCCTGGTCGTTGTCGAAGGCGCGCTTGTGGTCCTGCGAGGAGGCGAGCGGCAGAATATGTTCGCCGTCCGTTAGGACCATAAAAGACGCCTCTTCGCCATCCAGGAATTCTTCGATGACGACTTTATCGCCGGCCTCCCCGAGAGTTTTACGCACAAGAAATGCTTCAACGGCCGCCTCGGCCTCACGGCGGTCTGCGCAAATGAGCACGCCCTTGCCAGCGGCGAGGCCGTCGGCTTTGATCACGTACGGGGGTTGTTGCTGAGATAAGTAGTTCTTCGCCGAAGCTGCATCCCTAAACGTTTCAGACGATGCGGTGGGAATTTTGTTGGCGCGCAGGATCTCTTTGGCGAAAGCCTTGCTGCCTTCGAGCTGCGCGGCAGCTTTGTTGGGGCCAAAAATTCTCAAGCCGCGCGCCTCGAAACAATCGGCGATGCCGAGGGTGAGAGGCAGCTCGGGGCCGACGACGGTGAGATCGATTTTCTCTTTGGCCGCGAACTCGGCGAGCTTGTCGATTTCATCGGATGCGATGGCAACCGTCTCAGCGAACTCGCCGATCGCCGCGCTACCCGGCGCGCAGAAGATTTTCTTGACGCGCGGACTGTGACTGATCTTCCAAACCAGAGCGTGCTCGCGGCCGCCGCTGCCGATGACTAGGACTCTCATTAACGATTAGCTTCGCCTGCGCTGCCTAGGAAAAGAGAAGATCGAGAATGATTCATTCTCCACCTTCGATTTCCTATCCTCGGCTAATGTCGAAAGTGTCTCATACCGGTAAAGATCATGGCGATGCCATGTTCATTGGCCGCGGCGATGACTTCTTCGTCCTTGATCGAGCCGCCCGGTTGAATGACCGACTTGGCGCCCGCGTTGGCCGCTTCGTCGAGCCCGTCGCGAAACGGATAAAAGGCATCGGACGCGACGGCCGACCCTTTGAGGTCCAGGCCGTGGGTGGCGGCGCGCATCACGGCGATCCGGGTCGAATCAATGCGGCTCATTTGTCCCGCGCCGACGCCGAGAACTTGATCGGGCGAGGCGAAAACGATGGTGTTCGATTTGACATGGCGGCAAACGCGCCAGGCAAAGTCGAGCGCCCGATACTCGTCCTCGGTCGGCTTTCTTTCAGTGACCACTTTGCAGGCGCGCACGTCGATCGCGCCCATGTCCCAGTCCTGCATCAATATGCCGCCGCGCACGCGGCGCAGGTCATAGCCGCCGCCTTGCGGTTGGTCCATAGCCAATTCGAGCAAGCGGATATTGAGCAGTCTTTTCGCCGACGACAGCACCGCCTTGGCTTCCGGCGTGAAGCTCGGTGCGATCACGATTTCCAAGAAAATATCTTTGAGCTCTCTTGCGGTTTCCTCATCGACCGGACGGTTAAAGGCGATCACGCCGCCGAAAATGGACACCGGGTCGCAAGCTTTGGCCTTGCGAAAAGAATCGGCGAGCGACTTTCTCGATAGCGCGACGCCGCAAGGGTTGTTGTGCTTGATGGCGACGGTGGCGATATCGGAAAATTCCAAAACCGTGCTGAGCGCGGCATCGGCATCCAAAATGTTATTAAACGAAAGTTCCTTTCCTTGGAACTGATTCGCACGCGCGATCGACGGTCCCGTGTCGCTCTCGGTGGCGTAGAACGCCGCGCTCTGGTGCGGATTTTCGCCGTAGCGCATGTCCTGAAGCTTAGAGATTTGGAAGTTGACATTTTCTCCCCATCGCTGCGGTTGTCGGTCATCGTCCAGCGATGAAAAATAATTGGCGATCGCACCATCGTAGCGTGCCGTGTGCTGGAACGCCTTGCGGAACAAGCGAAAGCGGGTGGCGGGCGACAGCGCGCGACCGTTCTCCTTCAGTTCCGCCAAAATCGATTCGTAATCGGCGGGATCGACGACCACGCCGACGTGCCTGTGGTTCTTCGCCGCGGCGCGCACCATGCTCGGGCCGCCGATGTCGATATTCTCGACCGCCTCTTCGAAGGATCCGCCGCGGGCGACCGTCGCTTCGAAAGGGTAGAGATTAACGATCACGAGATCGATCGGCGCGATGCCATGCTCTCTCATCTTGGCGACGTGCTCCGGATTTTCCCGCAGAGCGAGGATGCCTCCGTGGATTTTTGGATGGAGTGTTTTAACCCGGCCGTCCATCATTTCGGGAAACCCGGTGATCTCCGATACGTCTTTCACGGGTATGTTGTTCTCGCGCAGCAAGGCCGCGGTGCCGCCGGTGGAGACCAGCTCGATATTGAATTGCGCCAGCGCTCGGGAAAATTCGACGATGCCTTTCTTGTCAGAAACGCTGATCAGGGCCCTTTCGATCCTGCCCACGGCAGATGATCCTCCTAAATATTGTGATGGATGCGGGGAACTCGCGCGCTGATGGAAGTGAGAATCTCGTACGAGATCGTATTGGACCCGGCGGCTATCTCATCGGCGGAAATTTCCGCGGTGCCTTGACGGCCGAGGAGAACAACCTCATCCCCCTGCTTGACATTTCGTATATCGGTAACATCAATCATAGTCAAATCCATGCACACTCTTCCAATCACCGGCGCGCGTCGACCGCCGACGAGAACCGCACCGCGGTTCGAAAGCAGGCGCTGATAGCCGTCAGCGTAGCCAACCGGAAGGGTGGCGATGAGGCTTTCGCGTTTCGTCACGAAGGTTTGGCCATAGCTGACACTCGTGCCGGCGGGCACTTTCTTGAGTTGCAAAATCTTGGTTTTCCAGGACAGCACGGGTTTCAATGTAATCTGGCTCGCCATGGCTGGCGAAGGATAGACGCCATAGAGCATAATGCCGGGTCGCACCATGTCGAAGTACGCCGCCGGCAAGGTGATCGTGGCCGCGCTATTGGCGAAATGAATTAGCGGCGGCGCGATCTGTTCGGCGCGCAGGCGCTCGATCACGCTGGTGAAAATCGCGAGCTGCTGGCGGGTGTAATCTCCTTCGACGCTTTCCGCATGGGAAAAATGCGAGAACACGCCTTCGATCCGCGGCCCACTGATTTTTTTGATCTCGGGCAGCCAGCGTTCCGACTCGGCGGCCGCGAGTCCAAGCCGGCCCATGCCGGTATCGATCTTCAAATGCACGTCGAGTGTCTTGCCGCGACTGTTTACAAACTTGCCCAGATGCTTGAAGCCGGTCAGGTCATGCACCACGGGCGTCAGCGCGTGGGTCAAAAATTCGCCGAGTTGGTCTTCGTAGGCGCCCGCCAAGACGAGGATCGGGGCGCGAATTCCTCCTTGGCGTAACTCGACGCCTTCTTCCAGTGTCGCAACTCCGAAGGCATCGCCGCCAGCGCCGGCCAGCGTTTGCGCGACGGCGACCGCGCCGTGACCGTAGGCGTTGGCCTTGACCATCGAAAGAATTTTGACTTTTGCTCCGACCTTATTGCGGATCTGCAGGAGGTTCCAACGCAGGGCCTCGTGATCGATCGAACAAACGGTCGGACGTCCTGTTGGAGGCATCGTGATGACTGGGAGGTTGACCTAGGAGACTTTGGAACCGGCTTGCACAGGTCTTTCCGGGGTTAAAACGATGACGCGGTCGTCATCGGAGGCGGCGAGCAGCATACCCTGGCTCTCCATGCCGCGCAACTTGGCCGTTTCCAAGTTCGCGACAACGACAATTTGTTTGCCGACGAGATCTTCCGGCGAGTAGTGATTTCTGATACCGGCGCAGATCTGGCGCCGCTCATCGCCGAGATCGACCTGCAAAACCATTAAGCGATCGGCGTTGGGATGCGGTTCGGCGGCTTTCACCGTTGCGATCTTAAGCTCGACTTTGCGAAAATCATCAATGGAGATCATCGGAATTCCTTTGGGCGAAAAAGCAGGTGTTGACTCCGCTAAAAATAACAGAACCCCATGATTAAAAAAAGCAACGCATTGGACTTGCATCAAGCGAGTCAATTTATTAGTAGTAATCATTACTAATAAGAAGGAGGTTTTATGGCAAAGAGTTTGACGGGCACCAAGAGTCACGAGAACCTGAAACATGCCTTTGCGGGCGAGTCTCAGGCCAATCGGCGTTATCTTTATTTCGCACGGGTTGCTGACATTGAAGGTTACCCGGATGTCGGTGGTTTGTTTCGCGACACGTCCGAGGCGGAGACCGGCCATGCCTTCGGTCACCTGGATTTTCTTAAGGAGGTGGGCGATCCGTGCACCGGCGTTCCAATCGGAACCACGTCGAAGAATCTGAAGTCGGCGGTAGAGGGCGAAACCTACGAATACACTGAAATGTATCCTGGCTTTGCCAGAACTGCCCGCGATGAAGGGCTTTCCGAACTGGCGGAGTGGTTCGAAACTCTGGCGAAGGCAGAGAAGTCTCACGCGGGACGGTTTTCCAAAGGGCTCGATACTCTCGGGAGCTAATTGGATCGTGGCAAACTCAAGCTGGCGGATCGGGAGGGTCGACTATCCGCCCGCTTGAGTTTGGCGAACCTTTGATTCGAAATGAACAAGATTAGACTCGACGACATCCTCGGCTTCTCGGCATATGAGAAAGTTCGCCAGAAGTTTCGTGAGGACATCATTGAAAAAAAGAAGCAGCGGCGGGTCGCCGTAGGCGACAAGATATCGATCGTTTTTGAGAACCGCGATACCGTGATCTTTCAGATTCAGGAAATGCTGCGGGCGGAAAAGATCACCGATCTCGACAAGATTCGCGAGGAGATCGCGGTTTACAACGAGCTTATTCCCGGTCCCGGTGAGCTCAGCGCCACCCTGTTTTTAGAGATCGAGGACCAAACCCATCTGCGCGACGAGCTGCTAAAGTTTCTGGGAATCGACGAAACGGTATCCTTGAAAGTGGGCGCACGTTCCATTCCGGGACGCTTCGAGGAAGGGCGCAGCAAAGAAGATAAGATCAGCGCCGTACAATATGTGAGATTTCCGTTCGATTCCGAAGCTCGTCAGGCGTTTCTCGGCGGAGAGCAGGCGGAATTGGCAATCGATCATCCCAACTATAAGGCCCGGACAGTGCTGCCCCCGGAAGTGCGGAAATCGTTGGCCGAAGATCTGGTGAACTGAACATGGCGAGGACGCGCGGGCAGGCTCGAAATACCAAACAGCTGCAAATCATCTGGGACGCCGTCAAGGACGACAAATCCCATCCGACTGCCGATCAAATCTACGCCCGCGTGCGCAAGAAATTACCGAACATCAGTCTCGGCACGGTCTATCGTAATCTGCAAAAATTGGTCTCCGACGAAAAGCTTCAGGTCTTGATGCGCGGGCGTTCGCAACATTTCGACCCGTTGGTGGAGTGCCACCAGCACTTTATCTGCGAGCTGTGCGATCGCGTGTACGACGTCCTGATCGATAACCAACGAGAGGTCAAACCGGTTAAACTGCCCCACGAAGGTTTCCGCGTAACCTCCCATCAACTCGCCTTCTACGGCATTTGCAAGCACTGCTCTTCGTAGCTCTCTCGATTTTATCGATCCTTGTAATCCAGCGGTTCGGACGCTAGATTTTGGCCGTGGCAAGGAATGCCCGGCGGTGCGACCGGGTCCGGAGCTTCACGGCAGTGATGATCGAGATGGGTCATCGAGGAGGCGCAGAATGAAACGGCGCGGCTTTCTTGGTTTGGCCGGTGCGGCGTGTTTTCTGGCCCTGCGCGGTATCGCCGAAGCGATTTGTAATCCGTCGTTGGTGAGATTGTTTCAACAAAGTCGCCAACTGGTGCAGGCGCGCGGCAACAGCCTGAAATCGCCGTCCTTGGGCTCCTATTTTGTTCAATGGTACGGCCATTCGAGTTTTTTGATTCACTCCGGCAGTCAAACCAAAGTTGTCGCTGATCCGAATTTCAACGTCACGCCGGGGATTCAAGCCGACGCGGTGACCGTGAGCAACGACCACTTTACTCATAATAATACCGGGGCGGTGACGGGCAATCCGGTGATCCTTCGCGGCATTACCTTCAAGCAAACCTGGAATCCGATTCGCACCAGCGTCAAGGACATCACCATCGTCAATATTCCCAGCCAGCGCGGTCAGAGTTGGGGCGCCATCGCGAACTCCATTTTCGTCTACGAGATGGGCAGCTTGTGTCTCGCGCATTTGGGTAATATCGGCCATCTACTCACACCGGAGCAGGTCAAAGTTTTGCAGCATGTTGACGTGATGATGGTGCCCATCGACGCAATGACCAATCTTGGATTCGACGACATCGTCAAAGTGGTCGAGCAGGTGAAACCGCCGATCGTGATCCCGATGCACTACGACGTCGCGCGTCAGGCTGAGCTTTTCGCCGCGTTCGCCCGGGAGCATTATCCGGTCAAAACAATTGCCCATTCCGAACTGACGCTCAATCGTAGCATGCTGCCGAAAAGTACCGAGGTGTTCATTCTCGCGCATCCGCGTCCGTCCTTATTCGGCGATTGAATTTCAAGTTGATGCGCAGCGGAGTCTTGCAGGTTGATGTTTGGCGGCTTTCCCATATAATGAGTGGCACTGGGATCTTGCGCTCCGATTGGATGCACGGTGAACCAAAACGATCTCGATTACTTTCGCAACCTTTTAAACCAACGGATCGCGGAGCTTCGCCAAGAGGCCGGCAAGACCGTCGAAAACATGGACGAGGACGAGAATTTTCCCGACCCCACAGACCGGGCCTCGATGGAGTCCAACCGCAACTCCATCCTGCGGATCCGTGATCGCGAGCGCAAACTTATTTTTAAAATTCAGGAAGCCTTGCAGCGTCTCAACGACGGCGAGTACGGCATTTGCGAAGAGTGCGGCGAGGAAATCGGCCTCGAACGACTAAAAGCCCGTCCGGTGACGACTCTGTGCATCGGCTGCAAATCCAGCCAAGAGATTGCCGAGCGCAAATCGAAAAGATTTGTTTAGCTCCAGCGGAAAATCTTCATGAAGGTACGCAAAGCGGTCATACCGGTGGCGGGATTGGGAACGCGGTTTTTACCCGCGACCAAAACGGTCCCCAAAGAGCTTTTGCCGATCGTCGACATTCCATCCATCCAGTACGTTGTGCAGGAGGCGGTGGAGGCGGGAATTGAAGAGATCATTTTCGTGACGGGACGAGGAAAGGACGGTATCGAAGACCATTTCGACGACGCACCGGAACTGGAGCAGGTCTTGGCCGAGCGCGGCCAAACGGAAATGGTCAAGATGCTGCGGCGCATCGCCGAGATGACCGAAGTCGTTTCGGTTCGGCAAAAAAAACCGCTCGGTCTCGGGCATGCCGTGCTTTGCGCGCGTGATTTGGTCGGCGATGAGCCTTTCGCGGTGATGCTTGCTGACGATCTGATCGAGAGTGACACGCCGTGCATTCGCCAGCTGTTGGAAATCTTTCAGGACACCGACGAATCGGTCGTGGCGCTCATGGAAGTCCCGCTGTCCGAGGTGCACCAGTACGGTGTCATCAAGGGCAACGCCGTCAAGCCGCGTCTCTTTCAGGTGGAGGCGATGGTGGAGAAACCGCCGGCGAAGCATGCGCCGTCACGGATGGCGATCATCGGCCGCTACGTGCTGCGGCCGGAGATTTTTTCAATCCTGCACAGTCTTCCGGCGGGTAAGGGCGGCGAAATTCAGCTGACCGACGGCTTGGCGCAACTTGTGAACGAGCGCAAGGTTTTCGGCTGCGAGTTTGTCGGCGATCGTTATGACATCGGCGACAAGTTCGGTTTCGTCCGAGCCACGATCGCCTATGCGTTGAAAAGACCAGATTTAAAAGATAAAGTCCTTCATTACTTAAAGACGATGTCGCGTTAACCGGGGCCGTAGCTCAGTTGGGAGAGCGCTAGAATCGCACTCTAGAGGCCGTGGGTTCGACTCCCATCGGCTCCACCAAATTGCACAGTGACAAGAACTCTCCTTCCCTGGAATTGGTACCCTCGGAAGGAGATGTTCTTGTCGCCATCGGCAGTCTGTAAGTCACCTGAATCGTTTTATCCCGTACTCTGACTTCTTTCACGATTTCCCGTAGGAATTCTTTTTTGGCGCCGAAGTTTCGGTTTCGTAGGCGCTCCTGCATTGTGCCGACATAGGTTTTCATTAAATTCGTCGGAATTGCTCGAATCGTCGCGCCCGTCTTCGTCTTCTTTTCCAGAGCGGTTTTCTTTTTCAGGAGCGCTTCCCTCTCCGCCCGAAGTTCCTTGATCCGGTGCGCGGCATCCTCCAACGGCAAAAGCCCGCGCTCAAGTGTATCTTCCCAGCGGTGGATTCTGGTTTCCACATCCATAATGGTCAGTTTTAACGCTTCTTCTTCGGGATCGGGGGTGTTTTGCGCCTGCCGAAGAGGCGCTTTCCGGATGCTAATTGAAGATGAGTTTCCAACACAGTTACGTGTCCTTTTCATTTGCGTTCTTCAAAGCGATGCGCAAGAAACCTCTCGAGTTCCGTAAGCTCGAAGAGTTCCTGAAGGAATCGGCAGGTGTATGAGATCCTGATCGAGCGGACCGCCGAGCGCGACCTCAGAGCCCTTCCCACCACTCTCTTTGACCGTATTGTCCCTCGTATCAAGGCACTCGCCGACATTCCTCGGCCGCCCGCTCTGGCGCATCCGAATCGGCGACTATCGAGTCGTCTATGAAATTGATGACGCGCGGAAGCGCGTGAGGATTTTTCGGATCAGGCACCGAAGTGACGTGTACCGGTAGCACTGCCGCCGCGAGATCCAAGTTGCCCCCTCATTTCGACGTTTCCAGAATTCTTAGAATCTGGAAGTCTGCCAAACCAACGCGATTCTTATCCTCCATCCTTGATCCTCGATTGCCGTTTTTCGAAATTCGATTTTCCACCAAATTCCGAGCAGCTGGAAAAATTGGAACGACTCGAACCGCATGGGCCTAACGACTGAGGTGGACGCGGGATGAAATCCTGAAAGCTCCTTGTTTAATCGTCTCAGACTCGAGGGGGGCTATTCCGCACTGCCTATGGTCCATTGCCTTGCGTGAGTGAAGCGATGAAATTAAAATCGCGCGCACAATGGCCAAACCGGGAAGTTTGCCTCCAAAGTGCATTATCGTGGCTGGACCCAATGGGGCAGGAAAAACGACTTTTGCGCGTGAATTTCTGGCCCAGGAAGCTGGCGTGGTTCATTTCGTCAACCCGGACCTAATCGCCACCGGGCTCTCGCCACTCCGACCTGAACTTGCTGCGATCGCCGCCGGACGGCTATTTCTCCGTGAGCTGGATCGGTTGGTCAAGTCACGAGCGGATTTCGCGTTCGAAAGCACCTTGAGCGGACTGAGCTATTTGAACCGTCTGAAGCGTTGGAAGCGCGCGGGTTACCGGATCGAGATTGTTTATTTGCGAATATCCTCACCGCGGCTGGCGTTGCGGCGTATTGCCGCTCGGGTGAAACAGGGTGGGCACAATGTCCCGCGAACCGATGTGATCCGGCGATTTACCCGCAGCTGGAATAACTTTGCGGGGCACTATCGTCTTTTGGCCGACGCCTGGAGTGTGTATGATAACTCGGGTAGAACGGCGAAGTTACTGGAAAGGTCGCTATGAAACGGAAAACGAAACCAAAACTCCAAACCAGCAAAGAATTCTCGGACGCAGTCGGCCGTGCTCTGCGCCGCGCGGCCAAAGTTGCGCGCAAAACGGCCCGCATGCACGGTACTCCCGTCTACGTCTGGAAAGACGGCAAAGTCGTCGCCGAAAAGCCGTGATCGATTGGCTGATGCTTCATCGTTTTGAGAATTCTCAAAAACATGCAAATTCCCAGGTGGACACGACACGAAGTGATTCATGATCTTACGCTCGCCCGCAGAGAAGGAAAATCGCCCCTCGCCCCGGTCCGCGTGGTGTGAAGTCCAATGAGAATCCTCTCCGTTTCACGGCCAATAGTTTTGTGCCTCGAGGAGAATAGCCATCCGGTCGAGTGGCGCCACACGTTCAGCTTAAATGCACGAATTGCCGAGAATTCTCGAAACGTGGAAGTTCCCGTCGGGAACGAACACGAGCACGCCCTTTCTTCCACGGTTTTTGTTTTTTTACTTCGGAAATCCCGGGTCCGCGGCGTTTGCCATTTTCTTGCCAACTCGCATAAACTACGTGGCCATTATGGATCACAAAACCGTAGCCCTTTCTCCAGAGGGAATTGCAAAATTGATCCTATTCGTTCGAGGTCATAAAGTGATGCTAGATGCTGATCTAGCTAAACTCTATGGAGTCACAACTTCGAATCTAAATAAGGCAGTCAAACGCAACATCGATCGTTTTCCGGGAGATTTCGTTTTTCAACTGACCGCTCAGGAGGCCAGTGCTTTGAGATTCCAAAATGGAATATCAAAGGTGACCGGAAGAGGGGGGCGGCGCTATTTGCCGTTTGTTTTTACCGAACAGGGCGTGGCCATGCTGTCCAGTGTCCTTAGAAGCAGGCGTGCAGTCCAGGTCAATATCGAGATTATGAGGGTCTTCGTGCAGTTGAGGCAATTTTTATCGGCCAATAGAGAGTTGGCACAAAAACTGGCGCAGTTAGAGCGTAAAATCGGTGCCCACGACGAGCAAATCAAGGCCATTTTCAATGCGATCCGCCAGCTCATGGCAGCGCCGGAGCCGAAAAAGCGGAAGATCGGTTTTCTGGTCGAAGAAAAAGCAGCCGGCTACGACGGCGGTAGCCGCCGCTCGTTTTGACGTTTTGAGAATTCTCAAAACGTGCAAGTTCCCCGTCGGGCACGAACACCGCCTCCCATCCGGCT
>Ga0210114_1000407_pt1 | contig 11372 bp, 12 predicted proteins | sample MayberryNW_TuleA_FD_185524 | JGI IMG/M metagenome (GOLD analysis project Ga0210114, IMG submission 185524) | Wetland microbial communities from San Francisco Bay, California, USA, that impact long-term carbon sequestration - MayberryNW_TuleA_D2... | ecosystem: Environmental > Aquatic > Marine >...
TTTCAACTATTAGGAGCTCCAATTCTAGGAAGATGGTCTGATATCTATGGGCGAAAAAAAGTTCTTTTAATTAGTCATGGAGGAACATTACTTGGTTGGATATTTTTCCTTTTTGCATTATTTTTACCAGTTGAGAACCTTTTTAACATTAGTTCTCCTTTTTTTGGAACTTTTGTTATAACCCTTCCATTACTTGTATTATTTTTTGCTCGATCTATTGATGGAATTACAGGAGGCAATATTTCTGTGGCAAATGCATATCTTGCAGATATTTCGTCAGATGAAAATAGAAGTAAAAACTTTGGTAAAATGGCAATCTCTTCTAATCTTGGTTTTATTGTTGGACCTGCATTAGCAGGTATCTTAGGTGCAACTATTTATCAAGAAATATTACCTGTTCTGGCAGCTCTTGTTCTCTCTTTAATTACCTTGATTGTTATATGGTTCACGTTAAAAGAATCTAAATTTACATTGGCTCAATTGGCTGTTACGCAACAAATTCCAGAAAAAGAAAATATTAGAAAAGTTTTTGCGCAAGAATGTAAAGAATGTTATAAGATTGCAAATCCAAAAAAACTTAGATTTCACGATGTTTTCAAGCTAAATCATATTTTATTTCTAGTTATCTTGTATTTTTTTATTTTCCTTGGATTTAATATCTTTTATACATCATTTCCAATTTATGCGGTAGATGGTTTAAAATGGACAATAATAGAAATGGGAATATTTTATGCAGTATTAAGCGTAATCATGGTTTTTGTCCAAGGACCAGTTTTACGTAAAGCATTAAAAAAATTCTCTGAAGAAAAATTAGTTATCATTGGAAGTATAATATTAGGTATAAATTTTATTTTATTTATATCAAATAATAATATCTTAATTTATGGAGCTGCAGTTCTATTTGCAGTTGGAAATGGATTGATGTGGCCATCTTTTATGTCAATACTTTCAAAGTCCGCTGGTAATGTATATCAAGGATTCATACAGGGAGTTTCAAGTAGTTTTGGAAGTCTAGCAAGTATTATTGGTCTAATAATAGGTGGGTTTTTGTATAATTTAATTGGAGGGTCTACTTTTCTAATTAGTGGCGGAATCATATTCGTAGTTTTTATCATGTCTTTTAGGCTGTTAAAAGTAAAAGAGTAGATTAAGAAGATTAAAAAATGGTATTACATACTACATTGATTCAAGGAAGTTGCGGGTTGGCTTGTATATAATCCATTTACCAGTAAAGTAGAATACAAATTGATGCCAAATCATTTTTTGACGTTTTTAATATTAATTCTTAACTTTATAAGTTAAATTTGGTTATTGTAAAATAAATATTTATCTTTTTTTATATTAACACTCTGTAGTGGTGGTCACTAATGAGTTTGAATACTATAGCCACATTGATACTTCATATAATTTTTTCAACTTTAAAGAATCACTCAACAAATATTATTGGAATAGTTTCATGCTACTTCGAAAATATATAAATCCAAGACTAATTATGATCTAGTCCTTATTGGTTTTAAAATGTCTGTAATGGGTGGATTTAATCTTTACCATATATTACATGACATATCAAAAAGTAGAATATACGCCAAAACAATTTAGGATATGTTTTATGACTTAGTATATAATAATTTATAAAGTATTAGCTGAAATCAATCCTGAAATAGGAGAGGAGAGTTATGTTTCAAAAGTTCCTAAAGAAGTTTATAAAACATGTACAATTATTAATTTCTTAATTTCTCGCTTTATCTACATATAAATAGATTCTTATACAATTAATTAATTAATATCATTTTGAATTTAGCCTTTTCATATTGAATTGAAAATATATTTCGATCTTATAAATAAGTTCTATTTTCTTTTATATTTATACAACAATCAAATGTTTTTAAATAGTTATTTGAATAAATAATTGTTATAGATATATACAATTTAACTTAATTAATATGTTAGTACTGAAGTAAAATTTGATTTATGTATTAAATACGATGTAGTACAAGTTTAGATAATGAATAAGAATAAAAATATAACATCGGTTTTAACAATTACTGTTCTTATTGCTACGACAATAACTATGGTAAGCTCAATCGTATTCTCAGATCGCATGATAATAGCACAAAACGAAAAATTCAATGCAAAACTTTCGGGTCAGGATGAAGTTCCACCCGTCCAAATTACTGCTTCTGGTAAGGCGTGGTTTAAATCAATGCAAGATAATGTATGGTTTAAACTTAACGTAACTGATATGCAAGGAGTCACAAAGGCTCATATACATACTGGAGAAGTAGGTGCAAATGGTCCAGTGGTTGTAACATTATACAAATCTGATACTCCGCAATCTATAAATGGTAAATTATCCTACGGGAACATAACCTCAAATCTGTTAGAAGGACCAATGAAAGGTAAACAAATATCCGACTTAGTTACTGCAATGTCAAACGGAAGTACATATGTAAATGTCCATACTGAGAAACATCCAAACGGTGAAATTCGTGGACAAATAATGTTGGCAAATTCAACTAATGATAAAATGATGATGATGGATAAATGATAAGCAAATAAACCTTTTTTTATTTTTTTAATTTATTTTTTCAACTTTTATCTATAATTTGGATTTGCTATTTACACTTTATATCGATCAAACAATTATTGAAAATGCAAATTATATGGCTAGTCAGTTATTTCCAAAATTCTTAATATTCACTTGATCGAATAAAAACCTCAATACTCGTTAATTAAATCATAATTAAACTTTTAACACAGCATAAGAAATTTAATATTATATTTGCAATGTAATAAATAAAAATTATTATTTGAAATATATAGTAAATGTTAAAAAGATGATCAAATATAAAACCTAGTATGCCAATTTGGGATAGTTCTGGGTGTAATATGGGAATATCCTTTTTTATTAATAAGATAACATAACTTTATGGCAGAAATTAGTATAATAGTTTCAGCTATCGCTGGTATGGGATCATTTTTCTCTCCTTGTATATTACCCATTCTGCCGGCTTTCATTTCCTATTTATCAGGAACAACACTAATTGAAATTGGTAACATAAGCGATAGAAAAACATCTATAAATAAAGAGAATAGTGAGATTACTACTACTAACAATAATAAAAAGACTATATCTTTGCAAAAATCTATTAGAATTAATATATTCTTAAATACAGTTTATTTTGTTTTAGGCTTTTCATTAGTATTTGCAGTTTTAGGAGTTGCTCTCAATAGTATTTTGGTAAATGTTGGTGCTGGTTTTCAAAACACTCTTCAAGTAATAGGGGGAATAGTAATTATATCTTTTGGACTTTTTTTAATACTATCATCAAAGATAAAAAACTTAAACTTTGAAAAAAAATTAACTAAAATCCCTAGATTTAAAACTAGTTATATAACTTCCTTTGTATTTGGAATTGCCTTTGCTGCAGGATGGACTCCTTGTGTAGGTCCTATTTTGGGAAGTACATTTACTTTAGCGGCTACTTCTCCTGGAGAAGCATATAACTTGTTATTAGCCTACTCGTTGGGTCTTGGAACTCCTTTTTTGATAACTGCTGCTTTTTTTTCAAGAGCAACTGGATTGATAAAAAAGATGGTAAAATATTTAAAATATTTCAATCTTGCAATGGGAACCATGCTAATAATTCTAGGAGTACTAGTATTTACTAATCAATTAAATATTTTAGGGAATTTCCCACTTGCAAACGAAATAATCAATTTAGAAAGAGGTTTATGATCATGAATAGAGATAATATCAGTGCAGTTGTTATGGCTATTGCAGTAGTATCTGTGATAGTTGGATTTGCAATTTATTTCAACATCCAAGGATCAAATATAGCTAATAAGTCTAATGAGTTTTTACCTATCGCAACAGAACAAACGACGGATGACGGAAAAATAATCAATCTGGACAAATCACAATTCAAGCAAGCAAATGATTTTACTAATATTGCACAGTATATTAATACAAAGCCAATATCAATTGATCAACTAAAGGATAAAGTAGTATTAGTAGACTTTTGGACTTATAGTTGCATTAATTGTATAAGAACTATTCCTCATCTCAATGAATGGTATGACAAATATTCTGAAAAAGGATTGGTCATAATAGGCATTCATACACCTGAATTTGAATTTGAAAAAAATACTGACAACGTAAAATCGGCTGTTCAAAAATTAGGAATAAAATATCCAGTTTTACAAGATAACGATAAGAAAACATGGAATGCATATCAAAACATGTATTGGCCTAGAAAATATTTGATCGATGATGAAGGTTTTATAAGATATGATCATATAGGCGAAGGAGCGTACAAAGAAACAGAAAAAGTAATTCAATCTCTTTTGACAGAAAGAGCTGCACATTTAGGTATAACAAATATTAATCTTAATGATTCACAAAATGTTGATAATGATTCAAGCTTTGAGTATCAGGATGTTAATTTTTCAAAAATACAATCTCCAGAACTTTACTTTGGATATGAATTCGCAATAACACCATTAGGTAACAGCGAAGGTTTGAAACCCGATCAGACTGTAGTTTACAATCTACCTGATAAAAATGAAATTAAACCTAATGTAATATATTTAGAAGGAAAATGGAAAAATAATTCAGATAACATGGAATTACAAGGCAATAATGGTAGTATAATATTGAAATATAACTCAAAATCCGTGAATATAGTTGCAGGTGGAAATGGAAACTTAACAGTAACACAAGATATGAATTTAATTAAAAATGACCTAAGCAAAGATTCTTCTAGTAATGGAAAATATATAATAGATAACCAGAGGTTATATAATCTAGTAACAAATAAAGAATATGGAGAGCATACTATCGAAATTGATGTTAAAGGAAAAGGATTTCAAATTTACACATTTACATTTGGTTAGTATGAAAAGAATGTAATATGGCATTTCTAATGGATATAAACACCATCGTAAGTATAGCAACTGTATTTATTTCAAGTATATTATTATCTTTGTACATAAAAATATATTTAAAGACAAAAGCTATATTTACAATAGGCTTAATGTTTTTTGCAAGTATGCTTGTTCTACAAAATTTGATTGTTGTATATGCGTATTTTGTTATGGCACCATTATATGCTGAAGGTTTATTATCGTATTTTCTACTAATTCACATAGCCGAACTTGCAGGAGTTGCTAGTCTGTTGAAGATAACTCTTTGAGTAATAGAAATAACATGTATAAGAAACTGTTGTTATAAAAACATCATGAATATTTTTTCTGTACCAAAAACTATCTGTAAAACTGTTAATTTTACAATACAAAAGATAAGTAAACGCTTTTTATTGACTCACAGTTATTTTGATAGTATTCGATGCCTGATCCGGATATAATTCGATTGTTATGGTTTCTTCTTGCTGGAACGAGAGGAGGTGATAATCGTATTAAAATCCTTGATCTATTACTAAAAAATCCTTTAAATATCAATAAAATTTCAGAAGAACTAGAATTAGATTATAAAACAATTCAACATCATATACATATTTTAGAGAAAAATAATTTGATAACTAGAATGGGCGATAAGTATGGAATTTTATATTTTATTTCCAACTATATGGAAAAAAATATTGAATCATATCATAATATAAAGAAAAAATTGGCTCCTCACTAATATATGAGTTACATCCAATAGATAATACAAAATTAATTTGTTTTTACTTATACATTAAGTAGCATTATGATATTAAATATCATATCTCTAATTATTATCACTATTGAAAAAATGACAGAAGATGAAAAGAAAGATAAACGAAGATATCCTTATTTATATTATAATAACTTTAAAACAAAAAAAGAAGGATCTTCTAAAACATTGGTTGTAAGTTACAATCAAGCCTTCTGCAACACTCTTATTTTATTTGCTTGAATCTTGCTTAACTGTACAGAGTTTGATTGACAGTGATTGTTAAAAATAGAGATTGTTTATATTTACCCAACCATAACCCTACCTGTCATCCATGGATGGATTGAACAATGGTAACCAAATTCTCCTGGCATATCAAATATATTATCAAATGTGTCACCTGGGGATATTGGACCTGAGTCAAAAAGTGGTGTACCAGTTCCATCAGCTGTTACCGTGTGTGGTGTAGCATCCTCATTTGTCCATGAAACCATACTTCCTGGCATAACATTTAGTGCACGTGGAGTAAATGGTTCAAAGTTGCCTTCATCGGCAGCTCCAAGTGTAATTATTACTGAACTTGGTTCTTGTTGAGAAAAGGAAATTGTTGGATTGGACAAAATTCCAAAAGTCAGTAGAATACTACCTATTATACTTAAATTCAAGATCTTTGCTATATACATTTAATCTTCTATCCTGGATATATATATAAAAATTTTAGTTTAGTCTGTCTTAGTAAATATGATATAGAAAATATTTAGGTGAAGTAATAATTATTTTTGATAATATACATATTTAGCATTATTTGAAATGATTTCTCTGAGTAACGAAACAATATATACAGTAAAAACAAACTTTGGGTATGAAGGGCTTCCGACATCAATAACCTTATTATAAAGTATCATCGACTTTTTTTTAATAGTCCCACTTTTGTGATATCTATTTAAGATTATATCAATATTTATGAAATTTCGGTGCCGTTAATAATTTGAAATATTAAAACAGTTTTTAGTATCGATAATAACCAGTTTTATGTATCCATAATAACAAATATTATTTTATAAATTTTTGCAAGGTAATTTTTGAACTAAATTATATCATTATTATTATTTATATTATGAAAATGACTTTATGTTATAAAAATTACACCTAATTATCTTTATTTTTATAAGGAATGATCGTATTAATACAAGTTGGAATAATATTTTTATTGTAATATGAATAAGCTATAGTATGATATTATAAACAATTTAAAATTGTATAATCAGGTTAACACAAGGTATACACGCAAATGGTCGATCTTATATTATCTACCAGATGTACCAGATGCAATGATTACAAAGTTCAACTAATCTATTGTGTAATAACAAGTTAAATTAGGCCGGAACTATATGCTTGTGTGTTGTCATTCAATATCCAAACAGTCAACCGTGTAATAACGATCCTATATTCTTCAAATATTGTTTGCAAGATCTTCTTTGTTATAAGGATATATAAACTTTACAACATTTGATATAATTTGTTGAAATTTCTCTAATAATATTTTCTAATTATAATACTAAAATTTTTTCCTTGACTTTCTAATTTCTGGAGGTAGAAGTAGGAAGTGAGACTCATCCTATGGAGGTTGATAGGATGAGTATAGGTATTTACTAGTTGTGTCAGTTATTGAATATCGATCCACAGAATAAATCAAAAATATCATCTTACCTTGATAATTCGTCGACCGTCTTCTAGGAATGCAAATTTTCCATCCGAATCAGTATGAAAGATCTCAATACCTTTATATTTCTGAGTTCCATTCGCATCAGTCATTCCTAGATCCTGTCCAGTATATGTTGCGATTTTACCATCACTAGTAGATATAATACCATGACCTGTGCTAGAAGATATGTTACCATCAGGTTGATATGTTGTCACAACAGTTGATTTATCGGTAACATTTCCTACATCTTTAGGATTCCATTGCAATATAAGAGTCTTGAGTTTTTAATATTCTCTTTAACATCCAAAACTATTGAAGTGCTTTGCTGATGACTTGTTTCATTGTAGATAGGTTCTCCAAATAATTGAGTTAAATTAGTAGATATGTTTGAATATTCATAATAAACGTTTCTTGTGTATTCACAATTGACAATCCATTTAATAAAAATATGGAAATCACAAGGAATACAATACTAAGAACTAATTCTTTCATATTTCCTTAATAATTGGTAGAACTAATTTATATCATTAATTATTGTGTTCACAGTGTATTAATCACAATAAATATTGGTTTTTTTATAACATAATGGAAAAACTAAAAATACTTGCTAGACATTAAAAATTATTATTATTCTTGATAACTAAAATAAACTGTTTAAATAAATTCTAGCATACTACAATTGTAAAAGATGTTTAAAATCTAATTCTATCAATAAGGATGACACTAAATCTTTATCAATACTTATTTCAAAATCTAATAGTTATTTTTTATTATTTTGATTAAGAAATTATTTTAATATATAAAAGAAAGGAGAGTAGGTTCTATTGAAACACAATACTTCTCTCTTTAGAGAAAATCAATTTTTATTAAACTAAGATCATTATACAAATTTGTATTTTTATATTTCCTAATGTCATGTCTTATCTACTTTTATTTTTGATATTATTTATTAATTAATTTGACATATATTATAATGAGTATAGTAGACATATCTCGAATTCTATTTAAATAATATTAATTTTATATGACAATCTATCTGTAGGACGTATTATATGACTTCACTATCTAACCAAAATGAACGAAATGAAATAAGTTCTAATATTTATCTAATAGGATCAGAAATCAATCATTACGCTGATTTTGGTTCAATGGCTGGAAATTATTAAGATTGATGAAATTAAAAATTATGTAATATAATTTCTATTCTTAAAAGACAAAATATCTTTTTAATGAAACTATTCAGAGTGAAGATAAACAAAATTATGGAACATATATTAAAAATCAATAAGGTCTAGTATTTTAGAATTTCTCAAATAACTAAATTTATAATTATCATATCAAATAATTGTTCTATCGGTTTTTCGTTTATTATAATCACTCCATACTATACGTACTGAAAGTAAGGCTTCGATTCATTAGTTTATTGTATAGGTTCAATTACTTTTTATAAATAATAATTACATACAATTTAATTTAGAAGCCATAGACTCCGTTGAGCCAAAGATATAGGAAGTCTACGGTGAACGAAATCCAATTCACTTCTAATAACTATCTATGAGAACTCCTCAGATCACACAATTCAACAGAACTTACAAAGAATCCTTCAAATGGGCCTGATTGACATACATATATTTTATCTCTGATTGGATATTTGCTATTTTTATCATCATAATTGCTATTATAGGATGACATTTTTTTATCATCATAATTGCTATTATAGGATGACATTTTTTTATCATCATAATTGCTATTATCATTATTATTTGATTGTAGTTGATACTTGTTATTATTACTGTCATTTTTTAAAGTATTAGAATATCCTCCATAGTTTTGTGAGGTGTCGTTAATAGATGGATCAATTACAACAGCCATTGCATTTGTAAAAATTTTCATATTAACAAACGGTACTGCTGCTATGGTTAGTATTATCAATAATAATGAAGTCATTAAAACAAGTCCACACATAATTGTTCTTTTAGTTGTTGCCGATTCGAGCATGATTATTACTGATGATTTTAATTTATATTTAGAATTCGAAGAATCATTCAGTAACATATACTATATAATTTAGTAAGTGAATGATTATTGTATTATTCATCTTCTAATCATTTTATTGTAAATAATGCTGAAAATTGTTATATATTATATTGACTGATATTGTATTAATAGACTTATTAATTGAATAGGACTATTTTTGATGGGGTATAAGAAATAAGAACCAGTCAGTTAATAACTATATTGCATATGATTTAAAATAAAAAGAAGTTAGAATTTTGTATTACAAGATAACAGTAAAAAATTCAAATGAATTTATCCCAATGATGCAGGGCTAGGTTTTGAATAAGAAATACTCAGAGTAAGATAAATCAATGTTCCATCAATGTTCCATGTTCCATAAGTAGTTTGTTTACACTGCAGATATAATATAATTCTTATTTTGTTAGGAGTATAATAAAGAGCTATTGTCTATAAATAATTTGTTTCTTATTGCTCCAATATTAAGACGTAAGAAGGGCCATTAATGGGAAGTAAATTAATTGTCAATGTTGAGAATATTTGAATTCCGTATAAGAACTAAATGAGCACAATCGCATAAGTACATTAAATCAAATTTTTTCATCTTATCTTCATCTTTCCTGTATTTACATATAATTGATTAAATCCATTTTACTCAAAGTATATTAACATTGAATCTTTTAATATGATATGGTATCAGAGTCACCCACTGATAATAATAAGGTAGGAACTTCTCAAATTAGGTGTGAAAAGTGTGGTCTTCTTTTTGATAGTATAGGAGCTAAAGAAAAACATATAAAATTAGAACATGTAGAACATAAACAGCCAAGCGGAGTAAGTTAATCAGTCCATTATATAACTAGAATCATTTAAAGTTATCAAATAACTAAATACGTTAATATTCAAGCTTAAGTATAATAAGACAAAACAAAAGGTTAATTGTTAGGAATATAGAATTTATCACTATCTATAGTTCCTCTTTGGGATATGATGTCTTCTATTCCAACTTCGTGGACTTCACCAAGGTCATCATCATATATTCCTCATATTTCTTTTTTAATTGTACCTTTTGAATTATTTATCGTAGAATCAGTTGACATGTATTTAGTAGTAATACATTTTATAATTAATTAATTTCAAGTAAGGATTGATTTGTTCGGCCTTATAATAGAATATAATAGTATTTAGATAATTTTATACATTTTTGTTTTTTTATTAGTAACTTGTCATAGCCTAAACAAACAATCGAATAAGAGCTACAATAAAAACGATGTTTTGTCATCTTCCGATCTGATATAAATCAATTATAATTAGTCATAGATTTTATTAGTAGTGAAGCGAAAGTTTGATAATGCTAGAAAACAAAGGTTAATCTGATAAGGAAATGAATTTCTATAATGATGGCAGAAAAATATCGAAACTACAAAAAATTTTGATTATTGTTAGCTTTATTATCATTATAATTTGGGGTATCTATTTTGTTATCCATATAATTAGCACAATAGAAAATAATAATCCCGTTTCTAACAGTTTAATTTATTCATCATATTACTCTTTGGGATATGTATGTGTAGAATGCGTTGGTCTAATAAACATACCAATATACATGCTATTAGAAACTAGATTGCTTTAGAAAGAAATTAAATTAAATTGTAAAAAATACAGTAGTTTCCCCTATTTATACAAAAATTATTAATTCTTTAATAATATAAAAATCCATAATAATTAATTATAGTAAGAAAACGAATTTATGAAATATCAATAATAGTGATATATATTTAGAATATTAATCAGATGTTAATATTTTATTAATAAATCTACACATATAATATCACGTTGAATAAGAAAGATTATATTCAATTTCTCTATGATAAATATTAGAATATCCGCATCTTTTGCCAGGTATCTATGTTGAATATTAAACATAAATACAAAAGCCGAAATTAATCCATTTCATTCTGGTTTTAATATATTTAAGATTACTTTTACAAATAC
>Ga0210114_1000409_pt1 | contig 11329 bp, 9 predicted proteins | sample MayberryNW_TuleA_FD_185524 | JGI IMG/M metagenome (GOLD analysis project Ga0210114, IMG submission 185524) | Wetland microbial communities from San Francisco Bay, California, USA, that impact long-term carbon sequestration - MayberryNW_TuleA_D2... | ecosystem: Environmental > Aquatic > Marine >...
CCGCGTTGTTGATCAGCCCGAGGACGACGAGGCCGAGCCCCGCGGCGCGCAGATCGTCGACCGCCGGGCCGACGCCGCGACGGAGCATGAGGAACGGCACGAGGACGAGCGCCGCGAGGAGCAGCCGCAAGGCCATCATCGGCGCGGGCTCGATCTCGTCCACCGCGATCTTGATGAACATGAACGACGCGCCCCAGATCCCGGCGACGAAGAGCAGGAGAGGGACGTAGCCGCGCACGGGCGTCCACGCTAGCGGCTGGCCGTCGGCCGGGGTGCGGGCGATGGTTTCACCCCGCCCGCCTGTCCGTGCGGCGCGGTAACGTAGGAGGCCCTTGAGCCCGGTCGCGGAAACACCGCTCCACCGCGCGCTCGGCCTGACGGACGGGGAGTTCGACCGCATCTGCGCTCTCATGGAGCGCGAGCCGAACGACTTCGAGCTCGCGGTGTTCTCCCTCCTCTGGTCGGAGCACTGCGGCTACAAGCATTCGGCGCTCGTGCTACGCCGCTTCCCGACCGAGGGGCCGGCCGTCCTCCAGGGCCCGGGCGAGAACGCGGGCGTGATCGATGTCGGGGGCGGCGAGGCGGTCGCGTTCAAGGTCGAGAGCCACAACCATCCGTCCGCCGTGGAGCCGTTCCAGGGCGCCGCGACCGGGATCGGCGGGATCCTGCGCGACATCATCGCCATGGGCGCTCGTCCGATCGCCTTCCTCGACGGGCTGCGCTTCGGCGCACCGGACTTCGCCTTCGGCCGCGCGGTCGCGGGCATCGGGCACTACGGCAACTGCGTCGGTGTCCCGACCGTCGGCGGCGAGGCGGTCTTCGACGACGCCTACGCCGCGAACCCGCTCGTCAACGCGATGTGCGTTGGCGTCCTGCCTGCGGAACGTCTTACGCGCGCGCGTGCGCGAGGCGCCGGCAACGCGATCGTCCTCTACGGGGCCACGACCGGGCGGGACGGCATCGGCGGCGCAAGCGTCCTCGCGAGCCAGGAGCTCTCGGACGAGGGCGAGGACAAGCGCCCGACCGTGCAGATCGGCGACCCGTTCACGGGCAAGAAGCTCGTCGAGGCCAGCCTCGAGCTGGTCGAGCGCGGACTGGTCGAGTCGCTGCAGGACCTGGGCGCGGCCGGGCTCGCGTCCTCGCTCGCCGAGATGGCCGGCCGCGGCGGCGCCGGCGTCGACGTCTGGCTCGACCGGGTCCCGCTCCGGGAGCCCGACCTCGACCCCGTGGAGATCATGATCTCGGAGAGCCAGGAGCGGATGGTCGCCGTCGTGGAGCCCGAGCGCCTCGACGACGTCCGCGCGGTGCTCGCCCGCTGGGAGCTCGAGTGCGCGGAGATCGGCGAGGTGACGGAGAGCGGCGAGCTGCGGGCCTTCTTCGAGGGCGACGAGGTCGGGCTCGTCCCGGCACGGCTCCTGACCGACGAGGCCCCGCGCTACCCGCTCGACCCGCGCCCGCGAACGCTGGCCGCGCCGCTCGGCCGCACGGCCATTCCCGCGGAGGCGGACGACCTGCTGGCCCTTCTCTCCGCGCCGAACGTGCGCAACCGGCGGGCCGTCTGGGAGCGCTACGACCACCTGGTCGGCTCGCGGACCGTCCGCCGGCCGGGGCTCGACGCCGCCGTCCTGCGGCTGCGGCCGTCGCTCCGCGGGCTCGCGGTCTCGCTCGACGGCCCGGGCCGCGCGGCGCCGCTCGACCCGCGCACGGCCGGGATGCAGGCCGTGCTCGAGGCGGCGCGAAACGTCGCGTGCGCGGGCGGCCGGCCGCTCGCGATCACGAACTGCCTCAACTTCGGCAACCCGGAGAAGCCGGGGGTCGCGTGGGAGCTGACCGAGGCCGTCGAGGGGATGGCGCTCGCCTGCGAGGCGCTCGGCGTCCCGGTCGTCTCGGGCAACGTCTCGCTCTACAACGAGACCGACGGCCGGTCGATCGACCCCACGCCCGTGGTCGGCTGCGTCGGCCTCGTCGACGACGTGCGCGCCGTGCCGGGCCGCTGGAGCGAGGGGGACGTCGTGCTCCTCGCCGGCGACCCGGAGGTCGCACTCGACGGCTCCGAGTACCAGGCCCGCTTCCTGGGCGGGCCGGCCGGGCGCCCACCGCGGCCGCACCTCGGCGCGGAGGCGGCGCTCGTCGCCTTCCTCGCGGACGCCGCGTCGCGCCTGACGGCCGCGCACGATGTCTCCGACGGCGGCCTCGCCGTCGCGCTCGCCGAGCTGGCACTCTGGTCGGGCGTCGGAGCGGAGGTCGAGATCGGCGACGACGCGCTCGACTGGTTCGGCGAGGGCGGCGGGCTGGCCGTCGTCGCCTGCCGCCGGGACGAGGTCGCGACCTTCGCCGACACGGTGCCGCTCCGAACGATCGGCCGCGTCGGCGGCGACCGCGTCCTCGGCATCCCGCTCGAGCTCCTCCGGGCGGCCCACGAGGGTGGCGACGCCTGATGTGCGGCGTGCTCGGGATCCGGGCGCCCGAGCGCGACGTCGCTCGCCTCGCGTACTTCGGGCTCTTCGCCCTGCAGCATCGCGGCCAGGAGTCGGCCGGGATCGCGGTCTCGGACGACGGTCACCTGACCGCGCTCCGCGACATGGGGCTCGTGACGCAGGTCTTCTCGGAAGACAAGCTCCGGGGCCTCCAGGGCGACGCGGCGATCGCCCATTGCCGCTACTCGACGACCGGCGGCGTCCACTGGCAGAACGCGCAGCCGCTCGTCCAGCACGGGACTGCGCGCACGGTCGCGCTCGGCCACAACGGCAACCTGCTCAACACGAGCGAGCTGCGGGCCGAGCTCCACGCGCGCGGCGTCAAGCTGCGGACGACCTCGGACACGGAGGTGATCGCCGCCCTTGTCGCGAACGACGAGCGGCCCCTCGAGGAGGCGGTCGCCGCCACGATGGCGCGGCTCGAGGGCGCGTACACGATCGTGCTGCTCGCCGAGGGCAAGCTCGTCGGCTTCCGCGATCCCGAGGGCATCAGGCCGCTCTCGATCGGCTCGCTCGACGGCGACCCGGTGCTCGTCTCGGAGACGTGCGCGCTCGACCTGCTGGGGGCCGACTTCGTCCGCGACGTCGAGCCCGGCGAGCTCGTGGTCGTCGACGAGAACGGGCTGCACGCCGCCCAGGCCGTTCCCGCGCACGACGCCGGCTCACTCTGCATCTTCGAGTTCATCTACTTCGGACGGCCCGACTCGAAGCTGCGCGGGGTCGAGCTCCACGGCGCTCGGGTGCGGATGGGCGAGCGGCTCGCGGAGGAGGCGCCGGTCGAGGCCGACCTCGTCCTGCCGATCCCCGACTCGGGCACGCCGGCCGCGATCGGCTTCGCGCGCGCAAGCGGGATCCCGTTCAACGAGGGCCTGATCAAGAACCGCTATGTCGGGCGGACGTTCATCCAGCCGGACCAGGCCCTCCGCGAGCACGGGATCAAGACGAAGTTCAACCCGCTCGCGGAGGTGGCCGGGAAGCGGGTCGTCGTCGTGGACGACTCGATCGTGCGCGGCTCGACGACGCGGCAGATCGTCGCGATGCTCTTCGAAGAGGGCGCGACCGAGGTGCACGTCCGCGTCTCGTCGCCGCCGATCGTCTCGCCCTGCTACTACGGGATCGACATGGCCACGGAGGGCGAGCTGATCGCCTCCGGCCGCACGGTCGAGCAGGTACGCGCGGCGATCGGGGCGACGTCGCTCGCCTACCTCTCGCTGGACGGACTCCAGTCGGCGACGCGCCGGCCCGAGAGCGCGTTCTGCCGCGCCTGCCTGACGCGGCGCTACCCCACGCCGGTTCCGGTGCGGCTCGAGAAGAACCGCTTCGAGCCGGCCGGCGCGCGGTAGCGATGGCGTCGGTCTCGCGGCTCTCGATCGCCCCCGTGAAGGGACTCGCGCTCCTGCACCCCGACGAGGTCGAGATCACGTCGACGGGCGTCCCGCAGGACCGGCGCTTCTTCCTCGTCACCGAGCGGGGCAAGCTGCTGGACGGCACGCGTGACGGGCCGCTCTTCGGCGTGCGCGCGGAGTGCGACGACGAGGGGACGCGGCTGGCGCTCCGGTTCCCCGAGGGCCGGACGGTCGAAGGCCCGGTCGAGCTCGGCAACGCGGGCGTGACCGCGTTCTGGGAGCGGCCGGTTCGGGGCCGGGTCGTCGTCGGGCCGTGGAGCGACGCGCTGTCGGACTACCTCGGGCAGCACGTCCGGCTGCACCGCGCCGAGCTGGCCGGCGGCGGGACCGATCAGTGGCCCGTGTCGGTCGTCTCGGACGCGTCGCTCGAGGAGCTCGCGCGCCGGGCGGGCGCGGAATCGGTCGACGGGCGGCGGTTCCGGATGCTCGTCCAGGTGGCCGGAACGCGACCGCACGAGGAGGACGAGTGGCTCGGCGGCCTGGTCCGGATCGGAGCGGCCCTCGTCCGCGTGGCGAAGCAGGATGCGCGCTGCCGGATGACGACGCGGAACCCGGACACGGGCGTTCGCGACTTCGACACGTTGCGGGCGATCAAGGACTACCGCGGCGTCCGGAACGGCGAGGCGATCGACTTCGGCGTGTACGCCGAGGTCGTCGAGCCGGGCCGCGTGCGGGTCGGCGACGCCGTCGAGCCCCGCTAGGGAGCTCTTTTCCTTTAGACGCGCGCGCCCCACCCTTGGGTGGGGGGATACCGCCCTCGAACCCGCTGCTGACGCTACCGACGAAGCACGCGCGTGTCCGTGCCGGATCCGTGCCAGTTCTCGCCGCAGGTGTGCCGATTTCGCCGTTACGCGGGGGCGGCGCCGAGCTCGCGCTCGACCATCGCCTCGAACGCGACGATCAGCTGCTCGCTCTCCGGCAGCAGGCGCCCGCGGTCGACGACGCCCGACGCGAGGCCGACGTGCACCGACTCGACGAGGGCCTCGTCCTCCCGCCCGACCTGATCGTCGAAGGCCCGCATCCCGCGGATCCACTCCTCGTCGGCGTCCTCGGCGAACCAATAGTCGAGGAGCCGGGCCGTCCGCCCGGGCCCGGCGGGGAGCATCGTCCCGGCCGACACGTTCGGCCTCCCGGGCATCACGTTGATGACGAAGTTGGGCCAGAGCAGGTGGAACTGTCCCTCGACCTCGCCGCGCACCTCGTACGGCCCCGGCTTCTCGCCGGCGGCGACCGGCGCGCGCAGCGTCCCGTACTGGCTGAGGAAGGTCGGTCCGCTCTCGAGCCGGTACGCGTCCGGCGACACGTCGACGACGCTCGAGAAGCCCGGATGCGCGACGGAGCAGTGGTAGCACTCGAGGAAGTTCTCGGCGACGATCTTCCAGTTCGCCTCGACCGTCCACTCCGCGCGCTCGCGGAAGCGGAGCGTACCCAGGTCGAGGCCGGCGCCCGCCACGAGCCCGGGCAGCTCGCCGAGGTGCTCGGCGAGCGGCGCGGCCTCGGGGTCCGGGTTCGCGAAGACCCACGGCCCCCACGTATCGACCGCGACGGGCAGCAGGCCGAGCCCGTCGGTCGAGAACCCCGGCTCGCGGTCGGCGCGCGGCGCCTTGCGCAGCTGCCCGTCCAGCCCGTACGTCCAGGCGTGGTACGGGCACTGGAGCGCGCCCCGGGAGCCCTCCCCGGACACGATCTCGTGTCCGCGATGGCGGCAGACGTTCACGAAGCCGCGCAGCCCGCCGTCGTCGTCGCGCAGGACGACGACCGGGATGTGGCCGGCGCGAGCGGCCACGAAGCGCCGCGGCTCGGCCACCTGGTCGGAACGCGCGACGTACTGCCAGGTGCGCCGGAAGATCCGCTCGTGCTCGAGCCGGAGCACGGCCGGGTCCGTGTACCAGGACGCCGGCAGAGTCGTGGGCACGCCCGTCGCCATGCGCAGGAGCCTAACCGGCGGTGCGGGAGGCAGCCTCTGCCGTCGGCCCTGTCCATCGCAGCCGCCACTCGGGGCCAGACCCCGAACAGGATCGCGACGAAACGGTGCCAAGTATGTGACGGTCAGTCGAGCGCCGCACCCGAACCCTGCAACGCTACCGAGCACCGACCGCCCATCGGCTTCCGCAGACGTTCCAAATGGCCAAGCCGAGGTGGGCCTGCCTCTGTCAAGGGGTCTGACCCCGGCGGTTGCGCGCCGCGCCGCCCGCTGCTACGCGGGAGGCGGATCGCCGGCCGCGGGGTCCGCGCCGCCGCTCACGTCGAGGATCACGGTCCGAAGATCGCTCATGTCCTCGAGGGCGTGGCGGCCCCCGACGCGGCCCCAGCCGGTCCTCGTCCCGGCCGCGCCGCCGAACGGCTGGAGGGTCTCCCAGTACATGGTCGAGTCGTTCACGACCACGCTCCCGGCCTGCAGCGACTCCGCGAAGCGGAAGGCGCGCCCGAGGTCTGTGGTGTAGACCGCCGCCTGGAGCCCCAGGTGCGAGTCGTTCGCCGCGGCGAGCGCATCGTCGTCGCCGTCCACCACGATCAGCGGCACGATCGGCCCGAACGTCTCCTCGCGCCCCACGAGCGTGTCGCGGCCCACGTTGTCGAGCACGGTCGGCCGGTAGTAGAGGCGCGTCGGCCGGCCGTCCTCGCGGCCCCCGCCCGCGAGCACGTCGGCGCCCTTCGCGACCGCGTCGTCCACGTGCGCGTCCATCTTCTGCGCGGTCGGCTCGTTCTGCATGGGGCCGACGAGCGTCGCGTCGTCGAAGGGATCGCCGAGCGTCCACCGCTCCGCCTCGCGCACGACCGCCTCGCGGAACGCGTCGTGCACCCGGCGGTCGACGAGCACCCGCTCGGTCGCCGCGCACACCTGGCCCGCGCAGAAGAACCCGCCGTAGACGGCGCCCTTCGCGGCGAGCTCTAGGTCGGCGTCCGCGCAGACGACCACCGGGCCGTTGCCGCTCGCCTCGATCAGCGTCCGCTTGAGCCCGGCCGCGCGGACGATCCGCTCGGCCGTCGAATGCGAGCCGACGAAGGCGATCGCGTCCACGTCGTCGTGCGTGACGAGCGCCTCGCCCACGTCGCCCGCGCCGTAGAGCACGTTGACGACGCCGTCGGGAAGGCCCGCATCGGCCATCGCCTGCATGAGGTCCGCCATCGCGATCGGCGTCCACTCGGACGGTTTGACCACGAAGGTGTTCCCGACCGCGATCCCGGGCGCGATCAGCTCGGCGGGGATCATCGAGGGGAAGTTCCACGGCGTGATCGCGGCGTAGACGCCGTTCGGGCGGCGCAGCGTGAACATCCGCTTCGCCGCGTCCTGCGTGGGGATGACCGAGGACTCGAGCCGCTTCGCGTCCTCGGCCGAGGAGCGGAAGTTGTCCGCGATCTCGTCGATGTCGTCGAGCGCCTCGGCCTTGTACGGCTTGCCGTTCTCGAGGACGAGCGAGCGGGCGAGCTCCTCGCGGCGCTCCTCGACGAGGTCGGCGACCCGGTGCATGACCTCCGCGCGCTCGAACACCGAGAGCGCCGCCCAGCCCGGCTGTGCCTCGCGTGCGGCGCGGGCCGCCCGGGCCACGTCCTCGGCGGACGCGTCGGGGGCCTCGGCGAGCGTCTCCCCCGTCACCGGTGAGACGACCTCGCGCGCCCTGTCGCCGGTCGCGTCGACCCAGTCGCCCCCGACGAAGTTCTGCAGCGTCCGCACGGCCACCGCCATGCGCGAGAGGCTATCTACGCGTTCTCGACGAAGCGCTCGTAGGCCTCGTCGAGCACCTGGCGGAAGACGCCGAGGAACTCGTCCAGCTCCGCCTGGCCCGCGACGAGCGGGGGCGAGAACTGCGCCGCCGTCTCGGCGCGGTCGTCCACGCGCATGTAGACGCCGAGCTCGCGTGCGCGCGGCACGAAGAACTGCTTGATCAGGACGTCGCGCTCCTCGGGCGCGAACGGCGCCTTCGTCTCCTTGTCCTTCACGAGCTCGAACGAGTAGAAGCAGCCGTCGCCGCGCAGGTCGCCGACGAGCGGGTGCTCGTCCGCGAGCCGGCCGAACGCATCCTGGAAGACCGGGGTCATCTTCTGGACGTGCCCGATCAGGTTCTCCCGCTCGAAGACCTCGATGTTCGCGAGCGCGATCGCGCAGGAGAGCGGGTGACCACCGAACGTGATCCCGTGGATCAGCATCTTCTGCGGCGCGTCGAAGAACGGCTCGATCACGCGCTCGCTCGCGACGAGCGCGCCGAGCGGCGCGTACGCGGACGTGAGGCCCTTCGCCATCGTCATCAGGTCCGGCTCGATCCCGTAGCGCGTCGAGCCGAACCAGTCGCCGACCCGGCCGAACCCGCAGATGACCTCGTCCGCCACGAGCAGGACGCCGTGCTCGTCGCAGATCTCCCGGATGCGCTGGAAGTAGCCCTCGGGCGGGACGATCGAGCCCGCCGAGTTCTGGACCGGCTCCATGATCACGGCGGCGACGGTGGACGGATCCTCGTTCCGGATGATGTCGTCCACCTCGTCGGCGCAGCGAAGCGTGCAGGCGTCGTGCTCGGCACAGTACGGGCAGCGGTAGCGGTACGGCATCGGCGCGCGGAGGCAGCCGGGGAGGAGCGGCTCGAACTGCGATCGGAGGGCGGGGCTCCCGTTGATCGAGATCGCCCCCATCGTCGTGCCGTGGTAGGCGCTGCGGCGGGTGATGTACTTGTAGCGCGTCGGCTCGCCGCGCAGCCGGTGGTACTGGCGCGCGACCTTGAGCGCGGCCTCGACCGCCTCGGAGCCGCCCGACACGAGGAAGATCCGGCCGACGTCGATCGGCACGAGCTCCGAGAGCTTCTCGGTCAGCTCGAGCGCCGGCGGCGTGGCGAAGCCGACCCAGTTCGTAAAGAAGGGCAGCTTCTCGAGCTGCTCGCGGGCGGCCTCGGCGATCTCCGGGTACGGCCCGTAGCCGATGTTCACGCAGTAGAGCGCCGCGAGCGCGTCGAGGTAGCGGTTGCCGTCGGTGTCCCAGATGTGGCAGCCCTCGCCCCGCTCGATCACGATCGGCGAGGCGCCGGCCGGCGTGAAGTGGCGCCACAGGTGGTCGGAGGCGACGGTCACGGCGTGATTATCTCGCACCGCGCCGGGACGTGTGCGGGCGGCCGACGGGCGGCCGCCCGCGGGGAGGGCTAAGAGGACTCGGTGCCCTTGCCGAACTTCGTCAGGCCGCGCGAGAGGAAGTAGCCGATCGTCACCCAGGCCGTGATCTGCACCCAGTCCGACGAGACGACGGAGTCGGCAACGAGCGTCACGAAGCCGAGCACGAGGAGCACGAGGATGTAGACGATGAACTCCGGATTGGGGATCGTGAGCGGCGGCATCCCCTGCGCGTAGTTCGGCCGCTGGTAGCTCGGCGGCCCGGATGGTGGCTGTGTGGTCATGCCGTGCGGGTTCGCGGCGGCCGGACCGATTCCTCCGGGGGTTACGATGGGTCGCCCGGTGCGTCTCTTCCACTACCACCTCGTCACGAGCAAGGTGAAGCTCGTCGAGGCGCGCTACCTGGGACGGCTCGGGTTCGACCTCGTGGCCCGCTACGGCTGGATCGGCGAGGGGACGCACTGGTTCGAGCCGGGCAAGTCCTGGGACGAGCTCGAGGCGCTGGGATTCCGGCTGCGCCTGATCGAGCTGGCGCGCGGCGCGGTGAACGTCGTGCTCCAGCCCGGCCACTGGGAGGTTCCGCGCGTCGACCACGTCGGGATCGCGCTCGACGAGGACGGTTACGAGGAGATCGTCGACCGGGCGTCCGACCGGGGGCTGAAGATTCAGGATCATCCGGGGCGGAGGACGTTCATCGCGACACAGGCCGGTCTCCGCGTGGAGGTGCATCCGCCGCGGGACTGGATCGTGGAGACCCTGGAGCGCGAGGACGAGCTCCGGCTGGCCGAGCTCCACCTGCGCGCCGAGGATCCGGGCGCCAAGGCCCGGGCTCTCGCCGACGTGCTCGGCCTCGAGCCGCTCGGGCCGGAGCTCGTGATCGGCGAGTCGCTCGTCCGCTTCGAGGCCGGCGGCCCCGAGGGACGGCCCGAGCTCGTGGGCGAGGTGCTCGAGTGACGCGCTACGAGGACGCGGGTGTCTCGCTGGCCGCGGCCGAGGCCGTCGTCGACCGTCTCCGTGCGGCGGCCGAGTCGACGCGCACCGACGCGGTCGCCGCCGGGCTCGGCGGGTTCGCAGGGCTCTACGCGCTGGACGACGAGCGGCTGCTCGCAGCGTCGACCGACGGGGTCGGAACGAAGATCGTCCTCGCGCGCGAGGCCGGGCGGCTCCGGGACGCCGGCCGGGACCTCGCCGCCCACTGCGTGAACGACGTGCTGACGACCGGCGCCGATCCGCTCTTCTTCCTCGACTACGTCGCCGCCCACCGGCTCGACCTCGCGCAGGTGGCCGAGCTCGTGGAGGGCGCGGCGGAGGTCTGCCGCGCGGCCGGGTGCGCGCTCCTCGGCGGCGAGACGGCGGAGATGCCTGGCGTCTACCGGGACGAGGAGCTCGACTTCGCGGGCACGTGCGTGGGGCTCGTGCGGCGCGCCGACCTGATCGACGGCTCGCGCGTCGAGGCCGGGGATGCCGTCCTCGGGCTCCCGTCGTCCGGCCTGCACGCGAACGGCTTCTCGCTCGTCCGGCGGCTGATCGACGAAGGCGCCGCGTTCGACGCCGACCTCCTGCTCGCGCCGACGCGCCTCTACCTCGACGAGGTGCGCGCGCTCCGCGCCGCGGCCGACGTCCGGGCGCTCGCCCACGTGACCGGCGGCGGAATCCCCGGCAACGTCGCGCGGGTGCTCCCGGACGGCCTCGGCGCCGTCATCGACCCGGTCGCCTGGCAGCGCCCGCCCGTCTTCGCCTGGCTCGACGACCTGGGCGTCCCGGAGGAGGAGCAGCGCCGCGTCTTCAACCTCGGGATCGGGATGTGCGCGGTCGTCCCGGCAGCCGCGGCTCGTAACAGACTGTTACTAGGCGACGGCACGCCCGCGCCGGTGATCGGCCGAATCGAAGCCCGCGTGGAGGGGGTCGTGTTCGCGTGATCGGCGTGCTCGTCTCGGGCGAGGGGACGAATCTCCAGGCCTTGCTCGACGCGGGGCTGCCGGTGATCGCGGTCGCGTCGAACCTCCCCGGCGTCCGGGCGCTCGAGCGGGCCGACGAGGCCCGTGTGCCCACGGCCGTCTTCGCCCTCGCCGACTACGGCTCGCGGGCCGAGCGCGACAACGCGATGGCCGACTGGCTCGCCGACCACCACGTCGAGCTCGTCGTCTGCGCCGGGTACATGCACCTGCTCACCCGGCCGTTCCTCGACCGCTTCACGGTGATCAACGTCCACCCGTCCCTCCTGCCGGCCTTCCCCGGCATGCGCGCGGTCGAGGAGGCGCTCGCGGCCGGTGTCCCCGAGACCGGCGTCACGGTGCATTTCGTCGACGAGGGCGTGGACAGCGGGCCCGTCATCCTCCAGGAGGCGGTCAG
>Ga0210114_1000411_pt1 | contig 11289 bp, 10 predicted proteins | sample MayberryNW_TuleA_FD_185524 | JGI IMG/M metagenome (GOLD analysis project Ga0210114, IMG submission 185524) | Wetland microbial communities from San Francisco Bay, California, USA, that impact long-term carbon sequestration - MayberryNW_TuleA_D2... | ecosystem: Environmental > Aquatic > Marine >...
GAACGGCTTTGGATCATTCGCCTAACCACCTACTATCAATCAACACCTGCTGCGTCTCTCACCAACGAAAAATCAACTCTTTGATGGGATCCGCAGGAAAGGCGCAAGATATTCAGCAGCTACGCGATTGGTTTTATAACAGCAGTGATACCGGCTGTCAAACCACCGGTATCACTGCGGCCGTTATCGAAGCTATTGTGGCAAAATTTCGGTGGCGGGTACGTCTTCGACTTTCTCCGGGAATCCGGGTGTTTCATCCTTGGGTTGCGTATCCACGACCGGATTGCGAAACAAGCGGGCTGGATCATCGATGACCAACGCTTTTTTCAAGACCTCATCCATATGGGACACCAGTTCGAGTTCCACGGTCTTTAGCACTGTCGAAGGAATCTCTTCGATGTCCTTTTCGTTTTCGGCAGGAATCAAAACTCTCTTGATCCCCGCCCGATGGGCCGCCAAAACCTTTTCCTTGAGTCCGCCGATCGGCAAAACGTTGCCTCGCAGAGTGATTTCACCAGTCATTGCCAAATCGTTGTACACTGGAATCTTCATTAAAGCTGAAACGAGGGAAGTCGCCATTGTGATTCCGGCGGATGGACCGTCTTTCGGAATCGCGCCCTCGGGCACGTGAATGTGGACATCCAGCTTCTGATAAAAATCTCGTTCCAGCCCCAACTCCGACGCACGAGAGCGAACATAGCTCATCGCCGCCTGCGCCGATTCCTGCATAACGTCACCCAGCTTGCCGGTGATAATCAGCTGACCTTTACCGGGCATGATCGTAACTTCGGTAGCGAGCAATTCGCCGCCAAGCTCGGTCCACGCCAGTCCGGTGGTGACACCGATTTTAACCTCCGCCTCGGCTTTGCCGTAGCGGAATTTGACCGGACCAAGATATTTATGCAGACTTTTGGAGCCAACTTGAATGTGGGCGTTGCGGTCTTTGCGTACCACTTCCACGGCTACTTTACGACAGATAGATGCGATCTCCCGTTCGAGGCTCCGAACACCTGCCTCCTTTGTGTAATGACGAATGACACCGAGAATCGCATTATCGGTGAACACCAAGTTCTCCGTCGTCAGTCCGTTCGCCTCCTTTTGCTTTTCCATCAAGTATTTTTTGGCAATGCTGAGCTTTTCCAGCTCCGTGTACCCGGCGATACGGATAATTTCCATCCGATCCTGCAAAGGACGCGGAATCCGGTCAAGCGTATTTGCCGTCGTAATAAACATTACCTTTGAAAGGTCATAGTCCAGATCGAGATAATGATCGTTAAAACTCGTATTCTGCTCCGGGTCTAAAACTTCCAGCAGTGCAGACGAGGGATCGCCGCGAAAATCCGTTGACATTTTGTCAATCTCATCCATTAAGAATACAGGGTTGCTTGAACCGGCTTTTTTCATCGATTGAATAATTTTGCCGGGTAGAGCACCGATATAAGTGCGCCGGTGCCCGCGGATTTCGGCTTCGTCGCGCACTCCACCGAGTGATACACGCACAAATTTTCTTCCCGTTGCTCTTGCGATCGACCGGCCCAGCGAAGTTTTGCCCACTCCCGGAGGGCCTACGAGACAAAGGATAGGTCCCTTAATCTTGCCTACTAGACTTTGGACGGCAAGATATTCGAGAATGCGTTCTTTGACTTTCTCCAACCCGTAATGATCCTCTTCGAGCACGCGCTCGGCCTCATTGATGTCGAGCTTATCATCGGTGAAATCGTTCCACGGCAGGCTTAGAATCCAGTCGATGTAGTTTCGTACCACGGTCGCTTCCGCCGACATGGGCGACATCATTTTGAGCTTCTTGAGCTCTTTATCGACCTTATCCTTGGCTTCGGCGGAAAGCTTTTTCTGCTTGAGCTTTTCTTCGATTTCCTGGATTTCGTTTTTAAACTCGTCCTTTTCGCCGAGCTCTTTTTGGATCGCCCGCATCTGCTCGTTTAGATAGTATTCCTTTTGCGAACGCTCCATCTGTTTTTTGACACGGGAGCGAATACGCCGTTCCACCTCGAGAATCTCAATTTCCGCACGCATATGACCGAGCACCTTCTCCAACCGCTCAGCGGCGACAAATGTCTCCAGCAGATTTTGACGGTCTTCGAGCTTGATACCGAGATGGGCCACAATCGTATCGGCCAACCGCCCCGGGTCATCGATGGAAGACACCGACATTACCATTTCGGGCGGGATCTTCTTCTTAAGTTTCACGTAGTTTTCGAACGTGGTATGAACTTCCCGGACGAGGGCCTCGACTTCAGTGTTGCGTTCGATAATTTCCGGCGCCTCCTCGACGTCCACTAAAAAGAAATCGGGATTCGCGATAAAACGGGCGACCCGCGCGCGCTTCTTCCCTTCGATTAGAACTTTTACCGTGCCATCGGGTAACTTGAGCATTTGCACGACTGAGCCCAAAGTCCCAATCTTGTAGATATCGTCCTCTGTGGGATCGTTGGTCTTGGCGTCTTTTTGCGAAGACAGAAAAATAAGACTCTGCTTTTGAGTCGCCTCTTCCAATGCTTTGATCGACCGCTGCCGGCCGACGAAGAGCGGCACGACCATATGAGGAAATACAATGATGTCGCGTAGAGGGAGAAGCGGAACCCGCACTGGACCTGAACCTTGCTCTCTATCGTCTTTTTTCTCGTTCCTAAATAACATAGCTATCCCCTCTTAAGCGCTCTCTGCAGCCTTGGTGTAGACGACGATCGGAGGTTCATGTCTTTCGACGACGTCCTCGGAAATCACCACTTCCTTAATATTCGGCTGTGAGGGCATGTCGTACATGATATCCAACATGATATTTTCCATGATCGCACGCAACCCTCGTGCACCAGATTTTCTTTTCATGGCGTCGCGCGCAATGGCTCGGAGCGCCTCTTCAGTAAATTTTAGATGCACGGATTCCATTTCAAACAGCTTCGAGTACTGTTTGGTCAAAGCATTCTTGGGTTCTTTTAGAATACGCATCAGCGCGGATTCATCCAGTTCTTCCAGTGTAGCGATCACCGGCAAACGTCCGATGAATTCCGGAATCAGTCCGAATTTCAATAAATCCTCGGTTTGTACACTGTGCAATAGATCGCTGGGACGTCTTCCGTCCTTGTCCTCGAGTTGCCCGCCGAATCCCATGCGCTTGCGGCCCGTGCGCTTACGAATAATGTCATCCAAACCGACAAAAGCGCCGCCACAGATAAATAAGATGTTCGTCGTATCCACCTGGAGAAATTCCTGTTGCGGATGCTTCCTTCCGCCTTTGGGCGGCACGCTTGCCATGGTACCTTCGATAATTTTAAGCAACGCCTGTTGTACGCCTTCACCGGACACATCACGCGTGATCGACGGATTGTCCGATTTGCGTGAGATCTTGTCGATCTCGTCTATATAGACGATGCCACGCTGAGCTTTTTCGACGTCGTAATCGGCCGCCTGAAGCAGGTTGAGGATAATATTTTCTACGTCCTCGCCGACATATCCGGCTTCCGTCAGGCTTGTAGCATCCGCAATAGTGAACGGGACCTGAAGAAAACGCGCCAACGTTTGAGCCAACAGCGTCTTCCCTGAGCCCGTGGGTCCGAGAAGAAGGATGTTGCTCTTTTGCAGCTCGACCTCTCCGGTAACCAACTGACTATCGATGCGTTTGTAATGGTTATGTACCGCAACGGCGAGGATTTTTTTCGCGCGCTCCTGACCGATGACGTACTGATCGAGCACACGTTTGATTTCCATCGGTTTGGGCACATTCGACGACGAACTGATCGCTTCGTCATGATCGCACTCTTCGGCGATAATGTCGTTGCAAAGATCAATGCATTCATCGCAAATATATACGGTCGGACCCGCGATCAGCTTGCGAACCTCATCTTGACTCTTGCCGCAAAAAGAGCAGACGAGATTTCCCGATCCGTGTTCACCGTGTTTTGCCATATACCCCCCGGTTAAACTGACGACGCTTTCTTGAGACTAGAATCGGGACGAGTTGAAATCACTTCGTCAATCAAGCCATATTCCTGGGCTTGCTTGCCATTCATAAACATATCACGGTCCGTGTCTTTCTCGATTTTCTTTAAACCCTGGCCCGTGTGCCGCATGAGAATGTTGTTCAATTCTTCGCGCATGCGTAAAATCTCGCGAGCTTGAATATCGATATCTGCTGCCGGCCCCTGAAACCCGCCGAGCGGCTGGTGAATCATGATACGTGAATGAGGCAGAGCAAACCGCTTGCCCTTGCTCCCTGCCGCCAACAGCACCGCGCCCATGCTCGCCGCCTGACCCACGCAGACCGTCGAAACTTGCGGGCGGATGTACTGCATCGTATCGTAGATCGCGAGGCCCGCGGTTACCGAACCGCCTGGACTATTGATGTAAAAAAAAATATCACGCTCGGGATCTTCAGATTCGAGAAACAGAAATTGCGCGGCAATTAGGTTGGCGATCTCATCGGTAATGACGGATCCGAGAAATACGATTCGATCTCTAAGGAGCCGTGAATAAATATCATAAGCTCGTTCACCACGTCCGGTTTGTTCGACAACGATAGGAATGAAATTCATATCTGAGCCAACCCCTTGATCACGAAAAGCATTCTAGCTTTTTTCCGGTTCTGCATCAACCTTAGAAATGGGTAGATCCACTTCCGTGAGCTTCGCGCGCTCAAGCAAGAACGACAGAGTACGATCAAACAGCATCTGAGCGCGCAATTCATCGCGTGCTTCGGTTCGCGAATAGAATTCGCGCAATGTTTTGCCGCGCTCTCCCGCTGCCCTCGCCAGGCTGTCCACCCGCTCTTGGATTTCTTTGTCGGTCACTTCGAGTTTCTCGAGCTGCGCGATTTTCTCGATCAATAGAGTCGCTTGGACCTGACGCTTCGCGCGCGGCTCGAGAGTTTTCCGGGCTTCTTCCAACGGCGGCGCGGCTGTGCCGTCGGCGCCGGACTGCCCGGCTATTTGATTCTGATACCGTTCCATCAAATATCGGGTTTGTCGCTCCACCATCGACGGCGGGGCGGTAAACGAATGCGCTTCGATTAAACGACTGATGATTTTTTCCTTAAGCTCCTCGTCCTGGTAACGCTTAAGTTCCTCAGATAACCGCGCGCGAATCCGTCCTTTCAATTCGTCGAGGGAAGCGCACTCGCCATGGTCTTTGGCAAATTCGTCATCGAGCGCAGGCAAAACTTTTTGCTTGATCTCGCGGACCACCAAGGAAAAGTCGACCGTTTTTCCGGCGATTTGTTTGTTCGGATAGCTCTCCGGATACTCCACTCGCGCCCGTTGTGGAGCATTTAATTCAAGACCCATTACCGCCTCTTCGAATTGCGGCAGTGCATTTCCGGCGCCGACTTCGAGCGTATAGTTCTCGCCCTTGCCACCGGCAAACGGCTTACCATCAATCGCACCTTCGAAATCGAGGGTCACAAAATCGCCCTTTTGTACGGTAGTGCGATCGGTGACGAGTTCTAGACGCGCATGCCCTTCCTGCAGCCGTTGCAGCGCCTCTGCAACCTGAGCATCCGTTATGGACAGCTTCGGCTTTTCGACTTCAATGCCGAGATAATCCCTTACCGCGATCTCGGGCTTGATTTCAAAAACCGCGGAGAAAGAAAACCCACCGTCCTCGCTGAGATCCGCGGCTTCCACCTCGGGCCGCGATACGATTTGCAAGCCGCGCTCCCGTATGATCTCGCCGAGCGATTCTTCGACAAGATGTGACCTGACTTCGCCTTTCACCTCATCGCCATAGATACCCTGCAAAACGGTGCGAGGAATTTTGCCGGTCCGAAATCCCTTAACGCGAACGCGCTGGCCGAGATTCTTGTAGGCGCGCGAGAACTCACTTGCCACGGTCTCCACGGGGAGCTCGACGCGAACTTTCCGCTGCACCGAATCCAGCTCATCGATGTCTATTTTCATATAGCTATTCTATTCGACAGGAACTTTCGCTTGTAAATTGGAGCACGCGACGCTTCGGTTTCGTTTTAAACAAGCCGGACAACCTGACGATCAGCCTTTCTCTAGACGATAGTCGGAAACCTTTATTGGTGCGAGAGGGGGGAATCGAACCCCCACGGTTGCCCGCTAGATCCTAAGTCTAGTGCGTCTGCCAGTTCCGCCACTCTCGCACGCCGCGCATCTCAATATACAATTTCCAAAATCTGTGATTCGTTGTGCAGACTAAAAATTACCCACTCTGATGTCAAGGCCAGAGAAGCAAAACCAGAAGCAACAAGCCCTATCTTTCGGTCATTTGTGAATGGCGGCGGCGCGGTAATTGACGCTGCACTTAATCAACTGGGCGAATCCTGGACCAGCACGCGCCTGCAGAAACAAATCGCTCATTAACGATCAAGACGGGATACGATCTCAACCGCTGTCGGTGAGTCTATGCCGAGCTACATTCCCTACATGGGCAGAGGGATCGCAGATAATCGAAAGTATAAATGCCGGTGCTGTGACCGTCCTGCCAGCGCATTTCGATTGCATAGTTTCCAACCGTTCGGATCTCCACCAATTGCGCAGCGGGCACTTCGACAAATCGTCTTTGCGCTCCATGCCCTTGACAAAGCGCGCATGGGCAATAACCGCGAAGATACACTTCGTCGTACTCACCTACATGCCCGTCGTCCCAAGTAATCCGCACAGAGCGCTCGGATTTCAAGTGATTGATCTCGGTAGGATATGGGTTCGCCATCTTCTGACTCAAAATTCAAGGAAGCCGTTGCCGGCTACGGGAGTAGTCGTTCTTAGCCTCGTTCACCAGGAAAGTGCGCTGCCCGAGTTCCTGCCGGTCGAGATTGTCGCTTCGGACACACACTGGATGAACCTCCAGAAACATCGAGTAAGTATGGTTCTTTCGCCATTGATGCGTCCGAATGATCGACTCGAGGATGATTATTCCACCAGGTTGCGGTCTAAACAACATGGATTAGACAAGCCGCGCTCGGAGGGTGTAGCCGGAATAAAGTTTGGTGGGCCGCCGGAGACTCGAACTCCGGACCCGCTGATTAAGAGTCAGCTGCTCTACCAACTGAGCTAGCGGCCCGTTACCGAACAAACCCGGAAGGAAAATGAAGAACTGAGAATCCGATTTCTATACGTGATTCTCAGTTTTTACAAATGGGGTGAGTGAAGGGATTTGAACCCTCAACCCCTGGAGCCACAGTCCAGTGCTCTAACCGTTGAGCTACACTCACCGCAAACAAACCCATCTGGCGCGCCAGAAGGGATTCGAACCCCTGACCTACGGCTTAGAAGGCCGTTGCTCTATCCAGCTGAGCTACTGGCGCGAAAAAAACTAAGCAGTAAGAGAGTGAGCAGTGAAAAGTTCTCCCACCCCGACTTTATGACTGCTCACCGCCTACTGCTCACTGTCGTCTGGTCGGGGCGAGAAGATTCGAACTTCCGACCCCCTGCGCCCAAGGCAGGTGCGCTACCAGGCTGCGCTACGCCCCGTTAAAATGACACGAGTCATTCTACACGCGAAGAGTGCGAAATCAAGGTTTTGAAGTCAAACGGAGCACTGAGGGAAGTATAGCGGCGAGCTCCTTGAGAGCCTTGCCGCGATGGCTTACGGCCGCCTTCTCTCCACACTCGAGTGCACCGAATGTTTTTGCAAATGGCGGGTAGAAGAATAGCGGGTCGTAACCGAAACCGTGAGAGCCGCTGAGGCCCAAGGCAATGCGACCCTCGCAAGATTCTCGAACCATCCATTCATCCAGGCCGGCGGTTCCCGGTACACAGAGCGCGAGCACGCAGACAAACCGCGCCGTGCGCTTCTCCGCGGGAATGTTCGCCAGTTCGCGGAGCAATTTCTGATTATTCAGGTCGTCGTTGCCCTCTTTATCCGCATAGCGGGCGGAATAAATGCCCGGCGCGCCATTGAGGGCATCGACTTCCAAACCCGAATCGTCCGCCAGCGTCGGCAAACCAGAGAACAGCGCGAACATTCGCGCTTTCTTGAGAGCGTTCTCTTCGAACGTCCGACCATCTTCGACGACCTGCGGAGGATTGCTGAGGCTTTCCACCGACACAATCCGCAGCGGCAGCCTTTTAAGAAAGGCTTGCACTTCGGCAAACTTCCCCGCGTTCGTCGTGGCAACTAGAAGATCAGTCACGGCAGAATTATCTCACCTGAGTGAAGCGATAATTTGTTTTTGCTCCTTTAGGAGCTCTTTGATCCCTTGTTGAGCGATGTCCGACATCCGTTGCATCTGCTTTTTTGTGAATGGTGAGGTCTCGGCAGTGCCCTGCACTTCGATGAACTTTCCCGATCCGGTCATGACGAAGTTCATATCAACCTCTGCCTTACTGTCCTCCTCATAGCACAAGTCCAAGAGAATCTTGCCGTCGACAATGCCGATACTTACCGCGGCCACGGAATCTTTTATTGGATTGACGCTGAGAACTCCCTTTCCCAGCCATTTACGAACAGCTTCCGCCACCGCCACATAAGCGCCGGTGATCGAAGCCGTTCGAGTGCCGCCGTCTGCTTGAATAACGTCGCAGTCGATCCAAATGGTTTTTTCACCGAGACTCCGGAGATCGGCGATGGTACGCAAACTGCGCCCAATCAGTCGTTGAATCTCGTGTGTGCGGCCGCCAATCTTGCCGCGCGAGGCCTCGCGCCCGATGCGCACCTCCGACGAGCCCGGCAACATGCCATATTCCGCGGTGATCCAGCCTTTGCCGCTGTTGCGCAAGAATGGCGGCACCCGTTCTTCTAGCTTCGCCGTGCAGATGACCTTTGTATCGCCGGCCTCGATCAGAACCGAACCCTCGGCGGTTTTGATGTAACTCGGTGTGATTTTAAGCGCTCGCAGTTGGGTCGGTTTTCGTCCATCGATTCTCATTCGTTATCCAGTCTGTGCCATCAACACCTATGGCTCGCGCCAACTTACGAATTCAAATGAAATACCACCATTTTCAATTCCGTCATCTCCTCGACGGCATATCTCGGCCCTTCTTTGCCGAAACCCGAATCTTTCAAGCCGCCGTACGGCATGAGATCGACGCGCCATTGTGAACCCCAGTTCACGTGCAGGTTGCCCGCTTCCGCTTCGCGGGCAAACTTCATCGCCCACTCGACATTCTCCGTAAAAATACCCGCGGCAAGCCCGTAGACGCTGTCGTTTGCCAACGCAATCGCTTCTTCAATCGTTTCAAAGGGCGTCACCGCGACTGCGGGTCCGAACAATTCATCGCGCGAGATGCGCATATCGGGATGAACGTCGGCGACTATGGCGGGCATGTAGACGGCCCCGCGTCTACCGCCACCCGCGACCAGACGAGCGCCAGCGCCGACAGCCTCGTTGATCCAGTCATCGACGCGCACGGCTTCACTCTCTTTGACCATCGGTCCAACTTTCGATTTTTCGTCGAGCTGATTTCCCGTTGTCAGCGCCTCGACTCTGGGTTTTAGCGCGCCGAGAAAATCGCCATAGACTTTTTTTGAGGCCAGCACCCGCTGGGTCGAGATACAGGTCTGGCCGGCATTGCCGTATCCGGTCGCAGAAATGACGGTCGCCACTTTGTCCAGATCGGCATCGGGCATAATAATGACCGGGCTATTGGAACCGAGTTCCATAGTGACTTTTTTGATTCCCGCCGTGCGACAGATGCGTTCGCCTATTTCTCGGCTGCCGGTAAACGTCACCTTGCGCACGCGCCGGTCGGCGACCAGCGCATCGCCGATTTCGCCGCCCGAACCCGTGATGCATTGTATGCCCTCCGGCGGCAAACCTGATTCCAACAAAATTTCCGTCAGTCTAAGTGCTGAAAGCGGCGTGTCCGACGCGGGTTTGATAATGACCGTGTTTCCGGCGGCTAACGCCGGTCCGACTTTGTGGCAAACCAAGTTCAGCGGAAAATTAAACGGCGCGATCGCCGCGACGACACCGCAGGGAATTCGCAACGTGAAGCCGAGCTTTTTACTGCCCGTTGGGTCGGCATCCAGCGGCACGGTCTCACCATGAAGCCGTTTGGCCTCTTCGGCTGATCCCATCATAGTTTCCACGGCCCGACTCGCCTCGCCGCGCCCTTCGGCGATGATTTTCCCTTCTTCCTTCGAAATGATCTGTCCGAGTTCGTCATTGCGGGCAGCCATGAGATCCGCTGCTTTGCGCAAAATCTTCCAGCGCTCATAACTCGATAGTTTTGCCATCACCTTGGCGCCGCGCTCAGCGTAAACCAACGCTCTCTCCAAATCGGCCGCGTCCGCTTTAGGCACGGTGTCGATGACCGAATTATCGAAGGGATTTCTGACCTCGATTTTTTTCGCCTTGTCTATCCAATTACCAGCAATAAAATTCTTCATTTCAGGTATTCCTCCGTCCGTTACTTTAGGGTGTAAGCCAGTTCGTAAAGCGAGCGAACTAAAAAGCGCTGCAAAAAGATGACCGCGAGCCACACGGCGATCGGCGAAAGATCGAACCCGCCTGTGACATTCGGTAAGCGGCGGCGGACCGGCTCGAGCACCGGCTCGGTCGCCGCATAAAGAAAACGTGCGATCGGATTGTTGTAATCGGCATTGACCCAGGAAATGATCACGCGCCCGATAATAATCCACATATAAGCCCACAGGAGATAATCCAGCACTTGGGCGATTGCGATGAGCAGATTGCCGATGATAAACATGCGGTCAATTGCTTCGCGGTCCGAATAGCGCCGTGCCGATGCGCACGATTGTCGCACCTTCTTCGATCGCTACCATATAATCGTGCGTCATCCCCATGGAGAGTTCTTTCAACTGGACGTTCGGCAAACGCAAATCGCCGAGCTCGGACTGCAAGTCTCGCAGCTCGCGAAAATACCGTCGCACGTTCTCGGGATTTTCTTTGAACGGGGGTACCGTCATCAATCCTTCGACCGTAATGTGCGCCAGCCGCCCGGCCTCCTCGAGCATACTTTTCAGGTGATTTTTGGCAATGCCGCTCTTACTCTCTTCACCAGCCAAATTCACTTCGATAAAAGCGCGAACGATCTTGCCGGCCTTGGCCCCTTCTTTGTCCAGCTCGCGCGCCAGCGCGGCACTATCCAGTGACTCGATGACGTCGAACAGCTCCGCCGCGGACTTCGCTTTGTTGCGTTGCAAGTGGCCGATCATGTGCCATTCAACGGGGTTACGAATCTCTTGCTTCTTCGCTTGCGCTTCCTGGACGTAATTCTCGCCGATCATCGTCACACCCGCCGCGATCGCCGCCCGTATAGCCTCGATGCTCTGCGACTTAGCGGCCGCCAGGAGTCTGATCTCACGCGCATCGCGGCCAACTTTGGCCGCCGCTTCATGCAGGCGACC
>Ga0210114_1000412_pt1 | contig 11282 bp, 9 predicted proteins | sample MayberryNW_TuleA_FD_185524 | JGI IMG/M metagenome (GOLD analysis project Ga0210114, IMG submission 185524) | Wetland microbial communities from San Francisco Bay, California, USA, that impact long-term carbon sequestration - MayberryNW_TuleA_D2... | ecosystem: Environmental > Aquatic > Marine >...
TAGGTCCCGGGCACGACCAGCGGCCGGACCGCGAGCGTGTGGGCGGCGATCGGCGTCACCACCATGGCGTCCACGCCAGGCACGACGATGGGGCCACCGGCGCTCAGCGAATACGCCGTAGAGCCGGTGGGGGTCGCCACGATGATGCCATCGGCGCTGTAGGGGCCGACATTCTCGCCGTTGATGAAGACGTTGACCCGCACCACGCGGGCGACGCCGCCCTTGTGCACCGCGACGTCGTTCACCGCCACCTGGGTCGAGCGCTGGGCGCCGGAGCCGTCGCGGATGGAGGCCTGGAGCACCTGGCGCCGCTCCACGACGTAGCGGCCGGCCACCAGACTGTCGAGCGCCTCGTCCAGCCCGTCACGGGTGGCCGTGGTGAGAAAGCCGAGCCTGCCGAAGTTGATGCCGAGAATCGGGATTTCGCGGCCGCCGAGGAGGCGGGCGCCGCGGAGGAGGGTGCCGTCGCCGCCGAAGGTGAGGAGCGCGTCGAGGTCGACGCCGTCCAGTGAGGTGAGCCGGCCGGGCCAGAACGGCCCCAGCCGCTCTTCCCCGTACAGCGTCATGCCGCGGCCCGGCGCCTGGCGCGCGACGTACTCCACCACCCCCTTCAGGTCACGGTACCGGGGATTGCCGACGACGCCGACCTTCATCGCGCCTCGAGGCTCTCCTCGTGCTGCAGCGCGGTGATGCGCCGGGCGATGCCGGAAGCCGTGAGTCCGAACAGCTCGAGCTGCTCCGCCCGCGGGGCCTGCTCCACCAGGCGGTCGGGCACGCCGAGGGCGACGACGCGGACCTCGGGGTGAGTCGTCTGCAGCGTCTCCGCCAGGTAGGAGCCGAAGCCGTTCACGATGGTTCCCTCCTCCACCGTGACCAGAATCCGGTGCCGCTGCACCAGCGACTCGAGCAGCGCGGAGTCGAGCGGCTTGAGGAAGCGGCAGTTCACTACCGCGCAGTCCACCCCATCCGCCGCGAGCAGCTCGGCCGCCTGCACCGCGGGCTGCACCATCGTGCCGACGGCGAGGATGGCGACGTCGCCGCTGGCCTCACGGAGCTGCTCCCAGGTGCCGTACGGCACCGCCGGCACGGCGCCAGGATCCCCGGGCTCGGCCGGCGCCTTGTCGCGGGGGTACCGGGTGCAGAACGGCCCGCCGGTGTGCCCCAGCGCGGTGCGGAGCAGACCCACCAGCTCGTCGCCGTCCTTCGGTGCGGTCACCGTCATGCCGGGCACCGCGAGCATGTACGCGATGTCGTACAGGCCCATGTGGGTCTGGCCGTCCTCGCCCACCAAGCCCGCGCGGTCCATGCAGAAGATCACCGGCAGCTTCTGCACCGCGATGTCGTGGATGACGTTGTCGTAGGCGCGCTGGAGAAACGTGCTGTAGATCGCGACCACCGGGCGGATTCCCTGGGTGGCGAGCCCGCCCGCGAAGGTCACCGCGTGCCCTTCCGCGATCCCGACGTCGAAGAAGCGTTCCGGGTGCTTCTTCTGGAAGATGCTGGTCCCGGTCCCGCTCGGCATCGCGGCGGTGATCGCCACCAGCTCGCGATGCTCCGTGCCCAGCGCGGTGAGGCCGTCGCCGAACACCTGGGTCCAGGTCGGCGGACCGCTGGCCTTCTTTCTCGCCTCCCCGGTGACCGGATCGTACGCCGCGAGGCCGTGCCACTTCTCCTGGTTCGCCTCGGCGTGGGAGAAGCCCTTGCCCTTCTGGGTCATCACGTGGATGACCCGCGGCCCCTGCATCCCGCGCACGAACTGGAGCGTGTCGCAGAGCTTGGTCAGGTCGTGTCCGTCGATCGGGCCGAAGTAGCGGAAACCCAGCTCCTCGAACAGCATGCCCGGGGAGAAGAGGTTCTTGACGCTCTCCTCCACGTTCTTGGCGAAGTCCACGACGCCCTCGCCGAACACGCCGCCGAGGGCGAACGTCATCCCCTTGATCTTCTCGCGCAGACGGTTGGTGCGCGGGTCGGCCACGATCCGGCCGAGCATCTTGCTGATCGCGCCGACGTTGGGGGAGATGGACATCCCGTTGTCGTTCACGATCAGAATGATGTCGCGATCGGAGTGGCCGGCGTTGTTCATGCCCTCGTAGGAGAGACCGCAGGTGAGGGCCCCGTCGCCCACGATGGCGACGATTTTGTGCTTCTCGCCCCGCAGATCGCGCGCGGTGGCCATACCGAAGGCGGCGGAGACCGCCGTGCCCGCGTGACCGGCGCCGAACTGGTCGTGCTCGCTCTCGTCTCGCTTGAGAAAGCCGGAGATGCCGTTCCGCTGGCGCAGCGTCGGGAACGGGTCGTTGCGCCCGGTGAGAAGCTTCCAGGCGTAGGCCTGGTGGCCCACGTCCCACACGATCTTGTCGGCCGGGGAGTCGAACTCGTAGAGCAGCGCGACGGAGAGCTCGACCACGCCGAGGCTCGCGCCGATGTGGCCGCCGGTGACGGAGCAGCACTCGATCAGGCGGTCCCGGATCTCCTGCGCGAGCTGGGGGAGCTGCTCGCGCTTGAGGCGCTTGAGGTCGGCGGAAGACTGGATGGTCGCGAGCAGGCTCATCATCGACTCGGGTTGCATGTCAGACGTGTCATCCCGAGCGTAGCGAGGGATCCTGCCCGCGAGCGTCGGAGCATGCCGGCAAGATCCCTCGCTACGCTCGGGATGACATCGGGAACTCCTGCGGACATCAGGAATTCCTCGAAGCAATATATCCGGCCAAGGCGCCCAGCGCCCCGCTCGGGACCCCCGCCGCCTCCAGGTGCCCGACCGCCTGCCGGGCCAGCCGCTCGGCCTCCGCCCGGGCCGCGTCCACGCCCATCACGCTGACGTACGTGGACTTCGCGAGCTGGGCGTCCCGTCCCGCCGTCTTCCCCAACTCCTCGCTGGTCCCGGTCGCGTCCAGGACGTCGTCCGCGATCTGGAAGGCGAGGCCGATGTCCTCCCCATACTCCGTCAGCGCCGCGACCTCGGTCGGCCCCGCTTCGGCCGCGATCGCGCCCAGGGTGCAGGCGGCACGGATGAGAGCTCCGGTCTTTCCCCGGTGCACCGCGATCAGGTCGGCCAGCGCGAGCGTGCGTCCCTCCGCCTCGAGATCCAGCCACTGCCCGCCCACCATCCCCTGGATGCCGCCGGAGCGGAACAGCTCCCCCGCCATCCGGCCCAGCGCGGCCGGCGGGAGGGCGAGTGCGTCCGCCGCCGCGGCGAGCACCCGGGCAGCCACCGGCACCAGCAGGTAGCCCGCCCGGGTCGCGGTGGGGACATCGAAGGCGACATGGGTCGTGGGACGACCGCGCCGGAGCGCGTCGTCGTCCATGCAGGGAAGGTCGTCGTGGACCAGGGAGTAGGTATGCACGGTCTCGACCGCGGCCGCGACCTCGGCCACCGCCTCGGACTCGCCGCCGACCGCGCGATAGGACGCGAGAAGGAGCGCGGCACGGACCCGTTTGCCCGGGGTCGCGAGGGCGTAGGCCAGGGCCTCGCCATCCCGGCCGGGCACCTCATCCCCGAGCCGGCGGGCCCAGCGGTCCAGGATGCGGTCGGTCAGGTCGCGGGCCTCGGACAGGAGATCCGTGGCCGACCGAGCCGTGGCCTCAGCCATCGAGATCGGTGAGCCTCAGGTCCCCCGCCTCTTCGAGCACGGTCTGGACCTTCACCTCCGCGGAGGCCAGCCGCTCGCGCGCGGCACGCAACCGCGCGACACCCTCCTCGAACAAGGCGAGCGCGGCATCCAGCTCCACGTCGTCGGCCTCGAGCCTCCGGACGATTTCCTCCAGCCGGTTCAGATCCTGGGCGATGCTCATTCGGGCTCCACTCGGGCCCCGACGTCGCCGTCGGCCACCCGCAAACGGAAAGGCGCGCCCGGGCGGAAGTCCGCCCTGCGCTTGAGGACGCTGCCGTCGGGATCCACCGGCACGGCATAGCCTCGGTCGAGGATGCGGAGCGGACTCAGGGCGTCCAGCTGAGCGCCGAGCCGGTCGGCGCGGTGGCGCTCCCGGCGGAGCAGGCCCTCGACCGCGCCCTGGAGTCGATCGGCCGTGCGGGCCAGCCGCTCCGCGCCGAGCCGCGTGCGATTCCCGAGGCCGCCCGCGAGGCGGGCGCCGAGGTCGTCCAGCAGGCGGAGGACCTCGCGGCGGTCGGCGACGGCCATCTCGGCGGCTGCGGATGGGGTCGGGGCGCGCACATCGGCGACGAGATCGGTGAGGGAGATGTCGGTCTCGTGCCCCACGGCAGAGATGGTGGGCACCCGGACGGCCGCGAGGGCGCGGCACACCGCTTCGCTGTTGAAGGCGGCCAGATCCTCGCGGCCGCCGCCACCCCGACCCACGATGCACAGCTCGACGTCCGGGATGCGGCTCACCAGTTCCAACGCTCGCACCAGGGCGCGCACGGCCCCGTCGCCCTGCACCCGCGCGTTGACCACCATCAGCCGGCAGCAGGGCCATCGCTTGCCGACCACGGTGATGATGTCGCGCAGCGCGGCGCCATCGGTGCTGGTCACCACCGCCACCGTCGAGACCAGCTCGGGAATGGGCCGCTTCCGGGCCGGGTCGGTGAGTCCCTCGCGGTGGAGCACTTCCTTCACCCGCTCCAGCTCCCGCTGCGCCGCACCGATGGCCGCGGTCGGGATCATCCGGGTGACGCCCAGCTGGAACTCGCCCTTGGCTTCGTAGATCCCGGGGCGCGCGAGGACGAACACCTCGGTGCCGTCCTTCGGGGGGTCACCCATTCCCTGGTTGTACCGGCTCCACATGCAGCATTTCACCTGGGTCTGCCGATCGCGGAGCGAGAAATACCAGTGCCCGCTCGACCACGCCTTGCACCCCACGACCTCACCCCGGATCCACACCGGCATGAACCCGCCCTCCACCAGCCGCTTGGTGGCGGTGACGAGCTGGGTAACGGACCACACTTCGTCCGTCGGGGCGATCATGCTGAGTTGGAAGGAGAGAGCCATCTCTGTGCTACGTCTTTCTTGGTGGGCTCCTGCTGCCCCTCTGCCACACCCTGTTCACCAAGGAGCCACGGTTTTGGGCGGCGGACCGGTGCTCCGTGCTCCTCTGTGGGCTCCGCGGCTCTGTGGTCAACCTCGGGAACGCCGCTTTACACCGATACTGTGTGACGCGACTCGATCTGTTGCCATGCCTGCAGCGTATTCGACAACAGCATCGCGATCGTCATCGGTCCCACGCCACCCGGCACCGGAGTGATCCAGCTGGCCTTCTCCGCCACCGGCCCGTAGGCCACGTCGCCGACCAGGCGGTAGCCCTTCGGCTGCGAGGGGTCGTCCACCCGGTTGATGCCGACGTCGATCACCACGGCGCCCTCGCGTACCATGTCCGCCGTCACGAACCCGGCCTTGCCGATCGCGGCGATCAGGATGTCCGCCGAGCGGGCGACGCCGGGAAGGTCCCGGGTCTTGGAGTGGCAGACGGTCACCGTCGCGTCGCCGCCGGAGCCCTGCTGGATCAGCAGGTTCGCCATCGGCTTGCCGACGATGTTCGACCGCCCCACGATCACCGCGTGCGCGCCTCTGGTCTCGATCCCGTTGCGGACCAGCATCTGCTGGACACCGTATGGCGTGGCGGGACGGAACGCCTTCCGGTCGCCCGTCACCACCCGGCCCACGTTCACCGGGTGGAAGCCGTCCACATCCTTGGCGGGGTCGATCCGGAACAGGACTTTCTCGCTGTCGATGTGCTTCGGCAGCGGCAGCTGCACCAGGATGCCGTGGATCCTGGCGTCGGCGTTGAGCCGGTCCACGATCCCGAGGAGCTCGGCCTCGGAGATCGTCGCCGGCTGGCGGATGGTCTCCGAATACATCCCCGCTTCCTCGGTGGCCTTGCCCTTGGAGCGCACGTAGACGGCGCTCGCCGGGTCGTCGCCCACGAGCACGGCCGCGAGGCCGGGTTTCCGCCCACCTCCCGCGAGTCGCGCGACCTCCGCGGCCACTTCGGCGCGGATCGCCCTGGCCAGCGCCACACCATCCAGAACCCTCGCGCTCACCGGGCGTAACCCACGGCTCTCGTTTCCCTGATCACCACCACCTTGATCTGTCCCGGATACTGCAGCTCGTCCTCGATCTTTCTCGCGATCGTCTCCGAGAGCTGCGTCGCCGCCCCGTCGTCGATCCGATCGGGCGTCACCACGACCCGCACCTCACGCCCCGCCTGGATCACGTTGCACTTCTCCACCCCGGGGAAACCGTTGGCGATCTCCTCCAGCCGGGTGAGCCGCTTCACGTAGGTCTCGAAGGCCTCGCGCCGCGCGCCCGGGCGCGAACCGCTGATCGCGTCCGCCGCCTGCACCAGCACCGACTCCGCCGTCTCGTGGGGCACGTCGTCGTGGTGCGCCTGGATGCAGTTGATCACCGCCGCGCTCTCCCCGTACCGGCGCGCCACCTCCACGCCGAGCTCGACGTGAGTGCCCTCGCTGTCGTGGGTCAGCACCTTGCCGATGTCGTGCAGCAGGCCGCCGCGCTTGGCGAGCTGCGGGTCCAGGTGAAGCTCCGCCGCCATCATCCCCGCGAGCCAGGCGACTTCCTTGGAGTGCTCGTAGATGTTCTGGCCGTACGAGGTGCGGTAGCGCATCCGGCCGACCAGCTTGACCAGCTCGGGATGCAGGCCGTGGATCCCGGTGTCGTACGCCGCCTGCTCGCCCAGCTCGACCAGCTGCACCTCCAGCTCCTTCTGCACCTTGGCCACGATCTCCTCGATCCGGCCCGGGTGGATCCGGCCGTCCTGGATCAGCGCCTCGAGCGCGCGGCGCGCCACCTCACGACGGATGGGATCGAAGCAGGAGACGATGACGGTGTCCGGCGTGTCGTCGATGATGACGTCCACCCCGGTGGCGGTCTCGAAGGCGCGGATGTTCCGCCCCTCGCGCCCGATGATGCGGCCCTTCATCTCGTCGCTCGGCAGCGGCACCGCGGCCACGGTGCTCTCGGCAGTGTACTCCGCCGCGAGCCGCTGCGTCGCCAGCGCGAGGATCTTCCGCGCGTCCCGCTCCGCGGTCTTCTTCGCCTGCTCCTTGATGTCGCGCACGAGGGCGGCGGCCTGGCCCCGGGCCTCGTCCTCTATCCGCTGGAGGATCTCCCGCCGAGCCTCCTCGGAGGTGAGGCCGGCGATCCGCTCCAGCCTGGCCTGCTGCTCCAACGCCAGCTTGTCGGTCTCCAGCTCCCTGGTGTGGAGGGCCAGCTCCTTCCCGCTCAGCGTCTCCTCCCGCCGGTCGAGCCCGCGCTCGCGGGCGTTCATCTCCTCGACCTTCCGGTCCTGCCCGCGGGAGCGCTCCTCGGCCCGGCGCTCCGTCCGCTCGAACTCTTCACGCCGGCGCTGGATCTCACGGTCGAGGTCCTCCCGCAGCTTCAGCGTCTCCATCTTGGCCGCGAGCACGATCTCCGCCTTCGCGGCCTCCGATTCCCGCGCGGTGTCGGCCCGGAGGCGCTCCGCCTCGCGCCGTGCCTCGACCCGGAGACCTTCGGCCTCACGCCGCGCGGTCGCGAGCACGCCGTCGGCGGCGCGCCGCTGAGTCCGGCGATAGACGAACAGGAAGAGCAGGCCGACGGCCAGACCGGCCGCCACCCCGGCGAGGGTGGGGAGCAGCAGGGACTGGGACATGGGAGTGAGGCCTACGATGCCGCCGCGCGCTTGCCGCGCTTCGCCGGCGGCAGCAGCCGCGCGAGATCCTCGGCGAGGACGGCAATGCGGTCCGCGATGTCGCGGTCGCCGCGGCGGGCCTGGAACAGCTCGTCGGTGATCGCGAGCCCGGCGAGAATGGCGATCTTGTGCTGCTCCATTGCGGGGAGGGAATCTCGCACCCGCTTGAGCGCCGCGTCGAAGTGGGCCGCCACCTCCCGGGTGTACTCCGGGGGCAGCTCCGAGCGGACGGTGTATTCCTCGCCGCCGATGGTGACGCGAACGGCGTTCTTGGTAGCGGTCACGCCGCGTTCCCTCCTCCGTGCTGCTCCAGGAACGAGAGCCGGGCCGCGAGCACCTTGAGCCGCTCACGCGCCGCCTCGATCCGGTGCCGCAACGCCTGGTTCTCCGCTTCCAGCTCGACCATCCGCTTGCGCGCTTCCTTGAGCTCCGGCCCGGCCACCTTGCCACCGTGGGCCTCGGCCTCGGCGAGCTCCGCTTCCGCTCGGAGCGTGCGCCGGCGCCAGCCGGACAGCTCCTCGGTCAGGTGCTTGAGCAGCTGCTCCAGGTCGCCCAGGGCCTTCAGGTCGGGACGATCGTAGCTGTACGCCATCGTCACTCTCCGCCGCGGGTCGCGCCGGCACCGCGCCGCCGCACGCCCAGCTCGTTCTCGAGCGCGGTCAGCAGCCGCGTCTCGGTCTGATCCACTTCCGCGTCGCGCAGGGTGCGGTCGGGGGCGCGGAACACCAGCCGGAACGCCACGCTCCGCACGCCGCCGGAAAGCTCGGGACCGCGGTAATCGCTCTCGATCTCGACCCGCTCCAGCAGCGCGCCGCCGGTGCGCCGAAGGATCTCCTCGACCCGACTCACCGTCACCCCCTCCGGCAGCAACAAGGCGAGCACCCGTTCCGACGCGGGTGTCGCAGGCAGCGGAGTGAACTGGGGCGGCCGGCGGGGCGACGGGTCGAGCACCAGCTCGAACCCGAACAGCGGAGCGGCCCAGGGCGGCGCGTCGGCGGCGAGCGGAGCCGCTTCGCCGACGATGCGGCCCTCGGGGTCCCGGGCAACCCACGCGTTCCGTTCAACTTGCACCACCCCTCCGGGAATCGCCAGAGCGACCGCGGCCTCGAAGCGGCCCTTCAGGTCCCACAGGTCCAACCGCTCCTGCCCGGTGCCCGTCCAGTGGGGCGGGTCGCGGTGGCCGGTGAACACGGCCGCGACCCGTCGCTCCTCCCCAGGGCGTTCACCGGGGTTGCCGGCGGACCATGTCGTCCCGATCTCGAACAGGCGGACGTCCTCCACGTGGTTGGCCCAGTTGCCCTCCACGAGACGCAGGAGACCAGGGAGCAGGCGGCGGCGGAGCCAGGCATCGTCGGCGGAGAGCGGGTTCAGCAGGCGGACGCTCTCCTCGCCGTCGGCCGGGCCGAGGGGGAGGCGGGAGACCTCGTAGAGACCCTGCTCCACCATGCCGCGGCGGACCGCGGCGGTGACCTTCTCCTCGGGCGCGTCGGGCAGCGTGCCCATCCGGAACGGACGCAGGTCCGAAGGGAACTTGTCGTAGCCGTGGAGCCGAGCGATCTCCTCGATCAGATCGATCTCGCGCACGAGGTCGGGCCGCCAGCCGGGCACGTCCACCGCGATCCGGCCATCGTCCGGCTTGGAGACGACCGTGGCGCCGATGGCGACCAGGTACTGCTCGATCGCGTTCCAGGGGACTTCGACGCCGAGCACCTGGGCGACGCGCGCGGGACGAAGGAAGATGCGCGGCGGGTGCGAGGGCTGGGGCCAGAGGTCGAGCGGGGCGTCGGCAAGCCCGCCGCCGCCGGTCGCGAGCACCAGCTCGATGCAGCGGCGCATCGCGTCGCCGCCGGCCCACCGGTCGATGGTGCGCTCGAAGCGATAGCTGGCCTCGGTGCTCATGCCGAGGGCCCGACGGGTGCGGCGGATACGGGGCGGGTCCCAATAGGCTGCCTCGAGCAGCACGTCGCTGGTCTCCGGGCTCACCTCCGTGGAGGCGCCGCCCATGATGCCGGCGAGGCCGATCACACCCTCGCCGTCGGCGATCGCCACCATCTCCGCGTCGAGGGTCCGCTCCTCGTCGTCGAGCGTCACCAGGCGCTCGCCCGCGCGGGCCCGACGCACGCTCAGCGCGGAGCCTCGGAGGGTGGCGGCATCGTACGCGTGCATCGGCTGATTGAGCTCGAGCATGACGTAGTTGGTCGCGTCCACCACGTTGTTGATCGAGCGCACGCCGACGGCCTCGAGCCGGGTGCGGAGCCATGCGGGCGAGGCCCCGATCCTGGTGCCGCGGATGAGGGCCGCGTGGAATCGGGGACAGGAGACCGTGTCCTCGATGGCGATGGTGATCTCGCCCACCTTCTCGGTCGTGGCGGCGCGGCGCTCGGGCGGCACGTCTTGCGTCTCGGTGCCGGGAATGGACGGCAGCCGGAACGGCACCCTGTACGAGGCGCTCAGCTCTCGGGCGATGCCCTTGTGACCGAGGAGATCCGGGCGGTTCGGTGTGACGTCTATGACCAATCGGTGGTCGGAGAGCGGCACGGCCTCCAGCAGCCGCGTGCCGGGGCGCGCGTCGGTGTCGAGCTCCAGGATGCCGTCGTGCTCCTGGCCGAGACCGAGCTCGCGGGCGGAGCAGAGCATGCCCTCGGAGACTTCGCCGCGGAGCTTGGCACGCTCGATCGTCATCGGGGCGCCGCCCTTGCCGTGAGGGACGCTGGTGCCGACCCGGGCGAAGGGGTAGCGCTTCCCGGCGGTGACGTTCGGCGCGCCGCACACCACGTTCAGGCGCTGGTCGGTGCCGTCGTTGACCAGGCAGACCCGCAGGCGGTCGGCATTCGGATGCTGGCGCACCTCCTCCACCAGGCCGACGACGAGCTCGCCGAGATCCGTGTGCAGCGGCTCCACCGCGTCCACGGGGGCGCCAAGCATGGTGAGCCGCTCGGCGGCGTCGCGGGGGTCGAGCTCGCGGCGGAGAAAGGCCTCGAGCCAGCGGAGGGAGATGTTCATCGTCCTGTCTTCCCGAGCGGCTCCCTCGCTGTCATCCCGAGCGCAGCGAGGGATCTTGTCCTCGGGTTCGGGAGATGCGCCTGCAAGATCCCTCGCTGCGCTCGGGATGACATTGCGCTCATGCCTTCCTCCCCAGCTGCTCCAGGAACCGCATGTCCCCCTCCAGCAGCAGCCGGATGTCCGGAATCCCATAGCGCAGCATCGCGATCCGGTGCGGCCCCATTCCGAACGCCCACCCGGTGAAGCGCTCCGAATCCAGGTTGCAGTTCTCCAGTACCGCCGGATGGACCATCCCGCAGCCCAGGATCTCCATCCACCCGGTGCCCTTGCATGCCGGGCAGCCGCTCCCGTGGCAGAGCTGGCACTCGACGTCCATCTCCGCCGACGGCTCGGTGAACGGGAAGAACGACGGCCGGAACCGCGTCGTCGTCGTCGGCCCGAAGAACCGCTGGGCGAAGTGGATCAGGGTCGCCTTGAGATCCACGAACGAGATCCCCTCGTCCACCGCGAGCCCCTCGATCTGCGAGAAGGCGGGCGAGTGCGAGGGATCGAACGCGTCGTTGCGGTAGACCATACCCGGAATCACCACCCGCACCGGCGGGGGCGACTGCATCAGCGCCCGGATCTGCACCGGC
>Ga0210114_1000414_pt1 | contig 11252 bp, 5 predicted proteins | sample MayberryNW_TuleA_FD_185524 | JGI IMG/M metagenome (GOLD analysis project Ga0210114, IMG submission 185524) | Wetland microbial communities from San Francisco Bay, California, USA, that impact long-term carbon sequestration - MayberryNW_TuleA_D2... | ecosystem: Environmental > Aquatic > Marine >...
AAAATGAATACTGAGGAAGCCAAGGCATTGTTGAAGGAGAGAGGAATATCAATTATGAATGTGCCTCATGGCTATATGGTAACAGTATCCAAAAGGGACGGCAGTCCGTCACGCCGTATCGATATGGATGAAATGGATGCGATCCTAGCATTAGGCATGATTAGATTGCTTGCAGTTGAGGACATGGTTGGAGACATCCTTATCGAAGTATTAGATAGATTAATACCAGAACATCAAAACCTTAATTCGTCAAGTCTTAATGCATGATTTAATGGTTTCACAAAAGAAAGATATCGAGAAGGCGGTAGACTACTTTGATAAAGAGTTAACAAACTGACATTTAGTTTACCTAAGGGCAGTGCAACCGATCAGTTCATTGGCGTGTGGGAAGTGTTGAAGAAGCGACTTGACGAAATGAAATATTTCATATACTGTACCATTGACAGAATTAATTAGCAATATTGTAAAATGTGATAAGATATGAACTTATTAAGCTGAAGATGTCCATCAATATGGTTATTATGTGTTCATATTGTTTACAGAAAAGGTATTCATGAAGTTGGTTAACTTTTCATTATTTCATTTCTTAACGAAGGACAAGCAACTATGAATTAATAAATTAATGGTAGCCGAACCAGTCATTATTAGGGGAAGCTGCCGAGACATGTTAGAACTATCTGAACTACACTTCATCGTAATACATAACTATGTATGTGATAGAACTATAGGTATTCAGAAAAAGAAATAATCATTACGGCTTACAGTAAGGTACAGGTAAGCCCGAATTCTTAAATAAAAATTGCGATCTACTTGTTTGTAATGAGCAAACAGGTTTCAAATCAAAAAACTCACTTCACAAATACGCTACACAGGACGGTAACGATTGATGGGCTATCTATTTTTTACAGGGAATCAGGGGAACCCACCAATCCGAAGTTGGTATTGCTTCACGGCTGGCCTTCTTCCTCTCACCAATATCGTAATCTTATTCCCGCCCTAGCCGACCATTTTCATATAGTCGCTCCAGACTACCCTGGTTTTGGGAACTCCGATTTGCCTAGTACGAAGGAGTTCAGCTATACTTTCGATCGACTCTCTGAGATAATAGAAGATTTTTTGAAGGCTATAGGCTTTACACACTTTGGACTTTTCGTGCAGGACTATGGGGGACCTGTTGGCTTCAGGATCATTGCTCGTCATCCTGACTGGCTTGAATGGCTTATAATACAGAATACTAATGCTTACGAGGTTGGTTTTACCAAAGCTTGGGATGGATTCCGTAATGCACTGTGGAAGAATCGTACATCGGAGACTGAAGGCCCTCTACTCGCATTTCTACAACATGATGCTTTTAAGCAAGTTTATTTGCATGGCCACAAAAATCCAGAGAATATTAGCCCCGACAACTGGAATATGGATTTCCAGTTCATGGAACGTCCTAATGCAAGACAAGTACATATGGATTTGTTTTATGACTACCGTACTAACGTTATGTTGTATCCACAGTGGCAGAGATTCCTACATGAACGTCAACCGAAAGCCCTAATTTTCTGGGGACAGAATGACATATTCTTTACACGAGAAGGCGGCGAAGCCTACCTGAAGGATCTACCTAACGCCGAGATGTACAGGCTCGATTCAGGACACTTCGCTGTAGAGGATTGCCTTAATGAGATTGTTAACAACATCAACCGCTTCTATTTTGAGAAAGTGGTCAGAAGATCGGCTTGATGATAACCCAAATGGATTATGGAAGATCTTTCCTATTGTTGTCGTAAAAAATGCACTGCATGTCACACGACCTACTTTTCCATTTCATTTTTTTCTAGGTCAGATTATTTGTCTTCAAAGTCTTCAGTCCTTTATACCAAAAAAATGAAGTCTAACCCAACTCCACAGCATGCAGAAGAAATTATAATAACTTCTACGAAATACTTACGCTATGGGACGTAAGGATTGGTATTATGTCCACCTACCGAAGCTTCTGATCAGAAGGCTGGACCAATTCCTGCAAACACCTAGGGCCAAGAGTATGGGCATGTCTAGTAAACCTGAGCTATTAAGACACCTCATAAACCAGTTTCTTGATGATGAAGAGGCCTTATACAACCAGATGAGTTACGTAAGTGACGTTATTTTAGAAATGAAGGATGGTGACCATGTCGTCTTTACTTTTAATACTGAATCGCAATTTAGGGAGATTGTTAATGCGGCTGTGAGACGAGGCATAGATCGCAATCAGATTACTGTCTTACTTATCTACAGAAAAGAGAGCCAGAAATTCACAAATGCGATATATAAATTTGAAAATGTAAACCTCCTATTTAATTCACAAGACATAATGATAATCCCAGCCGATGAAGGTTTTTATGATGATGATAACTTTTCTGCTTTGCCAAGTCTTAATAGTATACGTAATACGGTAGAACTCGCTAGACAGAAATCAAAAGATGGGCTGAATGTTTTGGCTACCTCGCCTAGTAAATTAATCCAGCAAGGAAGATATGAGGAGGCTCTCAAGCTAGAAAACGAGTTTAATGAGGCAATAAAAGGATTTGAGTTTCCCATAACTACACTATGTCTCTACAAAGCAGTCCCAGAAAATCTTGAAGATCGTTTTTTAGAGTATCACGATCTCATCATAAAAAGATCCCCCTCTTCAGAACTTATGGTAAAGTAAACATATCTAAATGTTGAGGAAGAGCTTTGAAGATCTGCATTGATGTATTGTTTGGAACAGGAGGAAAGAAATACCAAATTTAATATGGAGTTACTACTTGGCCACGAAGATACCTTATACCTTAATGAAATCAGATAACCAAATAGACTCAAATATCTTACTGTAAAGTATTTGATTTGAGAATATCATCCAATAATACACAGAATGTTACGCAATTAGAAGAGTTAAGAGTTAAGACAACAGCAGCAAATGAAGTCATCAAGTTTGTAACTTTCACATGCAGTACCGGAGACAAGGCTGTTTTTCTTATTACTTGAACATTCTACAGTGATTAGAAGGCCTGACTGTAAAAGTTAAAAGGTGAAAAAGTTCTTACACGGTTCCATGAATACATTTGTAGTAATAATCCTGTTCACTACTATTTCTCATAACGCTAAGCATAAAGCTGTGAACCTACATTGTCCTATTACATGAATCAAGAAGAAAGCGGCCATCTTCTATTCATTTCGATCATGAAATTAAAAATGTCACTGCCAAAACACCAAATGGGTGTGAAGAGTGCCTACAAACAGGGTCAACATGGGTACATATACATCTATGCTTAAGTTGTGGCCATGTTGGATGCTGGGATCAATCTATTAATAAACACGGAACGCAGCATTCCCGTTCAAGTGGGTATCCAGTTATTCGAACATAGGAACCTGGAGAAAACTGGAAATGGTGTTTTGTAGACGAAATCTTCAAGGAATGATAATCCTTACACTGATCGCTGTGTTGTAATCCTTACATTGTGATTTGGTCGCAGGTAGTGTCAAAGATATGGTTATACAGGAGAAGCAGTGATACGGTAATATGGGAGCATATGATTACAAGAGAGTAGAGCAGAATACTCGTGCATTCTTGGAAAGTTTGCAAAAGAGTTCTTGGCCGCCAATCTATAAATTAGCACCGGAGCAAGCACGCAATGTCCTTTCAAGCGTTCAGGCAGCTCCTATTGAAAAACTTGAAGCTGATATAGATAACCGTAGTATTCCAGGCGGTCCCACGGGGGAAGTATCCATCCAGATAGTTCGACCTCCAGGTACCCGTAACACAAATCTACCCGCTGTAGTGTACTTACATGGTGGTGGATGGGTCCTTGGCGGATCTGATACTCACGACAGATTGATAAGAGAACTTGCTAATGGCGCCCAGGTAGCTATTATATTCGTCAACTACACACTTTCTCCAGAAGCTAGATATCCTGTTTCTCTGGAACAGGCATACGCCGCCGCAAAATGGGTTGCTGAAAATGGCCAGACTATAAATGTAAATCCCACGCAATTGGCTGTCGCGGGTGACAGTGTGGGTGGTAACATGGCTACTGCCGTTACGTTACTCGCCAAGGAAAGGGGAGGACCGAGTATCAAGTTCCAATTGCTTTTTCTATCCAGTTACCGATGCTAACTTTGACACACCCTCTTACATGGCATATCAGGATGGCTATTTCCTTACTCGTGAAGGAATGAAATGGTTCTGGGACAATTATACAACAGACGGTACCAACCGAAAAGAGCCAACTGTCTCCCCACTTCAGGCTTCAACTGAGCGGCTTAAGGGATTACCACCAACACTCATAATTAATGGAGAATTAGATGTACTACGCGATGAGGGTGAGGCATATGCACACAAACTGATGGAAGCTGGGGTTGTAGTTACTGCTGTTAGGTATCATGGTACTATACATGATTTCTTAATGTTAAATCCAATTACCAAAACTCCAGCTGCAACTGCTGGACTTCCCCCCAGCTCAGCAGTTGAACAGGCTTCTCAAATGCTGAAGAAGGTTCTGCATGATTGAGATTGGGATAGTGTGATTGATTCAACAGAGAACAACTAATACAACAAGTGAATAGTGTCTCTGGGTGGCAACAAGTAGATCGACTCAAAATCATGAGATACACACTTTCTTCTTCGTCCCCCCCAACGTAATTTTATGTAAAAAATGAACTTGACGGGAAGGCAATTATACTTAAGTAATTCATTTCCACTGGCGTCCTATTTGAGTTCGTATAAGGCACAAGTAAGTCGTTAGCTTGTATCGTAAGGCCTTGCTCCTTAAGCGTTCTGTATTCCCCGACTAGGGCCTCGGGTAGCAACTTTGTAGTGCCATCCTTTTCGTCTATCACTCATGTACCCAGTCCTCTCTATCTGTACCTGCGATCAGATACTTCTTCCATTGTTTCAGTGGGTTGTAGTTTAGTCCGTTTTCATACTCTTCTTTATCATCTCCGTAGTAACCGTTACCATATGTGCGATCAGCAGCATCGTATAGGTCTTCCTCAGATAGAGGCTTAGGCAGAGACGATAGTACAGCTAGCTAATTGTCGCGAGGCTCTTCACCATAGATGGTGTTATCACTGCTGAACTGTTTTTCGAAAATACGGACTAGCGCTGGCTGTTGTTGGGCTGCATATCGGTTTATCCTTTCCATGTGTTGAACCAGAAAATATGGAGGATTTAGTTAAAGATCCAGAATGAATAAGATGCCGGTGGATTTCTCTACAAAAAATTTATATGATATTTCTCAATAAGGATACTAATGGGAAGTTACTTGCAATCTGGCTACTTGGAAAAGTAGGAAGTATAGGTTTGGCAACCATTGTGTCTGGCAACTCGGTTATTGCACAGAACAAAAATGCAAGGTCTTTTATGATTTTGCCAGTAAAGTGAAGAACAGAAAAGTTTTGGAATCTCAACTAATGTAAGTTAAGGGACAATGGGTATATGTATACCAGCGGGGCTCTGTCTGTTGTTCGTGACGAAGATGAGGACAATATTTGATTGCTAGTTTATTCTGGATAATGCTATTCAGTATCTCATCAGTTGTGGTAGTACTAGTATTAGTATCATTGTCTAGCGGCCGCTGTGGGAATCATGCCATGCTGCAATCTGTTCCACGCCGATCGAATGCCGGCCATGTCGGAGGAGAGTCGGCCGTCGAGTTGCTCCCGCTCGCACAACGGCAGCCTGATCTGAACGGAATCAGCGCCCTCGGCCGCCCTCAGACTGTCGTACGCGAGCATGCGAGCAATGCATTCCGCTGGGCTCCTGGCGAGCGGCTCAATCATCTTCTTGAGGAAGCCTGCATCCGCTTCGCGACGAATGATGCCGTCATCGGAAGCGGCATCGTCCTGAGCTATCGCGATCTTAATCGCCGTGCCAATCAGCTCGCGCGTCATCTGCTCGCACGCGGAATCAAGTCCGGCGACCGCGTCGCAATGATGTTCGACAGATCGCCAGAAACATACGTGGCGATGCTTGCGGTGATGAAAGTCAATGCGGCCTATGTGCCACTCGACGCCGCCTTTCCGCTTGAACGCGCCCGCTTCATCCTCGGGGACTCCGACGTTTCCGCCATCGTGTCAATGTCGAGTTTCGCGAGCCGCCTCTCCGGCATCCAGGTCGACAAGATATTTCTCGATTCGGAGAGGCCGGCGATCGATGCACAGGCGGCCGATCCGTTGACCGGCGTTACGCCGCCGATCGAGCCGCTCTGCTACATCATCTACACATCGGGTACCACCGGTAATCCGAAGGGCGTCGGTATTAGACACGCAAGCATTTGCAATTTCGTGCGCGTAGCCGCCGAGCTTTACGGCTATGCGCCCGGCGATCGCGTCTATCAAGGCATGACGATCGCGTTCGATTTCTCCGTCGAGGAGATCTGGGTGCCGCTGATGACCGGCGCAACGCTCGTGCCGGGTCCGGCCGGCATGACCCTGAGGGGCGACGAGCTCGGCGACTTTCTGCGCGAACGCCGTGTGACCGTGATGGCTTGTTGTCCGACGCTGCTCGCCACCATCGAGCGGGACGTGCCGGACCTGCGGATCCTGCTGGTCGGCGGCGAGGCTTGCCTGCAAAATCTCGTGGCCCGATGGTGTCGCCCCGGCCGCCGCATTCTCAACACTTACGGCCCCACCGAGGCGACCGTCACGGCGACAATGACTGAGCTGCGGCCGGACAAGCCGGTCAGGATCGGCGTACCGCTCCCGACCTATTCGATCGTGATCCTCGATCCTCACGAGGACAAGACCGTTCCGACCGGCGAGCTCGGCGAGATCGGTATCGCGGGCGTCGGACTTGCACTCGGTTACATGAATCGCGATGACTTGACGATGAAGAAGTTCATTCGCGATTTCCTGCATATCGAGAACAATCCCTCCGGCCGAATCTATCGCACTGGCGATCTTGGTCGGATCGACGAGAATGGCGAGATAGACTACCGCGGCCGGATCGACACGCAGGTCAAGATCCGCGGTTATCGCATCGAGCTCAACGAAATTGAAGCGGTGTTGCTAGACCTACCGCAGGTTGCTCAGGCCCCCGTGACGACATTCGAGCCCGAGGAGGGCGTCGTCGAAATCGTCGCCTATTACGCTCTCAAGCAGGGCGTGGAGCTGCCGCGTAGCGAGATCTCGCAGGCTCTGCGCAGCAAGCTTCCCGTTTACATGGTGCCGGCCTTCCTCGAGCAGGTCGACGCCATACCGATGACGCTGAGCAACAAGGCCGATTACAAGAGGCTGCCCAAGCCGCAGTTGCAGCGTTTTTCCGCCGCGCAGGGGTATGTCCCGCCGAAAACCGACCGCGAGCGCGTGATACAGGCCGCGCTCGCCGGGGTCCTTCGTGCCGAGCATGTCTCGACCGAGCACCACTTTTTCGATGATCTCGGTGCCAACTCGCTGTTGATGGCGCGCGTCTGTGCGGCGATCCGCAGGAATCCGGGTATGTCGAACGTATCGATGCGCGATATCTACATGCATCCGACGATCGCCAGGCTCGCGCATCATCTCGATTCGTCGACCGACGGATCTGTCGCAACGAACCCGGAACCCTTCCACGTTCCGTCGAGCCTGTCGTACGTCACATGCGGCGCCCTGCAGATTGGGTTCTACGCGGCCTATCTGCTGTTCGGTCTCTGGATCTTCGTGGCCGGCATTCAATGGGCGACCGCCTCCGACAGCTTGTTGGAGCTCTACGCGCGAAGCGTCGCCTTCGGCGCAGGAATGTTTGTTGCGCTGACCGCGGTTCCCGTCGTGGCGAAATGGCTGCTGATCGGCCGCTTCAAGGCGCAATCGATTCCGATCTGGAGCTTTGCATATTTCCGCTTCTGGGCCGTCAAGACCCTGATGCGCACATCGCCTGCGGCTTCCTTCATCGGCACACCGCTCTACAACGCCTATCTGCGCCTGATGGGCGCCAGGATCGGCCGCAACGTGATCCTGAGGTGCCAGTTCGCGCCGGTCTGTACTGACCTTGTGACGATCGGTGACAACAGCATCGTCCGCAACGAAACGAGCCTGCTCGGCTATCGCGCGCAGTCGAACTTCATCCATATCGGCCCGGTGGCGATCGGCAGCAACGCGTTCGTCGGCGAAGGGAGCGTGCTCGACATCGACACTGCCATGGGCGACAACACGCAGCTCGGTCATGCTTCGTCGCTGCAGAGCGGCCAGCGTGTGCCTGATGGCAAGCGCTACCATGGCTCGCCGGCGGTCGAGACGTTCTCTGACTATTGCCCGATCGAGGGCAAGAACGGCACTGCGCTCCGAGGCGTTATCTATGTGTCGCTCATCCTCGCGACACTGCTCTTGATCGCCGTGCCGGCGGTGATGATCCTCGCCTATTACGTCTGGGATCTGTATTGCCCGTCTACTCTAACCTCTCTCTATTGCCCGGCGATCTCCTCCGTGTCGACTCCCTTGCTGCTCGCCCTTTCAGCGGTGTTGTTCTTCGGCGCGCTCGGCCTCGGGCTGGTGGCCGTGTATGTCATCCCGCGTCTCTGCATGATGGCGCTACGGCCCGGCGTGACCTACCCGAATTTCGGCTTCCACTACCTGCTGCAGAGCATCATCCGGGGTGTCAGCAACTCGGGCTTCTTCGGCTCGCTGTTCGGCGACTCGTCATTCATCGTGACGTACATGCGCTACGTCGGCTGGAACCTGAACACGGTCTATCAGACTGGCTCGAACATGGGCACCGACCAGAAGCACGACAACCCGCTTCTCTGCAATATCGGTAGCGGCACGATGGTTTCGGACGGGCTGAAGATGATCAACATGCAGATGTCGGCGACGTCATTCCGGCTTGCCGAGTCGAAGATCGGCGACAAGAATTTTCTGGGCAATGGCATCTCATACCCGCCGAATGGTCGCACCGGAACCAACGTCCTGTTCGGCACCAAGACCATGGTCCCGATCGACGGCCCGGTGCGCGAGAACGTCGGGCTGCTCGGCTCGCCGGCCTTCGAGATTCCGCGCAAAGTCGACCGCGATCGCGACATGAACGCGTCGTTCGACGAGCAGACGCGTCGCGCCCGGCTGAGCCGGAAGAACTCGTACAATTTCGTCACGGCCTTGATCTTCCTCGCCAGCCAGTGGGTAGTAGTGTTTGCCGCGTTCGTGCTCGGGCAAGTTGCATTCGCGAGCTACGATCGTTTCGGCATCTTCGCGTTCTTCGCAGCCAGCGTGGTGCTCACCGCCGCCAACATGGCCTTCTTTATCGTGCTCGAGCGCGCGAGCCTGGGCTTCAAGCGACTCAAGCCGCATCTCGGCTCGATCTACGATCCGTATTTCTGGGGGCACGAAAGGTACTGGAAGCTAACGGCTTTCCCGATCTTGACCATGTTCGCCGGCACCCCGTTCCGCGGCATGCTGCTTCGCGCCATGGGCATGAAGGTCGGTGCCAAGCTGTTCGATTGCAGCTTGGGCATCCCGGAACGCTCGCTGACCAAGGTCGGCGACTACACCAATCTGAACGAGGGCTGTGTGTTGCAGGCACACTCGCTCGAGGAAGGCGTGTTCAAGTCCGACTACATCCGGCTCGGCAACAGATGCTCGCTCGGCCCGGGGGCCTTAGTTCACTACGGCGTCAGCACCGGAGACGACGTCGTGCTCGACGCCGATTCTTTCCTGATGAAGGGCGAGATCCTGGACTCTCATACGGGGTGGTGCGGAAATCCGGCCAAGCTGGCGCGTCGCCACGTGGCTCGGGCCGAGGTTTGCGTCCAGGACGCCACCGTCCGAAACGAGTTCGCCCTCGCCGTGCCTGGTCTGCTCATCGGCCATCGTGTGATCTCGCAAGGCGATGAGCTCGCGCTGCTCCACGAGGAGATGGTGTCGTTATCCTTCCCTGCGATCGAGAGGCGCCGCGCCAGCGGCGCTGCACGGCGTGTGGCGCGCGAGCTGATGAACTCGATGGGCTTTGCCGGCCTTCCGATCCTCAGGAGCACATCTGGCGCCCCGATCTGGCCCGTCGGAGTCGTAGGCTCGATGGCACACGATGATCGAATTGCTGTCGCCGCTGTCGGGCTGCGGCGTGACCTGGATGCGGTCGGCATCGATATCGAACCTGCCGCGCCGTTGCCGCCGGACATGCTCGAGCTGATCGTCACGCCGCGGGAGCGGCGTGCGATTGCTGACAACCCGTTGGGGGCAAAACTTCTCTTCGCCATCAAGGAGGCGGTCTACAAGGCGGCTTATCCGCTCGATCATGAGTTTCTGGATTTTCACGACATCGAGGTCGACCTTGCCGGCCGGCTCGCGACGACCCGAGCCGGACGCACGCTCGCGCTCCACTGGTGCATTTTCTCTCACGTGCTGGTCGTGGCGACGATTCAGAAGGCTTCGATGGACCACTTGCCCTCGAGTTGAAAAAGCTCGGGTCAGATCAACTGCAGCCCTTTGAGGCTCGCGTGCCCGGCCTTGCCGACGATGTTGTGGTCGTGCACGGCTATGCCAAGCGGCTTTGCCACCTCGACGATCGCCTGCATCATAGGGATGTCGGCGCTTGACGGGGTCGGGTCGCGCGTTTCGTGCACCGATCATAGGACCAGTTCAAGTCGTATTATGATAGTGTAGAAGGGAGTTATTGACTCACAGGCCACTTGGAGAGCGCTTGCTGCTGACGATAACATTCATGAACTGCTGTATCTACTGCGCTTGCTGTGGACTAGCCAGACATTTTTGATGACAGACATAACCATGTTAGCTGACTGTAGATATTTGATTTGTTAGAACATTGAAATTGTCACTGAGTCAAGATACAGAAATAAGCGATCAAGCTAGCGAGCATAAGTTTTGACTGTGCTTAGTAATAACTTTATCGTAGCTAACAATCATTGTACTACTCTCATTTCTGCCTTGTTGTTGATTCCCGTTACTAATATTCTTACTGATCCTAATTCATGCCATCTGTTATTGACATAAGTGTTACCAAGCCTAATGTGACCGCCTTAGTATTTTCTCTCTTTATGACTAACAGTCTTCTAATTTTCTTATTTCTCATTAGTGACATTGCTTCATCTACAGAAGATCCTTTTTCAATAGTTACTACAGGAGAGCTCATCACCTCTTTCAAGATAGTCTTGTACGGTCCTTTGTTGCCACCAATAACTCTATACAAAATATCTCGTTCAGTTACAATCCCTGTGATGAATGGATTTTCCGAAGATGAAGATAGTGACCTAACAAGAATTGAGGATATCCCTACATCCTTCATTATCTTTACTGCATCTGCTACGATTGCATCTTCA
>Ga0210114_1000415_pt1 | contig 11233 bp, 12 predicted proteins | sample MayberryNW_TuleA_FD_185524 | JGI IMG/M metagenome (GOLD analysis project Ga0210114, IMG submission 185524) | Wetland microbial communities from San Francisco Bay, California, USA, that impact long-term carbon sequestration - MayberryNW_TuleA_D2... | ecosystem: Environmental > Aquatic > Marine >...
TGATTCTGTGCTGTTTGAGCAGTTTGGTTAGCACCTGCAGCAGTTTGATTCTGTGCTGTTTGAGCAGTTTGGTTAGCACCTGCAGCAGTTTGATTCTGTAATGATGGACTTGTAGCATTTGTCATATTGATTTGTGCTTGTACAGTATCGAGCAAGGATGGTATGGAAATTAATCCTATTGCAAGTATTGAATAGATAAATATATTCTGAATTTTCAATTTAATAAACAAAATACACTAGTATTTATAAAACTTGTTATTTTTTATAGGAATTAGTAATTTAAAAAATAATTGATAAAAGGAATATGTGATTTTCACTCAATATTTTTATTCAATATTATCCGAGAAAAATTGATAATTGATATATTATGTAAGTTGTAGATGTTTTGGCAGAAGGATAATTTTAAAATTATTATGCCATGTTGTATTATTAGAATCAATTTGAAATAATTATCAATTATAGAACTCTTCAAAATTATCACTTTTTTGTTATTTTATTACTGTATAATCATTGAACATTTATCTTTGATCGAACGTCAAACATTTGTATCACAAATCAAAGATAGACAGATACCGTCGTGTTTTTCCAATGATTTGACATCATCAGAATGTATAGAATAAAAATATATCTTCTCGTATTTGTAAAATTATAGAATCGTAGACAAGATATTAGATAAAAGCACATAAATCTAATGAATCACTAGTTTATTATGTAGCGTTATATCTATATATAACATAAATAATTTATGAATTTATCGAACATATAGTACATTCTCTCTTTCGAAATTCTTTAAAATCCTTTTTTCACATTCACTTCCTTCGGGAGGGTTTAGATCAGTACTAGATACACAAGCATGATATCTATCGCCTATTTGGATTTTTCCTATATTGGTATCTCTATCAAATGTAAATGTTCTGCTTATTGTATATCCACCAAGCTTGTTTAATTCTTCTTGAACATTATCAATAATTGCTGATTTAATCTCGCCTTTTATCATAACAGCTATTTTTAACTTCTGTGTATCTTTTCTATCTTCAAGAGGAACATAAATTTTAATTTTCACATTTTCTTCGTTTTTCTCTGTTTGTTGTTGGTTTCCATTACTGTTATCATTATTTGTAGAAAGCAGTTGGGTGTATTTGTTACTACTATTATTGAAAACATTTTGACTGTCTTGATAAACAAGTGAGTTAGAGGAAAATAAACGTGATATAGTAGGTGTAGCTGTATCTGGACCCAAGAGATCACCTTCGTCACAATCAAAATAAGGCATAGAATTATACTCTTTTAGCAAATCTCTGATATGATATGCACATACAAAAAATTCGTCACGATCACCTGCTTTTATAATATCTGTCTCCTTATCAACTGCCAAATTAACATTTAGTGTTTGTTTTGAAGGATCAAAATTATCTAATGTCACGTTTTTTAATACTTCTTGTCCATTGATAAAACCTGCTATACTTAAAAACCCTTTTTTCTCAATGTTTGCAACATTTATACGCGTTTTAACTACTACTTTGTCCTTGTCATTGATGTTATAATCATTTTGATCTTCATAAGTAGGATTTATACTATTTTTATTATGTGATTTATTTACCAAATTGATATCTTCTTTAGTGTTAATTTTTTTCGAAGATTTATCAGAATGTTGAGCCAAATTGTCTTGATTATTTATTTTGTTGGTATTGATATTTTTTTCTTGTTCTTTATTTTCATCATCAATGTATTCACTTGGATCAAAGATATAATCGAATTCATCATCTTTGTTTTCATTATTGTTATTCTGTATTGAATATGAATAGTTAGATGAAGATAAAAAGAACAGAATACTGAATACAACTAGTATTATGCTTGTTTTATTGATGCTAAATAATTTATGCTTCAGTTAATTTTTACCTCCATTATTTTTAATAAAAAGTAATAAGATTCTGATAAAAGGAAATATATTATATTTAATTTAAAATTCAAATGAGTAATTATACATATTCTAAATGACTTAATGAAATTTATTAAATAATAATTTCTTTCTCTCATTTATCTTTATTTATTATCTTTTATGCCTAATAAATAAATAAAAAAAAGTTTTTGGTATAATGTTTGTCTACAATTATATATAATATAAAATTTAAAAGGTTATATAAAATGCTCTATTACATTTTATAAAATTTTTATTCTGCTATAGATCTGTACTCTTTTAACAATTATTTATCTATAATTTATCATACTCTTTCCAAGTTGTTTTGAATTCTTGTCTTTATTTAGTCATAAGATATATCTAATCAAAAATAACATTTAAAAAAGAGTGAAATAGAAGATATTTACATGAAATTTTTCTATTCTTTAGTAGTTTATGCTTTTTCTATTGTTATTACCTTGTCAATCATAACATTATTTGTCTCTGGACAATCTAATTCTCAAGAATTAAAAATCTACACCTACTCAGATGGAAAATTCATAGTTGATTATCCATCTAACTATATTGTTGAATCGCAATGGAATATCTCTTCCAATAACATAACTTCAGCTACATCTAAAGCATTAAAGATTTAGTTAGAGGGCGAATCATTTGTAGTCATTATAGAGGTAAGATTACATAACCTATCCTATATTGGCATTATTATAAGTATAGAGCAATCTCGCCCATCCTTCTTAAATCAGTGCACTCTCCGAAATATTTTACTCTAGATCAATCTATCTTTAGCTATTTGTATGATATGTAGGGAGTAATTCTAATGAATTTTAGCATGGGAAATTACATGACATTCTATTTTTTGAATATCGCTATAAGGGAGGGATGATGAATATTAAATTGTACAAGAAGCTAACAAACAAAATCTGTTGTATTACAATAAAAAAAGTGAACTAAGAAAAAATTTTTGTAAAATTATATCGACTATATAATTCCAAATACAAAATAGACTATAACCAAAATGATTCCGATGACTAGCAAAATTGAGCCTACGATGTTTAGTAGTCTTGCTGGAAGCGAGGGAACAAACCTGTTCAAAACTAACAAAATTATTCCAATTATAATTAATGCAATTCCTGATTCTAATGATACCATTTCAATGTCTATATGTCTGAAAGAGTTTATATCAGTTATTGAATATTATAAGAAAGAAATTTAGCGATAATTTATCTTTAATTATTCTATGTATTTAATAATGAATTGTCTGTCAACGCTTGTTGCGCATATATGAATATAAATTTTAAAGTCATATTCTGCAGTTTTTGAAAGTGACTTCCTATTTCCAAATGGTATTAAACTTTAAAAGTGAATTGCAAGAAATTTAATGATTATATAATTGTATTAGAGAGAGTTTTTATAAATTTTCCGCTTATTCCGTCAGATGGTTAAAGGTACTAATGAAGAGTAACTCTATTGCCAAAGCAACAATCCAAATAAAAAATTTGGGATTGTGTCGCTAGTTGTTTTCCTCATCATTTTCGTCTTGAGCATCATTATTTTCTTGTGCCTCCAACAACTGTGGATTGGCTAGTTGGGCTTTTAATTCTTCAGTTTCTGCCTTTAAAATATCCGTTTGAACCTTAGTCAGATCATCTAATGCCTTATTAATATCTGATTTAGCGATCGAATTTTTTATTGTTTGTATGTCCTCAACAAAAGACAGCTTAGTTGGTAACAGTAACAATTTAACTTCTACACCTGTAATACCTGCTAAAGCTTTTTCTTTATTTCCATTAAGAAGCGATTCCTTTGCATTCATTAACTGATCTTTAATAATAGTTGTATCTAACGTCATTAATGCTTTGGTTTCATTACTCATTGTCTGATTCTGTGCTGTTTGAGCAGTTTGATTCTGTGCTGTTTGAGCAGTTTGATTCTGTGCTGTTTGAGCAGTTTGATTCTGTAATGATGAACTAGTAGAGTTTGTCATGTTGACTTGAGCCTGGACTATTTCGAGCAAGGATGGTATAGAAATTAATCCTATTGCAAGAATTGAATAGATAAACAAATTTTGTATTTTCATTCTGAATGATAACATACTATATTATTTATAAGGTTTTATTGATTAAGTGCTCAATTAAGCTTTTATAATAGCATCCTTTAATACTTAAATTACAGAATTATCGAAATTTTAATTTGTCATTTTTATGGTTCCAGTAGATGTAGGGTATATCAAAGAAATTGCTCTATTCTCTTGAGTATCGATTTATAGGTTTATAATTTACATCATTTAGAAATCTTTTACTTACATCATTTAGAAATCTTTTACTTTTTCCATTCAACAGGCATGAATAAAATAGGTATGATGGCAATTAATATTATTATTTATTTTATTATATACTTCCGAATCGTGGATTAAACTCTCCTCCCCACAACTTAGTACTTCAAAAAATAGTAATGTAATTCCTGTTATCACTATCATTTCCTTAAGCCATGTTCTTCTGTACTCTCTATCTCAGAGCCGCTCAAGAATATTACCCCGAAACTACTCTTACTATTAAAGGGATTTTGACCATGAGATCTCTATGACATTGCCTAGATATTTTCAATTAAAATTAATTTGCTATTGTATGTGGTAGCCTACCAATTATAAAAATCTACTAGGCCTGATAAAATAGACTGAGTAAACCTTCAAAAAATATGACCGAAACTTATTTTACTTCTATACCAGATTAATACTCTTTTTTTACAAAACTAACTTGACCGTTGATTTCTAAATGTGCTGATTTGATAGTAGAAATATCATCAGTTCTGCTTAGTCTCATATAGAATTCCAATTCTTTTCTTGATATTCTTGCTTTATTCATTGATTCATCTATTATTTTTCCATCTTTTACTAACAATATGGGATCGGGTACTATAACTTTACTTAATTTACTATATCTTGAACCCAGATAATCATAAATCTTGAATATTGCTATTGCTATAATAACAACTGTTAATCCCTGAGGGATAGAAGTTTGACTCGGATTTAGCATGGATTGACCTACTGCCTCTCCCAACCCTAATATTATTATCAATTCTATAGTGCTTAATTGACCTAATCCCTTATTTCCGAGCCATCGTATTACAAATACAATTAAAAAAGCAACAATTGCTGTACTGAAGCTGACTGCGAGTATAGTGTTCAAGTCTATACTGAGAGCATTTTCTATAATTTCAAATACGGACATGTAACTAAAAAGTATAATCCATTTATAATGTTTATACTAAACAAAATATGAAATACAATAAGAAACTAAATTTTTTAAAATGCAATTTTATTTTTAAAAACAGATAAAAAGTACAAGAAATAAATTATATCAATAAGTGTTTTCTATTTGTATAATTAGTTATTACATTTAAAATTCTTTTAAAGATTCTAGATATTCTTTACTTAAATAATATTATTATGCATCAAAGAAAAAGCTGTAAAGAAAGTATAAGTTTTTCTAGAAACTCAACATATTAAATTATATAAAATTTACTGATTCTTTAAGAAAAATGAAGATTACCGAAGATTAATATTGAATAGATAACATATTTCTCTGAATTTTCCAATTATGTTTAATATCAACATTAATAGTAGACTCAATTAGTTAATTGTATGTTAAAAGATATAGAAAATGCTAATGTTGAATTCTATGATGCTTTTGAGAATGTCTCCATTAATATGATGGAGAATATACGGATTCATAACGATAACTGTATCTGTATACATCCAGGCTGGGAAATGATTGTTGGTTGATTCGCAATCCGTGAAAGTTGGATGACAATATTTACTAATATGAAAAATCATAAATTTACCATTACCAATACAAAAACCAGATTATATGAAGATGTCGTTGCTGTACTTACATGTGTTGAGAATATACATATGATTCAAAATGAAAGGAAGGTCCATACTGGTGTAGTTGCAACCAATATTTTTGAATATGATGACAAACAGAAAAATGGTTAATTGTCTATCATCATGGTTCGCCTGTAACTGAATACTTGCCATCTGCAAATTAATACTAAAATCATTCAAAAGTGTCTCTATATTGTATAAAATATAAAGATATTATTCTGTGTCCTCTATACTTATATTTATTTATTTATCCAATAAAAGAAAATTAATTGTAAAATATGAAAAGATTATAAATAAAAACACAATAATTTAATAAATATTAATTGAGGATCTTGTCAAAGTGAATATCTTTATATTAAAGAAATACATTGTATTCTATGTGCCGCCTTCCAGTGATTCTACGATCATCTGCAATATTTGCAAGAGTGAAGTACGTGTGACTGATGTTCAGAATGGAATGAATTTTGATGAGTATTATTTAAGCTGTGGCCATATACAAAATATAGATAAACAAGATAAAGAAAGAAAATCTTTTGATGTTGATAATAAAAAAAGTATGGTAGAAAATATTGTTAATGAGTACCATACTACGTGTAATATTTGTGGCTTGACAGCTCGTACAATTAAGGAACTTGAGGATCACAAATACCATGCTCATCCTAATAAAGGAGAATACAATAAAAGATCATCTGAACAAAATATCGATCCATCTCCTAGAAAAGAGAAATAAAAGTATTATTTTTAACTACTTAACTACCTCACCTTTATATTTGAATTAAGATATTTGAATATTTCACGGTTTATCTGAAATACTTATATCTATAAGTGTATTTTTTCTCCTTGTCTATGTAAAATGTCTTTTAACCATTTATTATTCATATAATCATGATATGCATCTATTTTCGCAAGAAATTAAATATAATATATATGTAAAACAGACTAAATGTGTATATGTTTACAACTAATTTTATAGTAGTAATTAATCTTGGATGTGAAATTTAATTTTGCAAATAGACTTATATGCTATTGTGTCGAGTTTATTTGCTGGTTTTGTTTCAACTGCTGTTATGACAATTTTGGAAATTCCCTTTTGGAAAAGATGGCGGTTAACAGGTATTCTTGAATGGCATGAAAATCAGATTCTTACATGCAAGTTTTTTAGACTTGCATCAAATAAACTTCACTTTTGGGGGATATTTCTGTTACATTTCGTAAATGGAAGCCTTGGTGGAGTTGGACTATTATTAGCTTTTATTTTGATTCCGAATCTAATAGAAATTCCTTTATTATCATTAGGATTATTATATGGCTTTTTCCTTTGGATTCTTACTCTTGTTCCGATTCACAAACCCATTACTGGAATAAATCCATGGAATCATCCATTAGGAAAAGGTCCAGCTGTATTAAGTTTGGTAGGTCATGCAATTTATGGAATAACATTAGTAACATTTTTCACATTAGTAATAACTATTGAATAAAAAGTTATGTTAAAATTATAATATGAAAATCATTATATTTTTTGTATAATTTAATATTGAGGACAATATAGGCATAGTCTATTAATTAAAAATTCACTTTTTATTGTATCTTTAGATATTCTTAACCTTATTTTAGAACATAATTTATCAAATTTTATAATTCAAATCCAGATGAGAAGATGATTCTGAGTTACACATATAATCAATTAAATTAGGTTATTGAACCTTGTGTTTTTGGTTATATTTCTAAGAATAAACTAGATAATTTTATCTATTTGCATAAACAACTCCATTATGGCAAGTAACATCTACTCGTTATATCAGAAATTAAATTACAAACATTAAAACAAGATGAAACTTTCGTTATCATTACTTGATATTTTCTTTCTTGTGGTATACTAAATATATTTGCGATTAGAAGAATACAATTTCAATTATTTCTTCTTAATTAATTAAGAGTGTAAACATAGTCCTGTTGGTTCGGATATGATACATCTGTTTTGATAGTATTCATTATTATTCAAATTTATTGCTAAACCATTAGCATTGTGTATATCGACTGAATTATACCTCACATTATTATAATTTATTTGATTATGATTACTTGGTTGGTCTAAAAACAGTCCTATACCCGATCCTTTCACATTATTTCCCTCAATTAATGATTGATTAGTATTACCCAAAGTTATTCCTGACAGTTGATTATCAGTGATCAGATTATTTTTTAAAACTGAATTATCGCCTGAATAAGCAGAAATGCCTATATTATTTAAGTTAATATTATTCTCTTTAATTTCAACATAAGAGCTATTGATAGAAGATATTCCAAATTGATTATTTTGAAGAATGATTGAATTTACGTTTATAGAATTTGAATTAACAACATTGACACCGTTCAGGAAATTGGTTATAGTTCCTGGACCTTTTATGGTGATATCATTTCCTAGAATCACTATTCCGCTATGTTCTAAAGTCTTTCCTGCTCCAGTTATGGTTTTTCCATTCAAGTCAATTGTAATTCCACTTCCTGATACAACTAGCCCATCTTCATAACAGTTAAGGTTAGTTTCCAGATTAAAATCACTTTCTATTGTCATTGCACAAGGTGATATTTGATTGATTGAAAGATCTCCCTCCTTATCGTTGTCTATCGTTTGTGAATAAGCAGAAAATATCATATTATTCCCAGATACCAAGAATATAGTCAATGTTGATATCAAGAAAATAAATAAAAAGTTCATAAAGTAAATAATTCAATAAAACTATTTATTAATTCCCATTTATATCCAGTCTAAAAGTTTCTAAAATCTTATTTAAATATCTCTTATCAATAAATGTTTAAATTATAAAATAATATAGATATAATATAATATTATTTACTACCTACATACTTCTATAAAATATAATTCAGTTATCTATAAAACAAATTTGATCAAAAAAGGATCTCAAGGTTGCTATTAGTATCAATCGATCGAGGGAATTTATGCATCTACTTTAACTAAATTAGGAGACCTTCATATCATTTTAGAAAGAGGTTAATTTCATTTGTTTTAATAAATGAAATAATATCGATCACAATAAAATTTTTATTGTCTATATTATTTTGTGTAATTGAAATAATATGGAACCTTTCTACATAGTTTTTATAATATATTGGAATCAATTAATCAAAAAATATTAGAAAAAGTAAATTTTGATGAGATGATTATTGCTCTATATTATAGAATGGACTGTTAACACTTAATTAATATTATAACTAATATTTTTTGCTTGGTTAAGTAAGATTATGCCTTACTTAAAATTAGGATTAATAATTTTGAGATATTGGACATATAATTACAACCAAATGTTGAGCAAATTACAACAATTTAATGCAATAGGTTAATGAAACTATTAAAAATTATATGATAATAAGTTCAATCCGGCTAAAAATTATGTAGATATTGTTTTAGATAATCCTCGACTATCTTCAACTTAATGGATTATCTAGAAAAGTTTATAGATCAGAATTAACTATAGTATTGTGAATCCAATATCCTATTTGAAAAATTCAGAAATGTCAGTTTGTCTTGGTTTTGAATATCGTTGTTTATACATTCTATAATTTTCTTTTTCACTTAGATTGCTCTCATGAGAATGTATTTTATAATCTAAACTAGGAAATGATCTTACATGATTTTTTAATTTCATCATTTCTGCAAATAATCTTGCAGTCATTGGACCAAAACCAGCATAGTGATTGTTTGAGGCGATTATTGCCATATTTAGATCCTTTACCTTTCTGTCCTCATCTTCCAAGATCTTTGACCAAATTTCCATTTCTTTTGTTCTATCTTTTTTTATTTTACCAAAGTCTTTTTCATCAATGCTTCTATCTCCAATTAATCTCAAGTATACAAAATCTGTAGTTAAAATTGGAGGTGTAATTAAAATATCTTGTTGACTCCATACAAGACAATATTTTCTTTCTTTAAGAACATTATAAAAAAGTTCATTGAACCAACTGTAATGTCTAACCTCTACAGCATATCTAAAAGATGGATCTAATCGATATTGTAGATTCTTAATCAAATCTAATCCTTCTGCAATCTGTAAAGATGGAGGTAACTGAATCAAAAAAATTAGTATTTTATCATATAGTGGTTCCATAACATCATAAAATCGTTCTATATCTTTTCCTACATCTTTAAGACGTTTATCATGAGTTATAACTTTTGGAAATTTCACCGTAAATCTGAAATTATCTGGCGTTCGTTTATTCCAGTTGTTAACCATAAATTTAGAAGGAATTCTATAAAAAGTGGAATCTATTTCCACAAAATCAAAAATTTTAGAATAATATGAAAGCCAGTACCTATTATCTAGATCTTCTGGGTAAAAGGGTCCTTTCCATGCATCATAACTCCATCCTGAACACCCTAGATAATATTCCAATACTATATTATACCAATGGAAAGCAAAAACTATTTTTTAAAAAAGTATTAGTTTATTGTTCTATATTTATTAATGAAGCAGATAAAGAGGAGTAGAATCTCTTAATTTGAGGAAGATACAGAATATAATTAACTATTCTTTATCAAATTAGTATTAATATTCATTCACAAAAAATAATCTATTTTATTGGTTAAAAAAATTGGTAACATCATTTTGTATTGTTGACTATCAGTGTTATAAATAGCGATTCTGTGGAATATTCTTTTCCTTTTGACTTCTTGCCTCTTTTGGAGTTTCAGTAAGAGCCTCATACTACAATTTAATGTTTGATATATAGTATGTTATTCAATTAATCAATGAGAAAATGATATTAAATAAAGAAGGAACTAAATTCAAAATATTATTTGGAATATTATTTACAATTATTACTATAATTACTGTCCCAATTTTGATAAAAGATAGTAGTATTCTGGCTCAACAAGAACAAGGTATTACACCTACTGATCCAAAAAACGTTACTAATCAAACATTACAAGATTATCCAACTGAAGATAAAGATTTGTCAACAGGTATAGAAAATAATAACTGATGGATTAACTAAATAATATTACCAAATTTTTGCTTTACTTCATCCATATTTCCTAATGGAACTTCATAATACACCAATAAATCAATTAGACCAGTTGTAGGATCTCTATCCCTTTGAGAGCCATGTACACGATCACCATACTCAGTAACAATATCTGATAAAACCTCATATTTTTTTTTGAATTGCATCAATTGGACCTGTTATTAATTCAAATGAGTTGGACATTTTTGGTTTTGGTTGATTTGAATTCATTGATTTTTTGTTATAATAAGTAGGTTTATTACGAGTTGTTATTTCTACTGAAGAAGGATTATTAGAAGTAGGAATTACTCGGCTCTGTAGAAACCATCATAGCTAGCAATATTCTACCATCAATTATTGAACAAACAACAATCCAAATATGTTAGACTAGCAGATCAACTATTACGTAT
>Ga0210114_1000416_pt1 | contig 11186 bp, 12 predicted proteins | sample MayberryNW_TuleA_FD_185524 | JGI IMG/M metagenome (GOLD analysis project Ga0210114, IMG submission 185524) | Wetland microbial communities from San Francisco Bay, California, USA, that impact long-term carbon sequestration - MayberryNW_TuleA_D2... | ecosystem: Environmental > Aquatic > Marine >...
CTGGGCCTGAAAATAACCTTCTCCGTCCTATGCCCGCAATCTCCAGGGCTCGGCCCTCGGTCGCTTTGTTAGTTACTTAATTATGGACTCCTTAATAACAACCGATTTAGAGACCAAAAAACTGGAGTTGCTTAGGGAAGCATTCCCGGGGTCTCCCGCATCGGAGTCCTTTGGAATCCAGACAATCCAGTATGGGCGAGCGCCTGGAAGGAACTACCGAATGCGGCACAGAGTTTAGGGTTGAAACTTCAATCTCTGGGGGTGCTCTCGCACGGCAGAAGGTGAGTGGTTTTTTGTCTGAACCGTTTTGTGTTCACGGGAGTAAAATGACGCAGCGGTGACAGCCGTCTATCGCATCCTTGATCGAACGCTACCCGGGATTTGTTTGAGAGCCGCCTCCCGTGCTAGAAGCGCGACAGTTCCGAGAAGTCTTCATCGAGTAACCCAACAAGGAGTCCACTATGAAATACCGGTTTGTAATCTTGGCCTTTGTATTCTCGATCCCGCCTTTCTTATTAAACTCGACTATCGTTAGCTCGCGCGATACGGGAGCACAGGGCGGCTGTCTCCCCGGCACTTATCTTGTAGTCGAAGGCAGTGGCACTCAAAGCCTCTGGATACTGTCCCACGACGGCGCGTTTCAGGTTACGAGCTCCGCCGAAAGGGCGTTTGGCTTCAGCCACATACAAGGTGTCTGGAAGAAAACCGGCGCTCGGGACGCGAAAGCGAGAGGCCTCGACTTCAACTTTAACGAGACTCCCGTGAACAGCGGTGTTCCACCGTCGCAGATCGCCAGACTCGATATTGTAATGAGGTTCGCTGAAAAGTGTGAAGAAATGGAAGGAAGCTTCGAGTTGCGCGTTTTCAATCCCAACGATGATCCTTTGGATTCGAACGGACCGGCTGAAGCTTTTGATACTTTCTCCGGGCGACGGGTCAGCATTGACTAGTTCTCACTAAAAACTGGATGCCACCGTTCGACCCGGTTCAATGAACAAGTTACAGTGTGGTGAAGGTGCTTCCGTTCACCGTGTGCACGTTGCGTGATAATGTTTCTACTAAAACGCTGACGATCCCGACTCCCTTCAGCCATGCTCCCAAGGATGGCTAATTATCTGTTCTCGGCAGCTGTCTGTCGATCCTTGTTGCAGTGAGGATCGGTGCGAACCAGACGCCCGACCTTCCTAATTATAGACCGACGCGCAGGTGCACCAGCGTCGAATGGATTGCCAACGAGAGAGCGATCGCCAGCGAAGTGCCAAGGAGTGAAAGGGCCAGCACGGTTTGCAGGGTCGTATCACGTTGCACTCGCTCACTGTACTTCCAGAGAATTCCGAGAAAAACCACTGCTAAAGGAATAACCGAAAGATCGATAACGGGGTGCGCATAAATCAAAAGCCAATAGGCACCGGGATAATTCGCCGTTAACCACTCTCTCAGTCCCTCCCGCGGCATATCCAGAAGCCAACCACCATATAAGATGTGAAAAAACAAAAAAGGAAGCCCGGCGAAACCCAAATACACGGCGCTCATCGCCAAGCGCGCCGTAGTCCAGTTCGGCGAAAAACCGATTAGCGTCATGACATAAATGGCGATCCCGGTTCCAATCGCCCAACCGATGGCCTGGCCGAAGGTTGTGCCGAGCACCAGGAAAAATCCGGACAGGAAGTAGAGTTCTTCCGGCACAAAGCCGCGGCCGGCTCCGAGGAGGTCCCATGCAGGTTTGCTCGCAACGACGAGAATCAGCAAAAGGATTGTTACCGCCGCCGCCGCAATCAAAACGGGACGCCAGAGGATATCCAGCCAATTGCGATACTCGACCCGTTCAAACTGAAGACGCGGAGCTTCATCTACATGATCCATGAGATCCTCCTATTTCGCGGCAAAGGGCAAAAAAACCCCTTTGCCGTCGCCCCGAAGCATGACTACCGAACTGTGGCTTGCAGAGACCAAAGCAAGATCTATTTTCCGATCGCGGTTAAAATCAGCCGCCGCCAAAGCGATAATGTCCTGATTGATGCGCAGAGGCGCCAATGTGATAAATCCAGCCTTGCCGTCGCCAAGAAAGACTGAAATCTCACCGGCAGTGCGCGCCGAGGCCGCGAGGTCGAGAACACCGTCGCCGTTGAAATCGGCTGCTACCAGGCCATGCGGATTATCGCCCATCGGAAGCGTGCCTGTCTTCCGCAGCCTGCCGGTGCCATCGCCTTGAAGCAGGATAACCGCGTCCTCACCGGCGCAAGCAACGGCCAGATCTTGATGACCGTCGCCGTTCCAATCACCGGCGGCAACGTAATGCGGAAAGCGTCCGATCTGAGTCTCTCCAGCAGTACGATATGTGCCGTCGCCGTTTCCCAGCAAAACAGAGAGCCGGTGTCTGGCAAATGTACCGACTACGAGATCAGGAATCCCATCTTTATTTAATTCAACCTGGGTTACGATATGCGGCGCCCGGCCTACTTCGTAGGTTGCCGAAGCTTTGAAACTTCCGCCGAGATTTTCCAGGATGGCAAGCCGTGACTCTTTCGGCTGCGTGACCGCAAGATCCGCACGCCCGTCGCGGTTCGTATCGACCGCGACTGCAGAAGCTGGGCCGGGGATATGGGCGATGTCCCCGGCCTTGGAGAATTTTCCCTTTCCGTCCCCAAAATAGAGACTCAGGTCTCCGCCGCCGGTGTTTGCCGTAACGAGATCAAGCTTCCCGTCGCCGTTAAAGTCCGCGGTCTCAACCCAGCTCGGCCCTTTGCCGGTGGGGTAGGTATGGTTGGACACAAAACCGCCCTTCCCGTCGCCTAGGAGAACTACGACTTTGCGCTCGGCAGCTGCCGGAATAGCAATGTCCGGAATGCCATCCGCATTAAAATCGCCAACGCTGATCGCGTGTGGGACACGCCCGATCGTTTCGTTTTGAGAAAGACTTTGTTGAATTCCGGTGAGAGGCATCGGTAAAAAGGTAAAGATTGCCGCCACATAAAAGACGACCAAATAAGGCACTGGGAGCAAACGGCGGTAGATCATCTTATTTGGTCAAAGTTCGCATATAAGCAACGACGTGCCAGACTTGCTCGTCGCTTAACTGAAACCCGAACGGCGGCATGAGGCGCGTCTTACCGACGGCTTCACCGCCGCCGTGAACGACATCAAACAGGTACTGATCGGATCTTTGTGGAACGACCTTGGACAAATCTGGAATCGGGATCGGCGGCTTCTCTACTCGCTTAGACCAGTCCCAACCTTGGCCTCGGGAACCATGGCAAAGGACACACTTCTCGGCGTATAAATCCTCGCCTTGCTTCGGATCACCTTTTGTCTGGGCGTTCAGGACGGCGGGCCCCATAAGAAGGAGCACCGCTAGCCACAGCCGCACCTCAACCTCCGAGACCCGGAGGAGGAAATGGAATCGGCCAGGTTGACGGCGTAAAAGAGAGCGGCGCTTTGATATCGCCGCCCCAGACAAGCACGAATCGCAGGATGAGACCGCCGGCCAGAACCGAGGCGAATTTAACCGCGGCCACGCCGTTGGCGATTGTCTGTCCGGCAAATTCGGCAACAAATTCTATCAGCGTCAGCACCACGGGAATCACTAATGCGAGGCCGACAACGCCGAACCAGAACCATGCCGAGAGATCTCGACCACGGGGCAGGGCTTGGAAAACATGAGGCGTGGCGGCCACACTCACTGCGCCGCTCAACGCGGCTTCGGCGGTGCCGCCGAAGAGCGCCGACGGATAAGCGGGCCCGCCAGTAAGATAGCGATAGGCAAGCCGCCCACCGCTTGGAGCGAGGAACTCACCGCCAGTATCGATATTGATCGGCAGATTGAAACCGCCACGCGTGAGACTTTGAATGGCCACGCTCTCCCTAGGCGCGATATTGGCCGCCACCTTCCGCGCTTCGCTATGAGACGGCCCAATGTACACGTTGTATGTCACGCCTAGTTTGCGCGGCGTCACGATTATCAGTTGGCTGTTTGGCTGGGTGATTTCGATCGATGTGTCGGCAGACATGCCTTCCTCGACGCCAGTGGCCTCACCCACCCACGTAAGCACGGCGACGTAGTTACCGGGGGCAAGGGAGCCGCCTGACTCGACACTGTACTGAAATCTCTCGGCGGTGGGCGCGCTCGCGTGTCCCTTGAGTAACCCTTGGCTGCTGAGATCGCGCATGAAACGGTAGAGTTCCCAACTTTCGAACAGCACTAACACCACCAGCGCCACCCCGAGCCATCGGACAAAAGGTCGCGCTTCCAGGTCACGGAAACCAAGCCATGGCCATGCCAAAAGCGTCATGAGCCCGGCAGCGGCAAGTCCGGTGTTAAGTGCTGAAGTGAGGAAGAGCGGCGGAAGGTACTCGCGCGACCAGAGCGGCACATACCAGGCGCCGCCCAGAAGATAGCCGGTATAGAGCGCTAACATGGCGAGCACCGGAATGCCGATCGCCCCGATGACCCTGCGCAATAGTGGGAAAACGCGGAAAAACCAGAGCGCAACGTAAACAAGCACGAGCGGCGCGCTGACGCCGAGAACCCATCCGCCGCGCGTCATCCACGAATTGTAGTTGGTAAAAAATAATGGAAAGCCCAGGCCGCGCTCGGGCTTACCCAAGTGCGCCGTGAGAAAAATCCCGGCCAAAGCCAAAACCGGAATGACACTGTAAGCGATGATACGCGACGCCGCCAGAGAGCGCCTTGACCAAATTCCGACAAAGTCCGCGAGCACCGCCACGATGAACAGGCCCGAGGCAAGGCCTCCGAAGAAGAGATAAAGGGGCACTAAAGGATTGTGGCTCCACTTGTCTTGGAGAAAGACGATCGTGTCCATCGGGTCCCTCTAGGCAGGTCGTTGAAAAACGCTCATCTGCTTAGTTTCGCTTGTCGATTCGAGTAGCAGAGACTGGAGTACTGGAGTGTTGGAGTAATGGAGTGATGCGTTTAAATCCTATACTCCAGTACTCCATCACTCCATTCTGGTCTAGGACCCTCTGCCGTACGCCGTATCCCAACCCCAGGCTCCGCCACCCGCTCCGCGAGCCGCCACGCGCTGTCGCACGACTTTGGCCACTTCTTCCGCGTCACCGGCAACTAACGCCTTTGTCGAGCAAACCGATGCGCACATCGGCAGTTTCCCTTCGGCGATGCGGTTGGAGCCGTAAAGACGCCGTTCACGCTCGGAGAATGCGACCTCAGGCCCGCCCGCGCAGTAGGTGCATTTGTCCATAACGCCGCGGGCTCCAAATGCCGTTCCCTTGGGAAATTGCGGCGCGCCGAAGGGACAGGCATAGAGACAATAGCCGCATCCGATGCAGGTCTCTTTGTTCAAGGCGACGATACCGTCGGGCCGATGATAGAGAGCATCCACGGGGCAGACGGCAACGCACGGCGCCTTCGAGCACTGCATGCAGGGTACCGCGATGTTGGTTTCGCCGGGCTCGCCTTCGTTGATGGTTACAACCCGAATTCGCGCGATCCCGGGCGGCACATTGTTTTCGTTTTTGCATGCGACTTCGCAGCCGCCGCATTCGATACAGCGCTTGGCATCCACGTAGAACTTCATGCGAGCTGCCGCTTGCTGCGGTTGCGGCCCGCCGCCTCTCTGGGGAATGGTGCTGAGCTGTGCCATGTTCTCTCCCTTTCCTACGGCCTAGGATTGCTTGGGCTTGCTGATCCGACACAGGCCAGTCTTGGTCTCCTGCATCTGGGTCACTCGATCGTAGCCATAGTTTGTGATGGTATTTGCCGATTCGCCGATGCTGTAGGGCACCGTTCCCTCGGGGAACTTGTTCATCAGCGATTTGCCTTCGAACATACCGCCCCAATGATACGGCATGAATATCGTGTCGGGCCCTACCCTTTTAGTGATCTTGACCTTGACCCAAACCCGGCTCGAACGGCCATCCAAATCCTCCGGCGATTCGATCCAGCACCAATCACCATGCCGCAGGCCGTTGTCAGCCGCGACCTTCGGATGCATCTCGACGTAAACCTCCGGGTTTAGTTCGACCAGCCACCAGGAGTTTCGCTCGGCGGCGCCGCCCCCCTCCATTTCAACCACGCGGCCGGTGGTGAGGATGAGCGGATATCGTTTGACCCAATCGGGTTTCTGCAGGCTCTTGTAGAGCTGAGGAACTCGGTAGTGCTCCTTAACGTCATCGTAGGTCGGCCACTTGACGATCAACTCCGGCCGCGGGCTATGAATCGGCTCGCGGTGAGTCGGCACCGGATCGGCGATGTTCCAGGAGTTGAAGCGTGCGCGGCCGTTACCGTAGGGGCTGCGGCCTTCGGACAGAGCGTTCTTCATCGGCTCCTGAGTCAGATCGCGCGCGTAGTCTTTTTCTGCCGGATAGCCTTCTTTGGGACCGCCGGGAGGTGCCGACCCTTTGCCGGCGAGCAGGACGCTGCCGTCCGGCGCTTTCGGGCCCCAGGTCGCACGGAAGCCGCACCCGCCTTGAGACACCGGAATGTCGTTTCGGTAAAGGATCGGAGTCCCCGGATGTTTGTCGCTCCAGCACGGCCACGGCAGTCCCCAATGCTCGCCATCGACCGGACCGCCGACTGCTTTCTTGGTATTGATATCGAAGACATGCGCCCACTGAACTTGGCGCTTCAGGCGCTCGGGAGTTTGGCCGTTGTATCCGATCGACAAGCAGCCGAAATTGATTTCTCGCAACACGTCTTCAATCGTCTGCTCGGGAAGTTCTTTGACACCCTTTATGCTCGCCGGAACTCCCTTCCAATCACCTTTAGCGTAATGGATAAACTCCTTCCTGAAACCAAGCCGCTCGGCAAGATCGATCATAATCGCAAGGTCAGTGCGCGCCTCGAAAATCGGCGGCACCACCCGATCGCGCCACTGGAGATCGCGGTTGGTATTGGTCGAGGTGTTCCACTGCTCGTAGTTGGTGGCCGCCGGCAGGAGATAGATACCGTCCTTGCGGTCCGGCAGCACCGCCGTATTGGTGACGAATGGATCGACGTCGACAATCAGCTCGACTTTTTCCAGTGCCTTCTTGACGCGGTCCATCTGCGACATCGAATTGGTCGAATGGCCCCAGAACATGACCGCTTTCAAGTTGACATCCTGGCCGAGTTCCTTGGGATCCATCAGGACCCCTTCGTACCAACGGGCGACGGTGAAGCCCGGCTTCTCCATCATCTTTTTGTCTTTGAAGCGCGACACGAGCCAGTCGTACGGCACATCCCAAACCTTTGAAAAATGTTGCCACGCGCTTTCGCCGATGCCGTAATAGCCCGGCAATGTCTCGGGGCCGCCGCCAACATCCGTCACTCCCTGAATGCTGTCGTGACCGCGGAAGACATCGCAGCCGCCGCCGGGTCTACCCATGTTGCCGAGCACCATCTGCAGGTGACAATAAGTTCGAACCACGCCGGTGCCATGGTTGTGCTGGGTGCCGCCCATAGCCCAGATAACAGTGCCTGGCCGGTTCTCGGCCATCGCCCTGGCTACCCACTCGATATCAGCCTCCGGCACACCCGTGATGTCGGCCGCCGTCTTGGGATCATATTTGGCGACCTCTTTCTTTAGCCCTTCCAAATCGTAGGTCCGTTCGGCAAGAAATTTTTTGTCCTCCCACCCTTTGGCGAGAATGATGTTGATCAAACCATAGATGAATGCGACGTCGGTGCCCGAGCGCAGCCGGACATATTTGTTGGCGAACGCGGAAGTTTTAGTAAAGCGAGGATCGACGGAAATAACGACTGCGCGGTTGTTCTCCTTTGCGGTGAGGATATGCTGCATGGAGATCGGGTGGTTCTCCGCGGGATTCATCCCGATGATCATGATGCTCCGGCTGTTGCGGATGTCATTCTGATGATTCGTCATCGCCCCGTACCCGAACACGTTGGCCAGACCGGCCACAGTGGTCGAGTGTCATATCCGCGCTTGGAAGTCGGCGTTATTCGTCCCCCACATCGCCGCCCATTTACGGATGGCGTAGCCGTTTTCGTTGGATTGGTGAGCGGAGAAGTTGACCTGCAGCATGTCGGGACCATGCTGCTTGCGCAGCTCGAGGAGCTTGGTGCTGATCTCCGACAACGCCTGATCCCAGGAGAGCCGTTGCCATTTTCCGCCGGCGAGCTTCATCGGATAACGCAACCGTTTTTCATTGACGACTTTCTCGCGTGCCGCCGCGCCCTTCGAGCACAGGCTGCCTTGGTTAATCGGGTGCTCGAACCAGGGCTCCTGGCTGACCCAGACGCCGTTTTGAGATTCGCCGATAAAACCGCAGCCGACAGCGCAGTTGGTGCAGACGGTCTTGTGCTGTTCCAGCTTGGGCGGCTGAGGTTGCCCCTTGCCTTGCGCCTCCACTTCTTTCACCATCGAGGGCCCCGCCAAAGCGGCAAGACCTGCTCCAAGGCCTCCGAGGCCGGCAGCTGCGAGAAATTTGCGCCGGCCGAGCAGAGGATTTAAAGCCTCGGGCCAAGCGGAAGACTTCTCGCCATCGCTGTCATTCGCGCGGATTAGCTTCATATCTCATCCCCCTTCGCAGACCCGGTGAAAAAGGCCCATCTGCTTCGTTGCGCTCGGCCGCTTCGCTCCAACGTACGTCCCAGTACGCCTCCGCTCATCGGCTTCTCGCGCGCCTTGCATCTGGACCTTTTTGACCGGTCGGTTAAAAAGTTTGCCGGCCTATCGATAAAGCGTTCTGTAGTATCGCTCTGCCTCTTCAGTACGGCGGTAGAGAATCGGTCCTGCTTCCGCAACCGGCGGGGCTTTTTCGACAGCGCGTCCTTTTTTCGGAAGCAAAAAGGCCGTAGCCAGTCCTGCGACAGCAGAGAGAAATCCCGTCAGAAAATTCCGGCGCGGTTGTCTGCCTGAGAATCGAGTCGGTTCCATGTGTGATCCTCCGTGCCCAAAAAGAAATTCGGATTAGCTTCAGCTCACGCAGATCAGCGAGGCGCACGCGCATTTTCCATCGATATGATCTGCGCCGAGTTCTACCTCGACAAAATATCCTTCCCGCAGATCCTCTAACGTGCCGCCCATCGTGCCCATGGTTGTCGGCTCGCGCACTTCAATGTTCGCGCCTTCGGCAAAGGTCAAGGTGATGTCTCGGTTGTCCTGTGTGGTAACGATCGCTGTCCGTTCCGTCAAATTTATAAGTTTGACACGCGCTTCGATCACGGCTACCTCCTGTCTGTTTGTCGAACGATTCCGCTGCCCGGCATACATAGGGTCTTCAGTGGAATCGTAGCCCACTACAAAATAAAAAAAGCCACTCGCCTACACTGACTTGCAGGAACGACTGGCTTCGGATTATTTGTTTCCCCCTCCGGAGGATTTTTTCATCCTCTGTTGGGCCGTTTCAACGACGCCTGTTGGAAGATCAAGGAGGCACTTAAGTGAATTTCCAAGCCCTATGTAGTAAACCCTTGCAATACTGTCAAGGGGGAATCGGGATGAAAATAGCAGTCATACTGGCGGGATCCAGTGGATGGGAAATCATTTAGAGGAAAAAACTACTTGCTTGAGGCGACCAGCTTTTCTGCCGTTTGCGCATCGAGTTTCCCGGTTTCCTTGAGCCCGTTGGCGCTCTGAAACCCTTTAATCGCCTTAACGGTCTGCGGGCCCATAACACCGTCAATCGATCCCGGATCATGTCCTTTGTTCTTTAGAGCCTCCTGCGCTTTTTTGACTTCTTCCTTAGTCCGCCTTGCACCGACGCTTTGCTTGGTTTCCGTCCCCCCGGCTCCGCTCTTTTCCATTCGGCCCGGCTTTTGAGCCCCCCTTGCTTCCATCTCCACCTCGCCTTTTTTTCTTTCCTTCTCCATGCGTCCCGGTTCTTGGGTCCCTCGGGCTTCCATCTTCTCCTCACCGGTCCTTTCGCCTTGTTTCGTTTGATTCTTGCTTGTTTCTGGCGTGCTTTGAGTCCAGGCAGGCGCGGAGTTAAACGCCATCCATGCCGCGGCTACAGTCAACGTCGATAATAGTCGTCTGTTCATGATTACCTCGCGAGTTGAAATTGGAGTGACACAAAATAGGCCCGCGCAAGGAACATGCCATAGCGGAGTCGTGATTTTTTAGCGGATCTGCCGATTAATGGCCGTTATCTGTATCGGGGCCGAGACATTGTCTCGTACTATGTCGCAGTTTTAGCACCTAAGGTGAGAGTCACAGGAGACAACACCTGAGTCGCCCGCTTTACCCAAGAAATTCGATCTATTCCTGGTTCTCGGACGAAGGATCTCTGGGGTTTTCCCGAGAGGGGTCAAAGGTGGGGCCCTTCCATGTGCGATGGCTTGCGTAACGCAACCGGGCGGCGTCAAGGCTTGTAGCTGTAGCGAAGCCCCATTCGCGCAAGAAACTTGACTCGAGCGCTAAAAAGCCTTGCAGTATTTTTGCGGCAAAACAGTAAAAATTCGCGCCCGCGGCCCGCTCGATGTCACGTCCGCAAGCGGGCGCCCAAACCAGCAGGTGCTCCTTCAGGAAATCCGACTGCAAGTGAAAAACGCGGGTTTGCTCTTGGGGATCTGTCGCTGTGGCCTGTTTTCCGATAAGCCAGCGCATCACATCCAGCTCGAAAGCCAGGAAATCTTCCGGCTCAGGATACTCTTCGAGTTTTTCAATACCTGCGGATTTCAGAAATGCCCGTACGTCGGCCAAAGGACGGTCCAACAAGCATCCGGTGAGATAGAAGGACTCGTAAGGATTAATCGCGGGACCGTGAGGTCCGACAAAAAGCCGCGTGTATTCGTCTGCAATCGTCTCGGCTAAACTCTCGGGTGACGTATCTCTCAGAAAACGATCAATCTCGTCCCAACCTGCACCAAGAAGCGGATGAAGATTGCGCGCTGCCTTGGTCCGCTCTTCAATGCCGTTGGCAAGGTGCTGCAGCAACTCGCGGCTCGGTTCCCTGCGGAAAAGCGCCCCCAGGATCTCGTAGTAACTTTGGCGGAACGACAGCAGCTCGCGATCCTCGATCATTCGTTGACTCCGACGTCCCCTTGCCGAAGCAGCCTCTCGAGATTGCGATCGACGAAAGACTTATACTCAGCGTCCTCTTCAAGCGGACGATCACCCGATGATTCTCGTTCCGCTTCCTCACGTTGAAGCGCTGCCGCCACGGCTCGTTCTATAGCAGCAAACAGGCTGCCGGAGTCTTTGCTTGCCGATTCCGAACAGACCTCCCGCTTCCATTGCGCCACCCACAGCAGCTGGTGCGGCCCGCGG
>Ga0210114_1000417_pt1 | contig 11176 bp, 10 predicted proteins | sample MayberryNW_TuleA_FD_185524 | JGI IMG/M metagenome (GOLD analysis project Ga0210114, IMG submission 185524) | Wetland microbial communities from San Francisco Bay, California, USA, that impact long-term carbon sequestration - MayberryNW_TuleA_D2... | ecosystem: Environmental > Aquatic > Marine >...
AACAGAATGCCTCTCTTGGAGACCTTGATTCAAAGAACTCGCAGACCTTACAGGAACTTGAAAATGTTAATGAATTGGGTTTTGGACTCCAGGTACTAAGAATACTTCGTCACGAACTCGACGAGGTCGGCGAACAAGCAGGAAAGCCCACAGCATCCAAAGATTCTGTTGAAAGGTTATTCAGATTTTTTAATGATTATTACTGTGATTATTATAATCTAGACGACAAGGTCAAGGAAATGCAATCATCTATATTGAGAATCTAGAGCACCTATCAAAGGCATTCGGTCGGAGTATCAATAATATCAATCTGGCTCTGGAAGGTAACAGAGCTTATCAATAAAATTTCTGCAGTAATAAAGTCTAGACTCACCAAAAAACATGCTTAGATCTAAACCCTAATATTAGTCCCTAGTTGACTAATATCATTACTGATGCATTACTCAATGTCCGTATTTAAAATTACAATGGCAATGAACTATAAGAAGTGGTCAATTCATCGTGTTTTAATTCAGAACTGCATGCAGAATCCCGCAATGTATTTACAATGCCTGTCATGAAACAAATTGAACGTTGATATATTGATCTCTGCTTATGTTGAGTTAAAGACTTGAGTATCCTTAGTACGGATCAAAAGCTTAGGGATGAAAAAATAGCCAACATATACAACAGTGTAGGTATTTAAGATTTTTAAGATCATTGAGTGTGTGCAGGTATTTAAGATATGCCTGGAATACTTCATATATGGGAAGTAGACCGCAGATATATTGATATCTGGTCATATTGGGATCAGGATATGTTGCCTGAAGATTACTATAAGCAAGAACAATTGGAACGTAGTTTGGTTAATTTAACCATGATGTATATCGATTACCATAAATAAGATTTCCAGTCCTGCACGACATCACAATAATTCGACATTGTATCCTAAGGTCCTTGATTAAGTTTTTCTTAGAAAGGTTTGAAAGCTTAGGTATGAAAATTTAACCGACATATACGTTAAGGTTAGTATTTAAGATTCTTAAGGTCCTCGATTAAGTTTTTCTTAGAAAGGTTTGAAAGCTTAGGTATGAAAATTTAACCGACATATACGTTAAGGTTAGTATTTAAGATTTTTTCAAGTTTACTATATAGAGGAGTCTAGTATTTCGTATTCAATCAATTAGATGTCACATGATTCGATCAAAACATATCTGATGACTTGTGCTACTTAAGGATGAACTCGTTTCTCCAATTCTCGCATAATCAAACTCTTGACGCTTTTCTTCAACCTTCTCGAAGTAAGCATGAAGGTCCAAAATATTCATTAGACAAAACCAGTATACTGGAATGAAAGCATGTAGCTCAAGTACCTAATCAACTTGTTAAATTTATTGATGCAGATATGCGGCCTGGAGCTATTTTATACCGATGTTGGAATGCCGCTGATAGGCGGAACTTTGACTGATTCTATTTAGGATAGATGCTATTAAAGTGGGTATTTCGAAACGACATATACAGCAATTGTGGTCTTTTACCCCTTTGAGTCATTGGTCAATCAACAGATCAGAAATCGTCAGTATGTATTCTGCCTACAATTCTTGCTTCCCATAGTGCAATAGGCCTACCCATCTCTCTTTCCAGCCATTCGTCATCGGTCATTGTGTCATCTCTCAGATTATCATTAACTTCAATTTCATCTTCGTCACTGGTATAAACATTGTAAAACCTTGTCTTGTTAATGCCAAGCTCACCCTGCAGTCTATGAATAATATTGGCATACTTTTCTAATGCTTGAAGATTATTGTATCTATTTGATAATGTAAGTCCCATCCAGGCCCTACAGAGCCCTATCCATGTCTGGTTTACACTATAACCACTATCAAGAATTCTGCTGTCATATCCAGGATGAGTTGAAGAATAATGGTCATGGCAGAATCTCACTGTTCCCCTCATATGCATTGGCTTAACTCTATGTGTTTTAGGATCCCTTCTACAGCATTCAGGAACATTTAATTTGTTATAATATCTAGTTCTTCTAACTAAACGACCGTTCTTCCAAGTTAGATATTTGTATTTACCCGGCATCTTAGTCTAAGCTCTTTACAGGAATCACAGTTGAATACAGATTCATTAGAGACACAATTAAGATCATTCGCATCCGTTCTGCCTGTTTGTATTGCTTGATAATATTATTGCCTGCAAACTCCCTTTTTGTATTAGAAATCATTTTATCCAATCTGCCTAGTGCAGTACGATCGGCGGCCCTCCAAATTGAAGCAGGCTTGTTCCCTTCTTTTTCCTGTTTGTATCTTATTAGAATAGAGTCGATATCATACTCATCTATGGTCTCCTGGTTACCTGGTTTTTCCAGTGAGATAGACATCACGTAATCCAAGTCTATGATGTTGCCCTTCAAAATATCCCTGTTTAAGCAATTCACAAAACCGCAGATCTGACAGACCGTTTCAATGTCTTCATAGGCAAATTTGCTATCGTTGTGTTCATAAATTCCCAAATTATTCACTTACAAGGTATTCAATTTAGAACCGTATATAAGACTTTGATAAATTTTGGCAAAAAAGTATATAGATAAATCAAAAAAAACACTAGCCTTTTTTTAAAAGAGCATAAAGATAAAATACTACTCTCCTTATAATTTTCATTAAAGAAAGGTGAGGTCATCAGGAGTGGAACAACAACGGGAGAAAAAGGAAATGAAGAAGATTTAATTGTTGAATTACTCCAGGAACGCCTTCTACGTTTAGAACTTGAAGATAAATTAAGACATTTAGAAAAGTTGGCACCGTTAGAAAGCAAATTTTCACTACTTGAAAGTCGCAAGTACGTATGGAATATCGCATAACCCTTGATATTTTTGCGAATAAACCTGATTTTGATATGTTAGTTGAAAAAATCTTTGAGCCTAGTAAGAGATACATTCATTTTAAATATGTTAATAATAAGGTAAGTAAGGTAGAATAAAAATAAATAGGTTGTCTTCAGGTACATGAACTATACAGATACTAAAGAGACATGGTCTTAACATCCTCACGCTTCCAGTGAAGATAAGAAAGCCTTACAAACGGTTTGCGATGCAACAGCCCAATGATATGGTACAGATGGATATACTTGGCCCATTTTATCTAATTAAAGTGTAAGGAATTATATCATTACCTGTTTGGATGATTGCCCCAGAAAAATGACTAGCAAATGGTCTGAAAGAAAGAGGTTTGTAGACGTACTCAATGTGCTAGAGGATTGGGTAATATGCAATAGCAAGCCCAAGACTGTGTTGTTACTTTTAGAATATATATTGTATTCTATTTCAGACTATATTACCGTGTACTATGCTGATATTGTGCTATTTATGGAAAAAACATATACTATATTCGGGTACTTCGGCAAGACGGAAAAATAGATATTTTTGATGCTCCTTGTAAGGCTCTATTAGATATTTTATGCGTAGAAACATCTGTTTTGGCTTACAGTGATTAAAGAGTTTGTTCAGCAATTATTTCCATGAGTAGCCACCTCCTTTAGAAATTGGAGATGATTACCTGTGTAATAGCTGACCAAATAATATGCGAATCATAATGTATCAGTATAAGAAGTGAAAATGTCGGAATCCGCTGAAAAAATGACCTCTAAAAATCAGAAGGATTTTGTGCAAGAGCGGCACAGAGATATCTGAGATTTCGATATCCGAGATATTCTCCTATCGTAAATTGTTAAAACAGAAGGTGATGCCTCGAAGAATTGAAGAATAGAACCAATAGTTATACTAATTATACTATAAAAATATGCGAAAGAAGTACTTAGAACAACAAGAGTGTCTGTAGTCAGTCTCTTTCTATTTCTTATAGCTTTGAAAAATCTGATATAAAAGGGTCTGCCGAGAAGAATGAACAGAAGTTGCTAAGGTGAATATGATAATATACTTACGAGAGAATCTGGTAAAAGCAGCCCCAACAACACTCTTGGTAAAGTTGATGCAAGACCAATGACTATCAATGATTTACTATCAGTGAGCATCTTACCTAGTGTTGATCATGAAGAGATTGAAGAACTTAATGAGAAAGGCACCGCTACAGATTCTTCGTAACAATCACAACTAATACTGGTAGAGATGATTTTATAAATTTCTAGCGGAGCCATTAAATTCCATCAAACCTCTATCTTTTATGATATAATGCAACAATCATCCACCTTCTTATCTGTGTTAGAGAGTGCTAACATTTATTAAGGTCCCTAATAAATAAATTAATGTGACCAGGCATTTACTATTAATTTGTCTCCTGGTCTTCACTGGGGCTTCAATAATCGTCATAGGTGTGATTTCAGGCGTGTATAAAGATTTTATACTGAATAGTTTGAGTGACAATGGTACAGTTATTAGCAGAACAAACAGTCCAGACTCTTTAGTAGGTGGCCACGTACCTGGCTATCCGATCAGTGACACTTCAGGGACGATTATAGATCCAATTGATCAAGTGGTTGATTCTCGAGATTCAGTAGTTGATCCAGAAAAATATCTCCGCGAGTTCAACTATGGAAGAGTATCAACGCTTCCTAACGGTTCAACGTTGAGAGAATTCACATTAGTAGCGTCAGACCAATTAGTCAAAGAAGTATCTCCTGGCGTATCCTACAACGTATGGACTTTTAATGGGACAGTTCCGGGTCCCACGATTAGGGCTACTGAAGGAGATATTGTAAGAATAAACTTCATTAATAACGGATCATTGCCTCACTCTCTTCATACCCATGGTATTCATCCAGCTGAAATGGATGGGGTTTTCGAAATGATCTCACCGGGGGGAAAATTCACATACGAATTTGTAGCAGAACCATTCGGTGTTTTTCCGTATCATTGTCATATGACACCGTTAGAAGAACATATTGCTCATGGCCTTTATGGAGTCTATATAGTCGATCCCAAAACGCCGCGACCTCCTGCGGACGAAATGGTCATGGTTATGAATGGATACGATACTGATTTTGATACTGAGAACAATTTCTACACCGTAAATGGAATACCGTATTACTATATGCACCATCCAATACAGATTGAAAAGGATAAGCCCGTAAGAATATATCTAGTAAACATGCTAGAATTTGACCCACTTAACAATTTTCATCTACACGCAAACATGTTTAACTACTATCCTAGTGGAACAAGCTTGCAACCTGACGAATTAACTGATATCGTTGGTTTAAATCAGGCTGAAAGAGGGATAATGGAGTTTCAGTACAAATTCCCAGGGAAGTATATGTTTCATGCTCATAAAACAGAGTTTGCAGAAAAGGGTTGGATGGGTACATTTTTTGTAAATGACAAGAACACAACTCGGAACTCAAGTCCGACAGACAATAGTTCCTTCTATGATACCCTCAATAACTCCTTTGTTACTGGGAATCCAGAAACTAGTGGAGCCAGAATGTAAATGTTAAGTTACATGAATAGAATTACTGGGAGGGGTTTCCAAGATTGTTAAGTGGAAATAAAAATACTATGGGTGGAAATCATCCTACGAAAAAGACCCCTCTGATTCTTGCATTCGTCCCGCTCGTAGTACTAGCAGGAATGATTATATTCTTGCTTAGTCCGTACGGGCAATCTCTCATAAATACAGGAATCCCATTACCTCAGGTTACTATTGAAAAGGTTGAATTTCATGATAACCAAATATTAGCATATATACGCAACACCGGTCCTTTGGAAATAGTTGTATCTCAGGCAGATGTCAATGACCGAATCCAGTCCGCTGCAATAGAACCAGATAGTAAGATCCCAAGGCTTGCTGAAGCCAAAGTGATGATTCCGTTTCCTTGGATCCCAGGTACACCATATGAAATTGGCATAACCACCTCTGATGGAACCAGGTTTAGCAAAAGTGTAGAGGCTGCTGCTCTGGCACCTAGTCCAGATGCAAATCAGGCACTACTCTTCACTTCTTTGGGCGTATATGTTGGAGTGATTCCTGTAATGATAGGCCTTATGTGGTACCCGTATATTCGTAGAATAAGTATTGGTAAGTACAGCTTTTTCCTCAGTCTTACTGCAGGACTACTTGTTTTTCTAGGTATCGATGCTCTGCTAGAAGTTAATGAAATTGTCAATCAGAATTTGGCCGCGGTATTCAATGGTCAGGCGTTAAGTATAGTGGTAACGATTTCTTCATTTATTGTCTTACTTTATACTTCTGAACGACTAACCCAAAGAGCAATAGAAAAGGCTGTATTGAATAAGAATCATTCTTCAGCTTCATCTTCCTCCATCGAAGAATTAGGTAAGTCGGAGAAGTCGTCTACAGAAAGACAGGAGGGCGAAATTTACAATAAATCGGCTAAAGTATCTTCTTCAACTCAAGAAGTACAGATACAATTGCAAAGGTATCAGCAACTATTGAAACCACTAACTATCTCGATGATGATAGCAATTGGAATCGGCCTGCACAATTTTGGCGAAGGGTTGGCAATTGGGGCTGCCATGCTACTTGGCGAAGTAGCACTAAGTACATTTCTGATAGTTGGTTTTACTCTGCACAACACCACTGAAGGATTGGCCATAGTTGCACCCATTGCAAAAATAGAGAGAAGTAGGCGCATGATGATTAGGAGATTAGTTACTATGGGATTGATTGCAGGAGTACCCACGATAGCAGGAACATGGATAGGTGGTTTTCTATATTCTCCAATGGCAGCTGTTATATTTTTGTCAGTGGGAGCCGGGGCAATATTCCAGGTAGTTTATTCTTTAGTTTCATGGATTTCCCATCACCAAAAATCTGGACCATCTTCTTCCTTATCAGGACACGTTATAGCTGGATTTATTACAGGCCTTTTGATAATGTATCTTACTGGCCTACTTGTATAATGGAAATGAGGAAGGGCAATATTCTGTTGAACAATGATCAAAAGGGCAATGGAACTAAGTCAAAGACTGAATCAAGTGAATATCAGGGAAGTAGGTTGGCCCAGGGAACTCGAGCATCAATGACGAGGCTTGCATCCATTCGTGATGCTAATAAAATAGCAAGAGGGAGTCGCACTGACAGAATGGAAGACTACCTCGAGGTAGTATACGAACTTGTCCTTCAGAAGGGTTATGCGACAACCATTGATATCTCTGAATATCTGAATGTTTCCTCACCTAGTGTTACGAGTATGATAAAGAAGCTTGATGAGAAAGGGTTCCTCAGATACGAAAAATACAGAGGAATGAGCCTTACTAAGGAGGGAATAGAAGTGGCTAAATCTATGCACAAGAGACATGGAATCCTCTCAGACTTTTTTAGAATGATTGGCGTTCAAAATGATATCGCTAATGAGGACGCTGAGGGAATAGAACATCACCTGCATCCTGAAACATTGAATAAACTCGAAGAATTTTTAAACAACCATAAGTTGCCAGAGAAGATATGAAGTTTTGTCAAGATAAATTAAGATCTTGATTGAGTGACTGGATACAAAGAACGCAGGAAGCTGCAATAATGGAGCGGCATAAAAGCAATAGCATAAGAAAAATATAGTCAAAAGAAGCAATATTAAGGGTAAGGATTCAGGGAAGAAACAGAGTACATCTTTATTGATTTTTCTGCTTTGTTGCCTGAAGCTACGTGTTGTTCTTCGCTGACTCTGATATCTTGACTATTAACACTTGGAACGTCTTGCAATCATGTCCAACAATTATCTAATTACACATTAGCTAAATCTCAATTGGTCAACAAACTCACACCAATATGATAATGATTAATGCAACAAAGCAGCCTGATTCACTACGTTGTAAGTGATACTAATTTGACCAATCTGCATTCAGCCCTATCTTTAGGTGCGTGCGTACACATTGACTATGTGGGTAGGTGGATGTGGTTAGCCTGGTCGTCCTATCTATCCCTTAGCTTAGCTATCCAGGTAGGTTCTTAGATGTATATAAAAAAACAAAGGTAGCACGACCAAGAAGTAATGCATACTCTCAAGAATCGGTCGAACCGGCACACAGGATCTCAGTAAAACTTGCATAAGTCTTGTACTTGGTGTTAAGGCTGCACAATGATTTAGCAATCGAGAGTTGGTTACTTTCCAATAGGAGTAAAATGGTTTTCATTCTAACCAATTAACTTGTAGGAAATGTCGTAATAATGTATCTTACACTTTGGCATGTCTCTACCTGTCTCTTTTTATCTCTTCAAATACCCCGAATTATTCTTCATTTCCTTCTCTTGCAGCATCCTCAATTCAGAAAGGATTGATTCAACAAGAGGAACTATAAGTTGACTCAGATAGGAATATAACGAAAGAAAAAGCTGCAAGAAGCAGAAACCTTCCCTTAGCTTTTCATTTCATAAGTTGGTCGAAATGACGTGTACAATGATTTGATGATTTGAACTTAAGATATGGTGTTTCACGAACTTCAAATTCGTAAGAACATCCGCAATCATAATAAAGTTTTTTGGTTTTCATTTCTCGGTCACTCAAAATTAATCGCTTCCTCAAATATCTTGTTTAAACCTAAGTCTCTTAGCTTTATTAATATCTTTAACTCGGGCTCAGGCACAGCCGGACAGAATAGTTATAAGCCACCACAAAATCTTTCTGACCCTTACAAACTATCTTTAGAGTCAAAAATTCTACCCAAATATCGGTATTCAAACAGGTCAAGATCAACCTCTGGATTAGCAGATTTTTTTTGTTGCAAAAAGGCAGTCTCCTGAAGAAGTAGCTTTCTTGAATGTCTTGATTATTAATAATATGCCTTTCTAGATCTACGTGTTCTGGCATGCCGTCTAACCCTGCCTGTATGCTTCAGTATAGCGTTCTTTTCCAGCTAGTATGTGTTACTAAATGTCATACCCTAACCTATGATATTATAATAAGGACAGCAATTCTTGGGGGCATAAGAATTCTCTCCGGAGTGTTCTGAGATTTGGTACGATCTTGAAGTTTAATAAGGTAGTTAATTATTTTCTTTCAATAATAAGAATGGATGAATTTATCAAGACACAAGAACTAATGGGTCATAGAAATAAAAAATCAAACTCGGCTATTCACTAATGATGATGTTATCAAGTGATTTAGAGAGACCAAGTTGTCATATAATTAAGGTATTTTTTTAAATAAGTTATGTAACTCCAGCGAATCTCCATAACTTTCTCTGTTTGTATGAAATGCTTTGCATAACCAGACTCTCTATAACCTTCTTTCACATAGGTCCTCATCTGATAATTCGTATATTCCTTGTATAGATACATGCTCTAGTGGAATATTAGTGCTAAGGTGGTATGTACTATCCCATTCAGTATCTAACTCCAATTTATGCACGATATCTGAAGATATTATCTTTAATATGACAGAATCCTTCAGATTGGGATTTATGTTGTAACGCTATGAATAACAACCAAATAGCTCCTTATTAATAACCTTCCTCATTCTTCTAGGAGAACGGGGTCTATTCAAGGGGGATATTAGATCTTATAAGTATCTAGCAAATGCATAGCCTTTTGCATCAGATATATCATTTGTAAAGTATACATGGCCTTCATTGATAGGTGAAATATAACCCTCTTTTTCTATTAACTTCCATCTTAGCATTGTAGTACCATGATACAGAATATCTGGTAAATTCCTATTAGAGATCATCATTATGCCTTCTTAGCCTGATATTTCATTAACCTTTCTCTACAGACAATCTTTCTTGCTTCAGATTCATTTTTAGCCAAAGTTTTCCAATATCTACACAGGAACTTTGTTAGCGTTTAATTAGTAACAAATCACCGTAGAACGGCTAGGAAAAGATTTAGACCATTTATACCCTAGCCCTTTACTCATACCTATTCGTAGACAGGTGAATGATTTTGCTTGGATACTCCTTGCTTTGATTTATTCCGAAGTTCACTTTTCGAGAACTTGTTTGATGAATGCCTAGCTTTCTTTACCATTTTTTCATTACTATCATAATTATTAGTAATATTGTTATTTTCTTGAGGACTTGAATGTCGCAACATAAGCTCTTTTAATGGATCTGACACAAATGTCGGATCCTGATTTTGCGGATTCTTAATTAAATTTATTTCTGAATTCTTTTTTCCCATTTTTTGTCAGCCGTTTTGTGGACACCCTTAAACAGTCTCAAACACTTTGTGTTAACTGGCCGTCAGCAGAAACGGAGCACACCAGTACGATATGTCATTCAAAACGAAAAAACAACTTATTAAATAATGTGTACAATGTTCCTTAACTCCAGAAAAACACTCATGGTTTAACTGCGAAAGTAATAATCACTAATAGGAGTAAGAAATAAAAGGTATATAACCATTACTGTGAATTGTTTTAGCCCTAATAAAAAATAAGGCATTTTTCAGGGGTAATTCTTGGAAATTAAAGAGAGTATGACCATGAATGATGAATAGTAGTTGAAGACGCCTTTGGTCCTTCGTTGGTCATCCATCTATACAAGCATTATCATATTACCGCACTACTACGTGTTTATGGTTTCTTTGATATTTGATGTAGGACGTTATTAATGGTCTGCAATATTCAATATGAGCATAGATCCACCGACCTCATTTCTTCTTGTTGCTATGAATACTTATTGCCGAACGAGCCTAGGAGGGGTAGAATAGCCCCTAAATACCAAAATTCAACGCATCGCTTGCCGTCTTGTGTAAATATAACTAAATTTATTCAGTCGACAGTTATTTGCACATGAACAACCTAAGAAAACCAGTAACCAATAATACAATAAGTAGAATCGCAATGGGAGGAAAGTAGGGGATCCAACTACCCCTTTCTGATTCCGGTGAATTCCGCATTTAATATGGCCTTTCTAGTGATTCGAACTACATCAGATATTGCAGCTCTCAGTGCGCTTGCTCCATCTCCTAACAATCTCACGATCATCCCCGAATTGTACGGCATGATGGAAGCACCAGCCATAACATCGTTATTGAGTGAAAGAGTCGAATTTATCTCCTCTTTAATTGATTTTACCGCGGATGTGGGGCAGAGTAGGTAGACACTCCCTACAACCGTACGATCACTAAGTATTCCTAATTGACTTAGGTTTCTTTCTCGTGGTTCTAGAATTGCTATGTCGGTAAATCTCAATTGGTCAACTTGATTCAAACCAACAGCCTTCATGTAACATATATCGTATTCAAAAGACTCACCGCTAGCCACCCTACCCGGCACAACC
>Ga0210114_1000418_pt1 | contig 11171 bp, 8 predicted proteins | sample MayberryNW_TuleA_FD_185524 | JGI IMG/M metagenome (GOLD analysis project Ga0210114, IMG submission 185524) | Wetland microbial communities from San Francisco Bay, California, USA, that impact long-term carbon sequestration - MayberryNW_TuleA_D2... | ecosystem: Environmental > Aquatic > Marine >...
GAGGGCCGAGCCCTGGAGATTGCGGGCATAGGACGGAGAAGGTTATTTTCAGGCCCAGGTGCAGGTTATTGTCACCACGGAGAGGACGGGGCGGTGGCTCATCAAGGCACAAAACCATTGACCGCGATCGGAAGGGCTTGGCCTTCGGTCGTGGTGCAGCCACATGGTCTCTAAATAACGGACTCATTAGTAAGGAGGTTTTATGAAAGCGACTTGGGAAGATACGGTTTTAGCTGAATCCAATCGAACCCTTGTCATCGAGGGTAATCACTACTTTCCGCCGGATTCTATCAAGCGGCAATATTTCGCGCCGAGCGACATGCATACCACGTGTCACTGGAAAGGCATTGCGAACTATTACCACGTTCAGGTCGGGGATAAATCCAATCCGGACGCCGCCTGGTATTATCCCGAACCTAAAGAAGCGGCGAGGTCGATCAAGGATCATGTTGCTTTCTGGCGCGGCGTCAAAGTGAGCGAGTAGCCCAGTTCATCCATGTTCGAGTTGAAGTTGGCTTCCTGCATGGCGGAGATCAATTAAATCGAGGAGGAAATCGAAGGATGGCAAACTTGGAAGGCAGGAAGGCGCCGGCCTTCAGCCTCGAGGGCAACGATGGGAAAATGCATTCGCTCGCCGACTACAAGGGCAAGACCGTCGTTCTGTATTTTTATCCGAAGGACGACACGCCGGGCTGCACCAAAGAGGCATGCGGGTTTCGCGACCAAAACTCCACATTGAGAAAAGCCGACGTCGTGGTGCTTGGCGTCAGTAAAGACAGCGTCGAGTCGCACAGTCGATTCGCTGGCAAATACAAGCTGCCGTTTACCTTGCTCTCGGATCCGAAAGCGGAGGTGATGAGAAAATATCGCGCGTTCGGCAAAAAAATGATGTACGGCAAAGAAGTGAAAGGAACCATCCGTTCCACAGTCGTGATCGATCCCACGGGCGATGTGATCAAACACTGGCCTGCGGTAAAGAAAGCCGAGGCTCATCCGGACGAAGTACTGGCCTTCTTAAAAGCGCGCTGATCGCTCCGATCGGGCGTCCAGGTTGTGGGTTGCTCCGATTGACAAAGCGTCACCAACAGATATATTTGCCCAATCGAGAATAACTATTTGGTTCAAAGGGAGGATCTATGAACCGGCGGGATTTCATAAAGAGTGGATTGACGGTATCGACTGGATTGGCTCTCGGCGGCATTCCGACCCTCAGAGATCTGGCCTACGCGAGCGACGCGAAGTGGCGGACGTTCGAGGTGATCACGCGACTCGAAGTGACGGATCCCGTGGGCGCCGTGCGCGCCTGGGTTCCCGTTCCTTTGACAACCGCGACTAACTACTTCAAGCGCGAACCGGACAGTTGGAGCGGCAATTATAAAACGGTGCGCGCCGTGACCTACGACAAGTACGGAACCGGGATCGTCTATGCCGACTGGCCGGCGGGAGAGAAGGCCCCGGTCCTGGAAGTCAAGAGCCGGTTCATGACAATCGACCGCGCTGTCGATCTGGACAGTAAGCCGAAATCCAAGCCCAACGAAAGCAAAGCGGTGCTCGATTATTTCCGCAAGCCTTCAAAGCTCATTAAAACCGATGGCATCGTGGCAACGACTTCCAAGGGCATCGTGATGGGTTACAAAACCGATGCCGATAAGGCGAAGGCTATTTACGAATGGATCGTCGACAATACCTTTCGCGACCCGAAGGTCAAGGGCTGCGGCATCGGCGATATCTCGACGATGCTCCATACCGGTTATCTTGGCGGCAAGTGCGCCGACCTGAATGCCTTGTATGTGGGTTTGGCTCGCGCCGCCGGACTTCCCGCACGCGACGTTTATGGCGTGCGCGTGGCGGCCTCGGACGAATTCAAGAGCCTAGGTAAGGCCGACGATATCAGCGGGGCGCAGCACTGCCGCGCCGAGGTTTATCTGAGCGAGTACGGCTGGGTGCCGGTTGATCCTGCAGACGTTAGGAAGGTTGTCTTGGAGGAGAATGCGCCTGGGGCGCCGCTGCCGCTCGACGATCCGAAAGTGAAAAAAGCTCGTGCTAAGCTGTTCGGCGCCTGGGAGATGAATTGGCTGCCGTATAACTATGCCCACGACGTCAGGCTGCCGAATTCAAACGGACCGGAGATCGGCTATTTCATGTATCCGCAATCGGAAACCGCCAACGGCCGCAAAGACAGTCTCGATCCGAAGAACTTCCGCTATTCGATAAAATCGAAAGAGATCTAACCCGACAATCAAGAGCAGCATCTACGGGGGCCTCCACTTTGTGGGGGCCTTTTTTTTCTGGCCGAGAACTGAACGACCTTTGACTCCAGGGGACGCTTTAATGTCTGTCGCGGGTTGAAATTTCTCGACTTCGAAATGCTCGGCAGGCTGCAGACGAAATGAGAGTTCGTCATGTCGCCGTACTCGGGCATGCAGGCGGCGCGAGAGAATAAAACAACTTCAAGTTAGATTCGCGCTGATAAGGATGCCGCCGAGTTTGGAACCGGTCGGCTTGGGCAAGCGCGAAATCAAAAGGAAATTAGTTATCGATTCAGCGCTTCGGCAATCGCGCGCGCTACGTAGACCTCAGTCAGATGCTTGCGGTATTCCGCCGAGCCGTTGATGTCTTCGATAACCTCGATGTTGCGCGTCGCCTGGGCGGCGGCCTGCTCGATCGATGTAAGGTCCAGTTTTTTGCCCGCCAGCATCTGTTCGACTCGTTCCGCGCGATAGGCTTTGTCGGTTACGCCGGTAATGCCTATGTTAGCTCGCCGGCAAATCCCGGCATCGTCTAAAGCGAGGCGCGCGGCAACGCCTACCACCGCGAAGCCGGAAGATCGGGGGGCCGCCTTGAGGTATGCGGTTTTCTCGCCGGTGGTGACCGGGACACGGACCGCTGTGACGATTTCATCCGCTTCCAGGACGCTCATCAGCAAGCCGAGAAAAAATTCATCGCACTTGACCCAACGCTCCCCGTTCGGTCCGGTACATTGGATCTCGGCGTCGAGCGCCAGGACCGCGGCCGGCATATCGCCCGCCGGATCGGCATGGGCGATGCTCCCGCCGATCGTGCCGCGATTGCGCACTTGGACATCGGCGATGGTCGTCGCGGTTTGCGGCAACAAGGGACATTGTTGCTTGAGCAGGTCGGAATTCTCCATCTGTGCGTGGGTCACGAGGCCGCCCACAATGAGATTTTCGCCTTCTTCGGTAATCATGTCGAGGCCGGGGATGCGACCGATATCGACGACAAACGCAGGCTTCGACAAACGCATTTTCATCAGCGGCAGCAGGCTTTGGCCGCCGGAAAGAATCTTCACGTCGTCCTTATGGGAGGAAAGATATTTCACCGCATCGCCGAGGGATCGCGGCGCAAAGTACTCAAAGGGGCCGGGAATCATTTTAGTACGACCTCCGCTCGCTCTCGGGATTGTGGTTTGCCAACCGCCATACCGCTTCAGAAGTTAGAGGCAGATCGCAAACTTTGACCCCGAACGGCTTCAGCGCGTCCTCAACGGCGCTGGCGATTGCGGCAGGCGAGGGGATAGCCGCGCCTTCGCCGGCGGCTTTTTGTCCCAGAGGCGTGAACGGCGATGGCGAGGGGCGGTGAATCACTTCGACCCGTGGAGTTTCCGCCGTCGAGCACTTCCCATAGTCGAGATACGTGATCGTCAGTGGCTGTCCCTCGGGGCTGTACATGAATCCTTCGCCAAGCGCGACAGCGATGCCGTGAGCGGCGGAACCGTAGACCTGCCCGTTGACCACGTCCGGGTTGATCACCGTCCCATTATCGCCGACGATCAGATAGCGCAGCACTTCAACTTTGCCGGTCGCCTTATCGACCTCGACGACGGCGGCGTGGGCGCCCGCGGAAAAGGTGAACTGGGCCCGTACCATGCGGTCGGCGTCGGGCACAATGTTCGGCTCGGCGTGCGGAAAGGTATAGTAATGCGTCGCCTGCAAGCCGGCCTCCATGCCGTCGGGAATCAGATGCTGATTATTATAGGCAATCCGGCCAAGCTCGGCGAAGGTCACCTTTTTGGTCCCGGAACCCGGGACCTGGACCACGCCGTTTTCGATAGTCAGTTCTTTGCGATCGGCGTTTAAGACATGAGCGGAAAGCTCGAGGACCTTCTCGCGCAGTTTGCTCGCAGCGCCGTGGATCGCGCCGATATCGTAGAGATGAAAATTGTTGCCGCTGTTGGCCGCCGCGACACCCCAGGGTGAGAGATCGCTGTCGAACGGAATGCTCGTGCTGATCTGGTCCGGAGTCGTGCCCAGGATTTCGGCGGCGACTTGCGCCGTCGTCGTTTCGTGGGCTTGGCCGCAATTGGGTGAACCGAGATGCAAGCTCAGTGTTCCGTTTTTCTCGAGTTTGATAGTGGCGCCGTTGATCCCGCCGGAACCTGGCGGCTCTTTCATCTCCGGGAAGATCGCCATGTCGCGCGCGGCGTTTCGGCCACCCGGCTCGACGCCGATGACGATGCCGATGCCCATGAGCTTGCCTTGCTCGCGGGCTTTTTTCTGCTCTTCACGCAGCTTGTCGTACTCGATTTTCTCTAGCAGCGTGGACAGCAGACCGGGATAATCACCGCTATCATAAACGTTACCACTGATTGTGCGATAGGGCATCTCGCTCGGCTGAATCAAATTCTTACGCCGCACTTCGATAGGACTCAGGTTCAATGCTTGAGCCACCCTGTCCATCATGCGCTCCCAGATGTAGCACATTCCGGGTTTGCCGATGCCACGGTTGGGAATGACCGGGCACTTGTTGGTCACCACCGCATGGCCGATCATTTGTATGGCAGGCGTCCGATAGGTGTTCGACAGATTGTTGAGCTTGTTGGTGAAGTGGATCGTCAAGGTGCTGATCGAGCCGCCGACGTCGTCGTATTCGTTGAACCGTAACCCAAGCACTGTGCCGTCGTTTTTAACCGCCGCCTCGGCTTCGAACTCCTGAGCGCAGGCGTGTCCGCCCGCCATCATGTGCTCGCTGCGATCTTCGATCCATTTGACCGGGCGGCCGGTTTTCATTGCAAGAAGCGATATTAGGACGACGTACTTGCGGATCAGATGAATCTTTTGACCGAAACCGCCACCGACGTCGGGAATGATGACGCGTACGTCTTGTAGGCCGAGCGCTTCGCGGACGCCGTCGTAAATCACTTCAGGAACCTGGGCCGTCACCCATACGGTCAATCGCTTACTCGCCGCGTCATAAGAAGCGATCACGACGAACGGTTCGAGCGGTGTGGAACTGTAGCGATGAATTTTCAGATTCTCCTTGACGATACGATCGGCGGATTGGAACGAGCCTTCGATGTCACCGTATTGAAGCGAGCCGGTCCATGCCAGGTTAGTGCCAAGTTCATCGAATAAGGTCGCCGATGAAGGTTTGATCGCTTCACGGACATCGACGACCGCGCGCAGCGGCTCGTAATCGACTTGAATCAATTCCAGCGCGTCTTCCGCCGTGCCGCGATCGCGCGCCGCGACCGCGCCGAGCGGCTCTCCAACGTAGCGGACTTTTTCGATGGCGCCGGCATACTCATCGATAGGCCGCTTCAGCCCTGCGGCGTAGCGTCCCGGCTTGAACGGCTTGGTGAGTCGCTTTACGTCTGCAGGCGTGATCACTCCCATCACGTTGGGATTTTTCAGCGCTTCGGAGGGATCGACGGAGCTGATTTCGGCGTGCGCGTGCGGGCTGCGCAAAATCATCGCCTGGAGCATCCCAGGCAGGATGAAGTCGTCGGTATAAAGACCGCGGCCCGTGACGTGACGCGGACCTTCTTTGCTGCGTGTACGAGCACCGATGTGTTTTCTTTCAGCCATGAATGCTTACCTTACCCAGGGGACAACGAAATTCAAATAGCGCATCCGAGACAGACGGCAATACCTAATCCAAATTAGAAATTCGAAACGGGACTACTTGGGTGTTTAGGATTTTGAGCATTGCAACTCTTTGGAATTCGGATTTTTTGAATGTCGAGCTATAGGCTCGTTACTGCTTGCCAGTCCTTTGTTTTTCCGCCGCGTCTTTGACCGCTTCGACAATCTGCACATAACCGGTGCACATGCAAAGATTGCCGGCCAGCGCCTTGCGGATTTCCACTTCGGAGGGATCGGGATTGCTTCGCAACAGCGCATGACTCGTCATGACCATCCCCGGCGTGCAGTAACCGCATTGAAGAGCGTAATGTTTCACGAAGGCTTCTTGAATGGGGTTCAATTCACCGTTCTTGGCAAGACCTTCGATGGTCGTGACTTCCCTGCCATCGGTCTGCACCGCGAAATGAAGACAGGACTTGATGACTTTGCCGTCAAGCAGAACCGAGCAGGCGCCGCATTCGCCCACGACGCACCCGACGTGCGTGCCGGTGAGACCGATATTTTCGCGCAGAAAATGCGAGAGCAAGATACGCGGCTCCACGTCTTCCTGGTAGAGCCTGCCATTGATGTTGACGCGGATGGTCTTTTTCATAAAGGCGGAGAATAGCCGTAGAAATAAGGTGAATCAAGCTATGCAAGACCAAGAAAAAGCAGAATTTGGCTATAAATGGCTAAGTCACAGAATGAAACCGCTCAAACCGCGTGATCTGGATTTCTAAGCACTAGAAAAAAAAGAACGCCGGCGGAAGGATGAGGTAACCGCGCAGAAGTAAACCGTTCAGCGTGCTCGGCTACCTCTGTCGCTTTCCTTCGGCGGATCGAGAGGTGCAGTCAGCGTTCACGTCCGGCGATGACGAGCCGATTTGCGTCTTGTTTTCTCAGTCCGTAATAAGTCGGCAGTTCGCCCCTCGAGCGGGTGAGCGGCAGCCAAAACGCAGCGGCGAGTGAATCAAGACTCGGCAAACGGCGCCGGAACGCATTATCAGTAAATCATTGGTTTTACGACGCAGTCCGTCCTCCCACCATGCTGCTGCAGCAACCCCGCCGAGCGCAAAAACCAAAGCCCGCTAACAAAGAAATATGAAACTCCCCCCCATGCGATGTGAATCCTCAATTTAGGTGCAGCCGCGGACTAAAAAGAGCAGTAACAAAATCGGGACCGGTATACCCAGCAGCCACAGCAGTATCCAACCTATCGCACCTTTCTGATTTCTTAATGTTTCCATCGTTTCCTCCTAGTAAATGAAACCGCAATCAACATGCCAAAACGATTCGGTTGAAATTACATGCGCCCAAATGAAAGGGCGTCTTGAAAAGACCAACACTGTGGAAGAAAAAAGCGGACTAAGTAGATCTCAATTCGCCGCACTTGTATCAGTACACAGAGAGAGGGAATGCCAGCATGAGCAGCGTTGGGTCACACTTGCGGGCTCCCCCCGCAGGAATGTTTCGGCGCTGAGACAAATTTAGGATTTCTATTGTCAACGGGAGATGGGTGGCATCTTGATTGCTCTCTACTGCAAAAAGAGGAGGGTTGATTTATGAAACTAGGTAATTGGACGGCGAAGCTCGGCGTGACTATTTTCTTGGGCGCGCTGGGAACGGTCTGGGGCTGTGAGAGTGTCAGCCTTATCGGTAGGGACACCATCGAGCCCGGGTATGAGCAACGGAGCGACATTGAACGACGCGATGGTGGCTATGATCGCCGCGACCGGTTCGGTAGAGACACGGCGCAAAACCATATTTACGGCACCGTGCAGGATATCGATGAAGGTCGTCGGGAAATCCGCCTGCGCACCGACGATGGAAGAACAACCGTCGTCAGGTACGATAGCCGCACCCGGTTTTTTGATGCCAGCCCCCGCGATCGCGATATAGAAGTGGCGTCGCTGCGTACCGGCGACTCGGTTGCAATCCAGCTCGAGAGAAATTCCGGCGGCGAGCAGTACGCCAATGCCATTCGCGTTGAGGACAGACGTGGCAGCTGGTGGCGGTAACGTCGGATGGAGGAGCACATGCGCGGGACCAAGCCTCGCGGCCCGGCGTCACATGGCGCGCTGTAACGCCTCGGCGGCAGCGCGCCGCACCAGCACTTTGATCAGTTCCCGCTTATACTCGGCCGAACCGCGGTTGTCGTCGGTTGGATCGCACTCGTTGGAGGCGACTTCGCCGACCGTCCTCAGAACGGCATCGTCGATCGGCTTTTCGCGCAGGCTATCTTCGGCCTTTCGGGCGCGCACGATCGTCGATGCGACCGAGTTAAGGCCGATGCGGATGTCTTGGCAGGTGCCGTTCTCGGCTTTCAACGTAACCGCAACTCCGACCGTGGCGAAATCTTCAATGCTGCGCGGGGTGAACTTGATATGCGCCCAGCCCGGCCGTATGGGTGGGGGAACGACGATTTCGGTCAGCAATTCACCCGGCTCAAGAGCCGTTTGATAGTAGTCGATGAAAAACTCGTCTAGGCGCAGCCTGCGCTGCCCCTTGCTGCTCGCAAGCGTGACTTCGGCGTCGAGGGCGATCAGGCTGGCTCCCGGATCGGTTAACGGGTCACCGGCGGCGAGATTGCCGCCAACAGTGCCCATGTTGCGGATACGCGGCTGAGCGACTTTGCGGAAAGTTTCGTGAAGCAGGGGATAGCGCTTCTGCACCACGGGCGAAAGCTCGATATCGCGATGACGCGCCCCCGCGCCGATTCTAAGGCCGTCTGTTGAATTGAACGTGATACGGTCGAACTTTGGAATCCGTGCCAAGCTGATCAGCACCCGGGGCATCAGCAAGCGCTGGCGCATCATGATTAATAAAGACGTGCCGCCGGCGATCACGCGCGCGTCGTCACCGTATTTTTCCAACAAGCTAAAGGCTTTTTTGAGAGTCGTCGGTTCCTGGTAATCGAATCGAATCATCGCTTCTCCCGTAAACGGGACACAACTCCTTCGTGGTGAAGAATCTTTTGCTCCCGGCTCCCCGTGCGCCTACTTTTTTTCCGCTTTTTCCTTCAGCGCGCGGAGAATTTTTTCAGGCGTAATCGGCAGAGTTTTGATGCGCACGCCGACGGCATCGAAGATCGCGTTGTTGATCACTGCCGCCGTCGGGTCCATGTTCAGCTCGCCCAACCCCTTGGCTCCGAATGGCCCGGTGGGCTCATACGATTCGGCGAAGGCATGCTGGAGCGGGGGCATGTCGCGCATAGACGGAATACGATAATCGGAAAAATTCGGATTGATCGGCTTTCCTTCCTCGATCTGCAGTCCTTCGGTCAGCGCGTAACCGATCCCTTGAGCCAGCCCGCCCTCGACCTGGCCTTCGGCGCCGAGGGGATAGATCACCGTGCCGCAGTCCGAGGCAACGACGAATTGCAGAATTGTCACCTTTCCGGTTTCTGGATCGACGTGCACTTGCGCGGCCTGGGAACCGTAATTGTATGCGCCGGATTCGTTGCCGAAGCGCGTACTGTCGGGTAATACGGAGTCGGCATCGAAGCTGCCGGAGCCGACGATCGGCGCGCCGTTGTGGCGGAACAAGCGCGCTCGCGCGACATCGGAGACGGTTAACGATTTCCCGCCTTCGGCACCTTTGACGAAAATTTTTCCGTCGCGCGATATGAGATCTTGCGGATTGGCTTCAAGCATTTCAGCGGCTTGGTCAAACAGTTGTTGTTTGACGTTGGTGGCGGCGTTTTTCACGGCGTTGCCGCTGACGTAGGTCAATCGGCTCGCAAAAGCACCCAAACAGAAAGTGGTGAGATCGGTGTCGGCGCGAGAAATCTCCACATCTTCGACCGGCACGCCGAGCTCTTCGGCAGCAATCTGGCACATCGCCGTGTGCACGCCTTGGCCGCATTCACCCTCACCGCTCAAAATAAGCGCCTTGCCGTCTTCATTGATCTTGATCGTTGCCGAGCTGCCGTCGTAATCGCCGAAGTGGCGCTTGCCGCTGACATGAACGGTGCAGGCCAGCCCCAAGCCGGTATTCGGCTGCTTGTTGGCGCGCTTGGCTTTCCAGTCGATCATCTTTTCCGTCATGTCGAGGCACTGCTTGAGCTCGCAGCTCGTAACCCGATTACCGTGCGGCGACACGTAGCCGGTTTCTGCTGCGTTGATGCGGGCAATTTCGATCGGGTCGATTCCGAGCTCGTGCGCACCCAGATCGATCGCCTGCTCGACGGCCCATTCCGCCGAGGGATTACCAAAACCACGAAACGCGCCGGTGGGAATTTTGTTCGTGTACACCAGCAATGCTTCGGTTTTGACGTCGGAATATTTGTAACAGGTGTCGTGACGCATGGCGGCGACGCCGGTAATGGCCGGCGCTTTGGCCGAGTAGGCTCCATTGTCGGCAATGACCTTGATATGCTTGGCGCGAATTCGGCCGTCCTTTTTGAAGCCTAATTTGACGTTGATTGTCATGAAGACGCGCGGCCGGCAGCCGGCGAGAAATTCTTCTTCGCGGGTATTGATCAACTTGACCGGCTTGCGCGCTTTCCTGGCCAAAACCGCGGCCACCAGAGCGTTGTTGTCGTCGCAGGATTTTCCACCGAAGCCGCCGCCGACGGCGCTCTGAATGATTCGCACGTCGGTCTCGGGAACGCCCAAGGCGGTGGCGATGCGGTAACGCGCATTAAACAAGGTCTGCGTGTTCATGTAGATGGTGTATTTACCGCTGGTGGCGTATTCCGCCACACTTCCGATCGTTTCAATCGAGCAGTGCCACTGCGGCATGCTGGTAAAGGCGTCTTCGACGATCACATCGGACTCCGCGAAGGCCTGCGCGACGTTGCCGCGCTCAAGGTCCATATGGACGGCGATATTGTTGGGTTTATCGTCATGGACGAGGGGCGCGCCGTCTTTCATTGCTTCTTCGGCATCGAACACGCCCTGCAGCGGCTCCCAATCCACCTCGATCAAGTCGATCGCTTCTTCGGCGATATCCGGATCGATGGCCGCCACCGCGGCGACTTCCTCGCCGACGTAGCGGGATTTGCCCACTGAAAGAATATATTGATCGGCAAAAAACGCGCCCCACGGTTTTTTGATCGTGTCTTCCGCGGTCACGACGGCGCGTACCCCCGGAAGTTTCTCCGCCCTGGTCGTGTCGATAGCGCGGATGCGCGCGTGCGGGTACGGGCTCCGCAGGACCTTTCCGACCAACATTCCCGGAAGGAAAATGTCCGCGATATATTGCGAAGTGCCGGTTACTTTGTCGAAACCTTCGACTCGCTGAACACGGCGTCCGACGACGGAAAAATTTTCTGCTTTGGCCATGTCGTCATTCTTACAAATTAATCTC
>Ga0210114_1000420_pt1 | contig 11160 bp, 10 predicted proteins | sample MayberryNW_TuleA_FD_185524 | JGI IMG/M metagenome (GOLD analysis project Ga0210114, IMG submission 185524) | Wetland microbial communities from San Francisco Bay, California, USA, that impact long-term carbon sequestration - MayberryNW_TuleA_D2... | ecosystem: Environmental > Aquatic > Marine >...
AGGGTGGTCTTTGCCGCCAGCATTCCCGGCAGGTGCGCCGCGCCGCCGGCGCCCGCGATGATGCAGCGGATCCCGCGGCCGACCGCCTCCTCCGCGTAGCGGAACAGCAGGTCGGGGGTTCGGTGCGCGGACACGACGCGGCACTCGAACGGCACGCCAAGCTCCTCCAGCCGGCGAGCGGCGTGCTGCATCGTCTCCCAATCGGAATCGCTGCCCATTACCACGCCCACGACGGGCTCGGCCATGATCTCCTCGGTGCTCTGGTCCGGTGGAAAGAACGTCGCGCCCACCACCGCAGGCAAGGCGCCCGGTCAGCGGTCACAGTGTTCCGCTGGCCCGCGTTCTACGTTGGCGGTGCCCTTGGTTGAGGAGACTACGATGAGCGAGCAGCCCAATCCCCAGCCGGCCGTCCGTGGAACGGCCGAGCTCACCCCCGCGGAGCAGCTGGTCCGCGCGGTCCTGGATCATCGCACCGTGACCCTGGTCTACGAAGGGCTCCGAAGGGTGGTCGAGCCCCACCTGATCGGGATCCACGAGGCCGGCGAGCCGATGGTCGCCGCGTTTCAGACCGGCGGCTTCAGCCATTCGGGCGACCTGCCCGGCTGGCGGACGTTCATCACCACGAAGGTCGAGTCGGTGGATCCCCGGGAGGAGAAGTTCACGCCGCGGTCGGACGGTGAGCGGATGGCGGAGGGGATGGTGGAGATCTTCGCTCGGACGTAACCCGTGAAAGCGTGTCACCCTGAGCGCAGCGAAGGGGGCCATGCTCGAGATGGCCCCCTTCACTTCGTTCAGGGTGACAGGGAGGCCTACACTGTCGCCCGAGTCCGATCCATCGTCCCCCGCGCGGCCAACGCTGCCTGGGCCGCGGCCAGCCGGGCGATCGGCACCCGGAAGGGCGAGCAGCTCACGTAATTCATTCCCAGCCGGTCGCAGAAGCCCACCGCACCCGCCTCCCCACCGTGCTCGCCGCAGATCCCCAGCTTGAGATCGTTGCGGGTTCGCCGTCCCAGCTCGCAGGCCATCTGGATCAACTTGCCCACCCCCGCCTGGTCGAGCACCTGGAAGGGATCGGCCTCGATCACGCCGTGCTCGAGGTAGTGCGGCAGGAAGTGGCCCGCGTCGTCTCGGCTCAGGCCCCACGTCGTCTGGGTGAGGTCGTTGGTGCCGAAGGAGAAGAACTGCGCCTCGCGCGCCAGCTCGTCCGCGGTGACGCAGGCGCGCGGCAGCTCGATCATGGTGCCGAGCAGGAACGGCACTGTGATCTGCCGCTCGCGGAAGACCTCCTCCGCCACTTGCCGTACGATGAACGCCTGCTTGCGGAACTCCACCACGCTGGCCGTGAGCGGGATCATCACCTCGGGCATCACCCGCCCCTTGCGGGACGCGACCGTGCAGGCGGCCTCGAAGATCGCCCGCACCTGCATGGCGGTGATCTCGGGATAAATGATTCCCAGCCGGCAGCCGCGGAGCCCGAGCATCGGGTTCACCTCCTGCAGGCGGTGCACCAGCGCCTGGAGCTGGTCCACCGGCATCTCCAGCTCGGCCGCGAGCGACTCGACCTCCGCGGCATCGTGCGGCAGGAACTCGTGGAGCGGGGGATCGAGCAGCCGAATGGTGACCGGGTAGCCCTCCATCGCGCGGAAAATGGCCTCGAAGTCCCCCCGCTGCATCGGCAGCAGCTTGGCCAGCGCGCGCTCCCGACCGGCCTTGTCGGGCGCCACGATCATCTCCCGCATCGCCGTCAGCCGCTCGCCGTCGAAGAACATGTGCTCGGTGCGACAGAGGCCGATGCCCTCGGCGCCGAAGTCGCGGCCCCGGTGCGCGTCGGCCGGCGTGTCCGCGTTCACCCGCACCCGGAGCTGCCGGATCCGGTCGGCCCACTGCATCAGCCGCAGGAAGTTCCCGCTCGGCTCCGGCGTGATCAGCGCGGCCTGGCCGGCGTAGACCTTGCCGCTGCCGCCGTCCACGGTGATCCAGTCGCCTTCGGCGATGCTGCGCCCGTCGATGGAGAAGCGGCCGGCCTTCTCGTCCACCTGGAGCTCCTGCGCGCCCGCCACACACGGCTTGCCCATCCCGCGGGCCACCACGGCGGCGTGCGACGTCATCCCGCCGCGCGCGGTGAGGATCGCCTTCGCCATCACCATGCCGTGGAAGTCCTCGGGCGACGTTTCCCGCCGCACCAGGATCGCGGACTGCCCGGCGCGTCCCATCTTCTCCGCCCGGTCGGCGTCGAACACGACGGTCCCGCAGGCCGCGCCGGGGCTCGCCGGCAGCCCGGTGGTGAGGAGGTCGAGCTTGCTCTGAGGGTCGATCGTGGGGTGGAGGAGCTGGTCGAGATCGTTGGGCGGGATCCGCGCGACCGCCTCCTCCTCGGAGATCAGCCCCTCGTCCACCATGTCGCAGGCGATGCGCACGGCGGCGTGGCCCGACCGCTGGCCCCGGCGGGTCTGGAGCATGTAGAGCACGCCACGCTCGACCGTGAACTCCATGTCCTGCACGTCGCGGAAATGCCGCTCCAGCGTCCGTGCGACCCGCTCCAGCTCCTGATAGGTGTGGGGCAGCTTCTGCTTGAGCGCCGCGATCGGAAGCGGCGTCCGGCTGCCGGACACGACGTCCTCGCCCTGGGCGTTGAGGAGGAACTCGCCATAGAGCACCGGCTCGCCGGTGGACGGATCGCGGCTGAAGGTCACCCCGGTGCCTGAGTCCTCGCCCAGGTTGCCGAACACCATCGCGACCACGTTCACCCCGGTCCCCATGCTATCGGGGATGTCGTGCAATTTCCGGTAGTCGATCGCACGCCGGGTGTTCCAGCTCTCGAACACCGCGGCGATGGCCCCCCAGAGCTGCCGTACCGGATCGTCGGGGAACTCGCGCCCGGTCTGCTCCCGAATCAGCTCCTTGAACGTCCGGACCAGCGCCTGGATGTCCTCCACCGGGAGGTCGATGTCACGCTGGGCTCCGCAGTGGTGCCTCGCGGCCTCGAGCTGTTCCTCGAACGGCTTCTTGGCCACGTCGAAGACCACCGTCCCGTACATCTGGACGAACCGGCGGTAGGAGTCCCAGGCGAAGCCGGGGTTGTCGCTCTGCCGCGCCAGCCCCTCCACCGTGACGTCGTTGAGCCCGAGGTTGAGGATCGTCTCCATCATCCCCGGCATCGAGACCGCCGCGCCGGAGCGCACCGACACCAGCAGCGGGTTCTCTCCGTCGCCGAAATGCTTTCCCGTGGCGGTCTCCAGCCGCTGGAGGGTGTTCTCGACCTCCACCCGGAGGCGCTTGGGGAACTGGTGACTTTCGAGATAGTGGAGGCAGAGACTGCTGGCGATGGTGAAGCCGGGCGGGACGGGGATGCCGATGTTGGTCATCTCGGCGAGGCCGGCCCCCTTGCCGCCGAGGATCTCCTTCATGGCGGCGGTGCCGTCGGCGCGGCCCTGCCCGAAGAAGTAGACCAGCGGCTGGGTGTAGGGACCGCTCATGCCGGAATCAGCGGGGACGCGTGCCGCAGTTGCACCAGGTCCTCCGGAATCGGGGTGGGGTACTGGCCCGAGAAGCACGCGTGACAAAAGCCGGTGTGGCTGCCGGCCGCTCTCAGCATCCCGTCCAGCGAGAGGTAGCCGAGGGAGTCCACGCCCAGGAACTCCCGGATCTCCTCGATCGAGTGACTGGAGGCGATCAGCTCCTCGCGGGTCGGGGTGTCGATGCCGTAGTGGCAGGGGCCGGTGATCGGCGGCGAGGCCAGGCGGAGGTGCACCTCGCGCGCGCCGGCGGCGCGGATCATCCGCACCAGGCTGCGGCTGGTGTTCCCGCGGACCAGGCTGTCGTCCACCACCACGCAGGACTTGCCGTAGATCACGTCGCGCACCGGGTTGAACTTGATCTTGACCTTCTCCACCCGGTGATTCTGCGTCGGGTTGATGAAGGTGCGGCCCACGTAGTGGTTGCGGATGAGGCCGTACTCCAGCTTGATGCCCGACACCTCGGAAAAGCCGAGGGCCATCGCGTTGGAGCTGTCCGGCACGCTGAAGACCACGTCGCCGTTCGCCGGCCGCTCCCGGGCGAGCTGGCGACCCAGCTCACGCCGCACCCGGTCCACCGACTCGCCGAACACGGTGCTGTCCGGCCGCGCGAAGTAGACCAGCTCGAACACGCACCGCCTCACCGGGCGGGGGGAGAGACGCGGCAGCTCGGTCGCCCGCCCATCCTCGATCCGGACGAAGTCGCCCGGCTCGAGCTCGCACGCGATCGCGGCGCCCACCAGGTCGAGGGCACAGGTCTCCGAGGCGACCACCATGCCCGAGCCCAGCCGCCCCATCACCAGCGGCCGGAACCCACGGCTGTCCACCACCGCGTACAGCGTTCGGCCCGCCGCGATCACCAGGCTGTAGGCGCCCTCCACCTGCTCCAGCGCGTCCCGGATCTGGCCCTCGACCGTGTCGGCGTCCGAGCGCGCGATCAGGTGCACCAGCACCTCGGTGTCGGACGAGGTAGTGAAGATCGCGCCCTTTTCCACCAGCTCCCGCTTCAGCTCGGCGGCGTTGGTGAGATTGCCGTTATGGGCGATCGCCAGGGGGCCGCAGCGGGTGTTGACGCTGCAGGGCTGGGCGTTCGCGAGGACGGTGCTACCGGTGGTCGAGTAGCGGGTGTGGCCCACCGCGACGTCGCCGGGGAGCCGGTCCAGCTCCGTGTCGTGGAAGTTCTCGGAGACGAGCCCCATACCGCGGTGCGCACGGGCGGTGCCTTCCCGGTCCACCACCACGATGCCGGCGCTCTCCTGCCCCCGGTGTTGCAGGGCATAGAGGCCGAGGTAGCTGAGCCGCGCCGCGTCCGTGATGCCGGAGACGCCGATGATGCCGCACATGCCGTCTATTCTCCAACCGAGCGCTCCGCGTCGGCGTGCTGCATCCGCCGCGGAATCGCTTCGAAATAGGTCTTTCTCAGGGACTCCAGAGCCCAGCTGAACACGCGAGCCCCCGCCCGCAGTTCCAGCCGCGGTCCTCCCGTCCGGCCCGCCCGGAAGAGGGGCACACGGTGCCGCCGGGCCAGCTGCGCCAGGACGTCGCTGTGCGCCGGATCCGCCGATGCCACGACCCGGCCGGCGTCTTCGCCGAAGAGCAGCCCTTCGAGCTCGACGCCGGGGGCATAGCCTTGGAGGTCGAGCTTGGCGCCGATCGGGCCCGCCGCGTAGGGCCCGCCCATCGCCGCCTCTCCCAGCGCGACCAGCAGGCCGCCTTCCGAGGCGTCGTGCGCGGAGCGGAGCAGGCGCTGAGCCGCGGCCTCCACCAGGAAGTCCTGAAGCCCCCGCTCGGCCTCGAGGTCCACTCTCGGGGCAGCGCCGCCCACGAACCCGCGGATCTCCGCCCAGTAGGCCGAGCCGCCGAGCTCGCCGCGGGTGGCACCCAGGAGGAGCACGTCATCGCCCGCGCGACCGAAGAAGCTCGGCACTCGATGTTCCGCCCGCTCGAGCAGGCCGACCATTCCGACCGTCGGGGTCGGGTCGATGGCGCCCGTGGGACTCTCGTTATAGAAGGAGACGTTGCCCCCGGTGACCGGCGTACCGAACGCGCGACAGGCGTCGGCGATGCCGCGGCACGCCTCGCGGAACTGGAAGAACACCTCCGGCTTCTCCGGGTTGCCGAAGTTGAGGCAGTCGGTGATGCCGAGCGGCCGCGCTCCCGTGCAGGCCACGTTGCGCGCCGCCTCCGCCACGGCGGCCTTGCCGCCCTCGTAAGGATCGAGCGCGACGAGCCGGGCGTTGCAGTCCACGCTCACGGCGAGCCCGAACGCGGTGCCGGGGACACGGAGCACGCCGGCGTCTCCGCCGGGATGAATCACGGTCGAGGCCTGCACCGAGGAGTCGTACTGCTCGTACACCCAGCGCTTGCTGGCGATGCCGGGCGTGTCGAGGAGGACCTCCAGCGCCTGCTCCAGATCGACACTCGGCGGTAGCGACGGGACGGCGGTACGGCGGAAGCGGGCCGCGTCGCTCTCACGGGACTCCGGATGGTAGATCGGGCAGTCGTCCACCAGTCGCTGTCCGGGGATCGCGGCGACGGTCAGTCCGTGATGCTTCACCCGGAAGATCCCGTCGTCGGTCACTCGTCCGATGGGCGTGGCGGTCAGCTCCCACTTCTCGCACACCCGCTGCACGTCCGCGACCCGCTCGGGGGTGGCCACCACCAGCATCCGCTCCTGCGATTCCGACAGGAGGATCTCGTAGGGCGTCATCCCCTCTTCGCGGGTCGGGACCAGCCCGGTGTCGATCTCGACGCCGACGCCGCCGCGCGCGGCCATCTCCGCGCTCGAGCTGGTGAGCCCGGCGGCGCCCATGTCCTGGATGGCCACGATGAGGTCGGACGTGATGAGCTCCAGGCTGGCCTCGAGCAGGAGCTTCTCGGTGAAGGGGTCGCCCACCTGGACCTGCGGACGGCGTGATTCGCTCTGCTCCGACAGCTCCTCCGAGGCGAAGCTCGCCCCGTGGATGCCGTCGCGCCCGGTGCGGGCTCCGACCGCGAGCAGCACGTTGCCGACGCCTTCGGCCGCGGCCCGGATGAGGTCGTCCTCGCGCAGCAGCCCGACGCACATCGCATTCACCAGTGGATTGCCGGTGTAGCCCGGCGCGAAGTCCACCTCTCCGCCGAGTGTGGGGACCCCGACGCAGTTGCCGTAGTCGCCGACGCCGCGCACCACGCCGGCGAACAGGTAGCGGTTGCGGGGTTGGTCCAGCGGCCCGAACCGGAGACTGTTGAGCAGCGCGACCGGGCGCGCGCCCATGGTGAACACGTCCCGCAGGATGCCGCCGACACCGGTGGCCGCGCCCTGGTAGGGCTCGACCGCGGAGGGATGATTGTGGGACTCGATCTTGAAGGCGACCGCCCAGCCGTCCGGCAGCCGGAGCACGCCCGCGTTCTCCCCCGGTCCCTGCACGACCTGCGGGCCCGTGGTCGGAAAGGTCTGGAGAATCGGCTTGGAGTGCTTGTAGCTGCAGTGCTCCGACCAGAGCGCGGAGAACACGCCGAGCTCGGTGAGCGTGGGCTTGCGGCCGAGCAGTTCGAGGATCCGCTCGTACTCGAGCTCGTTGAGGTTGTGCTCCCGCACCACCTCCGGCGTGACCGGCCGCTCGCCGGGGAAGGCGAAGGCCTCCGTAGACCTCGCGACGGCTGAACTCGTCACTTGCCGGTCCTGCGCTTCCGCTCCTCGCCGCGGAAGGCCTCGAGCGCCTCGGACAGCACCCGCGTCATCAGCGCCGGCCGATCCTCGTGCGCCACGGCGTCCAGGTCGCCAGGATCGAGCCACATGCCGCCACAGTGGGAACAGGTCTCGATCTGCACACCGTGGTACTCGCTGGTGGCCAGGTCGTAGCCGTCCTTCGGGCATTTCATGTAGTGCGTCTTTCGCTCGGCCTCCGCCGCGGCCGCTGCATACTTCTCGTGCGCCTCGCGCAGCAGCTCCAGCGTCTGGTGAGCGAAATACTCGTCCTCGTTGCGGCTGGGCTTCTCGATGCTCATTGCTTGCTCACCTTCTCGGTGGAGCGCTGCGATTTCCACGCGGCCATGGAGGTGAAGAATCCGCGTCCGTCGGCCAGGCCGAGGACCGGCTCGTCGGCCCGCTCGGGGTGGGGCATGATGCCGACGACATTGCCGGCGGCGTTCCGAATCCCGGCGATGTGCGCGGCCGACCCGTTCGGATTGGGCTGCCATGGCGAGCCCTCGGTCTCCGCCACGTAGCGGAGCACGACCCGGCCTTCCGCCTCGAGCATCCGGAGGGTGTCGTCGGAGGCCAGGAAGCGGCCCTCTCCATGCGCGACCGGCAGCCGGACGCGGGTGCCGACCGCGAACGCGGCGGTGAAGGGGGTGTCGTTCCGCTCGACGATCAGGTCCACCGGCTTGGAGACGAAGTGCAGCCCCGCGTTCCGCATCAGTGCGCCCGGCAGCAGGTGGGCCTCGCAGAGGATCTGGAACCCGTTGCAGATGCCGAGGACCGGCCCGCCGCCGGCGGCGTGGCGCTGCACCGCCTGCATCACCGGGCTGAACCGGGCGATGGCGCCGGCCCGGAGGTAATCGCCGTAGCTGAACCCGCCCGGCAGGATGACGACATCCGCGCCTTGCAGATCGGTGTCGCGGTGCCACACGAAGTAGGACCTGGCACCCACGGCCTCCGCGGCGCGGAGTGCGTCGAAGTCGCTGTTGCTGCCGGGGAACCGCACCACCGCGACATCGAGCATCAGCTCTCCTCGACCTGGAGCAGGTAGTCCTCGGTCACCGGGTTCGCCAGCAGCTTGTCGCACATCTGGCGCGCCCGCGCCTCCGCCTCCGCGCGGGACGGCGCGGCGACCTCGAGCTGGATCGCTCGGCCGATCCGGACGCCGGCGGCTTCCCCGAAACCGAGGGCGGACAGCGCGTGCTCGACGGCCTGTCCCTGCGGATCGAGCAGGCCGGCGCGGGGCATCACTCTGACGTTGACGTGGTAGGTCATCGGTCCTCTGGCATCTGGCGGCGGTCGCGCCAGCTGGCGCGGCGCTCGTGCTTGACGGCGGGCAGCTCGGGCAGGCTGCCGTCGGCGAGCCGCTCCTCCTCGACCCCCACCGGCTCCGGCCGTTCCATCAGCCCGAGCACCGTCGCGCGGGTGATGCCGTAGGTCACGTAGAGGAGACCGAGCGGAAACAGAAAATACTCAGGCGCGAAGATTCCGCCGAGCAGGATGGTCAGGTGCACCGCGAGGCCGAAGAGCCCCTTCGCGCTCCGGATTCCGATGGGCGGGAACTTCGGGTACTTCACGTTGCTGACCATCAGCACGGCGAGCAGCAGCATCAGCACCACCAGCCCCTGATGCTGCAGGTCGAGGTACGCGATGGAGGCGCGATACCACTCGGTCTGGCTGAACGGGTAGTAGACCGCCAGCGTCATCCCGGCCGATGGGGAGGGGAGGCCGGTGAACCACCCGGTGGACGGCTTCCCGGCCGACAGCACGTTGAACCGCGCCAGTCGCAGGGCCACGGCCGTGACGTAGATGTAGCAGAGGATCCAGGCGAACCGGCCGGCGCTGGAGAAATCGAGGAAGTAGATCAGCAGGGCGGGGGCCACGCCGAAGGAGATCACGTCGACCAGCGAGTCCAGCTCCGCGCCGAACCGGGTGCCGGTGCCCGAGAGCCGCGCCACCCGTCCGTCCAGCATGTCCAGGATCCCGGCGAACACGATGAACCAGCCCGCCCACCGGAAGTTGCCGTTGAAGGCGGAGACGATCGCCCAGAACCCGAAGAACAGGTTGCCGAGGGTGAACGCGCTCGGCATGACCACGACCACCTGACGCATGGTGCGCCGGCGCACGCCTTCCTGCCGCTGCATCAGCTCCATTCGGCCACCACCGTGACGCCCGCGCGGGTCGTGTCGCCGGTGTGCACCAGCGCGCGCGTCCCCACGGGCAGGAAGAGGTCAACCCGCGAGCCAAACCGGATCATGCCGAGACGATCGCCCTGGTGCACCTCGGTGCCGACCTGGTGATCGGTGACGATGCGGCGGGCCACCAGGCCGGCGATCTGCCGGATCAGCACCTTGCCCCGGGCCGCGGCCACGCCGACCGAGGACTGCTCGTTGGCGAGGCTCGACTTCTCCGCCGCCGCGTGGCCGAACTTCCCGGGGTTGTAGTGCCGGTAGGCGACGGTGCCGCTCACTGGATACCAGTTCACGTGACAATCGAAGACGTTCATGAAGATCGAGATCCGAAGCGCCCGCCCCCCGTGGAACGCCGGCTCGTCGGCCTCGATCACGCTCACCACCTTGCCATCCGCCGGGGCGACGATGTTCCGGTCCCCGAGGGCCCAAGATCGCTCGGGGTCGCGGAAGAACGCGACCACCCAGATGGCGAGCGCGGTCCACAGCACGGCGCCCATCCACCAGCCCCCCGAACCGGACCTCGCCGCGAGCACGATCAGCACGACCGCGATCGCCCACGCGCCCACGATGAACCAGCGGCCCTCGGGCGCCGTGCGGATCACGCGGCCTCCAGCACGCGACCGGTGATGAGCCGGAACGCCTCGAGATAGCGCCGGGTGGTCGCCTCCACCACCTCGGGCGGGAGCTCCGGCGGCGGCGCCTCGCCGTTCCACCGACCCTCCCGGCGAAGACCGGCCAGGTAGTCGCGCAGCGGCTGCTTGTCGAAGCTGGGTTGGGAGCGTCCGGGCTGGTACCGGTCGGCCGGCCAGAAGCGGGAAGAGTCGGGTGTCATCACTTCATCGATGAGCAAGAGCTCGCCGTCAGGCGCGAGGCCGAACTCGAACTTGGTGTCCGCGATGATGATTCCCCGGGCGGCCGCGTGGTCGCGGCCGGCGCGATACACCTCGAAGCTCGCGTCCTTCAGCCGGGTGGAGAGGTCGCGACCCAGGCCCGCGGCCATCGCGTCGAACCTGACGTTGAGATCGTGCCCGGAGGCCGCCTTGGTGGCGGGCGAGAAGAGCGGCGGGTCGAGCCGCGCGCTCTCGATCAGACCGACCGGCAGCGGCTCGCCGGCGAGGGTACCGGTATCCCGGTATTCGGCCCAGGCCGAGCCGGAGAGATAGCCACGCACCACACACTCGAACGGCACCGGCTCGGTGCGGCGCACCAGCATGGCGCGGCCCTCGACCTCTGCGCGGTGGTCACGAAGCGCAGGAACCCGCGCCACGATCTCCTCCACGCGGGCGGTGATGAAGTGCGAGGGCACCACGCCCCCCAGCCGCCGGAACCAGAACGCGCTCATCTGCGTGAGCACGGCGCCTTTTCCGGGGATCGGCTCGCGCATCACGATGTCGAACGCGCTTACCCGGTCGCTGGCCACGAGCAACAGGTGCGTGGCGTCCACCTCGTAGACCTCGCGCACCTTCCCCCGACGCAGCAACGGGAGTGGCAGCCGGCTCTCGGCCAAGGCGGGCGCGGTCATACTCTCACCTCCGCGCTCCCGGCTTCCGCGGCCAGCGGTCGAGCCCGCGCGAGCAGCGGGCGGAGGTACTCCTCCAGGAACTCGCTGACCTGTCGCGCCGCCCGGCCGGTGTAGTTGACCGGCTCCAGCTGCGCGCGCAGGTCGGCGGCGGGAATGCCGGCGAACGCGGGGTCGGCGCCAAGCCGCTCCAGCAGGTCATTGGGTGCACCCTGCGCCACCGCGTCGGCCACGGCGAGGCTGTGCCGGCGG
>Ga0210114_1000421_pt1 | contig 11158 bp, 8 predicted proteins | sample MayberryNW_TuleA_FD_185524 | JGI IMG/M metagenome (GOLD analysis project Ga0210114, IMG submission 185524) | Wetland microbial communities from San Francisco Bay, California, USA, that impact long-term carbon sequestration - MayberryNW_TuleA_D2... | ecosystem: Environmental > Aquatic > Marine >...
CTGGTGTCGATCGGCCTGATCTCCTTCGCCGCGGTGGCGCAGTTCGCGCCGGCGGCGCTGGGGGGCATCTTCTGGAAGGGCGGCACGCGCCTGGGCGCGCTCGCCGGGCTCGGCGCGGGCTTCGGCGTGTGGTTCTACACCCTGCTGCTGCCGGCGTTCGCGCGCTCGGGGTGGCTGCCGGACGGGATCCTCGAGCACGGTCCCTGGGGCATCGCGCTGCTCAAGCCGCACGCGCTGTTCGGCGTCGGCGGGCTGGACCAGATCACGCACGCCATGATCTGGAGCATGGCCGCCAACCTCGGCGCCTACGTCGGCGTGTCGCTGCTGCGCGCGCCCGGCGCCGACGAGCATCGCCAGGCGAGCCTGTTCGTGGACGTGCTCAGCCGCCCCGCGCAGGTCGACGGGGCGGGCTTCTGGCGTGGCACGGCGTCGGCGCCCGAGCTGTTCAACCTGCTCGCGCGCTTCGTCGGCCTCGGCGCAGCGGGCGAGGCGTTCGCCGACTATGCACGCGCGCGCGGCGCGGCGCCCACGTCGCTGCCCCGGGAGGCGGACGCCGAGCTCGTGTATTTCGTCGAGACGCAGCTCGCCGGTGTCATCGGCGCCGCGTCCGCGCACATCATGGTGGCCTCGGCGGTGAAGGAGGAGGCGCTGACGCTCGACGAAGTCCGCGCGATCCTCGACGAGGCTTCCCAGGTCGTGGTCTACAGCCGGCAGCTGGAGCAGAAATCGCGCGAGCTCGAGGCGGCAAGCGCGGAACTGCGCCAGGCGAACGAGCGCCTGCAGGAGCTCGACCGGATGAAAGACGACTTCATCTCCACCGTCACCCACGAGCTGCGCACGCCGCTCACCTCGATCCGCGCGTTCTCCGAGATCCTGCGCGACGATCCGAAGCTCGCGCTCGCGCAGCGCACCAAGTTCCTGGACATCATCGCCAAGGAGACCGAGCGCCTGACGCGCCTCATCAACCAGGTGCTGGACCTCGCGAAGATCGAGTCGGGCAGCGCCGAGTGGCATGCGACCTCCGTGGACATGCGCGAGATCCTCTCGGAAACGGCCACGGCGATGAGCCAGGTCTTCCGCGAGAAGGCGGTGCACGTGGATCTGCGCCTGCCCGAGCGCGTACCGGCGGTGCTGGCCGACCCGGACCGCGTCAAGCAGGTCCTGCTGAACCTGCTGTCCAACGCGGTGAAGTTCTGCGAAGCGGGCCGCGGGCGCGTGCAGCTGTCGCTGCGCGAGGAAGACGGCGCGGTGCGCGTCGACGTGCGCGACAACGGGCCGGGCATCACGCCCGCGGACCAGAAGATCATCTTCGAGAAGTTCCGCCAGGTCGGGGATGCGCTGACGGACCGGCCGCAGGGCACCGGGCTGGGCCTGCACATCTGCCGGCAGATCGTGGAGCGGCTCGGCGGCCGGCTCTGGGTCGAGAGCCGCGTCGGCGAAGGGGCGTGCTTCTCGTTCACGCTGCCCGTCCCGCCGGCGCTCAAGGCGGCGCGCGCGGCATGACGTTCCGGGCGCAGCGGCCGCGAGCGGCCAACGAAGGGGAGGGCGGCGCGTGACCAAGAGAGTCCTGATCGTGGACGACGAGCCCAATATCGTGGCGGCGCTCGAGTTCCTGCTGCAGAAGAACGGCTACGAGGTCAAGGTCGCGGCGAACGGCGAAGCCGCGCTGGCGCAGCTCGATGCCTTCGAGCCCGACCTGGTGCTGCTGGACGTGATGATGCCGAAGGTGAGCGGCTACGAGGTGTGCCAGCGCATGCGCGGCGAGCCGCGGTGGCGGCACATCAAGATCGTCATGCTCTCGGCGAAAGGCCGCGAGGTGGAGGTGAGCAAGGGCATGTCGCTCGGCGCGGATCTGTACGTGACCAAGCCGTTCTCGAGCGTCGAGCTGGTGGCCACCCTCGACAAGCTGCTCGCCAGCGCGGCGTGACGCCAGGCGCCAAGCTCGCGCTGTGGGCGGCGGCCCTGTTCGCGGGCGGCATCGCCGTGCCGGTGGCCACCGGCATGGCCGTGGTCGCGGCGCTCGCGCCGCCGGACCGGGAGATCGTGCTGCGGGTGATCGGAGAGCGCGCCCCGCTGCTGGTGTTCGGCGCGCTGGCGCTGCTCGCGCTGTGCGGCGCGGTCGCGCGCTGGTTCGTCGCCGCCTACGTGGCGCCCGCCCGGGCGCTCGCCGAGCGCACGCGGATCGCGCGCGCCGCCGCCGACGCGGCGCCGGTGACGAGCGGCGGCGCCGCCGAGCTCGCGCAGCTCGCGGCCGAGATCGACCGGCTGGCGGAAGAAAAGCGCCGGCTGCGCGGCGAATCCGATGCCCGCGTGCGCGAGTCGCTGGCCCGCCTCGAGGAAGAGCGCAACCGGCTCGCGGCGCTGATGTCGGAGCTCGTCGAGGGCGTGCTGGTATGCAACGCCGAGGGGCGCATCCTGCTCTACAACGAGCGGGCGCGCGCGCTCTTCGCGGAGCCGCAGCGCACGGCCGCGACCACGCCGGTCGGGCTGGGACGCTCGATCTTCTCGCTGATCGATCGCGACCAGGTGGTGCACGCGATCGAAAAGCTCGAGCAGGCGCGCCGCGGCGGCGCGACGGCGCCGCGCACGCGGTTCGTTGCCCCGGCGGGAGCGGGCAGGGTGGTGAAATTCGAGGCGGCCCCGTACGCGCGCGGCGGCGGCGAAATGGGCGGCATCATATTCACGCTGAGCGACGTGACCGGGCTGCTGGAGGGCGAAGCACAGCGGCTTTCCGTGCTGCAGTCGATCGCGGCCGGCGCGCGCGCGCCGGTCGCCAATATCCGCGCGGCGGCCGAGAACCTGGCGCGCTATCCCGACATGGAAGCCGACCGCCAGCGGCGCTTCGTGGAGATCATCGACGCGGAATCGCAGGCCCTTTCGCGATCGATCCAGGGCGCCCTGCAGGCCTACGGCGATGCGCTCAAGGCGAGCCTCGCGCTCGAGGACATGCGCGCGCTGGACCTGCTGCGCGTGGCCGCGGGGCGCCTGCGCTCGCTGGTCGGCGTCGATGTGGCCTGCGACGACGTCGACGAGGCGCTGTGGCTGCCGGTGGACAGCTTCGCCTTCGTGCAGGCGCTCGGCTTCCTCGCCGAACGGCTGAAGTCCGACTACCGGGTGCGCGCACTGCGCCTCGCGGCGCGCGCCCGCGGGCGCTTCGCGGAGCTCGACATGGCGTGGGGCGGCGCGATCGTGGCTCACGACGCGCTGACGCTGTGGGAGAGCGAGCCGATGCGCTTCGGCGCGCAGGAGTCGCCCCTCACGCTGCGCGATGTGCTGGAGCGCCATGGGGCAGAGGCCTGGTTGCATCGGGAAGGGCCCGCGGGCGCGCGCGACGCCTGCCTGCGTTTCCTGCTTCCGGCGAGCGCGCCGCTCGAGCAGGGCGCGCGCTCGCTCAGCGCGATCGAGAGCCGCCCGGAGTACTACGACTTCGATCTGTTCGCGCAGGGCGGCGCGTCCCGCGACCTGCGCGCGCGCGCGCTGCACGAGCTGGCGTACACCGTTTTCGACACCGAGACCACGGGCCTCGAGCCCTCGGCGGGGGACGAGATCATCAGCATCGGCGCGGTGCGCGTGATCAACGCGCGCCTGCTCAAGGGCGAAGTCTACGAGCAGCTGGTCGACCCGCAGCGCCCCCTGGGCGCGGACTCCGCCAGGGTGCACGGCATCGACGCGCGCGCGCTCGCGGGCCAGCCGGCGATCGCGCAGGTGCTGCCGGCATTCCACAAGTTCTGCGAGGACACCGTGCTGATCGCCCACAACGCAGCGTTCGACATGCGCTTTCTCGAGCTCAAGGAAAGGGCCGCCGGGGTACGCTTCGAGCAGCCGGTTCTCGACACGCTGCTGCTCTCGGCCGTGGCGCATCCCGCGCTCGAGGACCATAGACTCGAGGCGATCGCCGAGCGCCTGGGGGTACCGGTCATCGGTCGCCACACGGCCCTGGGCGACGCGCTGCTCGCGGGGGAGGTCTTCCTGCGCTTGCTCGTGCAGCTGCGCGAGCGCGGCATCGTTACACTCGGACAGGCGCTCGACGCCTCACGCGAGACCTACTATGCCCGGCTGCGCTACTGAAGGGAAGGATCGGCCCCATGGCTGAGCCGGGCGACGGCCTGACGCAGCGCATGGCGGGAGAGCGCCAGGCCTTCGCGCAGCCCCTGCGCGCGCTGGTGAAGCGCGCGCCCGTGACCTGCGAGGAGCAGCGCACCGTCACGCAGGCGGCCGAGCTGATGCGCGATCAGGACGTTGGCTCGGTCGTGATCGTCGACGGGCAGCAGCGGCCCCGCGGCATCGTCACGACCCAGGATCTGGTCGCCGTGGTCGCCGCGCGCGGCTTCGAGCAGCCGGTGGGCGCGCTGATGAGCCGCGACTTGGTGTCGCTGCCGCCGCATGCGTTCGCCTACGAGGCCGCGCTGGTAATGGCCGAGCATCGCATACGGCATGTGCTGGTGATGGACGAAGGCCGCTTGCTCGGCGTGGTCTCGGAACGCGACCTGTTCGCGCTGCAGCGGCTCGGCCTGGGCGAGCTGACGATGGAGATCCGGCTGGCCGACGACATCGGCGCGCTGACCGGGCTCGCGCTCCAGGTGCGCCGGCTCGCCGCGCTGCTGGTCGGGCAAGGGACGGCGGCCGAGCCGCTGACGCTGTTCATCTCGGTGCTCAATGACCGCCTGACGCGGCGTGTCATTGAAGTCGTGCGCCGCCGCCACGAGCTCGACCGCATCCGCTGGGCGTGGATCGCCTTCGGCAGCGAGGGCCGCCTCGAGCAGACCTTCAGCACCGACCAGGACAACGGACTCGTATTCGCCGCGCACCAGGGGCTGTCGCCCGAGCAGGCGCGCGCCCGGCTGGTGCCGTTCGCGCGCGAGGTCAACGAGGCCCTCGACGCCTGCGGCTTTCCGCTGTGCGAGGGCAATATCATGGCGTCCAACCCCGCGCTTTGCCTGACGCTCGACGAATGGCGCGCGAAGATGTCGGGCTGGCTCGGCGCCTCGGTGCCGCAGGCGCTGCTCGACGCCTCGATCTGCTTCGACCTGCGCCCGGTGCACGGCGACGACGCGCTCGCCGCGGCGCTGCGCGACTGGATCGTCGAGCACGTGCGCGGCCAGGCCGCTTTCCTGCGGCTGCTGGCGCGCGTGGCGACGCAGGCGCGGCCGCCGCTCGGGCGCTTCGGCGCGTTCACGCCCACCGATGCGCCAGGCGCGCCGCGCTCGCTCAACCTCAAGGCGAACGGCGCACGCATCTTCGTCGACGCCGCGCGCGTGCTGGCGCTGGCGCACGGCCTGCGGCAGACCAACACGGCGGAGCGGCTGCGCGCGTTCCGCGACGCGCGCAGCCTGCCGTCCACCGACATCGATGCGCTGATCGACGCCTTCTACTGCATCCAGACGCTGCGCCTGCGCGAGCAGGCGCGCGCGCCCGAAGCGCGCACCGGCGCGCGCAGCGCCGCCGAGGATCTCGCCAACCGCATCGACCCCGTGCGGCTCAACGCATTCGAGCAGTCCGCGCTCAAGGAGGCCTTCCGGCTGGCGCGACAGCTGCAGAGCCGCGTCGAGCTGGACTTCCAGCTATGAGCGGCGGCGCGCCGACGGCCTACGTCGTCGACGACGACGAATCGATCCGCAGCCTCTGGCGCTGGCTGATGGAATCGAACGGCATCGCCGTGCAGACCTACGCCTCGGCGGCCGCCTTCATCGGCGTCTACCGGCGCGGGGATCCGGGGTGCCTGGTGCTCGATGTGCGGCTGCCGGGAATGAGCGGGCTGGAGCTGCAGGAATATCTGAGGCACGAGGACATCGACATTCCGATCGTGTTCGTCACCGGCCACGGCGACGTGCCGACCGCGGTCAGCGCGCTCAAGGGCGGCGCCGTGGATTTCATCCAGAAGCCGTTCGGGTACCGCGAGGTGCTCTGCATCATCGAGCGCGCGTTCGAGCGCGACGCGCAAAACCGCGCGCGCCGTGCGCGGCACCTGGGCCTCGCGCACCGAGTCGCCGCGCTCACCGGGCGCGAGCGCGAGGTCATGCGGCGCGTGGTCGAGGGCAAGCCCAACAAGGTGATCGCCGAGGGGCTCGACATCAGCGTGAAGACGGTCGAGTTCCATCGCGCCAAGGTGATGGAAAAGATGGGGGCCGACTCGGTGGCCGCGCTGGTGCAGCTCATAGCCGAGCACGATGCCGCCGCGTGAGGTGCTGCGGCGCAGCGCCGCTGTTGCGCCGCACTAAGGAGTTGCTAGGGTTTACCCTAGTAGCTGCGGTCGGCCGCCGCGGCTAGCATCCGGCAACGCATCGCGCGACCACAAAGGGGAATGCGCCGCACGGATGCCGGGCCAGCTCAACCGCACGTCGATTAGCCGGTCGCCGCTAGGCGGTGGCCATGACCGAGGCTGCGTCGAGATCGCGCCGCAACGCGCGCCGCACGTCCTGCCACAGGAAGCGGATCGAGTTGCGCACGATCTGCGCGTCGTGCTGCTTGAGCTCGTCGGCGATCGGCGCCCAGTACACCAGCGCTGCCACGCTTTCGGAAAACGGGGTTGCGTCGTCCGGCACGGACGCCCAGTCGCACAGCGATATTCGCCCGCGCACCCGCGCCGCATGCGCGGCGAATTCTGCGCCGGCCTCGGGGGGAATCCCGGTCGCCTCGAGAATAGCGTCGAGCGTCGCGAGCATGAGCACACCCACGGCGTCCGGTCGCGCGGGCGCCCGTTTCGCGAGCAGGCCGCCGGCGAAGACGCACAGGTCGGACAGGCAGGCAAGCCAGACGTGCCATTTCGCGATGTTGACCGACTGGGTGAAGCCGTTGTCGTCGAACAGAACCGGGTAACGCATGCCGGCGCGCGTTCGCAAATAGCCGTACAACGCGGTCTGCGCCACGAAGCTGGCGCGCGATTCGAGGAAGGCGCGCAGATCGGCACGGTCGGCGATCGCGGTGTTGCGCCGCCGCAATGCCGCCGGCAGAACCTCCTGCAATGCCTGCCAGATTCTCGTCAAGGTGTATCCGTCTTTCCGGAGCGTGCGCACGCGGCAGGGCATCATAAGACAAGACGCCGACGCCTTGCGCAGCACGCGCGGAGGAATGCGCTAGAATCCACCGTCCCCGCACGAAGAGCGTATCCGCGCGCCGACGGGGCACAGACCAACAACAAGCAGTCGTACCGGGAATCAGCCTAGAGGAGGGTTTCTGATGGCCGCAAACATGTCGCAGAAGGAAACGCACTGGAATCGAACGCGGAACCTGATGATCGTGCACATGGTCATCTGGTTCATCTTCTCGTTCGTCGTCCACTGGTTCGCTCCGCAACTCAACAAGGTATCCATGTTCGGCTGGCCGCTCGGCTTCTACATGGCCGCGCAGGGCTCGCTGATCGTGTTCGTGGTCCAGCTGTTCATGTTTGCGAAGCAGCAGGATCGCATCGACCGCGAATGCGGCATGGCTGAAGAAGAATAGGGGGACGCGACATGAGCATGTTCAGAATCCAAGGTTCGTTCATCGACAACCTGCCGAAGATCTACGGCTGGTATACCGGCGGCTTCCTGGTGTTCATCGCGCTGATGGCGCTCGGGGAGAAGTTCGGCATGAGCGCGGATGCCATCGGCATCGGCTTCGTCGCCTTCACCGTCGTCATCTACGCCTTCATCGGCTATCTGTCGCGCACTGCGCAGGTGGACGCCTACTACGTCGCCGGCCGGCAGGTGCCAGCCGTGTTCAACGGGATGGCGACCGCGGCCGACTGGATGTCGGGCGCCTCGTTCGTTGCGATGGCGGGCGGCATCTACATGGGCGGGCACCCGTACCTGGCGTTCGTCGTCGGCTGGACCGGAGGCTACGTGCTGGTCGCGGTGCTGATGGCGCCGTATCTGCGCAAGTTCGGCTGCTACACGGTGCCCGATTTCATCGGCACGCGTTATGGCGGCAACCTGGCGCGGCTGCTGGCGGTGATCGTGCTGATCGCCGCATCCTTCACTTACGTGACGGCGCAGATCAACGCCACCGGTACGATCGCCGCAAAGGTGCTGCAGATTCCGTTCGGCGTCGGCGTCTGGATCGCCCTGGTGGCCATCCTGCTGTGCGCGATGCTCGGCGGGATGCGCGCGGTGACCTGGACCCAGGTCGCGCAGTACATCGTGCTGATCATCGCCTACCTCGTGCCGGTGTTCTGGATGTCCTCCAAACAGGGCTTCGGCTATTTCCCGCAGTTCGAGTACGGCGCCGCGGTGGCGAAGCTCACCGACCTGGAGACCTTGCACCAGGTGGGCGTTCTGAAGCCCGAGCACGCGGTGGCCGGCATGAGCGCGTTGACGGTCAAGCACTCGGTGGCCATGGACGATCCGATCGCGAAGATCAAGTTCGTCACGCTGGTGGCGTGCATGATGATGGGCACGGCGTCGCTGCCGCACATCCTGATGCGCTACTTCACCACGCCGTCGGTGCGCGCCGCGCGCAACTCGGTGGCCTGGTCGCTGCTCTTCATCTTCCTGCTGTATTTCACGGCGCCCACGCTGGCGACGCTGACCAAGCTGCAGGTGCTCGACCCGAGCCTCGCCACCAGCATCATCGGCAAGCCGGTGTCGCAGGTGATGGCGCTCGACTGGGTGCAGAAGTGGCACAACGTCGGCTTCCTGAGCGTGATCGACGCCAACAAGGACGGCATCGTGCAGATCAACGAGTTCTTCATGCGCGGCGACATCGTCGTGCTGGCGACCCCGGAGATCGCGGGCCTGCCGGCGGTGGTGTCCGGCCTGGTGGCGGCGGGCGGGCTGGCGGCGGCGATGTCGACGGCCGACGGCCTGCTGCTGGCGATCGCCAACGCGCTGTCGCACGATCTGTACTACAAGATGATCGATCCGAAGGCCGATACCAAGCGCCGGCTGATCGTCGCCCGGGTATTGCTGCTCGCCATCGGCGCAGCGGGATCCGCGGTGGCAAGCATGCGCCTGACCGGGATTCTCGGCGCGGTGGCCTGGGCGTTCGACTTCGCCATGTCGGGCCTGTTCTTCCCGCTGGTGCTGGGCGTCTGGTGGAAGCGGGCGAACCAGGCCGGGGCGGTCGCCGGCATGGCGGTCGGCCTGGGCGTGGGGACCTGGTACCTTTACGCGGTCAAGTGGGGCGGCATGAAACCCTGGTACGGGATCGACGACCTGCGCTTCGGCATCATCGGCGCCGGCGCCAGCCTGATCGCGATGGTGGTGGTGACGCTGCTCACCAAGGAACCGGACGCGGAGACGAAGGCGATGATCGACGAGGTCCGAATTCCGAAGGGCGCGTCGGTGCTGGCGTCCACGCACTGATCCGGGCAGTCCACAGGAGCCGGGGCGAGCATCTCGCCCCGGCTTTTTTTTCGCCGGCGGGCGCGTATCCTTCCCGGCCGAGGGTCGTCACATGAGCACGCCGTTCCCGCTTTGGGTCATCGCCATCGACTATGTGCTCGGCGTCATCATGTGGACGCTGATCGGGCGCTCGGCGATGGGGCTGTTCCAGCCGGAGAACAGCAATTTCTTCTTCATGAAGGTCTTCGTGCGCGCGACGAATCCGCTGCTCAAGCTGTTCGCGCCGATCACGCCCGGGTTCCTGATCCCGCCGCTGGTGCCGCTCTACGTGGCGTGGTTCTTCTTCATGGTGCGCTTCTATCTCATGCCCTGGCTGCTCGGCTATTCGGTCATGGGCATGCTGTCCTTTCCGCTGGAAGGGGAGATCGCCGCCGGCATCTGGCAGCTGTTCTCGCCGCTCGTGAGGTAGCCGGTACAATAGGCCGTCGCGGAGAGATGGCCGAGCGGCTTAAGGCGCACGCTTGGAAAGCGTGTATACGTTAATAGCGTATCGTGGGTTCGAATCCCACTCTCTCCGCCAGCAACGGAACAAGGGCGGGCCGCCCCGCATTGCAGCCTGGTGAACCTGGTCAGGTCCGGAAGGAAGCAGCCACAGCCGGATCCTGCAAGTGCCGGGGGTTCGGCTCGCCACCCATGCCGGTCGAAGGGGGACAGCGGTCCCCCTTCGACCCCCTGATAAAATTGCGCGCATGTCCTATCAGGTGCTCGCACGCAAGTGGCGGCCGCGCAATTTCGAGGCGCTGGTAGGGCAGGAGCACGTGGTGCGCGCGCTGCGCCATGCGCTGGAACAGAAGCGCCTGCATCACGCTTACCTTTTCACCGGCACCCGGGGCGTGGGCAAGACGACGCTGGCCCGCATCCTGGCCAAGTGCCTCAATTGCGAGACGGGTATCACCGCCGAGCCTTGCGGCCGCTGCAGCGCCTGCGTGGAGATCGACGGCGGCCGCTTCGTGGATCTGCTGGAAGTCGACGCGGCCACCAACACGCGCGTGGACGAAATGCGGCAGCTGCTCGACACGGCGCAGTACGCGCCCACGCGGGGCCGCTTCAAAGTGTACGTGATCGACGAAGTGCACATGCTCTCGAACTCGGCCTTCAATGCCATGTTGAAGACGCTGGAGGAGCCGCCGGAGCACCTGAAGTTCGTGCTCGCCACCACCGACCCGCAGAAGATACCGGTCACCGTGCTGTCGAGGTGCCTGCAGTTCAATCTCAAGCAGATGCTGCCGGGTGCCATTGCCACGCACCTCGCGGGACTGCTGGACGCCGAGGGCATCACGTACCAGCCGGACGCCTTGCAGCTCATCGGCCGGGCGGCCGCCGGGAGCATGCGCGACGCGCTGTCGCTGCTCGACCAGGCGATCGCGCACGGCGGCGGCAGTGTCACGACCGAGGACGCGCGCGACATGCTGGGAGCGGTCGATGACACGTACCTGCTGCGCCTTCTCGGGGCGGTCGCCGACGGGGACGGGCCGCAGGTGCTGGCCGTCGCGGACGAAATGCAGGCGCGCAGCCTTTCCTTCGATGCGGCGCTGCAGAGCCTCGCGGGCCTGCTGCTCAGGCTTGCCGTCATGCACGCCGCGCCAGAGGCGCTGGATGGAAGCGCGGCGGAGCGCGAAGCACTGGCCATGCTGGCTCGCCGCCTGGACGCGGAATGGGTGCAGCTGTGCTACCAGATCGCGCTGCAGGGCCGCGAGGACCTGGCGCTGGCGCCGGACGAGCACGCGGGCTTCGTGATGACGATGTTGCGCATGCTGGCGTTCCGTCCCGAGCAGTCGGTCGCGACGCACGATGCCGAGACTTCCGCCGCGCGCCCGCCCCGCGCCGTGGCGGGCGCG
>Ga0210114_1000423_pt1 | contig 11098 bp, 8 predicted proteins | sample MayberryNW_TuleA_FD_185524 | JGI IMG/M metagenome (GOLD analysis project Ga0210114, IMG submission 185524) | Wetland microbial communities from San Francisco Bay, California, USA, that impact long-term carbon sequestration - MayberryNW_TuleA_D2... | ecosystem: Environmental > Aquatic > Marine >...
GATCTTACGACGTCGCGCACCACGGCGAGCGCGCTGTGGAAGTTCATCGGCGACGGATTCTTCGCCAGCGTCTCGGCCATCCTGGCGACGTTGGCCGTCTTCTTGTCGTGGATCGCCGTCAGCCAGTCGGCCGGGGGCTTCGGCAGGTTGCCGAGGCCGGCCAGCATCGCCGCGATGCAGGAGCCGATGTCCCCGACCACGGGCGCGTCGATGCGCACGTTGCTGTCCGCCTCCTGCGGCGAGATGTCGACCTGGATGAACTTCTGGCCGCCCCAGTCCTTGTGGCCCTTGCCGCCCCAGGTCTTGCCCTTGCCGTGCGACAGCAGCCAGTTGAGGCGCGCGCCGACCAGCATGACGACGTCGGCCGCGGGCAGCACGAACGAGCGGGCGGCGGAGGCGCACTGCTCGTGCGTGTCGGGCAGCAGGCCCTTCGCCATCGACATGGGCAGATAGGGAATGCCGGTCCTCTCGACCAATGCGCGGATCTCGGCGTCGGCCTGCGCGTAGGCGGCGCCCTTGCCGAGGACGATGAGCGGCCGGGTCGCGCCCTTGAGCAGGGCCAGCGCGCGCTGCACGGCGTCGGGGGCGGGGATCTGCTTCGGCGCGGGGTCGACGACCTTGATCAGCGAGCGCCGGCCGGCCGCGGCGTCGAGGCTCTGCGCGAACAGCTTCGCCGGCAGGTCGAGATAGACCCCGCCCGGGCGCCCGGACAGGGCCGCGCGGATGGCGCGCGCCACGCCGACGCCGATGTCCTCGGCGTGCAGCACGCGGAACGCCGCCTTGGCGAGCGGCCTGGCGATGGCGAGCTGGTCCATCTCCTCGTAGTCGCCCTGCTGCAGGTCGACGATCTCGCGCTCGCTCGAGCCGCTGATCAGGATCATCGGGAAGCAGTTGGTGGTGGCGTGCGCCAGCGCGTTGAGGCCGTTGAGGAAACCCGGCGCGGACACCGTGAGGCAGATGCCCGGCTTCTGCGTGAGGAAACCGGCGATGGACGCGGCGTAGCCGGCGTTCTGCTCGTGGCGGAACGCCAGCACGCGCAAGCCCTCGGCTTGCGCCCGGCGCGTGAGATCGGTGATGGGAATCCCGGGCAGGCCGTAGATCGTGTCGATGCCGTTGAGCTTCAGTGCATCGATGACCAGCTGAAAGCCGTCGGTGACGGCGGCTTGTGCGTCGGCGGCGACTTGCGGTTCGACCGTGCCCATGGTGGCCTCCTCGAGGGGAACGGTATGGTATGAAACGCCGCCCGCGCGCGGCCTTGACTCAGGTCAAGGGTCTAAAATCCCGGCTCCATGGGCGCCTTCTCCAGCCACCCGCAGCGCAACAGCATTCGCCTGCAGCTGCGCCAGAACCAGCTGCTGCGGGGCATGAGCGCCGCGCAATGGGCGGAGCTCGAGCCGCTGCTCGCGGTCGCCGATTTCCGCAAGGGCGAGCCCGTGGTGCGCCAGGGCGACGAGGAGATGGAGCAGATCTTCATCCTCGAGGGCATGCTCAAGCGCGTCGTGTCGAACCCGGAGGGGCGCGAGATGATCCTGCGCTTCGCCGCCGAGACCGAAATGGACACTTCGTACGCCGCCTGGCGCCTGCGCACGCCCGTGCCCTACTCCATCGTCGCGGTGACCAAGGTGCGCACCGCCGAGCTGCCGATGCTGCAGTGGGCCGACTTCCTCGACTGCCACGTCGACCTCAAGCTGCGCTTCGAGCACGAGGTGATGAAGCTGATGAGCGAGGTGATGGCGCACACCATCACGCTGCATTTGCTGGACGCGCCCGGGCGGCTGGCGCGCTTCCAGCGCAAGCATCCCGAGCTCTCCGGGCGCATTCCGAAGAAGGAGCTCGCCGCCTACCTCAATCTCACGCCCGAGACGCTCTCGCGCCTGCGGCAGAAGCTCGGCAAGCCCTAGGCCCGGCGCCGCAGCCGCGCGATCACCAGCGAGATCAGCGGCCAGAAGAGCAGCAGCAGCGCGAGGCCGGTGATCGAGCCCACCAGGCCGTTGGAAAAGAACACCGCCATGTCGCCCTGGGATCCGAGGATCGCCTGCCGGAACGAGGCTTCGGCGCGGTCGCCGAGCACGATCGCCAGCACCAGCGGCGCGAGCGGATAGGACAGCTTCTTCAGGAAGTAGCCCGCGACCCCGAACACCACCATCATCCAGACGTCGAACAGGGAGTTGTTCACCGTGTAGGCGCCGATGGCGCAGATGACGATGATGATCGGCGCGATCACCGAGAACGGAATCCTCAGGATCGCCGCGAACAGCGGCACGCAGGTGAGCACCACGATCAGCCCGGCGATGTTGCCGAGGTACATCGAGGCGATGAGGCCCCAGACGAAGTCCTTCTGCTCCACGAACAGCAGCGGCCCCGGCTGCAGGCCCCAGATCAGCAGCCCGCCGAGCAGCACCGCGGCCGTGGGCGAGCCGGGCACGCCGAGCGTGATCATCGGCAGCAGCGCCGAGGTGCCCGCGGCGTGCGCCGCGGTCTCGGGCGCGACCACGCCTTCGATCTGGCCGCTGCCGAACTTGTCGCCGTCCTTGGAGAAGCGCCGCGCCACGCCGTAGGACATGAACGAGGCCGGCGTCGCGCCGCCCGGCACGATGCCCATGAAGCAGCCCACCGCCGCGCCGCGCAGCGACGTCAGCCAGTAGCGCGGCAGCTCCTTCCAGGTCTCGATCACCGCGCGCAGGTTGAGCTTGGCCGAGGCGCCCTTGAACGCGAGGCCCTCCTCGAGCGTCAGCAGGATCTCGCCGATGCCGAACAGCCCGATCACCGCGATCAGGAAATCGAAGCCGTTCAGCAGCCGCACCGAGCCGAAGGTGAGGCGCAGCGTCCCGGTCACCGGGTCGGTGCCGACGGCGGCGAGCGCGAAGCCGATCATCATCGAGGCGACGGTCTTGAACACCGGCTCCTTGCTCATGCCGACGAAGGCGCAGAACGTGAGCAGATAGACCGAGAAGAATTCCGCCGGCCCGAACTCGAGCGCGAAGCTGGCGATGATCGGCGACAGGAAGGTGATCACGATCACGGCGATCAGCGCGCCGATGAACGAGGAGGTGAAGGCCGCGGTCAGCGCGTGCCCCGCACGGCCCTTCTGCGCGAGCGGGTAGCCGTCGAAGGTCGTCGCCACCGACCAGGGCTCGCCCGGGATATTGAACAGGATCGACGTGATGGCGCCGCCGAACAGCGCCCCCCAGTAGATGCACGACAGCAGGATGATCGCCGAGGTCTGCCCGCCCGGGGTCTGCGCCATGGAGAACGTGAGCGGCAGCAGGATGGCCACGCCGTTGGCCCCGCCCAGGCCGGGCAGCACGCCGATGATCACGCCGAGCACGATGCCGACGAACATCAGCCCGAGGTTCTGCAAGCTCAGGGCGACCGCGAAGCCCTGCAGCAGCGATTCGATCTCTTGCACGTTGCGCCCCCGAGCCCGTCAGTCCAGCCCGAGCAGGGCCTCGATCGGGCCCTTGGGCAGCGGTACCTTGAACCACATCTCGAAGATCAGGTAGAACGCGACGCTGTTGCCCAGGGCCACCGCGGCGAGCTTCCACCACGCGTAGCGGCCCAGCCAGCGCATGAACAAACCGACGTAGAGGACGGCGGACACGTAGATGCCCAGCCAGCCGACCAGGCCGGCGAAGATCGCCGAGGGGATCAGCACGCTCAGCACGAGCTTGAGCTGCCTGCGGCCGACGAACGCCGTGTTCCTGTCGCCGCTGAGGCGCAGCGCCATCACGCCGTTGATCGCCGAGGCCGCACAGATCAGGCAGCCGAGATAGAAGGGAAAATACCCCGGCTGCGGCCCGTCGGCGGCCCACTTCGCTCCCAGCCGCACGCTGTCGAAGATGACGATGGCGCCGAGCAGGAAGAAGAACCCGGCGACGGCCAGCTCGGCGGTCTTGAGCCGGAACGCCGGCCGTTCAGCGGACTGCTCTGACATTCCCTCCTCCCGACATGAACGCGGCGCGCGGACCGTGGCCCGCGCGCCGCGAGGTTACGACATTGCCGTGCCGGCTACTGCCCGGCGATGAAGCCGGCGCCCTTCATCAGCGAGACGTGGCGCGCCTCTTCGCGCGCGACCCAGTCCGCATACGCCTTGCCTTCGAGCGAAGTCGTGTCGAAGGCGCCTTTCGCCATCAGGTCCTTCCACTCCTGCGTGTCCTGCACCTTGCGCAGCAGTCCCACGTAGTAGTTCACCTGGTCCTGCGTGACGCCGCCGGGCATGAAGATGCCGCGCAGCATCATGTAGCTCACATCCAGCCCCGACTGTCTGCAGGTCGGGATGCTGTTCCAGGACAGGTCGCCGGTCAGCTTCTCCTTGTAGGGCATGCGGTTGTCGTTGAACACGCACAGCGGGCGCAGCTTGCCGCCGCGCCAGTGCGCCACCGCCTCGATCGGGTTGTTGACCGACGAGTCGATGTGCTTGCCCACCAGCTGCACCGCCACCGCGCCGCCGCCCTTGATCGGGATGTAGGTGAATTTCACGCCGGTCAGCTGCTCGATCGCCGCCGTGATGATCTGGTCCTCCTGCTTCGCGCCGGTGCCGCCCATCTTCATGTTCTTGGGGCCGGCCTTCTTCACCGCGGCGATGTACTCCTTCGCCGTCTTGTAGGGCGTCGCGGCGTTGACCCAGAGCACGAAGTTGTCGAGCGCCATCATCTTCACCGGGGTCAGGTCGCGCCAGTTGAACGGCACGCCGGTGGCGAGCGGCGTCGTGAACAGGTTCGACAGGGTGATGATGATCTTGTGCGGGTTGCCCTCGGCGCCCTTGACGTCCATGAAGCCGTCGGCGCCCGAGCCGCCGCTCTTGTTGATCACCACCATCGATTCCTTCATCAGGCCGTGCTTGGCGATGATGCCCTGGATCGCGCGCGCCATCTGGTCGGCGCCGCCGCCGGTGCCGGCGGGAATGATGAATTCCACGGTCTTGGTGGGCTCCCACGCCTGTGCGCCGGCGAACGGGACAAGGGCCGCAACTGCAGCAACGACTGCTCGAACAATGCTGGATGTCATGCCTTCCTCCTATGTCGGGGTCTGCGTCGCGGCGGCGCACCATTCGCCCGCGGTGCTGGCGCCGCGCAATTCTCGTGACAACGGCGAATTCTAAACCTTGATCGCGGTCAAGAGTTTGCCGGATCGTCCCGAACCTTCGCCCGTTTCGCCAGCGCCGTGCCTGCCGCGACCACGAGAACCACGCCGAGCGCGCCGGCGATGTATTCCAGGGCGAAGGCGCCGACCATCGGGCGCGCGTCCTCGAAGCGCACGCCGAGCGCGCCGAGCCAGTCCGCGAGCGCCGGATCCGCGACCAGCATCTCCCCGGCCACCCAGCCGATGAGCGCCGCGCCGACCGTGATGATCGCGGGATAGCGCTCCATCAGCTTGATGAGCATCGTGGCGCCGAAGATCACGAGCGGGATCGAGATCGCCAGGCCGAGGATCAGCAGCGTCACGCTGCCGCCGGCCGCGGCAGCGACCGCGATGACGTTGTCCAGGCTCATCACCAGGTCGGCGACCAGGATCGTCTTGATCGCCGCGAGCAGCTGGTCGCTCGCCTCGATATCGTCCTCGTCCTCCTCGGGCACCAGCAGCTTGATGCCGATCCAGAGGAGCAGCAGGCTGCCGACCAGCTTCAGCCAGGGCAGCGTCAGCAGCGCCACCGCGAACAGCGTCAGCAGGATGCGCATGACGATGGCGGCGCCGGCGCCCCAGAACACGGCCTGCTTCTGCTGCTTCTGCGGCAGCGACCGGGCGGCGAGCGCGATCACCACCGCGTTGTCGCCCGACAGGATGATGTTCACGCCGATGATCTTCAGCAGGCCGAACCAGAAGGCCTGCGTGGCCAGTTCCTCGAGCATGTGGCGGGGCGTTCCCGGCCTACTTGACGAGCAGCACCGGCGTTTGCGCGATGTGCAGCACCTTGCTCGCGGTCGAGCCCAGCATCGCCTTGCCGATCGCGGTCATGCCGCGCGTGCCGATCACGATGAGGTCGCAGCGCTTCTGCCGGGCGAAGCCGACGAGGCTCTCGGCCACCGGGCCGACGAGCACCTGCGCCGCGTAGCGCATGCCGGCGGCGTCGAGCTTGCGCCTGGCCGCGGCGAGGCGCGCCGCGCCCTCTTCCTCGTAATACTTCTGGATCTGGTTCCTGCCGACCGCGAGCCCCATGCGCGGCAGGCTGGGCACCGGCAGGTGCACCGTCACGAGCAGCACTTCGGGCTTGCGGCGGTACCAGTCGGCGTGCTCGATCACGCACTGCACCGCATCGAGCGAGTGCTTCGAGCCGTCCACCGCGAGCAGTATGCGCATGCGCGCGATTCTAGAACAGCCCGACGACCTTGCCGTCGACGAGATCGATCTTCGCGGCCGAAGGCACCTTGGGCAGGCCGGGCATGGTCATGATGTCGCCGCACACCATGACGACGAACTCCGCGCCCGCCGCGAGGCGCACCTCGCGCACGTTGACCGCGTGGCCGCTGGGCGCCGCGCGCAGCGCCACGTCCGTGGAAAACGAGTACTGGGTCTTCGCCACGCATACCGGGTAGTGGCCGTAGCCGTCGTCCTGGAGCTTCCTGATCTGGTTCCTGACCTTGGCGTCCGCGGTGACTTCGCTGGCGCGGTACACCTTCTGCGCGATCTTGGTGATCTTGTCCCACAGCGAGTCCGCGTCCTCGTAGACGAAAGTCGGCTTCGAGGGCTGGTCGCACAGGCCGACCACCAGCTTGGCCAGCTCGGCCGCGCCCTTGCCGCCGTCACCCCAGTGCGTCGCCAGCACCACCGGCACGCCGAGCGTCTTCATGCGCGAGCGCAGCAGCTCGATCTCGGCCGGCGTGTCGAAGGTGAAGCGGTTGATCGAGACCACGCAGGGAATGCCGTAGACCTTGCTCACGTTCTCGACGTGGCGCTCGAGGTTGACCAGGCCCTTTTCCAGCGCGGCGACGTTTTCCTTGTTCACTTCCTTGACGTCGACGCCGCCGTGGTACTTGAGCGCGCGGATCGTCGCCACGATGACCGCGGCGTTCGGCATCAGCCCGCTCTTGCGGCACTTGATGTCGAGGAACTTCTCGGCGCCGAGGTCGGCGCCGAAGCCCGCTTCGGTCACCACGTAGTCGGCGAGCTTGAGCGCGCTTTGCGTGGCGATGGCGGAATTGCAGCCGTGGGCGATGTTGGCGAACGGCCCGCCGTGGATGAACGCCGGATTGTTCTCCAGCGTCTGCACCAGGTTCGGCGCCAGCGCGTCCTTCAGCAGCACGGTCATCGCGCCGTGCGCCTGCAGGTCGCGCGCGGTCACCGGCTTTTGCTCGCGCGTGTAGCCGACGACGATGTTGCCGAGGCGCTTCTTCAGGTCCTCGAGCGACGTCGCAAGGCAGAAGATCGCCATCACCTCGGAGGCGACGACGATGTCGAAGCCGTCCTGGCGCGGGTAGCCGTTGCCCGGCCCGCCCAGCGACACCACCACGTCGCGCAGCGCGCGGTCGTTCATGTCCAGCACCCGCTTCCAGGCGATGCGCCGCACGTCGATGCCGAGCTCGTTGCCGTGGTGGATGTGGTTGTCGAGCATTGCCGCGAGCAGGTTGTTGGCGAGCTGGATGGCGCCGAAATCCCCGGTGAAGTGCAGGTTGATGTCCTCCATCGGCACCACCTGTGCGTAGCCGCCGCCGGCGGCGCCGCCTTTCATGCCGAACACCGGCCCGAGCGAGGGCTCGCGCAGGCAGATCACCGCCTTCTTGCCGATGTGATTGAGCGCGTCGCCCAGGCCGACCGTAGTGGTGGTCTTGCCCTCGCCCGCCGGCGTGGGCGTCATGGCGGTGACGAGAATCAGCTTGCCGTTCTTGCGGCTCTTGAGCGTATCCAGATACTTGAGGGAGATCTTGGCCTTGGTGTGCCCGTAGGGCTCGAGGTGCTCCTCGGCGATGCCCAGGCGCTCGCGCGCGACCTTGCTGATCGGCTGCAGCTTCGCGGCCTGTGCGATTTCGATGTCGGACGGCATGGCGGATTCCCCGGGGGTCTGGTGTACGGACTGCGCGACTATAGGGGAGCGCGCGCGAACGCTCCCTTGACTGAAGTCAAGCCTTACCGGGACGTGAGGGCGAGCGAGCGCCCCTTGCCGAAGCCGGGATCGGCCGGCCGCGCGCCGCCTTTCGCCACCTGCACCGCGCAGTACTTGAACTCCGGGATCTTGCCGAAGGGATCGAGCGCGGGATTGGTGAGCAGGTTCGCCGCCGCCTCCTGGAAGGCGAACGGGATGAACACCGCGCCGCGCGGCGTGCCCTCGTCGGCGCGCGCGTAGAGCGTGATCCGGCCGCGGCGCGATTGCACCGTCACCAGGTCGCCCGGCTGCACCTTCAGCTGCGCGAGGTCGAGCGGGTGCAGCGACGCCACCGGCTCGGGCTCGAGGGCATCGAGCACGCCCGCGCGCCGCGTCATGGCGCCGGTATGCCAGTGCTCGAGCTGGCGCCCGGTGATCAGCACCATCGGGTAGTCCCGGTCCGGCCGCTCGTCGGCGCGGATCAGGTCCGCCGGCACGAACTTGCCGCGGCCGGTGGCGGTGGGAAAGTGCGTCTGGAACACCACCGGCTGGCCCGGGTCGCCCTCGTTCTCGCAAGGGTACGTCACGGAGGAATCGCGCTCCAGGCGCTCCCAGGTGATGCCGCGGATCGAGTCCATGCAGCCGCGCATCTCCTGCCACACCTCGCGCGGGCCCGCGTAGTTCCACGGCATGCCGAGGCGCCGCGCGATCTCCTGGATGATCCACAGGTCGGGCTTCGCGTCGCCGGGCGCCTCGAGCGCCTTGCGGCCCAGCTGCACCATGCGGTCGGTGTTGGTGACGGTGCCGTCCTTCTCCGGCCACGCGGTGGCCGGCAGCACCACGTCCGCCAGGTACGCGGTCTCCGTCATGAAGATATCCTGCACCACGAGGTGCTCGAGCTTCACCATCGCCGCGCGCGCGTGCGCGAGGTCGGGATCCGACATGGCGGGGTTTTCCCCCATGATGTACATGCCGCGGATCTTCCCGTCATAAGCCGCATCCATGATCTCGACCACGGTAAGGCCGGGCTTCGGGTCGAGCTCGGCGCCCCAGAGCTTCTCGAAGCGCGCCCTGGCTTCCGGCGTCGCCACGCGCTGGTAGTCCGGATACATCATCGGAATGAGTCCCGAGTCCGAGGCCCCCTGCACGTTGTTCTGGCCGCGCAAGGGGTGCAGCCCCGTGCCCGGCCGGCCCACCTGGCCCGTCATCAGCGTGAGGGCAATCAGGCAGCGCGCATTGTCGGTGCCGTGCACGTGCTGGCTGATGCCCATGCCCCAGAGGATGATCGAGGCCTTCGAGGTCGCGTACAGCCGCGCCACCTCGCGGATGGTCGGCGCCGGGATGCCGCAGACCGGCGCCATCTTCTCCGGCGAGAAGCCCTTTGCGTTCTCCTTGAGCGCGTCGTAGCCGCTGGTGCGGTCTTTGACGAAGGCCTCGTTCACGAGTCCCTCGTCGATGATGGCGTGGATCATCGCGTTGAGCAGCGCGACGTCGGTGTCGGGCCTGAACTGCAGGAAGTGCGACGCGTGGCGCGAGAGGTCGTTGCGCCGCGGGTCGGCGACGATCAGCCGGGCGCCGCGCTGCGCGGCGTTCTTCAGCCAGGTCGCCGCCACCGGATGGTTGGACGTGGGATTGGCGCCGATCAGGAAGATCACCTCGGAGTGCTCGACGTCGTTCACTTGGTTCGACACCGCGCCCGAGCCGATGCCCTCCAGCAGCGCCGCGACCGAGGACGCATGGCACAGGCGCGTGCAGTGATCCACGTTGTTGGTGCCGAAGCCCGCGCGCACCAGCTTCTGGAACAGGTAGGCTTCCTCGTTCGAGCCCTTGGCCGAGCCGAAGCCGGCGAGCGCGAACTTGTCCGCGCCGCGGATGCGCGCGAGGCCCCCGGCGGCGAGCTCGAGCGCCTCTTCCCAGCTCGCCTCGCGGAACACCTCGCCCCAGTGCTCCGGCGCGAGCCTGAAGTGCGCCGATTTCTTCACCCCCGGCTTGCGGATCAGCGGCTTCCTCAGGCGGTGCGGATGGTGCGCGTAGTCGAAGCCGTAGCGCCCCTTCACGCACAGGCGCCCGTGGTTCGACGGCCCGTCCTTGCCGGTGACGAACTGGATGACGTTCTGCTTCACGTGGTAGGTCAGCAGGCAGCCGACGCCGCAGAACGGGCAGACCGAATCCACCGTCTTGTCGATCGCTTGCAGGCCCGCTTCGCGCGCCGGCATCAGCGCGCCGGTCGGGCAGGCCTGCACGCATTCGCCGCAGGCGACGCAGGTCGACGCGCCCATCGGGTCGTCGAAGTCGAACACGATCCTGGACTGCTCGCCGCGCCAGGCGTAGCCGATGACGTCGTTCACCTGCTCCTCGCGGCAGGCGCGCAGGCAGCGCGTGCACTGGATGCAGGCGTCGAGGTTCACGGCGATGGCGGGATGCGTGAGGTCCGCCGCGGGCTGGCGGCGCGCCTCGAAGCGCGGCAGCCCCAGGTCGAGCTTCTTCGCCCACTGGTCGAGCTCGGAGTCCTTGCGGTACTGCTTTTCCGGCATGTCGGCGAGCAGCAGCTCGAGCACCATCTTCTGCGACAGCAGCGCGCGCGCCGAGTCGGTGGTCACCTCCATGCCTTCCTTCGGATAGCGGCAGCAGGAGGGCGCGAGCGTGCGCTCGCCCTTGACCTCCACCATGCAGGCGCGGCAGTTGCCGTCGGGCCGCAGCCCGGGCTTGTAGCAAAGATGCGGGATCTCGACGCCGTGGCGCTTCGCGGTCTCGATGATCGTCTCGTCGGGACGGCCGACCACGGTCTTGCCGTTCAGCTTGAACTCGATCGGCAGGGTCGCCAGCTGCTGGGTGCTCACGCGCTCCATCAGTCACACCTCGTGCGGAAAGTATTTGAGGACGCTCTGCACCGGGTTGGGCGCCGCCTGTCCCAGGCCGCAGATCGATGCATCCATCATCGCCTGTGAGAGCTCGCCGAGCAGCGGTTGGTTCCAGGTTTTTTCATCCATCAGCGTGAGCGCCTTGGCCGTGCCAACCCGGCACGGCGTGCACTGGCCGCAGGACTCGTCCCTGAAGAAGCGCATCAGGTTCTTCGCCGCG
>Ga0210114_1000426_pt1 | contig 11090 bp, 10 predicted proteins | sample MayberryNW_TuleA_FD_185524 | JGI IMG/M metagenome (GOLD analysis project Ga0210114, IMG submission 185524) | Wetland microbial communities from San Francisco Bay, California, USA, that impact long-term carbon sequestration - MayberryNW_TuleA_D2... | ecosystem: Environmental > Aquatic > Marine >...
CCTTTCAGGCCTTGCGCGCGACGCCGATCAGGTAGTCCACGGTGCTCAGCATGCCCTCCTGCGTGCGCCCCTGCTCCGCGCTCACCGTGTAGCGGCCCTGCACCGCGAAGGCCGGCGTGCCGTCGATGCGGTAGGCCAGGGATTGCTGCATGGCCCCGCGCACCTTGCTTTGTACGCCGAAGGACTTGAACGCGTCCTCGTAGCGTTTCGGATCGACGTCGTGCTTGCGCAGCCAGTCGGCGAGCGTCGCGGGGTTGCGCGTATCCAACCGCTCCCGGTGTATGGCGTCGAAGAACGGCCGGTGCAGCCGCTCGCGCACGCCGAGCGCCTCGAAAGCGTAGAACACCGCGGCCTCGCGCGCCCAGCCCTCGTTGAGGACCGCCGGGATGGGCCGGAATTGCACGTCGGCGGGCAGGCGCACGGCCCACTTCTCGAGCAGCGGCTCGAGCGTGTAGCAGTGCGGGCAGCCGTACCAGAAGAATTCCAGAACCTCGATCTTGCCCTTCGCGCCCACGGGCTGCGCGGGTTTGATCTCCGTATAGTCAACGCCGGGCGCGGGCCGGCGCGCCTGGCCGAAGCCCGCCAGCGGGGTCAGAGCGAGCGCGACAACCAGCGAGCGACGGCGCAAGTCCATGTCAATTCACCTTCCGGGAAGCGGAGTCCTTCATTTTGACCAGGTTGGCATCGATTCCGTTCTGCGCCAGCGACTGGCGCACGCGATTCAGATCCTCGACCTGGTCGTAGGGACCGAGGCGCACACGGTAAAACGTGCCCTTGTCGGGCAGGCTCGTGGGCTCGACGTTCGATTCGAATCCGAGCATCGCCAGCCGCGCCTTCTGGTTGTCCGCGTCCGCCGGGTTCTGGAACGCCCCGGCCTGGATGAAATAGATGTCCTTGCCGGCCGGAGCGGCCGACGCCACCTGATCGGGGGCCGGCGCCTTCGCCGCGCGCAGGCGCTCGCGCAGCTCGCGGTCGCTCAAGGGCTCTTCGCCTCCCGCGAGGATCTTGTAGAAGTCGAAGCGCGGCTTTTCGGGCGCCTTGACGGCGGGTACGGGCGCTGCCGGCTTCTGCGCCGTGCCTCCCTGCGGCAGGCCGGCGAGACCGCCCGGCGCGCCGGACTCGCCCTTGCCGTCTTCGGCCGCGGGCTTGGCGCGGCTCATGAACGGAATCGGCGTCTTGTTGAGGTACAGCGCGATGCCGAGCGCGACGGCGAGCCCCAGGAGCAGGCCGACGAACATGCCGACGAGGAAGCCCCCGCCGGATCCCTTGCGTGCCGTCGCGTGCGGTATTGCCGCCATCACATCCTTTCCGGGGCGCGTACGCCGAGCAGCGCGAGCCCGTTGGCGAGCACCTGGCGGACTGCGGCGCACAGCGCGAGGCGCGCGCTGCGCGTGGCCTCGTCCTCGACCAGAATGCGCTCGGCATTATAGTAGCTGTGGAACTCGCCCGCGAGCTCGCGCAGGTAGAACGCGATCGAGTGCGGCGCGAGCTCGCGGGCCGCGTCCGCCAGCGTCTCGGGAAATGCCGCCAGGCGCCGCATGAGCGCGGCTTCGCGCTCGCCGGTAAGGGCGGCGAGCGGCGCCGCCTGGAGGGGTGCCGGATCGCCGCCCCACTGCGAGAACACGCTGCACACCCGGGCGTGCGCGTACTGCACGTAGTACACCGGGTTTTCCTCCGATTGCGAGCGCGCCAGGTCGACGTCGAAGACGAAGTCGGAGTCGGCGCGGCGCGAGACGAGGAAGAACCTCACCGCGTCGCGGCCGACCCAGTCGATCAGGTCCCGCAGCGTCACGTAGCTGCCGGCGCGCTTCGAGATCTTCACCTCCTCGCCGCCGCGCACCACCCGGACGAGATTGTGCAGCACGTAGTCGGGGTAGCCCGACGGGATGCCGAGGTGGAGGGCCTGCAGGCCGGCGCGCACGCGGGTAACCGTACTGTGATGGTCGGTGCCTTGTACATTGATCACTTTCCTGAAGCCGCGTTCCCATTTCGTGACGTGGTAGGCGACGTCCGGCACGAAATAGGTGTAGCTGCCGTCGGACTTGCGTACCACGCGGTCCTTGTCGTCGCCGAAGTCGGTGGTGCGCAGCCAGAGCGCCCCTTCCTGCTCGAAGGTCTTGCCGCTCGCGACGAGCGCCTTGACCACCGCGTCCACGCGCCCGTCGGTGTACAGGCTCGATTCCAGGTAATAGACGTCGAATTTGACGCCGAAAGCCTGCAGGTCGGCGTCCTGCTCGGCGCGCAACGCGGCGACGGCGAACCGGCGCACGGCCTCGAGGTCGTCGGGCCTGCCGCCCCCGGCGACGAAATTGCGCGCGATCTCCTCGATGTACTCGCCGCGGTAGCCGTCGGCCGGCCAATCGGGGTTCGAGGGGATCTTGCCGCGCGCGCGCGCCTGTACCGAGAGTGCGAGGTTGTGAATCTGCGCGCCGGCATCGTTGTAGTAGAACTCGCGCGTCACCTCGTGCCCCTGCGAGGCGAGCAGCGCTGCGAGCGCGTCGCCGAGCGCCGCCTGGCGGCCGTGGCCCACGTGCAAGGGGCCGGTGGGGTTCGCGGAGACGAACTCCACCATCGTCCTGGGCGCGCGGGGTGCGAGCGCGCGGCCATAGGCCGGGCCCTGCGCCAGAACCCGGGACACTGCTTCGTGACCGGCGCGCGGCGCGAGGCGGATGTTGATGAAGCCCGCTCCCGCGACTTCGAGCCCGGCGACGTACGGGTCGGCGGCGACCGCGGCTGCCAGCTGCTCGGCGAGCTGACGCGGCTTGCGCTTGAGGCGCTTGGCGAGCTGCAGCGCCACGTTGCACGCGAAATCGCCGTGCGCCGGGTCGCGCGGGCGCTCGATCAGTACCTCCGCGTCGGCTGCGTCGGGCGCAACCTTCGCCAGCGCCGCGCGCAGGAGCACGCCGAGATGAGACTTAATGTCCATGAAAGGGCGCGAATTATAGGGGACAGACCTCATTTGCGTTTTTGCAAATGAGGCCTGTCCCCATTCAACTGAACTCTATCGGATCGACGTCGAGGTGCCAGCGCACGCCGCGCGGCGCGGCGGCGAACAGGCGCTCGCTCCAGGCGCGCAGGTACTGCTGCAGCGCGGGGCGCGACGGCGATTGCACGAGCAGCTGCGCGCGCTCGAGATCGGCGCGCCGCGTGATCACATTCGGCACCGGGTCGTAGACGCGCACTTCCCCGGGTACCGGCACGAGGCGCGCCGCGTCGTCGAGGAATTGCAGCGCCTGCGCGAGCTTGGGTGCCTCGGCGCGCAGCGCCGCCTCGTGCACGAAGGGCGGAAAACCCGCGCTGCGGCGCTCGTCGAGCTGCGCGGCTGCGAATGCCGCGTAGTCGTGCGCGGCGAGCGCGGCGTACAGCGGGTGCTGCGGGTAGCGCGTCTGCACCAGGACTTCGCCGGCACGGCGCGCGCGCCCCGCGCGCCCGGCCACCTGCGCGAGCGTCGAGTACAGGCGCTCGCCGGCGCGGTAGTCGGTGGAAACGAGCGCCGTGTCGGCGTCCAGCACGCCCACCAGCGTGAGCAGCGGGAAGTCGTGCCCTTTGGCCAGGAGCTGGGTGCCGACCAGGACGTCCGCCTCGCCGCGCGCGATGCCCTCCAGCGTGCGCGACAGCTCGCTGCGCCGGCGCACGCTGTCTCGATCGATGCGCACGATGCGCGCGCCGGGAAAGCGCGCGGCGAGCGTGTCCTCCACTCGCTGCGTACCGCGCCCCATCGCTTTGAGATCCACGTTGCCGCAGACGGGGCAGGCCCGCGGCACGGGCGCCTCGTCGCCGCAGTGGTGGCAGCGCAGGCAATGGCCCACGCGGTGCAGGACCATGCGCGCGGTGCAGCGCGTGCAACCCGCGGTCCAGTCGCAGGCGTGGCAGGCGAGCACCGGGGCATAGCCGCGGCGGTTGATGAAGACCAGGCTTTGCTCGCCCTTCGGCAGGCGTTCGCCGATCGCCGCGAGCAGGCTGGGCGCAAAGCCGTGCTCGGGGACTTCGCGCCGCAGGTCCACCGTGCGTACCGCGGGCATGCGCGCGCCCGGCACGGCGCGCTCGGGCAGCGAGAGGCGCTCGTAGCGGTCTTCGAGCGCGTTCTGCCAGGTCTCGAGCGAAGGCGTCGCCGTGCCGAGCACCACGGGGCAGCCCGCCAGCTTGGCGCGCACCACGGCGACATCGCGGCCTGAATAGCGCAAGCCTTCCTGCTGCTTGAACGACGTGTCGTGCTCCTCGTCCACCACCACCAGAGCGAGCCTGGGCAGGGGCGTAAGCACGGCAAGGCGCGTGCCGAGCACGAGGCCCGCTTCGCCGCGCGCCGCGGCGAGCCAGGCGGCCGTGCGGGGCACGTCCTGCAGCGCGCTGTGCAAAAGCGCGACCCGCGCTTCGGGGAATGCCTGCCGAAAACGCGCTTCGAGCTGCGGCGTCAGGCTGATCTCGGGCACCATGACCAGCGCCTGGCCGCCCCGCTCCAATACCTGCGAGATGAGCCGGAAGTAGACCTCGGTCTTGCCGCTGCCGGTGACGCCGTGCAGCAGGAACGCCTTGTACGCGCCGAGTGCAGCACCGATGCGCTCGATGGCGTGCGCCTGGGCAGCGGTCGGCCCGTGGCGCGAGACGAAGCGCGCCGAAGGGGCACCTTCGGCCGCCGCCCCGCGCGCCTTCTTCGGCAGCGGCCTGAGCGAGCGCAGCCGCGGCGGCAGGGCGCCGATCACGGTCTCGCCGAGGGGACGCTGGTAGTAGCCGGCGAGGAAGCGCATCAGCTCGAGCCACGCCGCCGGCAGGCGCGGGGCGTCCTCGAGCACGCGCGAGACGCTTTTCAGCCTGGCCGCGGCGATCGTGCTCCCCGCGGCTTCCTCCATGACGACGCCGACGCGCGTACGCGTGCCGAAGGGCACCACGACGCGGTCGCCGATGGCGGCGCAGAAGTCGGGAGCGCGCGCGTAGTCGAACAGCGTCGCGAGCGGCACATCGAGCGCGACGCGCAATACCGGCATCGCGCTTACGTTCTGAAGTTGATGCGGCGCATCGCGAATGCCTTCGTAAGCGCCGCTGCCGAAAGGCATTTTTCGTTGCGCGTCAGGGGTGTGGATAACAATGTGTATAAGCCGTTCACGCCATCGTCACGGGGGAGCGCGACCTGGCCCGCGCCTTGAGAACTGCCGCCAAGGTGGTATTTTTAACCATTTAATTCAAAACCTTAGAAGCCGCTTACCAATGAATCTCGAAAAATGTCGGATCTGCAGAGGAAGAATGGGTCTTTGTGCATAAGTCAAGGGTTCCGTTGCGCGGCGCCGCGCTGCTTGCGGCTGTAAGTGCGCACTTCGTCCACGAGCGCGGCGACGCTTTCCACCGGCGTGTGCTGCGAGATGCCGTGCCCGAGATTGAATACATGACCCGGCGCCGGACCGAACGCGTCGAGCACGCGGCGCGCTTCAATGCGCACGGCATCGGGCTGCGCGAACAGCGCAGCCGGATCGAGGTTGCCTTGCAGCGCGACGCGAGTGCCTACGCGTGCGCGTGCGGCCGCGGCGTCGACAGTCCAGTCGAGGCCTACGGCGTCGCATCCGCTCGCCGCCATTGCGTCGAGCCACGCACCGCCGCCCTTGGTGAACAGGATGGAGGGTACACGGCGGCCGCCGCTTTCGCGCTTCAGGCCGGCCAGCACGCGCCGCGAGTACGCGAGGGAGAACGTCTCGTAGCCCGCGTGGCTCAACTGCCCGCCCCAGGTGTCGAACAGCATGACGGCCTGCGCGCCCGCCTCGATCTGCGCGTTCAGGTAGTCGGTGACCGCGCGCGCGTTCACCTCCAGGATCCGGTGCAGCAGCTCGGGGCGCGCGTAGAGCATGGTCTTCAGTGCCCGCCAGTCGTCGCTGCCCGCACCTTCGACCATGTAACAGGCCAGCGTGAAGGGGCTCCCCGCGAAGCCGATGAGCGGCACGCGCCCGGCGAGCGCCCTGCGGATCTCGCGCACCGCGTCCATCACGTAGCGCAGCTTCGCCGCGGGATCGGGCGCGGCGAGGGCGCGGATCGCGGCCTCGTCGCGCAGGGGCCGCGCGAACCGCGGTCCCTCGCCGTCGGCGAAATGCAGCCCCAGGCCCATGGCGTCGGGCACCGTGAGGATGTCCGAAAAGAGAATCGCCGCGTCGAGCGGGAAGCGCTCCAGCGGCTGCAGGGTCACTTCGGTGGCGAGCGCAGGCGTGGTCGCGAGGGCGAGGAAACTGCCGGCGCGCTCGCGCGTCGCGCGATATTCGGGCAGGTAGCGGCCGGCCTGGCGCATGAGCCAGACCGGCGTGTAGTCGGTGGGCTCGCGCGCGAGCGCTCGCAGCAGCGTGTCGTTGCTCAAAGGAGTTTCCCGGCGACGTAGCGCCACTCGGAGGGGCTCACCGGGGTGATCGAGAGTCGCGAGCCGGGGCGCAACAGCCACATCTTCGCCAGCGCCTTGTGCCGGCGCAGCTCGGCGAGCGGCACGAGGCGCGTCTTGTTCAGCGCGCGCACGTCCACCATGACCCAGCGGGGCGCGCTGCGCTCCGACCTGGGGTCGTAATAGCCGCTGCGGCGATCGAACTGCGTCGGGTCGGGATACGCGGCCGAGGCGACCTCGGCGAGGCCGGCGATGCCGGGCTCGGGGCAGCTCGAGTGGTAGAACAGCACGCCATCGCCGATGCGCATGCCGTCGCGCATGAAGTTGCGCGCCTGGTAATTGCGCACGCCGTTCCAGGGCGTGATGCGCCCGGGCGCGGCGAGCGCGTCGTCGATCGAGCACTCGTCGGGCTCGGACTTCATCAGCCAATAGTGCATGAAAGGGTGGCCCCCCGCTCGTGCCGGTGGGCTCGCTCCCGAACCCTGTGCTTGATCAGGGTGGTCGCTCTCCGGTCACCTCAGGTTCGTCCGGCACCCGAAGGCGGGACGATCACAACAGTGACGCTAGGGTCTGCGACCCAGGGAAGCTATCGGTTCGGAAATATGAGCCCGGTCGAACACAGCAGGGGACATCGAAAGGCTAGAACAGCTTTTCCTGCTTGGCGAGCGCCGCTTCCAGCGTCGCCTCGATCGAAGCGATTCTACGCTTGGCCTCCCCCATGTCAAAGCCTTCGCCGAGGCGCACGCTGAGCAGCTCGTGCGCGATGTTGAGCGCCGCCATGACCGCGATGCGCTCCGTGCCGGCGACCTTGCCCGCCTGTTTGATCTCGTTCATCTTGCCTTCGAGGTAGGCCACCGCCTGCAGCAGCGCTTCGCGCTCTTCGTCGCTGCAGGCGACGCGGTAGCTGCGTCCGAGCAGGGTGACTTCCAGGGTCTTCGCGCCGTCCACGGCGCGCTTTTCGTTGGCGCTCACTCGGGCAGGCGGGTGAGCAGCTGCTCGACCCGGGTGCGCGCGCCGTCGATCTTCTCGTTCAGGCGCTTGGCGTCGTTGCGGGCGACCGCCAGCTCCTGTCGCAGCGCGATGTTCTCGGCACGCAGGCGCTCGCACAGTCCGACGAACTGCGCGACCTTGGACTCGAGCGAGTTGAGCTCCGCCTCCACGCGGCACACTATCTTTCAAAACCGCTACTGCGTCAAGAAATAAGGGGCGGTTCTGAATGTGTTTCCTCAGAAAACGTCAACGCGTCCGCTTGGCCCTCACCGCCTCGAGAATGCGGCAAAGTTCCTGCGCGCCGTCCAGGATCCGGGGGGTCTGCCGCTGCAGCAGCTCGGGCTGGATGGCGTAGAGGTTGCCGCCGCGCACCGCAGCCAGCCCCGGAAACGTGCGCCACGCATCCAGCCAGGCCGGCCGCCGGCCGCCCGGGCCGCTCGCCACGATGGCCTCGGGGTCCGCGCGCAGCACCCGCTCGCGATCGATTTGCGGCGCGAGCGCGGGCAGGTCGGCCATGACATTTTCGCCCCCGCACAGCCGTATCACTTTCGATATCACGTGCTCGCCGTTCACCGTCATGAGCGGCCGGTCCCAGACCTGGTAGAAGACGCGTACCGCCGGGCGCGACCGGTAGGTCCGGGCGAGGCGCGCCGCGCGCGCACGAAACGCATGGGCGGCGGCCGCCGCCGCGGGCTCGGTGCCCGCCAGGCGGCCCAGGATCTCCAGCGTGCGCGCGATGTCCTCGAGCTCCCGGGGCTCGGAGCGGAACACCGCAATGCCGAGCGCGGCGATGCGCTCGACCACTCGCGCGCTGCCGGAATTGGGCCAGGCGACGACCAGGTCGGGTCCGAGCGCCACCAGCGCCTCGAGGTCGATCGCCGCCTCGCTGCCGATGCGGGGCAGGGCTTTCGCCGCCGCCGGGAAGTCGCTGTACTGCACGGCGCCGACCAGGCGCTCGCCGGCGCCCGCGGCGTACATGAGCTCGGTGAGATGCGGGGCGAGGCTCACCACGCGGCGCGCAGGCGCCGCGAGCACCACGGGCTTGCCGTAGTCGTCCGTCACGCGCACCTCGGCATGGGCCATGCCGGCCGCGAGCACGAGGGCGCCGAGCATTGCGCGCGTCATGCCGGTTTGTATAATGGGTCGCGTAGTCAGCTGCAAGGTGTCCTCGCGGAGATTCGCTGCGCGAGGATGAAACGGGAAACAGGTGAGAGGCCGCGGCATCGCGGCCACGATTCCTGTACTGCCCCCGCAACGGTAAGCGAGGGGGCGTGCCACCCGGCCACTGTGGAAGCTCGTTCCATGGGAAGGCGGCATGCCCGGCGCGCAAGTCCTGAGCGCCCGCTCGCGAGTCCGGAGACCGGCCTTGCGGTTCTTTCAACCGCTTTGCGGCGTCGGGGAAGACGCCAGGGAGGGTGTCATGCAACGCCTTGCCGCAGCCGCGCTGTGCGCCGCGCTGGTCCCGTGCGCGCTCGCGCAATCGAACGACGCCGTCGTCATCAGCGCCACGCGCTTCCCGGAAGACGTGCGCCGCCTGCCCGCGAGCGTCACGGTGCTCGACGCGGCCGACATCGAGGCGAGCGCCTCGCGCACGCTGCCCGAGCTGCTCGCCGAGCAGGCGGGACTGACGATGCAGGACTTCTACGGCAACAACGCCGCGGTGACGTCGGTCGACCTGCGGGGTTTCGGCGTCACCGGCACGCAGAACACGCTCATCCTCGTCGACGGCCGGCGCGTCACCGACATCGACCTGTCGGGCGTGCAGTGGGCGGCGATCCCGCTGTCGGCCATCGAGCGCATCGAGATCCTGCGCGGCACGGGCGCCGTGCTGTACGGCGACGGCGCCACCGCGGGCGTGGTGAACATCGTGACGCGCTCGCCGCTCAAGCGCGGCCAGCGCGCGGAAGCCTCGGTGCGCGCGGCGAGCTACGACACGCTCGAAGGCCAGCTCTACGCGAGCCGCGCGGGAGACGTGCTCGGTCTCAACGCGACGCTGCACGGCTACGATTCCGACGGCTACCGCGACAACAACCGCAACCTGCAGCGGAACTCCAGCGTCAACCTGCGCTGGGGCCCGGGCGAGAGCTACCTCGACCTGCGCGCGGGCACCGACCGGCAGGACCTGCGCCTCCCCGGCGCGCGCAACGTGCAGCCTTCCATCGGGCTGAACGAGTACGCGACGGACCCACGCGGCGCGCAGACGCCGCTCGACTGGTCGAGCCGCGACGGCGAGCGCTTCGGCGCGACCTGGGTGACGCGCGTGGGCAAGGCGGAGCTGAACCTCGGCGCCGACTGGCGCGACAAGCACCAGCAGGCCTATTTCGACCAGGGCGGCTTTCCCGCCTACCGCGACGACGATCTGGCCTATGCGGCGCTCACGCCGCGGATGCGGCTGCCGCTCCTGCTGGGCGGGCAGCGCCACGATCTGACGCTCGGCGCCGACTGGATCCGCTGGCGCTACGACTCGCGGCGCAGCGACCGGCCGCAGAACATCGGCCGGCCGATCAACCGGGTGCGCATCGAGCGCGACACCGACGCGCTGTACCTGCAGGACCGCGTCGAGCTGTCGGCCGCGAGCCTGCTCACGCTCGGCTGGCGCGAGGAGCGCGCCGAGTACCGCGCCGCGGACAGCTACGACCCGGCCGCGGGCTTCGGCTCCGAGGCGCCGCCGGCCGGCGCGCGCCAGCGCGAGCATGCGTGGGAGCTCGGATTGCGTCACGCGCTCTCGAGCGCCTGGACGGCCTTCGCGCGCGCCGGGCGCAGCTTCCGCTTCGTCGGCGCGGACGAGATCTACGAGAACGACGCCTCGTTCGCGGCGCAATTCCAGGTCCTGCGGCCGCAAAGCGCGCGCACCCGGGAGGCGGGCATCGAGTGGCGCACGCGGGCGAGCCGGCTGCGCGCAACGCTGTTCCAGACCGACGTCATGGACGAGATCCATCTCGATGCCTTCACGAGCGGGGTCGGCAACACCAACCTCCCGCCCTCGCTGCGCCGCGGCCTGGAGCTGGACGGGGCCTGGCAGGTTACGGCTGCGCTGCGCCTGTACGGTGCCTACGCCTACACCGACGCGCGCTTTCGCGCTGGCGTCCTGCCCGGGGGCGGTTTCGCCATCGGCGCCAATCTCGACATCGCGGGCAAGCACGTGCCGCTCGTGCCCGAGCACAAGCTCGACCTTGGCGTCGCCTGGGACCTCGGGGCGCGCACGCGGCTCACGGGCACCCTGACCGCCCTGAGCTCGCAATACATGGACAACGACGAGCCGAACTCGCTCGGCACGAAGATTCCCGCCTACGGCGTGGTGGATGCGAAGCTCGCGCGCGAGTTCGGCTGGGGACGGCTCGGACTGGCGGTCAACAACGTCTTCGACGAGCGGTACTACACTTACGCGGTGCGCAGCCCGTTCACGGCCGACCGTTACGCGGTGTATCCGCTGCCCGGGCGCACGCTGAGCCTCGCGGCGGAAATCCGGGTTGACTGATAACTTCCTGAGACCCTCGCACTTCGCCCTCCTGCTCGCCGCCATCGCGGCCCTGCTGCTGCTCGCCGCGGGGCCGGGCACGCGCCTCGCGCTATGGGAATTCGGCACCGGCTTTCAGCTGATGCGCTGGGCCGGGTACGCCGGGCTGGGCACGGGGGCTTGGGCGACGGTAATGCTGCTGCAGCCGCGAACCCGACGTGCAGCGCCCATCGCACTGGTCGTGGCGCTTGCGCTCGGGCTGGGCACAGCCTTCGTGCCGTGGTACGCCCTGCG
>Ga0210114_1000428_pt1 | contig 11057 bp, 9 predicted proteins | sample MayberryNW_TuleA_FD_185524 | JGI IMG/M metagenome (GOLD analysis project Ga0210114, IMG submission 185524) | Wetland microbial communities from San Francisco Bay, California, USA, that impact long-term carbon sequestration - MayberryNW_TuleA_D2... | ecosystem: Environmental > Aquatic > Marine >...
TTCTATTTATCCTCGTAATTATCAAAAAAAGATATCTGAATTATGCAAAAAATACGATGTTTTGTTAATTTTGGATGAAATTGCAACAGGATTTGGCAGGCTGGGTAATATGATAGAATACGAAAAGCAAAAATCTATACCTGATATTGTATGTTATGGTAAAGCGTTAAATGGTGGATATTTCCCTATTGCTGTAACTCTTACTACTAATAAAATCTATAGAGCATTTTTAGGAAATTATAAAGATAACAAACAATTTTTTCATGGGCATACATATACGGGACATCCTGTAGGATGTGCAGCATGTATTACAAATATTGACCAATATAAAAAAACAAATTTGATAGTCCAAATACAACAAAATAGTATTTACTTACAAAAAAGACTCAATAAGTTCTACGATTTGAATATAGTATCAAAAATTAGACATAAAGGATTATTGACTGGAATTGATTTGGTTAATGGTAAAAAATCTTTAAATTTTGTTAAAGATTCACCCATCAACTATTATATCATGAAAGAATCGTTGAAAAGAGGAGTTTATCTTAGAACATTGGGAAATATTCTAACGATCATTCCACCCCTTGCAATACCCAGAGCCCAATTGGATATCATTATAGATGCATCTTATGAAATATTATATTTGCTTGATAAGGAAATATCACAATAAATTAATTTTGACATTTATACTTTCTTTCTAAACTCGAGTTTAGAAAGATTATAAATATAAAATCCTTATTTATCATTAAGAAAGATTTTAATATATTCTTTAACTAAAAAATAGTCATTAAAATATAAAATAATTAAGATAATTTTAGTAACTTTTATTTTTGTAAATCACATGTAATCTTCTAAATTCTTTATAGAGAGTTGCTTTAGAGACTCCTAGTTCACGTGCAATTTTTGACTTCGGTAAATTTTGAGACAAAAGATGTATTAGATTATTTTTATTAAGGATTTTTTGTGGTCTACCTATTTCTTTTCCAGAGATCTTTGCTCTAATCATACCGTCCTTTGTTCTTTGTACAAGGATATCTCTCTCCCTCTCTGCCACCCAAGTTAGAATACCAATCATCAATTTTCTTATGCTTGAATCCGTGGTCTGTAAAAATGATTCTTTTGGAGAACACGATATTAAAGGACAGTATTTTTCAATGGCCTTGATAGCATCCAAGGTATCCCAAAATGTTCGGCCTACTCTAGATAACTCATAAACTAAAATTGCATCTATTGCTGCAGCCTTTACAACATCGATCATTTCATTAAATCCTTTTCTTTGAGTTGCGGGAATTTTTCCACTTACTGAAGGGTCCTCAAAAAAATATAAAATTTGGTATTCGTGCTCCTTTGCCCAATTCTCTATGGCAATTTTTTGAGTCAAAACAGTTTGCTCTTCAGTGCTTACACGCAGATATGCCATAGCATATTTCATGTATTCGAATACAATAACCGAAATATCAATTCTTAGGTTAAGAAATCAAGATAATAGGATGCAAAAATGATCCTATCTTTTTTGAACTTATTTAATGATATATTATAAGAGTAAAAAAAGGGATCTAATTTTTGTTCATTTCAAAAACCGGTCCCTTTTTAAACTTAATAAATTGAATATAAAAACAACGAAAATCGTTATTTTCTCATTGTTTTAACAAAGTCAATGTTTTGTAATTGAGAGCGATAGTGTTTCAATAAAAAAACAGTGAAGTAATATTTAATGAATTTATATTCCCTAAAAATTCGTTTCTATAGTGCTTCTGGAAACGATGATATGTAATGATAAAGAATTATAAAAGTAAAAATCTTTCTAAACTCGAGTTTAGAAATGTAATATTAAAAATAACGATTAAGTATAGGTTTTGAAAAATATAGAATATGAGTAGCCGTGGCTTGATAAGTAATAACAGCTCTAACAATACTGAAGATTCTTTTATTAGCGCTATAATTGAAAAGGTTCTCAATAATCAACAGGTATCTATTGAAGAAGGCCACGCGTTAATGCTGTTGGACACGTCGACTCTTGCCAAAGGTGCCAATATAATAACCAGGAAATTAAATGGGACTATTGTAGATGTTGAATCATTAGTTAATGCAAAATCTGGGAGTTGCCCTGAAGATTGTTCATTTTGTGCCCAATCATCGTTTTATAATACTGGAATAAATAAATATCAACTCTTACCTACTGAAAAGCTAATAGAACTCGCAAGAAATGCCAGAAATGAAGGTTCTAAAAGCTTTTGCTTGGTTTGCGCATACAGGTCTCCACCTGAAAAAGATTTTGAACAAATTTGTGAAGCCATATCAAAAATAAAAGATAGTATAGATATTGATGTTAATGTTTCCTTGGGATTTATGACTCTACAACGAGCGAAGAGATTAAAAAGTTTAGGAGTAAAAAGGTATAATCACAATCTAGAAACAGCAAAAAGTTATTTTTCTAAGATATGTACAACGCATGACTACCTGGACAGAATAAGTACTGCAAAAATTGTTAAAGAGGCAGGACTGGAACTTTGTTGTGGCGGAATAATAGGAATGGGAGAAAGTCAGGAACAAAGACTAGAGTTAGCTTTTGCACTAGCAGAGCTGCATCCAGATGAGGTTCCTATAAATATTTTAATTTCTCGAGAAGGAACGCCACTTATGTACAACAATCCGTTAACCAATCAAGATATTATTAAAACAATAGCTGTATGGCGGTTTATTATGCCAAAAACGATTTTAAAAATAGCAGGCGGAAGAGAGGTATATTTTGAAGATAATGGGAGAAATGCACTTCACGCCGGTGCTAATGGAATAATAAGTGGTGGATATCTTACTACAGGTGGAAATGACCAAAATAAAGATTTAGAAATGATAAAAGAAATTGGCCTCGAAGTATGATCATATATATGATCAATTACAAGAATATAGAGAAAAAAATCTTTATCGTGAACTATCAATAACACAATTAAAGGATAATTCGTTTTATCTGGGAAAAAAAAAGGTAATTAATTTAGGCTCTAATGATTACTTAGGTCTATCTAAAAATACTACTATTTTATCTAAAATAAGAGATTCTCTAAAACAGGTGTCTCCTTGCAGTTCACGGTTAATATCAGGAACTAGTATAAACGTTATAAAGTTAGAGAGAATATTAGCGAAGCACCGCAGTTCGGAAAATGCTCTAATTTATCCTACAGGTTACATGGCAAATCTTGGAGTCCTTACGACGATATCTACAAAAGAACATACTATTTTCAGCGATAGCCTCAACCATTCAAGTATTATTGATGCATGTCGTCTATCAAAATCAAATAATATTAAGATTTTTCAACATAATAATGTTGATCATCTAGAGAAATTGCTGAAACATTCTCATACCAAAAAGATCATTGTGACCGAAGGAGTTTTTAGTATGGATGGAGACATTGCAAGACTCGATATGTTAACAGAATTGGCTAAGAAATACGATTCAATTTTAATACTAGATGATGCACATTCTGATTTTGTATTTGGAAATTTTGGTAATAATGGCGGAATCCCAGAATCTTTTGGAGTAGAAAACGATGTCGATATTCACATTAGTAGTTTAAGTAAGGGGTTGGGATGTTTTGGTGGGTATGTGGCCTCGTCTAATCTAATTACAGAAATATTAATTAATAGATCAAGACAATTTATTTATACATCTGCAATACCAGAACATTTATGTCTAGCTGCAATTACTGCAGTTTCATATTTAAGAAAAAATAAAAATATTCAACAAAAATTTTTTATTAAAATAAAATGGTTTATAGATCAATTAACTCAATTAGGATTTAATATAGGTACTACATCTAGTCAAATAATTCCTATTATTATTGGTGATGAGAAAATCGCTTCCAATTTCTCAAAAGAGTTATTTAAAAAAGGTATATTTATCCAAGCAATTAGATTTCCAACAGTAGCATTAGGAAAAGCCCGCTTAAGGATCTCTCTTAATACATCATTACAAGAGACACATTTAAAATATGTTATTAATTGTCTAGACAAATTAGGCAAGAAATATAATATAATATGATATGTTACCAGTACATAATTTGAATAAAAAAAATAAATATAAAAATAGAATCAATATTCTGGTAAACTTTTGAAGGCGACTTCAAAATAAGATTATAATAAATTTTTAAAACAATATTATAGAAAGATTGTTTCTTGGGCCCTAATTATAATTAGAGAATTTTTGTTCAGACAAGTAATCTAGAAAGACATAAAAAGATAATTCTCAAAAAAGAACTTATGAAAACACTAGAAATAAATATTAATGTCTCCGATGAAACATACGAGGAATTTACATTCTATCTGAAGACTCTTCCTGTAGATATGTTCTTATTCGGTTTAAGATTTGCATATAAGAGATACTCTGCTGAGACTGGAGGATATTTATTTCCCGGAAGAAAGAGCATAATAAAAAAGGAGACGGATATGTTAAGTAAAGAACAAGCGCAATGGAGATTAGACAATTGGAAAAAAATGATCACAAATTATAGGGAGAAAGGATATAGTTATCCTACAATTTCGAGAATCAAAAAGAAAATAGAAAATATTTCTAAATTAGATAGATAATATTTTCAGATCTTTAATATATTGATGCTTCTGAACTTTCTTGATCTATATCTGACGAGGAAGGTAAATCAGGAAATTTGTCTTTCATGCTTTGTTCTACAACCATGCTAGCCTCTTCTAATATCTTCATCGAGTCTTCAGATATCATACCTGTTCCAGAGATTTCTGTATTTGGTATTTGTGAGGAATCATTCATGATATTTGACAATAGATCAGATATTTGTCCAAAAGATTGGTCAGCTTCTGGCATCATAGAAGATAGGCCTCCTTGAATGCCTTTTATTACAGACATTGCTGGACTCAATGTAACAACTACATCTCCTAATTCAGTAATTGTATTCAATCTTAATTGGATTTGTTCCATTGCAAGTTTTGCTGAACACACCATCTTATCCATTTTTCTAATTTGAGACAGTTCATTTGATAATACTTTTGCATATTGGCTATCATGATTTTGCATTGCATAAACAATCCTTTTAAAAATTAAATTATCTTTTTCATGCATTTTATTAGAAATACCATCCAATTTAGAAATTTGTAGCTGTAATTTTTTTTGAGCATCTTCTATTTTAGGTTTTAGAGGAACAGGGGATTTTATATTATCCATAAATTTATTCTCAAGAAGTTTATTTGTAACTCCTTGATTAGTAGTTGGTTTGACCCATCTTTTGTTAAATGACATCGGCTATCTATTCACCAAAAATTCTCTAACAAATTTGTTTAAAAATGAGATTGTAACTATAGCTCCTGTAACTGGAGATACAATCTAAAAGGTAACTATACTTAACAGCTGGTAAAGTAATAAATAAATGAATTTTTGATCAATTGTATATTTTGTAAATCAAGCATAGACAATAAACCTCATAGTTAAAGCTAAATTATATTCTATAATTTTATACTACTTAGAAAGGAAATGAAGCTTACGAAATATTCAATGAATCTAAATTAGTAATAATATATAATCTTAAAAATCATTAGTTAAAAGAGTTATTCAAGAAAAATTCTAAAAAATACCAACTCACAGTTATTAAAAGTTAATAATATTTTTAGTAGTAATAAAAGTTAATAAATATCATATAAAAAATATTTAACAGTACCGAAGACATTAAGTTATGTTTATTCTGAACTAAGAATAGGATTGACTGGATATGCTCCACATATTCTACAAAATCTCCCCCCCCATATAAATATACCGTTACAATCTGGACACCTTTTTTGTTTTACTAAATCTTTTTGTAATCGTGGTGGAGGAAAATATTTTCTATAAGTTAGATAATAAAATAAATGTTCTTTAGTACGAATTTTAACTTTTTCAATCATTTTTATTCTTCTAATTTCATCTAAAAATTCCTGATTTGTAAAGATTTGATTTTCCAGATAGTCTGTAATTCTTGAAAATCCTGATCCTTCTTCTTGAGCCTCTTTTATTCTCCAAGCATGCTTTTCGTGATGATAAGATTTTTCAAAACACTTTCTCAATATAAATTTGCCCCATAATTTATCCCTATACAGACCTATTTTCATTGATATATCTATAGACTTTGCAAATTCCATAAATTTTACATCGAGATATGGAGAGGTTATTTTAATATCAAAAAATTTACCGATAGTTTCTGAAGGAAAATGCATTATATCCCATAATCTTTTGACCTCATATTCTAACTTTCGAGTATCTTTGTAATATCGTTTTAAATAGTTATAGCCTGCAAATAATTCGTCCCCACCATCTCCAGTCAGAAGGGTTCTTACTCCTATTTCATTAGCTTTTTGTACTCCAGCAAAAATAACGCTAGAATTGCGAATAAAAATAGGATCAAAAGTGCGAAATAGTTCTATGATTCTTTCTTCAATTTGTAGTAACTCCAAAGTTTTTATTTTAATTGTGATATGACTAGAGCCACATTTTTTTGCCATTAATTTTGCGTATTTATAGTCTGAGGCATGGGAACCATCTAGAATAACAGTAAAAGTATATTCTGGTTTTTGAAGACTAGCTATGATACTACTATCTAAGCCGCCTGATAGCAAAAGACCGTGAGCTTTCTCTTTTATTATAATCTCTTTTAATAAAAAAAAAAGATCATTACAATATGAATTTTCATGAGAAGAATAATCTTCTTCCATTTATGAAAATCTTTAGCATCCAAGGAAAATAAAGGTTATAATTTTTTGATATAGAATTGGAGTAATAAAGAAATGAACATTTATAAATAATTAATTAACTACTTTAAAATCTTTATATTTACAATTAATAGTGAAAATATGTTTTTTGTTTATTGAATCCCTACATTTACATAGGCTTGAAAACTTTCATTTGTTTGATTTTATTTAAAAAAACTATTCATTTCTAAATTAATAAATAGTTATATTATTTATAAGTAAAAAATATAAATTTTCCATAGAAAGTTTTTTAAATGCTTGACATAGGGATGATCTTATGGAAGAAAAAAAGATTAAAGTAAATAATAGAGAATATAGTATTTCCCTTAATGATCAAACTCAACTTAATGCTATGAAACTTAAAAGGTTATATCAACAAAGCTATAATGATATGGATAGTTTTGACGAGGTGAGTACTGAAATATCTAGTACCATTAATAACCTCTTAAAGCGATCAATCTCTCCTGATGTTCTTGAAGAGGATATGGATGGGGCTATTCAACAAATCCTCAAAATGTATGAAAAAAAAGGAAAGAAGTAGAATATATCTTTTAAAAGAAAATGATAATTATTTTTTAAGAATTTTTTCTCAATAGATTATCTATTAAAGTATTATTGTTACTTGAATTTAATAATTAATTAATTAGATTAAGTAGACCTAACAAATAATCTCAAAGGTTGCATGAATTGGAATAACCAGGAATAATATAAATAAGATAAAATTAATGATTTATTCGAATGAATCATGCTGTAAAAAAGTGTATTAATCCGAATTGTGGTTTGACATATGAAATCATATATAATAATTACCAGTGTTCTTGTGGTTCATTTCTCGATATTCTTTATCCATCCCGACCATCAAAGGAATTAATCGGAATATTTTATCAAAGAAGAAATCCTAACGGAAATATATACAATGAAAGCGGCGTGTGGAGATTTAGAGAGTTATTAAATTTTCCTGAAATAGATACTGAAAACATCAGAGAATGTTCAGATGTACTAGTTTCTCTCGATGGTGCGGAGGGAAGATTATCTAAGCCCTATAATATGTCGAAAGTTGCAAATTTTGTGGACCTTCCAAATGAAAATTTATTTCTTCAACCTGAGGGTTACAACCCCAGTGGATCTTTCAAAGACAATGGTATGTCATCTGCAGTTACGCATGCAAAGATGTTAAAAATAAAGTCATTGATCTGTGCTTCTACTGGTAATACTTCGGCTTCAGCAGCAATGTATGCTTCTAATGAGAACATGGAATGTGATGTTTTTATTCCTAAGGGGGAAATAGCACCTGGTAAATTAGGTCAAGCCTTTCAATTCGGGGCTCAAGTTATTCAAGTTGATGGAAATTTTGATGATGCATTACAATCTTCTTTAGAATATTCCAACATTTCAAAGGGGTATACTGTAAACTCTATTAATCCATTTAGAATAGAAGGCCAAAAAACCATTATTTATAGGGCATTAGAGCATTTAGAATGGACTCCTCCGGATTGGATAGTTTATCCTGGTGGCGCATTAGGAAATACATCTAGTTGCGGAAAAGCATTAATGGAATTACATCAATGGGGGTGGATAAAAAAAATCCCCAGGATTGCAGTTGTTAATTCAGAAGGTGCAAATACTTTATATGAACTAGTTAACGGTAAATTTGAAAATACGCAACTCCATTGGAATGATGGTAATCCTGATGTTGAGAAAATTCAACGATATTATCAATATAAGAAGGATAAAAATATCCTTCCTAAAACTAGGGCTACTGCTATTCAAATTGGTAAACCGTCTAATATTGTTAAAGGGTTGAGAGCATTATGGTTTACTAATGGATTAGTAATTCAGGTGAATGATAGTGAAATGATGGACGGAATGTCAGTCGTAGGTCTAAATGGATTTGACTGTGAACTTGCCTCTGGAGCAGTTCCGGCAGGAATTAAAAAATTAAAAGAAAAAGAAATCATTAAAAATGATGATGTTGTGGTTGGCATTTTGACCGGTAGACAAAAAGACTCATCAATATCAATGGAATATCATATGAATACTAAAAACAGATTCTCTAAACCACCTAAAAATATTTATCAATAATTCACTATTAAAATTTGGAAAAAATAACATAATCAATTTTATTAACTTTTTTTGAAGTATTTTAAGAACTTATTTTACGCTTATGAGTATGATTCTTTATATCTTTTAAAACCGACATCATCGCTTCTGCCTTCCTTTCTGTTTCTTCCCATTCATTTGAAGGAATTGAGTCCATTACTATTCCAGCACCTGATTGTATGTATCCCTTTTTTCCATGTATGAAAATTGATCTAATTGTTATAGCAAAATCACAACATCCGTTGAAAGAGAAATAACCAAGAGCCCCTGCATATGGTTCTCTTCTCTCTTTTTCCAATTCATTTATTATCTCCATAGCCCTAACTTTGGGTGCTCCTGAAACCGTACCCGCAGGAAAGAGTGATTTTAAAGCATCAAACACATCAAAGTTATCTGACAAATTTCCAACAACATGTGATACGATGTGTTGTACGTGGCTAAAACGTTTAACTTCCATCAAGGATTTTACATTTACAGAACCGTAATCAGACACATGACCTACATCATTTCGTGCAAGGTCAACTAACATGGTATGTTCGGCTAATTCCTTCTCATCTTTTAATAGACTCTCACCAAGTTTTGTAGTTTCTTCCTCGTCTTGACCAATTGGTCTCGTTCCAGCTATTGGAAAGGTCTCAATTACTTTTCCGGTAACTCTAAGAAGCATTTCTGGACTGGATCCTATTATACATCTTTTGTTAATCTTAAAGAGATACATATATGGGGATGGATTTAGTTTTCGCAATGATGAATAAACTCGAAGTAGATTTCCTTCAATATTAAATTTGAAGTTTTTTGATAAAACTACTTGAAAAATATCTCCATCATATATATATCTTTGTGCCTTTCTTACCATTTTTATGAATTCTGTTTTAGTGAGGTTTCTTTGTGGAACAGAACATCGAACGTGGCTCGCATTAAGCTCTAGTTCAAGATAACTATTCTTATTCTTCAGTTCATTGTTATCAAGGGTGTGAGTATTACTATTTAATATTTTATTTAGTTTCTCTATTTGAGATTCCGTCCCATTATGAAAATAATAAGATTGATTCTGCTTATGGTCATAGAGTATTCCATCTGTGAAAATACCAAACTCAAACAAGGGGAAGTTTAGTATTTTTTTCTTTGGAGCAGGTAAGTTTTCCCAAAAGCGTATAGCTTCGTAACTAATGTAACCTACTGCTCCTCCAATAAATCTATATTTATTATGAGATAACAATATTTTTGGTAAGATAGAACGTAATTGAGATAATGGTTCCCTCACCTTAAGTATTTTTACTATTTTTTTATTTCTATTACAGATAATTAAGTTTTTTGAATTACATTTTACAGTGAAACTCGGATTAAAGCCAATTATAGATGTTTCTGCTAACTCTTCAGGACCTGAGAGAGATTCAAAAATAAAAGTGGAATCGAAAAAATTAAAGATGTCTGAATAAATTTCAAATTGGTTTTTAGTAGTATTCAGTTTATGTAAATGAAAATTATCTAATCTCTTGAGTTGTGAAATAGATAAAGAATTATTCAATCTAGAAATGACCTCTTTCAATTAAATCTTTTTTCAAAATTATTTAAGTTTATGTGATTAAAAAGTGAAAAATCTGTTTTAAGTTGATCCTTATTAAACTGATTTGATATTTTAAGTTTAAGCTTAAAAAGCGAGTAATCCTAATGATTTTACTACTATTTTTCAAAGTAAAAATATGTATTTTTGCAAGGGGTAGCTCGAAATTATAGATATTACCTATCATATCTGTAAATGGCTTTAAAATAGAATGGATTTAGGAGTGAACGTTCTATTAGTAAGCGTCGATAAATAGAGTCTTTGATAAGAAAATAGAATTAGTGTTTATATTACAATTAAATTCACGTGTTCAATTCTTACCAAAATTGCAAAAGGGAACTAGTAACTGTATTCTTAATAGATGAAACTTTCACCACAATGGCCTTAAGAATTTCTCCTTATTACTTTATACAATACGATATAATTCTATATTAGATTATACATATGATAGTGAGAAATAAGGATTATTGCTGAAAAAATTCTTGATCATAAATTTTTTAATAATGAAAACATGGAGTATATACAGATGGTGATACTTTGTTCTGTCCAAAATAGTGTAAATTACTGAAATTGAAAGACTATATACATTTATCCATTAGGGAACAGCATGATATAATCACCCCTCCTATAGAATTCAAAGAAGCGAAAAGTT
>Ga0210114_1000429_pt1 | contig 11030 bp, 11 predicted proteins | sample MayberryNW_TuleA_FD_185524 | JGI IMG/M metagenome (GOLD analysis project Ga0210114, IMG submission 185524) | Wetland microbial communities from San Francisco Bay, California, USA, that impact long-term carbon sequestration - MayberryNW_TuleA_D2... | ecosystem: Environmental > Aquatic > Marine >...
AGATAAATCTTTTATCAATTAATACTTCTCAACTTATCTAATTATAATCAGTTCTGTAATTGGAAGTTTAATTTCTTTATTAAATTACATTTATTGGATCTTCCATTATAGTGTTTGATAATTATAACTAAAGATTTTAATATACCTTAATATATTTTACAAAATTCTAAATAGAATAAATATTTTATATGATAGTAGGATTTTTATTTCTATCTTCATTACAGATACAAGACACAAATTTGATGGAATAAATTCGACTGAATTCAAAATAATATAATATTAAGAATACCAATACAACTATAGCCAAATTGAGAAAGAAATATACTAAATTATTTATTGATGCAAAGGATGTTCTAAAACAGATTTCTACTCATCCATTATTATTTAATTATTATTAATATTAATAACTTATTTATATAAATATTAGTTTTTGTGTATGTTCATAACACTAATTATTATAAATGATATATCTGAAGATATTACTCTTGTGTTATGTAAACTATTTTTATTATTTTATTAAATTCATTATATTTATCAAATATGAGTATGTCTGAATTTCTATTCATCTTATATATTTTTATCAATATGCTCTATCATTTATTTCAATTTTAGATTTGAAACAACTATATTTTCGTTTACTTACTCTTTACTAGGTAATCAATTTTGGAATCAGATATAAAATCCCAGAAATCTCAAGTGTATCAATACGAATCGATTGTAAATGATAACCTTTTATGGATAGATATAAGAAATCCAACCCGCGAAAAGATGAATAACCTTGGGAGACAATATTCTTTTCATGAATTAAATATTGAGGACTGTCTCTCAAAAACTCAAATACCAAAGATTGATAAATATGATAATCATATTTTTGTAATTTTACATTTTCCAACTGGAAGTACTGATGATAAAATATCAAGAGTTACTCAATTATCAATTTTTATTGGAACAAATTATTTAATTACTGTACATCAAGGTGATCTTAAACCTTTAGTGGAAATGTTCGATTTGTGTAAAAAAGATAAAAATCAAGAATATCGTCAAGTAATGATGGGAAAATCCTCAGGGTATCTATTGCATACTATCATAGATGCATTGGTAGATGATCTTTTTCATATTTTAATGAAAGTAATAGGAAATTTAGATGACATTGAAGATGCAGTATATGATGCGAAAACAGGCATAGCCAGAGAAATTTCTCATATTAGAAGAGAAATTACTACTATCAGACGTGTATCAATACCATTAAAGAGAATAATTGTAAGCCTTACAAGAGATATTCAGAAGATTTCAGAAGAAGACCTTACTCCTTATTTTGATGATATTAAAGATCATATTGATAAAGTCTTAGATACGTTGGAAGAGGCAAAAGAAACTATAGAAATTTATAAAGATACTGATTATATGTTAAGTACAGAAAAAACTAATAAAATTATAGCTATGTTGACAGTAGTATTTACATTATCCATTCCAATAACTATAATTAGTACAATATACGGTATGAACATTTCTCTTCCAGGATCTGATTTAAATCAATTCCAATTCCTTGGGGAATATACTACTTTAATATTAATAATGTCAGTATCAATTGTAATCACAGGTATAATGTTTATATCTTTTCGTAGGTTAGGATGGTTGGCTAGGAGAATTTAGTTGTTTAACACCTTTCCGTAAATATGCTGCCTCTTGAATTATTAAGAACAAAAATAACTAATAAAGGTCAAAGAATTACTCCTTTATTTTGTTTAGCCTCTGTTGATAATCTTTCAATAGCTCAAAAACTAATAACAGAATTCGAATTATCAAATAACAAAAAAGAGACAAAAGGAGATTTACAAAAAAGATTATTTTTGTATGAAAATAGTTACAGTGATTTTAAGCTAATTAGAGGTCTTATTGCACTATTAGAAAGACGATGTGTTTTCAAAATTAATCAATTCTTTTCGTCGGGTTATAAGAACCATCTTTTTTCTACTCAATTACCATCTTCATTTTCGTTACGTAAAATGTTATTTGAGATATCTTCAAGAGATGGATTATCTGTGGATCATGCTAAACGAGATAAAATTTTTCAGCATGTTGCTTCAAAATTAGGTATAGATACTAATTATTTGGAAAAATTGATGTGGCTAGATCAAGAAGATTATCTTATTCTAGAAAGCTTCAGTTCAATTAAACCAAAACATTTACTTGGAATATATAATTTATCAATTTTACAAACACTACTATTTAATTCTGTTAACTTTGAATTCACCGTAAAAGGAGGAACAAATTGGAAACAAGTATTACGAACAATCAAAAGATTTGGACTAATGTATAATCTTCAGAAAACTCAAAAGAATTCAGACAGCAAATTTCATAAAGAAATACAATCTAATCAAACTGAAAAAAACGTTATAGATGATGATGATTATTTAAACTCATATTTCAAAGACAGTATCATTTGCTCAGTAGACGGACCGTTGAGTATATTTAAATTAACTAATAAGTATGGTACTTTGATAGCAAAAGTAATTCCTAAAATTATTTTAGCTGCCCCATGGAGTATTAAAGCATCAATAATTAAAAATAGTCTTTCAGGTAGAAAAATTTACGATTTTGATCTTTTATCAGATAGCGATGTATATTTCTTTAATTCCATAAATGACCGATTTTATAATAATAACCCATTTCAAGACTCTAATAGTATTAATCTTGATTTTGATAGTTCTGTTGAGGCAAAATTTGCTACACAATTTGAAAAATTTCGTACTGGCTGGAAACTGGTAAGAGAACCTGATCCTCTAATTTTGCCAGGCGGAAGAGCCTTCATAGCTGATTTCCTATTTGAAAGGTATGACAAAAAAATATATTTTGAAATAATAGGATTCTGGACTCCACAATATTTAGAGAGAAAATTTAAAAAAATTTATGAAATCACAAAATTAAGCGATAATAAAAATGATCTTTTGATAGCAATAAACGAAAATAATTTTGTTTCAGAACATGGAGAAATAAGAAACCTTTTATCAGATTCTATTTTAGATTATGATAAAGTCATAATATATAAAAAAGATTCAATTCCCATAAAAAAGATCCTTTTCTATCTGAAATCGATAGATAGTAAAATGATGAATCAAAATCTTGAAACCTACAGATCTGCAATGACTGAATATATTGTAGATCTCTTAGATAAGAACCAAGAAATAATTGATTTGGAAGAGATAACTAAAACTTATGGTGTTTCCATTAATTCTTTATCCGATATTATTTCAAATCTACGTACTAATAATCATATTAAAAAGTATATTATTCAAAATTCTTTATTAATTTCCGAGAGAAAATTAAATGAAATAAAATATCGAATTGGTGATATTGACAATTTAATAGAAATACAAAAGATTTTTCAAAATAGTGATATTCCTGTTCAATACACTATTGACATTCTTAAATGTTTAGGATATGAAATTGTCTGGAAGGGAATGGATTCATCAAATATTATAGTAAAACGAAAAATATGAGATTATAATTTATACTTATACGTTAAAATCGTTAATAAAAAGACATAACCATTGAAATATTTAAATTTATGATGATTTAGTTAGTAATAGTGTGTATGAACAATATAAAAGATATTAAAATTAATAATAATACATGGTTACAAAATATTTCCGGCAACTGGCGCGATATAGAATGTCCTTGTGGAAGTTGTTATCATTTTAAAGGAAGTCTTGACGAGTTATTTAATTGGGAAAATATACATTTAAGACATATGGCATCAGATTATGATAATCATGCAATGATATCTTTTTATCCTGATGATATGGTTATTTTTTATCATTCTAAAACTGGATATGTGATTGAAAGAAGGAAACATAAAACATATGAATTAAATGAAATTAAAAATGCATGGATTCATGGAAAAATAACGATCACCGGCGCATAAATTCTCTAGTAATGTTAACGATACTATTTAAACATAATATTGTTTGTTAGTAAAGTCAGATATACTGAACTATTTCTTTTAGATCTTTTCATATATTCAATTTGAAGAGTTTAAGATATTCGATATAATACAGTGATTTTAGTTAATAGAATTTTCATTCTACATTTGCTAATATAAATTCAATACTTTTTTTAAAACTATAATTCAATTTACTTTCTATAATTGCTAGGAGAATATAAACATATTTTATCTAAATATAATTCCTATTTGGTTCTGTTGTCTGTTGTCCTAAGGGTTGTAAAATTGGGATTGTAACAAATTAATTAGATATCTAATCAAAATTGAAAAAAAAGGATTTCAAAGTATGCTAGGGTATCATATAGATTAACTATAGACCCTCTGAATCTTTTGGTTTGCCTCTCGGAAACATTGAATAGAAAAACTCATCAAGTCTTATTCTTATTAATTCTATAGCATGTAAAAAATTATGGATCTGATCCATGAAAAATTGTTCATCATTAGCAGAATCAATGGTTATTTCCTTCGTTAACATTATGTTTGGCAATTGAATTTCAAAATCTACATTTAATGGATAGATTACTTTTCTCAAATCCATAAATAATTGTTCATATTGAGCCTTGTTAACATTCTCAAGAGAATTTAGAGTCATTTGATCTTTTGGTGTAAATCCCATAGTTACATTAAAAAGAAAAAAAGTCTTCATTTGTCTAAAGAAACTTATATTGAACCTATATCGTTCTATATTTGATCTTTGAACCAATATATTCAACATAAGTTCTTCATTTGAATTTTCACTGGTCGTCTTTTCTATAATCCTGAAATTATGAGAATGAAGAAATTCATGAATTTTATTGAAAGTATTTTGGAGATTGCTATTGCTAAATTCACTCATTCACTATACTTTATCACGATAGAAAATCCGCTTATTTTTACTTTTATGCCTATTTCTATTATTGTTTATGTTCTCTTTTCTAAGTCTTGATGAAAAATCTAGAATGAAATATTATATATTATCTAATTTAATATAATTTTCTATTTATCTTAATGTAAACTTATAAAATATAATGATAAAAAAGTGTCTGATTAAGAAGAAAAAGGTAATTGATAAACAATTTACGAAAGAACAAAAACATATGCTAATTCAATGTATAGTAGATTGTGATCTATTTGGAATGTCTGATAAAGAAGGAATGAAATATGTTGAAGAAAAAGACTGGTAGAGCCATTTCATTAACTTCGTATCAAAGATACAAAAAATTAGCGTTAAATGATATTTTTGGTGACCATTCCCTAATTTCAGGCGTTTGATGCTCATTTATTAGTCGAAAACTTTTTTCCAGAAATTGCAGAAGAGTAGTGCATATGCAGAAGAAATAAAAGCAGAAGATATTCCAAAGGAAATATCGTCCATCATAGAGATAATACGCAATTATAAACTTACTACCTAGGAAAAAATCTATCATCTTCTTTTTATCTAATTTTTTCTGATATTTGCATTAATTTATCAAATTAAATTATATAACTTCTTTTGTATCATAGTTTTTTTATCAAAATTAAATATTTAAAGTAGAAAAAGAATGAGATATAACAATAATTTCCTTCATTATAGATACAAAATAAATGGTCTAATCCTATTGATTAACAAAACTGGAGATACTGGAGATAATTTAGGTAATTTATTGAACTATCATTAATTCGATAATGAATAACTATTTTGAATAATTAGTATTGCATCATTTCTTAATTTTAGGAACCAATTAATACTTATAATAATATCACAGTATGGTTTCATCAAAAATGCGAATTCGAATTGAGCATTAAAAGCCTCAGATGGGATTTGAACCCACGACCTAAGGTTTACGAAACCTTCGCTCTACCGAGCTGAGCTACAGAGGCAGTATTAACAAAAGAAATTTATTTTTACTGATATATAATTTAGATTCTAGTAACACAATTAAATCAAAACTTCTATTCTTATAGTATGAAAATATCAATTTCTGGAGCGAGAGGTATTTATGGAAAAGATCTCGATCTTCATGAAATTTATAGATTATCTTGTCTTTATGGATCTTATCTTAAGAAATCTAAAAATAAAAAGATAAAATGTCTACTAGCGTCTGATACTCGAGCTTCAGGTGACATCATAAAAAAAATTGTAAAGTCAAGTTTAATGGAACAGAATATTGATGTTTATGATTTAAGTATAGTACCAACTCCAATAGCATTTAGAGAGTCCAAAAAATTTGATGGATCTATCATTATAACAGCATCTCATAATCCTTTCGATTGGAATGGATTAAAATTCATAATTGATGGTCGTGGAATATTTGAAAAAGAATTAGGTGAAGTATTATCATCAACTCAAACGATGTTTCCAATTACATCATATGGAATTTCTAGGAATTTCTTGTCTAATTATGAAAATGATATACTAGAATTAATTCAAAAGTCAAAAGAATTGAATTCATACAATAACAAACGAATTGGTATAGATGCTGGAGGTGGTGCTGCATGTGGATATGCTAATAATATATTAAAGAATATTGGACATGTTGTTTATGATGTTAGTGGTAATAAAGGTATATTCTCTAGAGGCCCCGATCCTACAATAGATGATTTATTACAGTTGAAATCGATTGTAAAAACAAATGATCTTGATTACGGATTTTCATTTGATCTAGATGGAGATCGTTTGGTTGTTGTTAATAGTAATGGTGAAAAGTTAAATTCAGATATTACGCTTTTATTGTGTATAGCAAATATGTTATATAATTTTCAGGCAAAAGAATTTGTTACAAGTATAGATACAAGTGTATCTATTCAAAATTTTGTTAAAAACCATGGATGTTATTTAACTTATTCTAAAGTAGGTGAAGCAAATGTTGTTCAAAAAATGATAGAAAAAAATGCTAATGCAGGAGGGGAGGGAAGTAGTGCAGGATTTATTATGCCTAATTTTAATATGTGTAGAGATGCTATATTAGCTAGCGTTCTTATCAGTACAATTAATAAAAAAATATTAAAAGAATGTTTTGAAATTTCATCTAAGTATTCTCAAATTAGAACTAAGATTCAAATTGATTCTGAATTACAAAAAACTATCTTAGAGAAGTTACACGATGAATTTAAAAAAGACTCAACAGAAATTAATACGCTAGATGGGGTTAAAATAATTATAGATGAGAATTCTTGGATTTTATTTAGGATATCGAACACTGAACATGTTTTAAGAATATCATTAGAATCTACTATTAATGAAATTAATACTCTCTATAGAAATGTTAATGAAAGAATAATTAAAATACATGACCAAATTAAATGAGAAAGAAATCATAGATCTATTTTATTCTAATCTTTTAAAAAAAAATAAAATACAATTTCAAATAAGAGATGATGTATCAGTATTATCTTTTAAGGATTTAAGAAAAAATAATGTAAAATCTACCAATTTCCCTAATATAATTATAAAATGTGATATGTTAGTAGAAAGTACTGATGTCGTTAAACAAATGAAAATATGGCAAATAGCACGAAAAAGTATTGTTTCTGCTGTTAGTGATATGTCTGCAAAAGGAATTAAACCACCATATTTTTCGTTACTATCATTAGCAATTCCTAGCTCTTGGACAAAAAATAAGATAAAAAATTTAATTTTGGGATTTGAAAAAGCATCTAAAGAATTTGGTATAGTTTTTCTTGGAGGTGATACTAATGAATCTAAGGAGCTAGTCATTGATTGTACTTTAGTTGGTTTTTTGGATTCTACATCTAACAATATTCCTTTGAGAAATAATGCTAAAGTTGGAGATATTGTAATAACATCAGGCGAATTTGGTTATACCAGAGCTGGATTAAAAATATTGCTTGTCAATTCAAAAGCAATACCATCTTTTAAAAAACGAGCTATATCAAGTATTCTACTTCCAAAACCTAATCAAAAATTTGGAACATTATTGGGAAAGTATTTTTCATCATCAATTGATTCTAGTGATGGATTAGGGACCTCTCTTTACGAATTGGCTAAGCAAAGCGGGATTAATTTTTATATTAATGATATTCCGATTCCTGGAGGTTTAATCGAATTTGCCAAAACTAATTCTCTAGATATTTATGATCTAATATTTAATGGTGGTGAAGAATATGAAATAATAGCTACGATTAATCCTTCAAATTTGCCAAAAGTAAATTCTCTTGCAAAGAAATTTCATTTACCGATATTTGTAATAGGAAAAGCAACGACTGGAAATGGTAATGTTTTTGTTAAATATGATAATGAACTTGAAGGGTTTCATGGGAGAAAAATTGAAAAAAATAAAGATTATTTTCTATTAGAAAATAAAGGATTTTTACATTTTTCTTAATATATTAACAAAGTTTTAATATCCAAATTAAGTGAATTATAGGATTATGTCTGAAACTGAGGATATTACTCAATATAAATGGGGAGTAGCTCATATTTTTAGTAGTTATAATAATACTTTAGTTCATATTACTGATATTAGTGGTGCTGAAACAGTATCGTTTAGTTCTGGAGGTCGACATGTAACTGCTGATAGATACGAATCATCACCTTATGCAGCAATGAAATCTGCTGTATCTGCAGCAGATACCGCAAAATCCAAAGGGATAAACGCACTTCATATTAGGGTACGCGCAGTTGGAGGAGTAGGGCCTAGAATACCCGGTCCAGGAGCTCAAGCTGCAATAAGAGCTTTAGCTAGAGCAGGTTTTAGGATCGGGAGAATCGATGATGTTACTCCAGTTCCTCATGATACAACCAGGAAACCTGGTGGTAGAAGAGGAAGAAGAGTATAGCATTACTATACTTTTTAATTTTTCTCAAGTAGATAAAGCCTTAATTATAAAAATTTTTTATCTAGATATATGGGTTACAATAGCGTAATTAACCAAATTCTTTTATCATTTTTTAATGATACACAAAATAAATTAATAGTAATTATTTGATAAAATGCCTTTTATTTATTGACATTATCTTTGATTTTATTCATCGTCAATCTCTTTATTCTGCTTAAGTTTCTCTGCAAATGACATATATTTTCCATGTTCTTCAATTTTGATTGTTGTATTTATTTTAACATTTATTCCTATTGTGCGAAATAACGATAGTAAATCTCCTCCAGAAATTTTTCGGTTTATTTCCCCGCTATTAATAAGTTCTACTATTCTACCTGTTATTGCTCTAGTTTCTGAGGGAAATTGAGATTCTGCTAAATTTAATACTTCATCTCCTCTGTCATACAAATATGATAATAAGATCTCTCTTTCGGAAGGCTCACGTTTTTTTATATCTTTTCCTATGCTGTCTTTTTTCTGTTTCATCATACGTTGCATTATTTCTTGCATTTTCTTAGCTTTAAGAATTTCAATATCTGGATCTTCTTCCATTTAACCTTTAATCACTCCTATCGGAACTAACTTTGCTACTTTAGTTGCAATCCCCAATTTATCTGATACATTCACTACAGAGTCTACATCCTTATAAGCTAAAGGTGTTTCTTCTACTATTCCATTTTTTGTTAATGATTTTATATAAATTCCTTTTGAATCAAGTTCAGCTTTTACTTTTTCAACGCTATAACTTCTTTTTGCTGCACTTCTAGACATTGTTCTTCCAGCTCCATGTGCAGTTGATCCAAAACTTAAATCAAGAGATTTTTTATTTCCTACTAATATCCAACTTGCAGTTCCCATCGATCCTGGTATAATTACAGGTTGACCTATTTGTCGATATTTCTCTGGGACTTGTTCCATCCCTGCTGGAAAGGCTCTGGTAGCACCTTTCCTATGAATTACTAAATCTCTCATTCCTTCTCCATCAACCTTATGACGTTCCACTTTGGCTATATTATGTGCTACATCGTAAACCAATTTCATATCTAATCCTGTTTCTGAACTCGAAAATATTTTCTCAAATGTTTTTCTAGTAAAATGAGTAATTATTTGCCTATTTGACCATGCAAAATTCAAAGCCGAATACATCGCTTTTCTATAATTTTCTCCTTCAATTGAATTATTTGGAACACACGCTAGTTCTCTATCAATTAATTCAATATTATATTTTCTCAAAGATTTTTCGGAATAACGTAAATAATCACTACAAACTTGATGACCAAATCCTCGTGATCCACAATGTATTAGTACTGTTATTTGACCCTTTTCTAGCCCCATCACCTTAGCTGCATTTTCATCAAAAATTTCTTGGATTTGTTGAATTTCCAGAAAGTGGTTTCCTGAGCCTAAGCTCCCTAACTGAGGAGCTCCTCTCTTTCTGGCAGTATCAGACACACTTTCCGGATCAGCTCCTGTCATTCTACCTTTCTCTTCGCATACTTCAGAATCTTGTTTATACCCATAACCATGTTCAATTGCCCAGTCAACTCCTTCGATCAATAATTCATCTAATTCGGATCTAGTAAGTTTAATAGCTCCTTCACTACCTACCCCTAAGGGTATTGAATTAAATAATTCATTTATTAAATTTTTTAAATGAGGTTTAACTTGATTTACGTTTAGGTTTGATCTAAGTAGTCTTACTCCACAGTTAATATCGTATCCTACACCTCCCGGACTAATAACTCCTTCTTCCATGTCAGTAGCTGCTACCCCTCCAACCGGAAAACCATATCCCTCATGACCATCTGGTAATACAACTACATGTTTTCTCACTCCAGGGAGTGTTGAGACATTTACAGCTTGATCTAATGTTCTATCTTCACTCATTTTTAAAATCAAATTATCATCTGCATAAATCGTAACAGGTACATTCATTTTTTTAGAATCATCAACATTAATTTTAAACTCAAATTCGCTTAATTTCTCAATAACATGATTTCCACGCTTGGTTATTATTTTATTCATTGTATTTGGTTATTTTTATTATATAATATTATTATAAGCCTTGCTTGACTATTAAGAAATTTTATCCAAATCCTGTAATCTACAATTGAGAATAATCAAAGATAATGATAATCTACTTTTTCCCATAATAATATTGCTCCAGCTTCTATTTTTCATAGATTTTATATATTAATTAATATGTTAATGATAAATATAATGTACCTTT
>Ga0210114_1000431_pt1 | contig 11008 bp, 9 predicted proteins | sample MayberryNW_TuleA_FD_185524 | JGI IMG/M metagenome (GOLD analysis project Ga0210114, IMG submission 185524) | Wetland microbial communities from San Francisco Bay, California, USA, that impact long-term carbon sequestration - MayberryNW_TuleA_D2... | ecosystem: Environmental > Aquatic > Marine >...
CCAAGCCGGGGATCACCGGGCTGGCCCAGATCTACCACCACTACGATCGCTCGATGGACGACGTGCGCACCAAGGTGCGCTTCGACCTCGAGTACATCCAGCGGCGCAGCCTCGGGGAAGATCTTCGCATCATGCTGCTCACCGTTCCGGTGGTATTCCTTCGCCGCGGAGGCTGGTGAGCGCCCCGTACCGGGGTGTAGAGCCTGCGCCGCTTCCCTTAGCCACGTCCTTGCGATTGTCCCGGCACGACCCTCGGGTCGGGCCCGGATCCGCGTGTCCAAGCTGGCCCCGCACTTGCATTTGTCGCAAGGGGGTCGAGCGCAGCGCAACGGAACGCCGATTGCTGGTAACCCGCCGAACTGAGCAATATCTTGTACCGGCCACCTGAAGGGAAACCCAGGGAAATGCTCGGAGAAGCCACGGCGCCGCGCTCGGGAAGGCAGCTCGACCTCTCGGTCGTCGCCCCGCTGTACAACGAGGCCCAGAATGTCGCTCCGCTGGTGGAGTGGATCCTGGAGGCGCTCGGCTCCTATCCCGGGAGCTTCGAGGTGATCCTGGTGGACGACGGCAGCCGTGACGACACCTGGCAGCGGGTGACGGCCGCGTCGGCGGCCGACCCGAGGGTCCGGGGCATCGCCCTCGGCCGCAATGTCGGGCAGACCGCGGCGATGATGGCGGGGTTCGACCACGCGCGAGGCGGGGTCGTCGTTTCTCTCGACGGTGATCTCCAGAACGACCCGCGGGACATCCCTGCCCTGCTCGGCAAGCTTGAGGAGGGCTATGACCTCGTGTGCGGCTGGCGCCAGCGCAGGCAGGATAAGTTCCTCCTGCGGAAGGTGCCCTCCTGGGTGGCCAACCGCATCATCCGGCGCCTGACCGGCGTGCAGATCACCGACAACGGGTGCTCGCTCAAGGCGTACCGCCGGGACCTGCTGGACCGCATCTCGCTTTACGCCGAGCAGCACCGATTCATCCCGGCCCTGAGCGCCAGCGTGGGCGCGCGAATCACGGAGCTGCCGGTGCGGCACCACGCCCGGCGCTATGGCGAGAGCAAGTACGGAATCTCCCGAACGGTGAAGGTCCTGGTGGATCTGCTGACGCTGAAAATGATCACCACCTTCCGGTCGAGGCCCCTGGTCGGCTTCGGCACCCTGGCGATTCCGATGGTGCTCGCGGCCGTGCTGTTCACGGTCATGGCGGTTGTGGCCGCCTCGGAATTCCAACCGTCGAAAGCCGAGGCCCTGGTGTTTCCCGGCTCGGCGCTGATCTGTGCCGGGGCGGCGTTCTATCTGCTGATGCTGGGCCTGGTGTCCGAGGTCGCTCTGAATGCCGAGCGGGAGAGCGCGAACGAGATTCCGACCGCCTGGGAGGTTCGTTGACATGGGGCAGGGTGCGCTGATGGAGCCGACTCTCCAGCCGTCCCGAGCCGGCGCCGACGCGAGGTTCGTGTCGGTCGTGGTGCCGGTCGTGGAGCGAGCCGACGACCTCACGGAGCTCTACCGAAGCTTCTCCGCGGCGCTGGATGGCCAGGGTGAGGAGCACGAGTTCGTCTTCGTCTTCGACGGGGGGTTCGCCCCTCCGGCAGAGCTGCTGGCCCTGAGCCAGCAGCGCGAGAGCGTCCGGCTGCTCCGCTTCGCCCGGACCTTCGGCGAAACCGCCGCGCTCCGGCTGGGCATCGAGCGGAGCCGCGGCGACGTCATCCTGACGTTGCCGGCCTATTTCCAGGTGACTCCCGAAGGCGTCACCACGCTCATCGCCGCGCTGACCGACGAGACCGACCTGGTGGTGGCCAATCGGTCGCCCAGGATCGACAGCTGGCTGAACCGGGTGCAGTCGGTCGCGTTCAACCGCATGATTGCCGGAGTCACCGACCGTCCGTTCCACGACATCGCCTGCGGCGTCCGGGTGATGCGTCGGAGCGTGGCCGAGGGACTTCCGCTCTACGGCGACCTGCACCGGTTCATCCCGGCGCTCGCGCTGAGGGAGGGCTACCGGGTCGCCGAGGTGGCGGTGCCCCAGCACCCGGGCAATGCTCGCACCCGGCTCTACGGGCCGGGCGTGTACGCGCGTCGGTTGCTCGACATCGCGGCCTTCTTCTTCCTGGCCAAGTTCACGGAGAAGCCGCTTCGCTTCTTCGGGCTCGTCGGCAGCGGGTTCTTCGCCGCCGGCGCGATCACCTCGCTGGTGCTGCTGGTGAGCCGCCTCCAGGGCCAGGGCATCGCCAACCGGCCGCTCCTCCTGCTCGCCGTCCTGCTGCTCGCGCTGGGCGTCCAGCTCATGGGTCTCGGCCTGGTCGGCGAGATCATCGTGCACCTGCGCGCGCCGCACCGAAGGGCCTACCGGGTCCGCGAGCGAACCAACTCCGGGGGGCCCGGCCCCCATCCGACGGGCTCAGGGCCAGCCCGTTCGACAAGCTCAGGGCAAGCCTGAGCAGCCGATCCCAATGCGGAGGGACCTGGGCCGGCTGGAGAGTGAGGAGTACGACATTCTCGTCATCGGCGCCGGCATTCAGGGGGCATGCATCGCCTGGGATGCGGCGCTCCGCGGACTGCGCGTCGCGCTCGTCGAGCGCGACGACTTCGGCGCCGCGACGTCGGCCAACAGCCTGCGGATCATCCACGGGGGCCTGCGCTATCTCGCGAGGGGTGACTTCCCGCGGATGCGCGAGTCCATCCACGAGCGTTCCGCGCTGCTGCGGATCGCGCCGGGGCTGGTCGAGCCGCTGCCCGTCCTGATTCCCACGGGTCCACCCGGGGTGCCGTCACGGCTCGCGCTCGGCGCCGCGCTGGCTCTCACCCACGTCCTCTCCCTCGACCGCAATCGCGGCCTGCCGACGGACCGCCGAATCGGGGCGGGCCGGGTGCTTTCCCGGGCCGAATGTCTGGAGCTGCTTCCGGCGCTGGCGACGGCCCCGGTCACGGGGGGCGCACTCTGGTACGACGCCCGGATGGCGCGCCCGGAGCGTCTCACATTGGCCTTCGTGCTGTCCGCGGCCGCCAAGGGCGCGGTCACCGCCAACTATGCGGAGGCGGAAGCGTTCGACCTGGCGCGCGGAGCGGTGCGCGCGGTCGAGGTGGTGGACCGGCTGAGCGGACGGCGGCACATCGTGCGGTCCCGCCAGGTCGTCATCGCCGCGGGGCCGTGGACCGACGGGCTCGCCGCACGCGCGGGCCGGCGCTCGGTGCTGCCCGCGGGCGCACCCAAGCAGGCGCTCGGCATGAACCTGATTCTCGGCCGGCGGCTGGGTGAGGTGGCGGTGGGGCTCCGCTCCGACTCCCCATCGGATGGCGACCCCGGCGGCTCGGGCGCCCGCTTCTTCTTCACCGTGCCGCAGGGGCAGGGCACGCTGTTGGGGACGTGGTACGAGGTCGACGACGGCGACGCCTCCAGTGCTTCCTTCGCCCGCGGCGAGGATTTCCTGCTGGAGGCGGCCAACCGGGCCTGTCCCGGGCTTCGGCTCACACCGGATGATGTCGTCGGCCGCCAGGTCGGCCGGCTCCCGCTCAAGGCCGGTCTCGAGCGCGGCCCCGGTCTCACGCTGGCGGAACGGCCGAGAGTTCACTGGCACACGGCCAGCGGCCCCTCCAACCTGCTGACCGTGGAGGCGGTGAAGTACACCACCGCGCGGGGGGTGGCGGAGCGCGTAGTTGATGCCGTGCTAGCTTCCTTGGGACTGGAACCGCGTGCCTGCCGCACCGCCGAGACCCCTCTGGTCGGAGGGGCGGCGTCCAAGGGGGCGTCCGACCCGCTGGAGCTTCGGGTGCGGCGCGCGGTCGAAGAGGAGATGGCGGCGACCTTGAGCGACGTGGTGTTCCGCAGGACGGAGCTGGGCGACCCGCCCGCGCCAGACGAGGAGGGTGTGCGACTCGCCGCCCGCGTCGCCGGTGATGCCCTGGGATGGGACGACCGCCGGCGATCGGACGAGGAGGCGACGGTGCTGAGGGCGGAGGCGGTGTGAAGATCCTGCTCCTCGCCCCGCACCCCTTTTACCAGGCGCGGGGCACGCCGATCGCGGTGAGGACCGTACTCGAGTTCCTCAGCGAGCGTGGCGACACGGTGGACGTGCTGACCTACGCCGAAGGCAGCGAGGTCTCCATTCCCAACTGCACCGTGCACCGGATTCCGCGGGTGCCGGGGCTGCAGGGAATCCGCCCCGGTTTCTCCGTCAAGAAGGTCCTGAGCGACGTTCTGATGGTCGGCTCGTGCCTGCGGCTGGTGCGCGGCACACGTTACGACCTCATTCACGCCGTCGAGGAATCGGCGTTCATCGCGGCGGCGATGCGCGCCCTCACCGGGGTCCCCTACGTCTACGACATGGATTCCTCACTGGCGGAGCAGCTGGTGGACGCGTATCCCCCGCTGCGGTTCGCCTTCTCCGTCCTGCGGCGGATGGAGGCGCTGGCGATCCGCCGCAGCAGCGGGGTGCTAGCCGTGTGCGCCGCGCTTCAGGACGTCGCGCTGGCGCACGCACCCGGGCAGTTGGTCGGTCGGGTGGAGGACACCACCCTGCTGACCGGACCCAGGCCCCCGGGCGGAAACGGCCGCGGGCTTCCTCCGAGCGACGGCCCCGTGGCGATGTATGTCGGCAACCTCGAGCCCTATCAGGGGATCGATCTCCTGCTCGAGGGCTTCCGCCACACGCTCAGCCGGGTGCCGGAGGCGAAGCTGGTGATCGTGGGAGGACGGGACGCGGACATCGCGCACTATCGCGGCCGGGCGGAGCGGCTCGGGATCGACGGCTCGGTCGTCTTCGCCGGACCTCGACCCATCGGCATGCTGCCCGAGCTCCTGCAGCAGGCGGACGTCCTCGTGTCGCCCCGGCTCAAGGGCCTCAATACCCCGATGAAGATCTACTCCTATCTCGACTCCGGGTCCGCCGTCCTAGCCACCAGGCTTCGCACCCATACCCAGGTGCTCGACGACGGCATGGCGTACCTGGTGGAGCCGGAGCCGCGCGCGCTGGGACACGGACTCGCGGAGCTGATGGTCGACCCCCAGCTGCGAGCCAAGCTGGCCAGCACCGCGAAGGCTTACGTGCAGCGCGAGCACACGCCCCAGGCCGCGCGCCGCAAGCTGGAGGCCTTTTACACCACGATGGAATCGCGCGTCCGGCGGATACAGGCGTGAGGACGCTGTGGCGCTCGACCACGCTCCGCAGCGCCGCGGTGCTGGGGCTCTCCGGCGTGGGCTTCGCCGTCGCGAACCTGGTGCTCGCCCGCGCGCTGCCCACCGAGGAATACGCCGTCGTGACTCTGGTCCTCGCGCTGGTGAACGTCGGCTACCCCATGGCCGCTGCCGGCGTCGACGGTGTGGTGAACCGCCGTCGTCTGGAGGCAGGGCCACGGCTGCTGCGCCGCCTCATGCAGGCCTCGATCCCGGTGGCGCTCGCGTTCGCGGCCATCGGGCTCGCCGGATACGAGACCTCGGCCCCGATTTCCCTGATGATCCTGTTGTGCGTCGTCGCGGGGAGCGCGGTGCAGGTGGCCGGCGCCCAGTTCCAGAGCGAGCAGCGATTCGGGGTTTCCTTGGCCCTGAACCAGAGTCCCAATCTCACCCTGCTGCTCGTCGCCGGCTGGGTCCTCCTCGCGGGCTCGCACCGCGCCGAGACGCCCCTGGCGGTCTGGACCGCCGGCTTCCTCACCGCCGCGTCCGTGGGTTGGTCGCTGCTGTTCCGGGAGCGGCGGGCCAAGCCCCACCGCTCGGTGGACTTCCCCTGGAGCGAGGCCCTGTCCATCGCGGGGCTCTCGGCCGCGGGGCTGCTCCTCATCCAGATCGAGCGCCTGATGCTGCCGCACCTGCTCCCGTTGGAGGAGCTGGCGACGTACGGGGTGCTGGCGGCGATCGCTGGCTCGCTCTTCCGGGTGCTGCAGATGGGCGTGGGATACTCCCTGCTCCCGCGGCTTCGTGCGGCTCCCGGGGTGATCGAGCGACGGCGGCTGCTCCTCAAGGAGTTCCGTCTCGTCGTCGCCGTGGCGGCCATGGGCTCCCTGGTGATCTGGGTGGCCACCCCGCGCATCGAGAACTGGTTCCTGGGCGGGAAGTACCATCTCTCGGGGGCGCTGGTCCTGGCGGCGGTCGTCACCGGCTTCGCCAAGGTGCTGAACGGCTTCGCCCAGTCGGCCGTCTCGGCCCTCGCCGAGCCGCGCGAGCTCCACCTGGTGAACGTGCTGGGATGGGTGTCGGTGGGCGTGGCGATGCTGGGCGCGGTGGGCGGCGCGCAGTGGGGCCTGTCGGGCGTCATCTATGGCGTGGGACTCGGGTGGGTGATGCGGGCGCTGGTGGGAATGGTACTGACCGCTCGCCACCTTCGGCTCCCCGCGACCGCGCAGGCGGTGACGTCGTGAGCGCCGACTGGGCGCTCTCACTGTTCCGGAAGTCGGTTCTCAAGCAGGAGAAGTACCGGCGGATCACCAGCTTGATGGACGATCCGGCCGGCCGCCGCTGCCTCGACATCGGCGCGGACAACGGGGTGATCAGCCTCCTGCTCCGCCGTCGTGGCGGCCGCTGGGCCAGCGCCGACCTGGACCAGCACACCGTGGACTCGATCCGTGAGCTCGTCGGCGACGACGTGCACCGGCTCGATGGCGCCCGCTCCCCCTTCCCCGATCGCACGTTCGATCAAGTCGTCGTGGTGGATTACCTGGAGCACATCCCCGACGACCGCGCCTTCGCCGGGGAGCTTGCGCGGATCCTCAAACCCGGTGGGCGGGTGATCATCAACGTTCCCCACCTGAAGCCGCGGTCGCTGGTGAACCGATTCCGCCACGCGATCGGACTCACCGACGAGTGGCACGGTCATCTGCGGGCCGGCTACAGTCTGGAGGGCATCCGGCAGGTGCTCGGGCCTCGCTTCGAGATCGAGCGGGCAGTGACCTATTCCAAGGCGTTTTCCGAGCTGGTGGACACCGGACTCAACGGACTCTACCTCGCGATGCTCCGGGGCTCGGGCGACGCGCGCGGCAGCTCCAAGGGCACGGTCGTCACCGGCGCCGACATCAAGAAGCGCCGGAAGCAGTTCCTGATGCTCTCGGCCCTCTATCCCTTCCTATGGGGAATGGCGAAGCTGGACACCCTTCTCTGGCTCCAGCCGGGCTACAAGCTGATCGTACGGGCGCGCCTGGCGCACTGAACGCCGATGCCACGCGTGCGCAGGCTCGGGGCGGTGGTCGCGAGCGTCGGACTGCTCGCGATCCTGGTCCTCACGCTGATCCCCAATCCGCGCCAGGCCCGCGTCGCCGATCAGACGCCGCTGCTCTGCCTGGTCTGCGGCGAGTCGGGCGGTGCGGATGTCGTCCTCAATCTCCTTCTCTTCATCCCTCTGGGCGTGGGCCTGGCGATGCTGGGCTGGCCGTGGGCGCGCGTGGTCGCACTGTGCGCGCTGGTCTCGCTCGGAGTGGAGACGCTGCAATACGCCGCCCATACCGGTCGTGATGCCTCGCTCAGCGACCTCCTCACCAACACCGCGAGCGGCATGGTGGGAGTGGCGCTCGTCCGGCGGCTCGACCTGCTGCTCACGCCGGGGCCGCGGCCGGCGCGGCGACTCTCCCTCGGCGCCGCCGCAGGGTGGCTCGCCATCCTGTCGTCGACCGCGATCTCCATGCACCCGTGGGCACCCGCCGGCCGGCTCCGGAACTTCTGCACCGCATCCTATCCGACTTCCGAGAGCTTCTCGGGCACCGCCCGGACGATGACCCTCAACGGAGTCGCCCTCTCCTGTGATCAGGAGGTTCCCCGCGGCGAGATCCGGCGTGAGATCCGTCGAGGGCAGGTCCTGCTGGAGACGGTCGCCGAGGCCGGGGATCCGTCGCTCGGACGGGAGGTGATCCACCTGGTACGCGCCTCCGGCACGACGCTTCTGCTTCTGGCCCAGCAGGGCCGCACCGCGGTGTTCCAGGCACCCACGTCGGCACAGGCACTCAAGCTGTTCGCCCCGGTGGTGCGCCTCCCCGCCGCCTTCCCCTCGCGCCCCGATGGGCCGGTGGCGCTGATTGCGGAGGCGGATGGCCACCACTTGAGGCTCTCGGCGGCGCATGATGGGGGGCACCGCGATGTCGAGCTGAGGCTGAGCCCCGCGTACGGCTGGACGCTCCTGTTTCCCATCCCGATGGCTCCGGGCGCGCCGCTCCGCATCGCGGCCGCGATCTGGCTGGGGGTGCTGCTGCTTCCCGCCGGGTACTGGGCAGGGCTTGCCGCGCGGCCGGCGGGCGCTGTCGGTGCCCTCGGCGCCGTCGTTATCGCCGGGCTGGGACTGGTTCCGGCCCTGGCGGGCTTCGACCCGGCGCACTGGTCCGAGTGGGTCGGCGCCGGTGGCGGAGTCGGGGCCGGCTGGGCCCTCTCCCGAGTCGCGGCTTATCTTCAGAGCCGATGCGGCTCTCCTTCCACCAGCGCATACTCCTCATCCTGATCTGTCTCGGCGCGATCCCTACCGCCGCGGCGATCGTGGGCTGGGGCCTCACGATCCGGGCGGCGACCCCGGGCGCGGGACCGCGGGAAGCGCTGGAGGAAGTGGGGGCGACCGGCCGTGCGCTCCTGCGCGCGCTCGACACGACGGACCTGTCGCCGGGGGAGCGCGACGCCCTCGCGGCGCACGCGGCCACGCTCAACAGCGCCATCGGGCGGTTCCAGCGGGTCGAGACCTACAATCGCTACTACTATGCCGGCCTGGGCATCGCGGTGTTCCTGCTTGGCGCGGCGGCGCTGTACGCGTCGGTGCGGCTCGGCGGCCACCTGTCGCGTCAACTGAGCCGTCCCATCGAGGAGCTCATCGGATGGACCGGACACATCCGGCGGATGGAGCCGCTTCCGCCCGACCGGCAGCGTCGCGGAGCGCCGGAGTTCACGGCGCTCCGCACAGCGCTCCGGGAGATGGCGACCGCGCTCGAGCGAGGACGGGCGGAGGCGATCGAGGCGGAGCGCCTCCGCGCCTTCCGGGAGACGGCACGCCGCGTCGCGCACGAGATGAAGAACCCGCTCACACCGATCCGTCTGGCCGTAGCCCAACTGTCGCGCTCGCTGTCGCGCTCGCCGTCGCCCTCGACCCGCGACGCGATCGACGTGCTCACCGCCGAAAGCGAGCGGCTGGAGCATCTGGCGAAGGAGTTCACCGAGTTCGGTCGGCTGCCGGAGGGACCGGCGGCGCCGGTGGATCTCTGCGAGCTGCTCGAGGAGCTGGCTCGCAGCTCGGTGCCGCCGACCATGACCGCGAAGCTCACGCTCGATCCGGCCACGCCGGTGCTCCAGGGCCACTACGATCCACTCCGTCGCGCCTTCGCCAACATCATCCGAAACGCGGTCGAGGCCTCCGGCGGTGAGGGAGAGCTGGAGATCGCCGCGGCGGCCGTCGCCGGCGGTGCACGGGTGACGATCCGCGATCACGGCCCCGGCATCCCGCCCGAGCTCGAGGGCCGGATCTTCGATCCCTACTTCACCGGCAAGCAGGGCGGTACCGGGCTCGGCCTCGCGTTGGCGAAGCAGACGATCGAGCTCCACGAAGGCACCATCGCGGTGGAGCCGACCGTCGGCGTCGGGGCGACCTTCGTGGTGAGGCTCCGCGGCCTGTGACGGCGGTCTCGGGGCAGATTCTCCTGGTCGACGACGAGGCCAACATCCGCCGGATGCTGGGCGCGCTCCTGCGGGAGGAAGGCTTCAGCGTGGCGGAAGCGGGCAACGGCAACGCGGCCCTGCTGGTGGTGGACCAGGCCGATCCGGACGTCATTCTGCTCGATCTCCTCATGCCCCCCGGCCCCGACGGTCTGGAGACGCTCTCCCGGCTGCGCGAGCGGGGCCGACTCACGCCGGTCATCATGATGAGCGGGAAAGCCCAGCTGACCGACGCCGTGCGGGCGGTGAAGCTGGGCGCCTTTCAGTTCCTGGAGAAGCCCCTCACCCCCGAGGCGGTGCTGGCGACGGTGCGCGCCGCGCTGGAGCTCGACCGCACCCGGGCGCAGAACCGGGCGCTCCAGGCCGAGCTGGCCAGGCGCGCCAACCTCGTGGGCGACAGCCCGGCCATGCAGCAGGTGCGGACGCTGATCGCCCGGGTCGGGCCGACCGAAGCGCGGGTGCTGATCACCGGCGAGTCCGGTACCGGCAAGGAGCTGGTCGCCGCCGCGGTCCACGCCGCCAGCCGCCGGGCCAATCGCGCGTTCGTCACCGTGAACTGCGCGGCCATCCCACGCGACCTGGTCGAGTCGGAGATGTTCGGGCACGAGCGCGGCGCCTTCACCGGCGCCACCGAGCGGCGGCTGGGTCGCTTCGAGCTGGCGAACGAGGGGACCCTCTTCCTCGATGAGATCGGCGACCTGAGCGCCGAGGCCCAGGCCAAGCTGCTCCGCACCCTGGAGACGGGCGAGTTGCAGCGCATCGGGGCGGAGACTTCCGTCCACACCGATGTGCGCATCGTTTCGGCCACCAACCGCCGGCTGGAGGACGAGGTCGCCGACGGCGGCTTCCGGGAAGACCTCTTTTTCCGGCTGAACGTCTTCCCGATCAACATGCCGCCGCTGCGGGAGCGGCCGGAGGATCTCCCCGCCCTCGTGGCCCACCTGGCCGAGCGGGTACGGCCGAGACAGGCCGCAACCTTCACCCCGGCGGCGTTCGACGCCATGCGCGGGTATGCGTGGCCCGGCAACGTGCGCGAGCTCGCGAACCTGGTCGAGCGGCTCAGCATTCTCTGTGGGCCCACGGTGGATGCCGCCGCCGTCCGCGGTGTGCTGCGGGGCGGTTTCGCGGCCCCGGCCCACGCCAATCTGACGGCGCTGCCCCTCTCCGAGGCGCTGGACGAGTTCGAGCGCGGGCTCATCAGCGCCGCGCTGACCCAGGCGGAGGGCAACGTGGCCGAGGCCGCCCGGGTGCTCCAGACCGATCGCGCCAATCTCTACCGCCGCATGCGCCGCCTCGGGATCGAGAAGGCCGCCGAAGGCACCGAGTGACAGGCCCATTCGGCAGGCTCGGGGCAGGCCCATTCGGCAAGCTCAGGGCAGGCCTCGCCGCCTTGCTCATCATGCTGGCG